>WNFQ01012899.1_pt1 | contig 10499 bp, 9 predicted proteins | sample 5400171 | NCBI WGS metagenome assembly WNFQ01 (sample SAMN13153356, study PRJNA577476) | soil metagenome | isolation source: 20 cm soil under Madrone tree | place: USA:California | collected 2016-06-14 | reverse complement strand
TTCTTACAACAGGTACGCGTTTTCGAACCTAAGACGGAAGTGCCGGAAACAATATTCAAGTTCCGACGGCCCCAACGGACACCCCACTTGTTCTCTGAGCGCGAAATTGTGCTGTTGATGCGGGCAACACGGCGTCTCCGTCTGTTCGAGACTTTTCGTCCGCTGACTTTCCGCACCATGATTGGGCTGTTGGCGAGCACCGGTCTGCGGATTGGGGAAGTCCTCAGACTCAAAATCGACGAAGCCAAGTTAACGGCCAATCCGCCTTATCTGATGATCTGCGAAACGAAGTTTGGCAAATCGCGAAATGTTGTTCTGCATGCTACGACGGCGCACCGTTTGAGAAGATATCTCATCAAAAGAAGAAGAGTCTTAGGGAACCGAATCGCCGAGTTCTTCTTCATAACTATCTCAGGCAAGCCGCTTGGGTACGCTTCGACCCGCTCGACATTTCGGAGGCTGCTCAGGCACGCCGGAATTCAATTTGTTCCAGGGCAGCGGGCTCCTTCGCTTCATTCCTTTAGGCACACGTTCACGGTAGCGAGGCTCACAAGGTGGCATCTTGAACGGAGAAATGTCCAGGAGTTGCTACCTCATCTGTCAGTTTACCTCGGCCATGTTGGACCGGAAAATACCTATTGGTATCTGACTGCCACACCAGAACTTCTTCAAACAGCTGCTTTGTTGTTCGATCGGCTGCAAAGCCAAGGAGCACCCACGCCATGACCGGATCCGCTCTTGTCGGACCACATCTTCAGCGTTTTTTCACTGACCATCTCGTTGCACAAAGACGCCTCAGTCCGCAAACGATTGCGAGCTACCGCGATACGTTTCGGTTGCTGCTGCAATTTATGCACCGTGAAACGCGTGTCGAACCGGCATCCCTATCGATACCAGAACTGAATGCGGACAGAATTCTCGATTTCCTCGACAGCTTAGAAGAGGAACGCAATAACACAGTTTCCTCGCGCAACTTGCGGCTCACAGCGATACGCTCGTTTTACCGCATGGTTGCCCTCCGCGACCCGGAGAGTGTCGGAGTAGCAACGCGCGTACTCGCGATTCCGCTCAAGCGAGCAGACTCCAAAGTCCGCTCGTACTTAACACGCGAAGAAATGGACGCGATCCTCGCAGTGTTGGACCGAAACCAATGGTGTGGACGACGAGACTATGCCTTGCTTCTCACGATGTACAATACGGGCGCTCGTGTCTCAGAAATATCCTTTCTTCACCAGAATCAGGTGCGCTTTGGAACGAAGAGCTACGTTCAGCTGCATGGCAAGGGGCGGAAGGAGCGCTTGATCCCCCTCTGGCCGAGAACTGCCCGAATCTTGAAAGAGTGGTTCCGGGAGATTGGCCCGCGCGATAGTTCCGTCGCGTTCCCCAATGTTCGCGGCGAACCACTTTCACGGTTTGCTATTCATCTCTTGCTCCGCAAAGCCGCCCATCAAGCTGCCTTTCATTCGATAAGCCTCAAACGAAAACGAGTCTCGCCTCATATGGTCCGGCACGGGACCGCGATGGCTTTGCTCCAGTCGGGAGTGGATATTGCCGTCATCGCGCTCTGGCTGGGCCACGAAAGCATAGAAACAACCAATGCCTACGTGCATGCGGATCTTGCGATGAAGGAAAGGGCGCTTGGAAAGGTCCTGCCGATGGATACACCATTCCGACGATTCCATGCAGACGACCGCTTGTTGGCGTTCTTGGAATCAATCTAACGACGTTGACTGACATGCGCGAAACCATGCGCTTCCGACTTTCATCTCCTGCAGCAGGTTAATAAACACTTGGCACTTGGCAGCCCGTCGAAATGACCTGTCAATTGAAAGTGTTTTGAGGAAGAATACTGACTCTCAGGTCTGCCATGCGCGAGCACACAATTCGGCTTGTAGCAGTTGCACTTCTCCTGTTTGGGGCGGTTGCTCCGGTAGTCTGGGCCCAAAACACGGTGCAAACTATTGCCGGCGGAGGGCCCAACAATCTCCCGGCACTGAAGTCTAGCTTGGGTTTTCCCACTAGTGTCGTGCTGGATGGCGCGGGGAATGTTTACGTCACTGATCTTTACTCCAATCGGGTATTCAAAGTGGCTACAACTGGCAACGTTACTGTCGTGGCGGGCAATGGAGCGCGCGGAGGGATTTCCGGCGGCAACGGCGGCCCAGCCATTAGCGCCTCGCTCTCATACCTCACCGGCGTGGCCGTGGATAGCTCCGGCAACATTTTCATAGCGGAGAGAAGCAATTGCAGGATCCGCAAGATATCCGCCCAGACCGGAAACATCTCCACAGTCGCGGGCACGGGCACGTGTTTCTACTTCGGTGATGGCGTGCCGGCCACTAGCGCGGCGTTGAATGATCCCTCCGGCGTGGCAGTGGATGGCTCCGGGAATCTCTTCATAGCGGATACCTGGAACTGCTTGGTTCGTGAAGTTTCCGCCTCCACCGGCGTCATTTCCACTCTGGCTGGAACGCCGCCGGATCCAACCGGATTGTTACACTGCGGATACTCGGGCGATGGCGGGCCAGCCATCAGCGCCAAGGTTGGATTTTCTAACGGCGTGGCTGTGGATGGCTCCGGGAATGTCTTCATTGCAGATCCGAGTAGCTGCGTGATTCGCAGGATTTCCACCTCCACCGGCATCATCTCCACGGTGGCGGGCACGGGCAGTTGCGGATACTCCGGCGATGGCGGGCCGGGCACTAGCGCGACGGTGAACGCTCCCAACGGTGTGGCTGTGGATCACTCCGGAAACGTCTTCATAGCGGACACTTCAAACTGCGTGATCCGCAAGGTCGCATCGTCCAACGGCCAGATTGTTACCGTGGCCGGGGACTTCAGCGTGGGATGTGGCTATTCCGGCGATGGTGGGCTGGCCACTAGCGCACAGATCAATCAGCCATACGGCGTGGCCCTGGACAGCTCTGGGAACTTCTTCATAGCGGATTACAAAAACTCTGTGATCCGCGAGGTTTCTTCTTCCACCGCCAGCATCTCCACGTTCGCTGGCGTGACCGTGCCGGATCCGAATCTCAACGGCCATTTGATCGGCCTGCCCGCGCTTAGTGGCGACGGCTACCTTGCCACGGATGGCGAGCTTGGCTTTCTGAACGATACTCCTTATGGTGCGGGGATGGCGACGGACAGTTCCGGCAACGTCTACATTGCAGACACGGCCAACAACGCCATCCGCAAAATATCTACCGCCACCGGCATCATGACCACTGTGGCTGGAAACGGCCTAATCGGGCACTCCGGCGATGGCGGTCCGGCCACCCAGGCCGAACTCTTTTATCCCAGGGATGTGGCTGTCGATTCCGCTGGGAACATCTACATCATGGATAGTGGCAATTGTGTGGTCCGGAAGATCACCGCTTCCACCGGTGTCATATCCACCGTGGCGGGAACATTGCCGGGCAATTCTGCCGGTTTCAATAATTGCGACTTTTCAGGCGATGGCGGACCTGCCACCAGCGCTCAACTATACCCCATCGACTTGTTGATTCCGGCCGGCGGCATCGCTGTCGATAGCTCCGGCAATATCTTCATCGCCGACACTGGTAATGGTGTCATTCGCGCGGTTTCCGCCTCCACGGGAATCATCACCACAGTTGCTGGCATACCACTCAGCCTCTTCGTTGGGACTGGTGATGGCGCCCCTGCCACGAGTGCCACATTGTTTGCCCCGTACGGCGTTGCGGTGGATCGCTCCGGGAACATCTTTATCGCCGATACCGACGACTACGCTATCCGCGAGGTGATGGCAGTCAACGGCAACATCTTTACCATCGCTGGTAACATCGCTTTGGGGCAAGGCTTTTCCGGTGACGGCGGTCCCGCCGGCTCGGCTCAGCTTCGCAACGTCTTCGGCGGCTTGTTCCTCGATTCTGCGGGCAATCTCTTCATCCCTGACCCCGCCAATTGCCTGATTCGCAGGGTTTCCGGTTCCACAGGCATCATCTCTTCTGTGGCCGGGACGTTCAACCGCAACGGCACTTACTTTTGCGGATTTTCAGGCGATGGCGGGCCCGCGTTGAGCGCTACCTTTGATAATCCATCGGCCACCGGGGCAGGTGCCTCCGGGGACTTGGTGGTGCTCGACGGCATCCGCGTTCGCAGCGTGGCGGGCCTGGTAGAAGGGCCCGCAGCAGCGGCCGTTGCTTTCCCCAACCCGCTAGCGTTTCCCAGCGAAGCTCTGGGGACATCCAACACCCTTACTGTCATGCTCAGTGACCGAGGCTCTTTACCAGCCAGCGTCTCGACCGTAGTCATTTCCGGCACGAACGCCTCCGATTTCTCTGAGACCGACAATTGCGCCGGCCATTCTGTAGCGGGGGGCGGCGGATCCTGCGCCATAAACGTGAAATTCACCCCTTCCGTCGCCGGTACAGAGATCGCGCTGCTCACCATCACCGACACTGCGGGCACGCGGAACTGGTGTGGTCGCGCCAGGGTTCTTGCCGTCCGTTTCCACAATTGCTTTCGGCAGTCAGCAGAAAACCGTAAAGAGCTCAGCGACGACCATAACGGTGACGAACAACGGCGCGGTCGGTCTGACAATCAGCGCCGTAGGGGTCAGCGGTCCCAATGCTGGCGATTTCGCAACCATTGCAAATAGTTGCAGCGGCGCAACCGTGGCGGCTAATGCCACTTGTTCGGTAAGCGTGACCTTCACGCCAAGCACAACGAGCGTCGAAACTGCGTTGTTGCAGTTCACGGACAACGCGGCAAGCAGCCCGCAATCTATCAGCCTCTCTGGTACCGGAACGGATTTCTCAATCGATCTCGCAGCCGGTGGTTCGGCGACCGCCGCCGTACATGCAGGAAGTCCAGCCACCTATAGCCTGCAGGTGACACCGATCAGCGGATTCAATGGAACGGTCGCATTAAGTTGCACCGGCGCGCCTCCCGAGTCGACTTGCATGCCTTCAGAAAGTTCGGCTACTTCGAATGGAATTACCGCCGCGGTATTTTCTTTACAAGTGACCACGAAGGCCTCTTCCATTGCTCCGCCAGTTGTCGAGCCGCAGTGGCGTCCATTCGATGGATTGCGCCTCTTGCCGATGGTTCTTTTGGTTGCTCTTGCGGCAATGCTGCTGGCTTTCGCTTCTCGTTTCCAAGCCGCCGTGGCACGGCAGCGACGTGCTTACGCCTGTGGCGTCTCGGTTTGCTTCCTGCTGTTCGCCATTATCCTGATCGGTTGCGGCGGTGGCTCCAACAGCTCGCCAGCCCCTCCGCCGTCGGGCGGCACGCCGGTCGGGAACTACACCCTAACGATCACCGGCAGTTCGAAGGGTGTCAGCCATTCGCAGACCTTGACCTTGACTGTGAATTGATACGCGATGGCCCGTAAGAACCTGCAGAAAATTGAACCCGACGGCATGGAAGAATAGCTTGTGGAACTGCCCGTGCCGCCAGCGTAACCAAATTCACTTCAGTCCAGCTTCTGACAGCATCTGCAGAAATTGACAGTGCGTCCGCATATTGAATGACTCCGCTGCGAATTTCCCCTCGCGAATCATATAAAAAGAAGCTCTTTGGGATCCTCCCGATGCTGTACGCTTCATGAGCTTTTCGGCCCCGAGTGAATGATTGATCGTGCGCTGCTACGTCCTGGAAAGTCGATGTGCTGGAAAAGATCGCAGGCAATTATGCCTCTACAAGCCCCGGGTTCATCTCATAGATTGCCAGCGTTCTTGAGGTCGCTCTCACTATGTTGCCCCTGGAGCGCAAGAACCTGCACGGCACCTTCGTTTTCTTTTTCCAATTAACATAGTCCGGCAATTCACATTCAGCCTTCTATGTCTTCCTCAACATAACAACGAGTAATTGTGAAAAGCGGTGTAGGCTTCGAGCATTCGGCCCGGCATTTCGACCGCCTCCTGCAGTAGTTCTCCCCAAGTGGCATGTTGTCTTTCTGTCATTTTGATTTCCTCTTTCCTCCTTTTTTCAAGCGTGATTTGCGCTTGAAAAAAAGAAGCAAATGCCCTTCGTGGCGGTCCCAAGCGCTTTGCCGCACGCGCTGTCAAGGCCGCGGGTTTTGCGTTCATCGAAGCGAAGTGAAGAGCCTTGACAGAACAAGCGGGCGGGGAAGCGCACTCTTACGGCGGGAAGGGCAGAGGGATGAGAAAGGTTCGCAGGCGGAACGTATGGAGGGCGGATGCTGTACAGTAGCCGCGAAGCTGCCGGGCGCAGGAATTGGCCCGAAGCAGTGCCCAAGAAAATGAGTGGCGGAAAAAGGTGATTTACCCAGGTCAGTGAGAATCGAAATGGGGAGGAGCCGGGCCAAAACCAGAAGAGCGAACTATTCGTAACGCAAGGCGACCATGGGGTCGACCCGCGACGCCCGCCGTGCCGGAACGTACGACGCGAACCAAGCCACTGCGCTTAGCAGAAGCGCCACGGCAGCAAACAGAGTTGGGTCCCAGGTCTTCACGCGATAGACCAACCCGGCCATGAATCGCGTAAGCTCGAGCGCCGTCACAACACCGATCACCACTCCGATGCCGGCCAACCGCATACCCTGCCACACCACCATCCTGCGAACCCCCTCGGGGCTCGCACCAAGCGCCATACGGATGCCGATCTCCTGCGTCCGCTGCTGCACCGCATACGCCATTAATCCATACACGCCAATTCCGGCCAGCAGCAACGCAACGCTCGCGAAAATCGAGAGGAGTTGCGTATTGAAGTCGGTTCGTGCGGTGGACTCCCCAACGACCTGTTCCATCGACCGCACGTGCGCGACGGCCAAGCCGCCGCTCGCCACGCGTAATTGCTGCTGAATCTCCGCGCTCACGGAAAACGGTGCCACTTTCGTCCTGACGGTCCACACGAACGGCACCAACCGATTCGCGAGGGCGCTGATGCCGTCCGGTACCTGCGCCTCGGGGACGTACATGATGGGCGCTGGCTCGTTGTTGAGTCCGTAATCGCGAACATCCCCCACCACGCCCACGATCAGCCGCGGAGAGTCCTCGAATTCCGGACCAAGCCCGTGACCGATTAGCAGTTGCGCGCCAACCGCATCCCCGCCGGGCCAAAACTGTTTTGCCATCGTTTCGTTGATCAGCGCTACGGGAGTTGAACCTGCATCGTCATGGGCGCTAAATGCCCGTCCACGCAGCACCGGGATCCGAAACACTTCGAAGAATTGGGGCGATACGTCGCGGTACTGAACATCGCCATTGTACGTCCCCCAGAGAGGTGCCCGGCCTACAATCGCAAACGGCAAATCCGGCCCGCCGGTCAACGGCAAACAACAAGCTCCCGCCACCGCCTCGACTCCCGGCAACGCTCCCACGCGTTGCTCGGCGTCGCGAGTCGTTTGGGCCATCCCGGCTGTCTTCTCAAATCGCGAACCGGAAAGCGCCATCTCCATCGTCAGGACATTATGTGCGTCGAATCCCGGTTTCACGCTGCGCAGCGCCTCGAACGTTCGAATCATCAGCGCGGCCCCAACCAGGAGAATTAGCGCCAGGGCCATCTCGGTCACAACGAGAATCGACCGAGTCTTGTTCTGCCGGAACCCGCCGCCAGACCGCGCACCGCTTTCTCTCAGAGTCACATTCAAATCCTCTCGCGATGCGGTAATCGCAGGGATCAATCCGAATAAAATTCCGGTGAACAACGACACGCCTAAGGTATAGAGAAGGACTCGCGCATCCAGCGCCACATCCGTGCCGCGTGCTCCGATGCGCGGAATGTCCACTGGATTCAGCGCTAACAACGCCCGCAGACCTGCAAACCCTATTCCCAGGCCTAGTGCTCCCCCAATCAGCGAAAGCAGCCCGCTTTCCGTCAGCAATTGGGAGATGATTCGTCCCCGTCCCGCTCCCATCGATGCGCGTATAGCAATCTCACGTTTCCGTAGCGTCGCGCGTGCTAGAAGCAAGTTCGCCACATTCGCACACGCGATCAACAGGACGAATCCGACCGCCCCCAGAAGAATCAACAGCGCCGAGCGCACTCCGGCGACCACCGTGTCTTGCAAAGGCACGGCTGTCGCGCTTTCGTGAGCGTCCATCAAGGGCCCGGGAAATTTCCGTCGAAATTCCTCGGCGGCCAGTTTCATCGCCGCCTGCGCCTGCGCGACAGTCACGCCTGGCCGCATGCGGCCCGCGGCACGCAAATAATGTCCTTGATTTGTGCTGTTGGGATCAGCTTGCAGCGGCAGCCAGATATCCGCAGGCGGGTCGCTCTTGAACCCCGGCCCAAGCACGCCAATGATCTCGTAAGGGTCGCCGCTCAGTTCAACCGTTCGGCCAAGAATCGTTGCATCGCCGCCGAACCGTCTGCGCCACAACCCATTGCTGATCACGGCCACATGTGGTGCACCCGGACGATCCTCTTCCGCTGTGTACACGCGACCCAGCGCGACCGGCGCGCCAAACACGTCGAAATAGCCCGCCGACGCATGAATTCCTTTCACCTGCTCCGGACGGTCGCCACCTGTCAGATTGATTCCCGGCCCCGCAAAGTCATAGGCGGTAGTCGACTCAAAGATTTTCGTCTCCTCCCTGTAGACTATGAACTTCGGCACGGAAATGGCCCACTGATTTCCGACACGAGAGCTGCGCATCAGGGCCACAAGCCGGTCCGGCTGCGGATAAGAAAGCGGCTGCAGCAGTACGGCGTTTACGACGGAGAACATGGCTGTGTTCGCCCCAATGCCTAGCGCGAGCGCAGCAATTGCTGTAGCCGCGAATCCGGGGCTCCGCCGTAGTAGCCGCGTCGCGTGTTTCACGTCACCACCCAAATTCTCGAGGAAGTTTCCGCCAATCATGTTGCTACCCCAGATTTGACAGCTCTCATTTCTAGGCCCACCAACAATATTACGCCGCGTGCACCGGAAATGTTCCTTCCTCACAGTGTGAGGACGCCGCCCATCAATCCGTGCCTGGATCACGACCGAGACGAACCAACTCGCTCGCCTGGCCGACCCGCAAACACGGCGCTGAGGAGGAACATACGCCTCTCATACTGGAGAGCGCGGAGAGGAGAGGATTCGATGTTGGCTCGGCAAACTGCCCGGAGGTCAGGCATATGCAAGGACGGAATTGAACGCGATACAAAAGAAACCCGAGAGACCACGATGGGAACACGGCCTCTCGGGCTGTAAGGTATTGTCGCTTTACTACGACTGCTTGCGAGTTGGCTTGACGGTGGTGGCCTTCTGACCCGGTTGGCTTTGGTCGTTGACCTTGTTTTTGGCTTTCGACAATTCGGCTCGGACGGTTGTTGCGAGCTTCGCGGAGTCGACCTTGTACCGGCCCGCAGTGCGTGCGAGGTCGGAGTCCTTCGCAAGCGATTGCCTCGGGTTGTAGCCAGGGCAATACAGATCGGAGACAAGAGCGCAAACCACAAGAAAATGAATGAGGTTGGCGGCACTCATGGCTTGTACGGCGGACGCCGCAATCTTATCGAAGTCCACGGTTTCAGCACCCCACGAGGTTTTGCTCTTCTTCTCTTCCCATGCGTAGAGCTTGGAGAGACGGCGATGGTTGTCATGGCCCAAACGCCGGAAGTAGTGAAGTAGTCGAGGGCGACCATCTCAAAGTCTGGCCGAGAGAGAACCTCGGGCAGCTTCTTGCGGATGGCTTCGAGGAGGCGGACTCGAGACAGTTTCTCGACACGTTCGGCAAGGGCTTCCTTCTTGCGTTGGGCTGAGGTGTCCAACGGCCGAATGGATCTCTATCTTAGAGTAATACGGGACCCACGCTGAAACTGTACCAGTGTTTTTGAAAATATTTTTGTTTCCTTTATGGTAGAAAAACCTTCTCTGATTGATAAAGCGACACGTAGAGGGCACTTTTCTCTGGTTCGCAGCAATTCAGCTAACGAACTTCGAAATGGAAGATGTCCACAACGACATTGATTCGGCGATTTAGCAGAACAACGTGTCCTTGTCCCTCGCCAAAACTCTGGGAGTATTGAGCTTGACCTCTGTACCAATGTTACAGGCCTGTTCGCAAAGGGTTGATTTCAAATTCCGTCGTAATTTTGGCGAGAGACACCGCTTCTGATGTCGCTTACAGGGAAGCGCGTCATTTATCTCGCTCCTGAGCTGGACCGAAGTTGGACTGAAATCTATGTTCTCATGTCTTAACGAGAGCATCGCGGCGTCGGCGGAGAACTCCTGGTTCAATTCGCATTTCCAGTGCAAACGTTCGCGGCAGGAAATCGCTCTGTCTTTGGCGCGGACGGCATTTTGGCGAGGGACACAGCTGAGTGTAGAATCCATCGTCATGCTGCGCGATGGTTTTTCGGTAAATGCGAAGCAGTGAGCCCGTAGGCCATCCGTAGGCCAAAAGCTAATTCCGAATGGGATATCTTCTTATTTATCAATGAACAATAGTTATCATTCAGTAGATGTCGTACTGCTCCCAGTGCAACGTGGCGTCGGACTGGATGATGATGTGCTTATGCGAGGTTTGCTCGAGTTCGTCGATGAGCATGGACTCGCGGGTTTTGAGAGCTTTGGCGATTTCAGGATTCAC
>WNFQ01004182.1_pt1 | contig 10499 bp, 11 predicted proteins | sample 5400171 | NCBI WGS metagenome assembly WNFQ01 (sample SAMN13153356, study PRJNA577476) | soil metagenome | isolation source: 20 cm soil under Madrone tree | place: USA:California | collected 2016-06-14 | reverse complement strand
CGATCATGAGCGAAAATCCCAATCTCGATCGTCGCCAATTCATCGTTTCGTCTCTGGCGGCCATTGGCGGCGCCTTGGTTGTTGGCACCCGGCCTGATTTCGCCGACGCGGCTTCGGCAGACGCAACCGTCTGGGACAAGGCCGCCGGAGCGGGATCAGCCGAGTTCACACCATGGATCCTGATTGCGCCGGATGACACTGTCACGGTGCGCGTAACAACGCCGGATATCGGCAACGGCACCCTGACGCAAGCGGCTGCCTTTGTCATGGAGGAGCTCGGCACGTCGTGGGATAGAATCAAGGTCGAACAGGCATCGCCGAATCGCGACTTCAAGGAAGACGGTGTCTATTCCAAGGTCGGCGGCTTCCTCGGCTATTTCAGTGGCCGCTCGACAGGTCCTGCTCGCATGGCGACCTATCTGCAGGTCGCCGCCAGCGCCCGCGAACGCCTGAAAGCGGCCGCTGGCCACAAATGGGGTGTACCCCCATCCGAGATAGAGGCAAGCAACAGCATCCTGACTCATGTCCCGACGGGCCGGAAAGTCCGCTTCGGCGAGATGATTGCGAAGGCAGCTGCGATCACCCTCGATAGGGAGCCTAAACCTAAGGATCAGGCGGACTGGACATTTCTGACCAAGAAGGCGCCCGCGAAGCTACAGATACCTGAGATTGTCAATGGCTCGGCGGTGTACGGCATGGATGTGCGCTTGCCGAACATGGTGTATGCGGCCTTGCGCCAGTCGCCGGTTCACGGCGGCAAACTCAAGAGCTGTGATTTTAATGCGATCAAGAACATGCCGGGCATTCATGCGGCCGTCGTAGTCGAGCCCGGCAAGCCGCGTCCGTCTGATCTGAAGCCGCCCTTTCCCTTTGGCGTCACGACTGCCCAAAGCGCAGTGGCGGTCATCGCTGATCATTACTGGCAAGCTCGGACGGCTCTCGATGCTATGCCTGTTGAGTGGGACGACGGGCCAGGTTCCCACTGGAAGACGACTGAGCAGATGAATGCGGCAGCCTTCGCGGCGCTCGACAAGGAGGGCGAGAAGATTGAGAAAAGTACCGGTGATGTTGAGGCCGCACTGAAGAACGCCGGGAAGGTCGTCGAACGCAGGTATTTGACACCCTATTGCGAACAGGCGCCGTTGGAACCGCTCAACGGAACCGCGCTGGTCACGAAGGATCGCGTCGAGGTTTGGCATCCGTCGCAGCATTCGCAAATGGGATTCTTAGTGGCTGCGGACGAGACCGGTGTGAGCCCTGAAAACGTCTTCTTTCATCAGACCTATGTCGGCGGCGGTTTCGGCCGGCGCGCCTTTTCCGACGACATCCGCATGGTCGTGGCTGTGGCCAAGCAGTTTCCGGATCGGCCGGTCCACGTTATCTGGTCGCGCGAAGAGGCTACGCGACAGGGGCGTTATCGCCCCCTGATGGCGGCAAAATTTAAAGCAGTTCTTGGCGAGGACGGTCTGCCGACGGCATTCCACGCACGGGTGTCGGGCGGCCCCGGCTTCTTTGTCCTGGGCTTGCCGGATACGGCATTGGCGAGCGGCGTCGTGCCGAACGTGCGGATCGAATCTCAGGTCGTGCCGTTTCACATCATGACGGGCCCTTATCGGGGACCGGGCTACAACTCAAACACCTTCTTCGTCGAGACCTTCATCGACGAATGCGCCATTGCAGCGAGAATCGATCCGTTGGAATACCGTCTGAGGCTCTATGGCAAATGGGGCGACATTGGCTGGACTAAATGTCTCAAGGAGGTTGCGGCAAAGGCGGGTTGGGGACAGAGGCTGCCGAGGGGTCAAGGCCGCGGCATCGCCATTGGGAATTGGGGCGGGGATGGCAAGCCGGAGGCGGGGACCACCTGTGCCACGGTTGCCAAAGTCGAGGTTTCAAAATCGGGGCAGCTCAAAATCCTGCAGATCGATGTGGCATTCGACACCGGTCGCGTGCTCAACCGGGACGCCGTCGCGACGCAGCTCGAGGGCGGCACCTTGTTCGGTCTCAATATGAGCCTGAACGAAGAGCTCAACATCAAGGATGGACGGATCGTCGAAGGGAATTACGACCAATATCCGATGATCCGCATGGCCGATGTACCGCGCTCGCTGCATGTTCATTTTGGGGGACTATCCAACAATGCGCGCTTCACCGAGATCGGTGAGCCACCGGTCGGTCCGATTGGACCTGCGATTGGCAATGCGATTTTCCAGGCAACGGGCAAACGAGTTCGCACGACACCCTTGCGCAAGCACGACTTGAGTTGGACCTGAGACAGGGGCGAGGTCGGTTCGCGTGCAAGCGACCGATCGACACTTTTACAAGCGCCATGCTGACGGCCAGGTGAGACAGTGAACAAGCTTCTCGTGGGGGCGATTCTTGGATTGGCTGTTGTTGTCGTGGTCGCGATTGCAGTCAATCGCATTCCAACCAGTCCCTTGGCGTCGGTGCCTGCTGGGAGGCCTCTGACACCCGCCGCAGAGGCGGAGTATGTCGCGAGGCTCGGCGATTGCGTTGCCTGCCACTCGGTGCCGGATGGAAAGCCGTTCGCTGGCGGGTTGAAGATGGGAACGCCGCTCGGCGTCATCTACGCCACTAACATTACGCCGGACAAGGAAACCGGCATTGGCAATTACACTCTGCCTGAGTTCGACAATGCCGTGCGTCGCGGGGTAACGAGAGACGGTCGGCGCCTCTATCCTGCCATGCCCTATCCGTCTTACGCCAAGATGTCGGATACGGATGTGAAGGCTCTCTTCGACTACTTTATGCACAGCGTTCAGCCGGTTCATCAGCCGAACCGGAGAGACGAACTGAAATGGCCGTTCAACCTGCGTTGGCCGCTGGCCTTCTGGAACGCGGTGTTCCTCGACAATCAACCCTATCGGGTCAAGCCTGCCTTCGATGTGGCCTGGAATCGCGGCGCCTATCTGGTGCAAGGTCTCGGACATTGCGGCAGTTGTCATACCCCGCGAGGGTTGGCCATGCAGGAAAAGGCGCTCGATGAAGGTCGCGAACAGTACCTATCCGGCGCGTTGCTCGATGGATGGAAGGCGTCCAGCCTGCGCGGTGATTTGAGCACGGGTATCGGGCGCTGGTCTGAAGAGGACATCATCGAGTTCCTCAAAAGCGGACGCAATATTCACGCAACCGTCTATGGTTCAATGATGGATGCGTTCAATAACAGCACCCAGTTCATGTCGCATGAGGATCTGACGGCGATTGCACGGTATCTGAAAACGCTGTCGGGCCGCGGCGGCGCCGCGACGGTGCCCGTCCTTGACGACAAGACCGAGATCGCTCTCGACAAAGGCGATCTCAGCGCACCGGGCTCGAGTCTCTACCTCAAGCAGTGCGTCTTTTGTCATGGTCGGGACGGGCGCGGCCACGGCACGTTCCTGCCGCCGCTTGTCGGTAATCCGACGATCCTGGACGAGGACCCCTCTTCCGTCATCAACATCATACTCAACGGCGCGGGGCGTATCGTGACCGGCGGCGTTCCGGATTCCTATCGTATGCCGCCTTCGCGCGTGTTGTTGTCAGATAAGGAAATAGCAGATCTGGCGAGCTTCGCCCGCGCCGGATGGGGAAACAGGGCACCTGTCGTCACGACCGAAGCCGTCAAATCCATGCGAAGCGCGACAGACCCTACGAACGATCACGTGATCGTCCTGAGGATGCGGTGAGGTTTGCGACTACATTGCCACGCTAGCTACGGTCGCCTATGGCCTCGTCAGCTCGGTTGAGCTGACCCACCTTCTGAAGGGCTGACCTGACCTGAGAACGGTTACGAGCTCGCCGCTTACCGCCGAATGGCTGGCGTTTCGACCGGCAGACCGCGGCCTCGCCAGCGTTCGTAGAGCTCCAGGTCGACGTATTCCTGCGAGCCGGCGGGATAGGGTTTGGCTCGGACGGCTTCGTTGCACCACGCGAACATGCGATGCGTCGATCCCATGGCCTGCCAAAGTTGCCGATAGATCGGGAAGCCGTTCACCTGCCCTTGGCTGATCGTTTCGCCGTGCAAATGGCCGCCGGGATGTTCTTCGTGACAATTGGAACAGGATAGGTCCAGCTGTCCGCGTCGCAGATAGAAGAAAGTCCTGCCGCGCCTGAAGCTCTCCGCCGCCGGTCCGGCGATCGCCACATTCGTCGGCAGGCCGCGTGCCTGGTAGGAAATGAACGTGGTCAAAGCCAGTTGGTTTTGAGACTCATAGGGCAGAGCACTCGCGACTTGCCGAGTTGTCCGGCAGCGGTTGATCTGTTGTTCCAGATTGATGACGTGCCGTGCTGCTGGCGAATATGCTGGATAGCGCGTCGCGGCCGTACGCATGGATTGCGCCGCATCGCCATGGCAAGTGGCGCACGATTTACCTGACAGTCCGGCGGGCTGGTTCCACAAAACTTCCCCTTGCGCAACCCAGAGCATGCCGGGATTGGCGAAGTCGTCTTCCTGTAGCCGTTGCGTTTCAGGTGCGAGATACGAATAGCCGGAGCGAGGACCCGACTGGGCAGAGTCTTTCTGAGATACCCGTCCGGCGGCGATGGCGGTGAAAGCCGCGGCGGCGACAGTGGCCAGGATGAGTGTCCTCATGTCACTTCGATCGAAGCGCTCGCCTTGGTGATCGTGCCGTCCTGATCCTGCCAGAGAAAATCGACCGGGCCCGATTGGGTTGCCCTGATGAAGAACGAAAAAGTGGGATTGGCCGACAGACCGGGTTCGAGCCTCACGCGGAAGGCTTCGGCCCCGTCGTAGCTGCAGACGAAATCCGTGATGATGTGCACCGGGATCGCCGTGCCCTGGCTGTCAACGCGAAACCCATTCTCCATCGGGTGCATGATCATGGCACGGATCTCGACGACCTCCCCGGCCTTTGCAGTGTTGGGAACTCGAACGCGGGTATTCGGCATAGGGCTCTAGAATCGCCTCTGCAGCGTGTCACAAGCGCCGACGGCGACCATGACGCGCGCTTGCTCGGTCCAGATCGTTCCGTCGCTGAACTCGGCTATCGCGATAACGTCCTGCGTGTCGCTCAAACGCATGGTTGTGCTGAACGTGGCCTTGCCGGCCTGAGGTGTAAAGATAACGGTTGCAATCAGCGGTCGCGGATTGCGATTGGCGAAAATACACACGCGATGCACATGGTCAGCTTCGGTCATGGGACTGTCGATCGAGACCTTCAAGGGAACCGAATTCCCGCTCTCGGCGAGCGGTGGTAGCTCGAGCGTGATGCGTCCAGTCTTTGGCGTTACGTCGCCGAAGGTATCTCGGATGACGGACATCGTCTCAGTTTCTCCCCCCCGCGCACATAGAGGGGCCAACGCCACCAGAACGCAGCCTGCGCCGAGCCTCGCCACCGCTACTCGACGGGTCAATTGGCGGGAAGACATGGCTCGGGCTCCTCATGTACAGTCTCTGCCTCGGCGGTCCATCGCTGCCAGACGCGCACCGAGGGCGGTTGAAAAAGAAGCCGTGCCGTCATTTCAGACTCGCCAGATAGGCGACGAGATCTTCGACATCCTGAGCCGACAGGATCGGCCGACCCACATAGCCCGCCGCGACGCGATTGAGTCCCTTGACGACCCGATAGGCGGGCATGATCGTGTCCGGGTTGATCAGCCTGGGATTGGCGATCCTCAGGCGCAGCTCGGCCACCGAAAGGCGACTGCCCACTGCATCGAGCGCGGGTCCGAGATCGCCAAAGGCTCCAGCCGGTATCTCGGAAATCGGCATCTTGTGACAGATATTGCAATTGCCGCGATCTGAATTCACCGCAATCGCTTTGCCACGCCGCGCATCGCCAGGTCGGGCTGTCAGGGGTCTCGGCATTCCGGAGGGTACCGACAGGGGCACGCGATTCGCGGCGTGTCCGATTGACGCGAGAGCACACAGGGCGCCTGCGACAAGCCCGATCAACCGAACATGTCGGTCGTGATGTTGGCGTACCATGATTGAGCGTAATCGGCTTCGCGCCTGAGAATGTCGTCTGGCGACTTGAGACGCGTCGTGCGGTCATCCTGGAAGGTCAGGCTGATGGTGTCGCGCTTGATCTCGAAAACGTCAACGATTGAAAAAGCATAGTCGGGCTTGGCCATGCTGTAGCAGATGTTCAAGAGCTTGGTGCGGCTGGCGCTGCGGCCTGCGATATTCGCCAAAATCGCCGCGCCGCATGCCTTGGCCTGATTGTTGGCGCTGAAGCCGGATTTCGGCATCTCTCCGGCGAGGGTCGCGTCGCCCAGCACATAAATGCCTCGATGGACTTTGGACTCGAACGTGACGGGATCGATCGCACAGTACCCGGTGCCCTGGTCGAGACCCATTGCTGTGGCGATCTCGCCCGCGCGCTGCGGCGGGATGATATTGGCGACCGCAGCTTTGTGGTCGTCGAAATCGGTCGAGACGGTCATGCTGGCGGTGTCGACCGCTATCACCTTGCCCGACTGTGAACCCGGTACCCACTCAATCATGCCAGGATAAAGTCGCGCCCAGGCCTCCATGAAGAGGTCCTGCTTGGCGAAGCTATCGTTGGCATCCAGGATGAGTATCTTCGATTTTGGCTTATGACTCTTGAGGTAGTAGCCCATCAGGGACGCGCGCTCATAGGGTCCCGGTGGGCAGCGGAACGGATTGCTCGGCACGCCAATGATGACGAGTCCGCCATCTGGCATCGCTTCCAATTGTTTGCGAAGGAGCGCCGTCTGCGCTCCGGCGATCCAGGCATGCGGCATTGTCTGCGCGGCGGCCTGATCGTAGCCTCGGATGCCGCCCCAGATGAACTGAATCCCTGGCGCGACGACCAGATAGTCGTAGTCGAGCGTCCTTCCGCCGGCCAGCCGGACCTTCTTGCCGGCTGGATCGATCGCAGTGGCCGTGTCATGCACGACATCGACGCCGGCCGCCTTCACCTTGCGATAGTCAAACGTTAGACGCGAGAGAGGCCACAGGCCGCCGAGAACCCCATTGCTGAAGGGACAGGTGACGAAGTGTTCCTCGCGCTCGACTAGAGTGATAGGCAAATGGGGATCATGCCGCCGCAGGTAACGCGCGATCGATGCGCCGCCGAATCCACCGCCGATGACCACGATTCGCGCTCGGGATGCAGCTGATGTCCTGTTTGACACTGCAAGGGGCACGGCGGCGGCCGCGGCGAGGAAATCTCTGCGAGACAGGCCGCTCAAGGCGTGCTCACGGAACTGAAGTAATCACCTAGGGCTTCGATCTCCGCGTCGCTGTAACCGCGGGCGATGCGGCTCATGACCGTCGGTTCGCCTTCCCCGGCACGAAACGCTTTGAGCTCGCGTATCAGCCGCGTACGCTCCAGCCCCCCGATCGAGGGAATGCGGCCTGTGCTGTGGCCGTTGACCCCATGGCAACTCGTGCAGGCATCGGCCAGGCCCGCCGCATTGAGCGGCTCAAACTTGGCCGCTGACACCGAGCCGCTCCAACACAGGCTCATAGCTAACAGTGCTGAGCCGATGAAGGTGGGAACGACAACTCGACGAGCCTGCGCCGTCGGCCGCAATGAAACATCGGCTCCTGTCCACCGGAACTCGCCGCCCATCTGCTCTCCTCGACTCGAAGTGTAAAGACGGCGCCGCAGTCTCACCGGATTCGGCACGCTAGTCTCCTGTTGGTTCGCACGCGACCCGCGATGCAGGATTTCCTGTGGAGAAATGTCGTTGACGCAGAATTGCGCGTACTGCTGCTCACGCGAACCTATGATCATCTGATAACCGGTCACTCTGTTTGGTCAACCGCTTTCATTCGTTCTTCATTCATCCGGCCACCGTACACTTCGATTTTAGAGAGAGCCGTTTCGATCTCACGAAGATCCGCAGGTGTTAGCTGAACATCGACTGCTCTCAGGTTCTCGTGCAGGTGATCGACACTTCGTGTGCCGGGAATCGGAACAATGAACGGCTTTTGCGCGAGCAACCAAGCCAGCGAAATTTGAACCGGTCTTGCATTCCTCTTCACAGAAAGCTGTCTGAGAAAATCAACAATCGGCATATTTGCTGCAATGTTTTCAGAGGAAAAGCGTGGGAACTCAGAGCGCACGTCCAATTTTGGGTCGGACTTCGTTTGGGGATCTATTTTCCCAGTGAGATACCCTTGTCCAACTGGACCCCAAGGCACGAAGCCGATTCCCAACTCTTCGCAAGTCTTCAGTACACCGCTCTGCTCTACATCTCTGTTCATGAGCGAGTATTCCGTCTGAACTGCGCTCACCGGTTGAATCACATGCGCGCGGCGGATTGTCTTTGCACTCGCCTCGGATAGACCGAAGTGCAACACTTTTCCTTCTGCGATCAGCTCTTTCACCGCGCCGGCTACGGCACGTTCGGATCGACCCGGTGCTGGTAATACAGATCGATGCGGTCGGTTCTGAGGCGCTTCAGCGATCCCTCAACCACTTTCCGCGATGTGCTCCGGTCGGCTGTTAAGAATAAGGCCGCCCTTTTGATTGTCGAAGCCAAATTTGGTCACGATAGCGACTGAGGCGCGGATAGGCGCGAGCGCCTCCCCGACAAGCTCTTCGTTTGTGTAGGGACCGTAAAATTCGGCTGTATCGAAGAACGTGACGCCTTTTTCATGAGCTGCACGAATCACCCCAATGCCTTGATTCTTGTCGGCGGCGGGTCCGTAGTTGCCGCTGGCATTCATGCAGCCGAATCCCATTTCTGAGACTTCTAGTGTTCCGAGTTTTCGTCTTTTCATCTTGTTTTACTCCCTCAGTTCAACCCTAGCTAGGTCCGGTTCATCCGCGCGGTAACCCGATTATTTCGACTTGCCCGTCTTCTGTTGCTCATCACGTTCTAGTGATTGTCTCCACGGCTCTGGCCAGCGCCAGACGCAGGTCCTTCGCATTGAAGGGGACACAATAAGCTGGCGTGCGTTTCTGAAAGCAACGGCCTTCCGCGAGCGGACCGGCATCGACGACATCAAAACCGAACTGATTCAGTAGATCGGCGACGACCTGTTTCGCTGCAGGATCATCGCCTGCGATGGGATGAGCGCGGCGTTCCGACGAATTCGGTAAACGACCCTCTTGTTCAATGCCAGGCGCTTCGATCGCATTAAGCGCCTTGACGATCTTCGATTTCGGAAGATGACGAGCCAGTAATTCGCTCGTAGTCGTCTCCTCGCGATCTAATTCGCGGATGTGTCCATCGCGCTCGGGGTAATAGTTGTTGGCATCGATTACGATCTTTCCCTCAAGTGGAGCGACCGGAACAGATGCATAGTTCTTGAGGGGAATAGCGACCAGAACAATATCGCCGAAGGCCGCCGCCTCCTGAGGCGATCCGATCTTGCAATTCAGAACTGCGCGTAACGTGAATAACGTGTCCGGGGTCCTAGAGTTCGAGAGCATGACGTCATGACCATGCTTCAGTGCAACCGCGGCGAAGGCCCGTCCCACCATTCCTGCTCCGAGAATTCCAATCTTCATGTGTTTACCTTTCGAGGCCCTTTTCGGGCCTGTCTCTATTGCGAATTTAGCGGATGGACGGTACAAATGTGAAGTACGCACAATAAAGTCATATACTCACCAAAAGGTAAGTTTTGTGAAAAACAAGAGAAAGACAAAGTGCAAACCGGATAGCGACGTTCTCTATCGTCGGTGCTGCGGAGCGAAGATGCAGGACGCTCTTCGTCCCCTGGAAGGGCGTTGGAAGCTGATGATTATGGCGCAACTCCTGGCTGGTCCAGCCATGCGGTTTTCCGATTTGGAGCGGGCACTCCCTCAGATCTCTCAAAAGATGCTCATCCAGCGGCTTCGTGATCTGGAGGAAGACGGAATCGTCTCGCGCACGCTTTACCCCCAGGTTCCGCCTAAGGTTGAATACTGCCTGACTGAGGTCGGCAAAGGTCTGAGGCCCGTCTTCATCGCCCTTCTCGATTGGACAGAATTGCAGCGGTCAACCATCTCAATCGAGGAACCCATGAAGGCCTGACCATAGATCGCGGAGATCCACTTATGGACACTCATTTGGTCGTGCATAGTCCAGAGTCGTCTTTGTGGCGGGACAACGGAAACTAGACTACAAGTTCGCGCCGAAGGCTAACAGACGGTCATCGCAATCGCGTGCATCGCTGAAAACCCAAGAAAAGCACAAGTTTACGAAGCGCGAAAAAATCGACTATGGGGAAAAATTCGGGGACGCCGCGCATCGGTAGAATTCTTGGCTAGGTAACTCACATTCAAACCCACGCCTTTTGATTGGTCCACCATTCACCAGCGCCCAAATTGGCGTGTCGCGGAGGTTGACAACACGGGTGCATCGGGTTTATGGTATGAGTTAGTTAGATAACTAACTCCTCCAAATCAGAGAATATGCGAACGGCACAACCGGACAAGCGGACGCGACTGATTGAGACTGCGACGAAGCTGGCGTATGGACGCGGTTTCCGAGAGACGAGTCTGGCGGACATCGCCGAGGCGGCTCGCGTGCCGGTAGGCAATGTCTACTACTACTTTAAAACCAAGGAAGAACTCGCC
>WNFQ01016299.1_pt1 | contig 10503 bp, 10 predicted proteins | sample 5400171 | NCBI WGS metagenome assembly WNFQ01 (sample SAMN13153356, study PRJNA577476) | soil metagenome | isolation source: 20 cm soil under Madrone tree | place: USA:California | collected 2016-06-14 | reverse complement strand
AGAATGAGTTGAAATCCTTCGGGGCGTGGCTCAGCCTGGCTAGAGCGCCTGGTTCGGGACCAGGAGGTCGGTGGTTCGAATCCACTCGCCCCGACCAAATCTTTCAATAATTTACGGGTAGTGGCGTGGCAAACAGCCCACCCAACTGCCCACCCAGTTGCCAAGTTGCGGCTGCATCCCTTCGTCCCTATACTGCGGGCATGGCGAAGAACGCAGCCACGCATCCCTCCCCGGCCCCTTCTTCCGCCAGCCAACCCGCTGATTCTCGCCCCGCACTCGCTCCCATCATCGAGATCAACGTTCGCCACATCGGCCGCACGCCACAGCCAGAGAAGCTGACGGGAAGCGAGGCTCCGGAGGGCTGGATCAAGAAGATTGACCGGCCGCGCGAGGGCAAGGTCTGGGTCGGGTTTTTCCATCTCTACGTCGCGGACCCTTCGGGCAGGGCCGTCCGCAGGAAGAAGGAAAAACCGCTGGGCCCTGCCACAATGCCGAAGCACGAGGCCCAGCAGAAGCTCGCCGATTATATCGAGGAGTACACAGGCAAGCTCATCCACCAGGGAGAATCCATCGAGAGTTTTGCCGAGCTTTGGAAGGCGTTCTCGGCCGTAAAGGCGGGCTCCTGGGGCAAGAAGATGCGAGAGGACATGAAGTACCTGTTCGACAAGCACGTGCTCCCCGTCATCGGCCAATCCTCCCCCCGCAAGATCACGCTGACTCCGCTTCAGTTGCTGGTGAACAAAATGGCCGAGGATGGGTACTCGAAATCCGCAGTAAAGCATATTCGCACGTACTTGAAAGCTTGCTTTGAATACGCGATTGACGAAGATCTCATTCCCAAGAACCCCGCTCGGAAACTTGCACTGCCGAACATACGCAAGAAACCTTGCGAGAGGTTTCTCAGCGTCGAGGAGGTGCAAGCCCTCCTAATGGCGGCTTCGCCGCGGGAGCACCTCGTGTTGCGAATTTTTGCTGTGTGTGGCTTGCGGCCGGGTGAGGCTCTCGCGTTGCGCATCGATGACTTTGAAGGCAACCAACTTCGCATCGATGAAGCGCTGAAGGAACGGCAGTTAGGAGAGGATCGCATTGGCGATACGAAGACGGACGAGAGCGATAGTTACGTGCCCGTACCTCCGGATCTCAGCCGCGAGATTGCGGAATGGATCGCAGCTCATCCGCAACGCGACAATCCGCGGTCGTTTCTCTTTCTCAATCGCAGGGGAACAGCTTTCAGCGTCGGCAACTATCTGAAGAAGCAATTGAAGCCGCTCGCGAAGAGTGTCGGCATCCCAGATCTGACACAGCAGGCGTTCCGGCGCACATCCTCCACGCACATCCAAAAACACGGCACGGTCAAGGATATGCAGCGTCACCTGAGGCATTCGGACCCAGAGACGACGCTAAAGCATTACGCCAAATCCATTCCCGAGAGCCTGCGCACCGCGGTCGCAGCCCTGGATGCGCAGATCACCGGAAGGCTTGGTGGGGCGAAAGCGGCGGGGGCAACTGCAAAGCCTTCGAAGAAGGCTTTGCAACCGCGGCTCCCCGAGGCCCCCGCCGGCAAATAGGATCCACTACCGCTTTGTCCGACAAGTGTCGCGGATGCTTGGTTTATAACGACCCTCAAAATCGGCGAACCGGAGCATCCGTTTGACACAATCCTGCTTTTTCTGTAAATAAGAAACATGAAGGAACGGCCAGTGTATGCGAGGCCAACATGCAACATGTGAATGGAATTGAACAGGCGAAGATCTTACCGGTGGCCCTAGCTGAGGTGAAGCCCATACGGCAGCTCATCAAGGCTGCGGATGTTGCCAGGAAACTCGGTGTCAGCATTTCATGGGTGGTGCAGCACGCATCCGGCAAACGGAAGCCCTATCTGCCAGCCGTGAAGATGGGGCCGGGTCGAAGTCCTCTGAGGTTCGACCCGAGCGACGTCGAAAAATTCATCGATGACTGCAGGCGTATTGCAGGACAACGCGCAGGATTCGCAGGAAGGTGAGACTCGTCTTTTACATGAGCTTTCGGCATAGGTGGATAGCGGCAGTTTCATAGGATTTCTGGATGCCTACCGGTACATGGCCCGCCAACTGGACACAGTCGGCACCGGATCTGCAGCGAGGGGTATATGACTGGCAAATATCGTATCGAAATTGAGCTGCTGCTCGACGAATCCACGGCAACTCAAGCACTGGCGTTAGCTAGGGATACCTACCTTCAACGTGGTGGTGCGAGAACCGTGGAACGTGGCATTGAACGAGAGATGAGCGCGGATGAGTTCGTCGACGATATCGAGCAAGCTTTACTGGAACTAGTTGAAGGAAACCTGCTGCGGCTCCCGGGCATCGTGATCGGTCATGAGAACTGCACACAATTGCCCGAAGTTGATGCCGTGCGTTTCAGCCGAACAGGAGAGGATTGAGGATCAAAAAGATCTGGGGGAAAGGTGGATATTCAGAAATTGATGGATTCTTGTAGTCGCCTGCGCCCAAGGCAGGTGCGCTAGGCGAAGGCCGAAAGGGTACCCGACTGTCGGTAATGCCATTTCGATGCTCGACCCGTTGCGAATCATGCGAGCTATGTCGGCACGGAATGCTTTGTCACCGGAAAGTGGGTGGGCAACTGGGTGGGTGGATTCGGACTGAGCTCGCGAATCTCCCTCCTTTCAATGTGGGAGCGAGCGAACCAATCAGCCGACCTCCTGGTCGACACCCAGGCGATCAGGCGTGTCTGAACTGGATCAGCTCGGTCGGATGCTCGGACTCAATTTTGCTGGTTGTCATCGATGTTCCGGTCGTCGCTCGGGTCTGATCAGCACTGCGGCGCTCAAGGAACTGGCGATCGCCATCCCGGCAGCTACCCACAACACCATTTGATAACCCGCGACAAATGCATCTTTGACAGCTTGCCGTACCCGCGCGTCTCTCGTTTCTATGGCCGCCAGCCTGGACCGCTGGGCCTCGATTTGTGTACGCACCGCCGGTGCCAGGTCGAGACGGTCCAAGCGTCCTTGCAGAGCGCTCTGGAAGACTCCGCTGAGTAGTGCTCCAAAAACTGCTACGGCGAGCACACTCGCTATACGCGAGACAGCATTGTTAATCCCGGAAGCAGCTCCCGAATAGCTTTGCTCGACTGCGTTCATCACGGTCGCCGTGAGCGGAGCAACACTGATCGCCATGCCAAATCCCAGCACCAACACTGCGGGGAAGAACGTGGTCCAGTAGGACCCGCCAAAACCGGCCCTTGCAAACAACGCGAATCCGACAGCCGCGATCAGGGGACCAACCACTAACGGAGCCCTGGCACCGTAGCGATCGAGGAGTCCGCCAGACCAACGCGACAACAAGAACATCAAAAGAATGAAAGGCAGCAGAGCGGCTCCGGCTTGCGTCGGCGAATAGCCTTGCACCTGTATCAAATCGAGAGGAAAAAAGAAAAGCATGCCGGTCAACGCGGCGTAGAGAAAGAGGGTGAGCAGATTCGCTCCGCTGAAATTGAGAGAGCGGAACAAAGTGAGCGGAACCATCGGCGACGAAGAGCGCGCTTCCCAATACAACAGTACAGCGAGGGCGAGGGCTCCGACGGCGCCCGCGGCCAGCATCGATTCGATCAGTGCTAGAACGATTCCGCCAAAGCCTAGCACGGCTAACAGGCCGCCGACCCAGTCGAACCCCTGGCCGCGGTTGTCTGCCCTGCTCTCCGGGACCTTCCACAGAGTAAGCAATACGACCGCCACACCTAGCGGAACATTGATGAAGAACACCGATCTCCACGAACCGTGCTCGACGAACCATCCACCGAGCAAGGGACCGATCGCAGCCGTTATCGACGTGAAGCCCGACCACGTCCCGATCGCCTGACCGCGCTCCTTCTCGGGAAAATTGACGCTGATGAGAGCCAGGCTGCCGGGAACAAGCAGCGCCCCGCCTATTCCTTGGAGACCCCTTGCAGCAATAAGCTGTCGGATGTTGGGCGCAAGTCCGCACCAAGCCGAGGCTACACAGAAGAGGACTACACCGAACGCGAAGATCTTACGGCGGCCGTACAGGTCTCCTAAAGACCCGCCAATGAGGAGCAGCGCACCCAGGAATAGAGCATAGGATTCCACGACCCATTGAATATCCGCGAGGGTCGCATGCAGGGCCGACTGCACCGCCGGCAAGGCCACGTTCATGACCGTTGCATCAATGAACGCCATGCTCGAACCGAGGATGGTCGCGGCTAGAATCCATGGGCCGTCCGCCGTAACCGGGCGCTGGCATGAACCGGCGAGAATCGCAGCTTCGTCGCAAGGAGGTCTAGCGATGCCGACCATAGTCCATTCTCCGTGAGACTAGAGCGGGAGCAAGAGTACGTCGGCAACGACAATGATCCCGGCCACTTCGGCGAAGACGGCTCCAACTTTGGCCTCCAGTTTTCGCGAGGCGTATTGATGCTGCGGCCCCACAGAATGAACCGCATTGAAGATCTTGCCGCCGTCGCGAAAATGAGTCCGTTCGGATTTTCACCATCAATTCAAAAAGCATTGATCTCGATGACCCCGCTTCAGTATCAAAACACAGCTGCGGCTGCTCAAAGTACGACGGGTCACGTTTTCGGATGCAGCCAATGCCGAAACGGCGGCGTTTGAGGTTGGGTACGAAGCCCATGCCAATTCAGGGGTGAACACGATTAACAGTCCCCGTCGCACTTCGGAGTGAAGGCCGGCTATTCAATGCAAGGAACCGATGCACCATAGACATAGCGGTAGCTCCGTCCCCCACTGCAGTTGCGCATCTTTTGACCGAATTATGGCGAACATCTCCTGCAGCAAATAGCCCTGGCATGCTAGTCTCCATAAACATCGGTTTTCGCGCATGCGGGGCCCAGTATGAGGGAGGAAGCGGCTCATCGATCAGGTCATCTCCAGTTAAAATGTAACCTGCGGCATCAGTGAGCAAAGTTCCAGGTTTTGCCCAGTCTGTCCGCGGTACGCCTCCGATACAGACGAAAACCCAATGAGTGGGAGCATGCCTGACCTCTCCACTTTTGTCGTTTCGGTAGGTGATGGATTCGAGAGAATCGGCTCCATCAAGACCCACAAGTGTCGAACCGCGAAAAGTTCAGGGCGGCTTGTCCCGCCGAATTTCCGCCGCCAACGATGAAGACCCGACCTGTACAGCGGCTGGCTTCACTTGAACCGGCTCCGTAAAACAGCCCCCGCCCCAGATAGTTCTCCTCGTTAAGAAGGCCGAGCCGAGAATATTCGACGCCAGTGGCGCAGATTGTCGCGCGCGCAACAATCTCTTGGCCCCCGGAAAGCCAACTGACCGTCCAATCATCTCGCGTCTCGCCGCCGACTCCTTCAGCGGTAACAATGATTTCGGCACCCAAACGCTGAGCCTGCTGTCTTGCCCTGCTTGCCAGTTCCCATCCGCTGATACCATCGGGAAATCCGAGATAATTGTCGATCCGGGATGTGCTTCCCGCTTGCCCGCCGACGGCAGACCGTTCGAGGACGATGGTTCTCAATCCTTCGGAGGCCCCATATACGGCAGCGCTCAACCCAGCCGGTCCCGCTCCATAAATCGCAAGATCATATCGCTCATGTTTCGGACCACGAAACCAATCAAGCGCGGCAGCGAGGTCGCGAATGGTAGGCCGGAACAGCACGGAGCCCTTCTCCATTACGCAGACAGGAAGCCTCGGATCATTGAGCCCGGTCACACCGGCGAGCCTCCTCGCATCGTCGTCGGTTTTCAAGTCGATCCATTCGAACGGGAAACCGCTACGCTTCAGGAAATCTCGTAGTTCATAAGCCTCGGACGAGTTTGGGAGTCCGTAGAGGGTTGCGCGATTTTGGTTCATAAGAACTCTTCGAATCGAGACGCCGTAGGTAACTCGTTCACTGACCAGAAACTATTTCAGTCTTGAAGGCATGACGTAACCGCGCAGCATTCTCACGCAGCAATCTTGCGGCACTCGGCGGCGCAGACACGGCAGGACTCGGCGCATCGCCGGCAGTGGTCATGGCTGTGAACGCCACACTGCTCCGCGCACCATTCGCACACCTGAGCGCAGAGTGCGCAGGTATCCTTGACGTTTTGACTGTCTCTCGCCATTGCACTGATGCAGAGCTGACAAAGCTGCAAACACTCGTGGCAGCATACGGGGCAATCATTATCGCTCGCCTCGGTCGCCATTCCCTTGATACACTCCTCGCACCGCAGGATGCATTCCTGGCAGGCCTCGATACACTTGCGATAGGTTTCGTTGAATTGCGTCATGAAGGATCGCCTTTCTTACGATATTCCCCTCGCTCCATCAAATCTCGGCCTGCGAGAGGACCACCTGATTGCTGGATCAGACCTCCATCGCGGAGGTTCCCAAGATCGATGACGGTGTAGCCAAGCTCTTCGAGGAAGATTTTAACTCGCTTTTTCGACGGGGCATCGTCTGGGGAGACAAATGCAACTCGTCTCGCCCCATTGACGATCGGGTCCGCCTCCAGATTAGGAACGGTCATGTGGTTGAAAGCCTTAACTACTCGCGCTCCAGGGGCTAGGGCCGCAACGAGCTGGCTCGTGGATAAGTTTCCAACATCGGCCGGCGTGAACTTTCCGGCCTTGCCGTGAATAGGGTTGGTCCCATCGATCAAGATCTGATTTTTCCACCTGGGAAGACTCGCAAGTGTGGTGGGGACGTTGTCCCAAGGAACAGCAAGAAGTACCAATTCGCAACTCGCCGCCACTTCCTTGTGGACGGCCACTGCTCCAGGATCAAGTTGATTGACTATTTCCCGCAGGCTGTCCGGGCCTCGGTCATTGCTAAGTTTCAGCTTGTGGCCGGCCTTCAATGCCCGTTTTGCGAAAGCTTGTGCTAAGGCGCCTGCTCCAATGGTTCCGATTTCCATACGGTGTCCTTCCTAAACCGGGCTTTTCAATAACACGATCCCGGTCTTGCCTGGGCTAGAGACGTGTTGAATCGCTTTTTGAAAGTCGGCAAAGTCATACTCATGGCCGACCTCGAAAAGCTCTGGGTGATTTGTGGCGAGACTCAGAGCGAGGCCGAAATCGTTCTGCTTTTCGTCCTGGGCAAGACGAAACCAGCTCATAATGGCGACGCTCTTAAGCGCAACATTATTTGGGATGAGCGAATAAATGTTCGCGCCCTTGTTGCCACCCAGCGAACCGTAGTTAATGATAGTTCCACCGTCATCAACAACCGAAGCGAGATCGTCGATCGCTCTTCCGCCGATGGCATCGAAAGCCACTTCAAGCCTAAGTCCTCCGAGAGCCTCGCGAACTTGTTCTTTCCAATTGCTATCGTCCGTTGAATAAGCCGGCGGCCCGGGAAGCACGGTTTGAAGCTTTTCAAGCGACTGATGCGATCTCACCAGACGAATGGGGCGGACACCCCGATCCAAAGCAACTTGAGTCAGCAGACGTCCAACGCCAGAGGCCGCCGCATTCTGAAGAATATAAACGGGAGGCGTAATCGGATTTCTAAGCGAATTATGGCCGGCTTTGATGAGCACAGATGCGGTGATCGTATTTATGAGCATCTGCGCTGCAATCTGATCGGAAATCTCGTTCGGAACTGCCAAGAGGGAGTTGTATCGAACGACTACATATTCTCCCCAGGTACCCGCTGCGGGAAAAAACGCCACACGCTGGCCTTCGCTTAACCTCGTCGCGGCCTTCGCGTTTGTTCCGAGACGAAGGATCGTGCCGACACCCTCAAACCCCGGTATTCTTTCAGTTCCTTCCGGAATTGGCGCGACCGGTCCTCCTTGAGGAAGAGCCGAAAGAATCTGGACGTCACCGTGATGGATCGGTCTAGCGATCACCTTTATGAGAGCATCGTCAACTCCAAGGTCTTCGCTCTTTAGTGGGCGCTTCGCAATTCGTAAAACCCTTTCCGGAGCACCATACTCGCTGTGAACAATTGCTCTAAATTCGGTTTGCATCGGCAACCTCATCAACGCTTGACACCTCGCGCCGAACTCCATAAAGCTCCGGGGTTCACACGATTGGGATAAAGCGCAAGCATCTGGTTATAGAGTTCCTGCGCGGTTTGCGTATCTGCAGCGATCCTGTCGAAGTCGCGAATATACTGTCTTGTTTCCGCAACGATGTTGGGCGTATCAGCCGCCCCCGGCCTTTTGTGCCCTGCGACAACAGCGCCAGGTTTCAGCGATTCGATCGTGTCGAGCGCGGCGATCCACACCTTCCTTGAATCGGCGTTCGACTCGGCCAGGTAGACATGAACATCGTTATACACAGCGTCGCCTGCCACGACCAAGCCGATCGAAGGGACGTGGAGGCAAGTCGTACTGTCCGTATCAGTGTGGCCGAGGGGAATACTCACAAGTTCCTCTCCTTCCAGCTCAATTACGGTGCCCGCTAGTTCCTCCGCAATCACAGGTGTTGAGTCGATTTGCCCAGGAAATCGCGATTTCCAAAACGACTCAAGAACCGGAGACGAGGCCTGCTCTCGCATGATGGTGATTACATCTCGCGTTGCCACGAACCGCGCATTAGGGAATCGCTCTCGAATTGTGTTTACGCCAAAGAAATGATCTCCGTGGCCATGCGTCGCGTAAATGGTGGTCAGATTCTTTGCGCTTGCCGCGATCCATTCAACAAGGGCTCGGTTTTGCTCCAGAGTGATGAATGTATCGATTAACACAGCATCTCGCTCACCTGAAATGAGGGTCGACGATATCGGTGACCATCTCCGTTCAGCCACACCAGGCGGCAAATCGCTGGTGACGACGGGGATCTGCGTGCTGATAAAGACGTTCCACTGCACAGGATTACTCACAGGGCCCAGTTCCTAAGAGACAACCGCCTGACCAAGACGCGAGTTCTCGTTCCCGACGACTGGTGATGTAAACATCTGCGCCCTCTTTTGCCAAGGCGGTCGCCGCGGCCAGGCCGAGTCCGCTAGTGCCGCCTGTTACCAATGCTACCTTTCCGTCCAGTTTTGGCATTCCGTCAACTCAAGAGTGGTGGGCTAAAGCCGCCGCCTCTAGCAAAACGCCTTCGACTTTCTTGTCAAGATTCCGCGCGACCGCGAGCGCGTCGGAATTCCCGCACTCGCCGAATGCTTTCAGCAGCAATGCGAAGTCCAATTGCTAACTATTTGAAAGTAGGCAGATTGTGATTTACTGGTTGCCCTTAAATTGAAGGAATTCCTGTTTTATAAGGAATGAGCGATCACTCAGGATCGGGCAGTCTTAGCGTGGGATTTTGAACCGGTATACGTTAATCTTCAAACGCCTGATTTTTGAATCGAGGGTGCGCGAAAGCAGGCCGAGTTTGATGGCGGCACCTGACGGCCCGGAGATTCGGCCCTGACTGGTTGCGAGCGCGGCTTCAATCATTTCCTTTTCCTGTTTCACAAGCGTGCTGTGTAGCGCGCCTGTCCGTTTTGGGTTTGCGCGCATTTGCCGCCTGAGCCAACCTTCATCGATAGCGAACGTTTCACTGTCGCCGAGGATAACCGCACGCTCGATCACATTTTGCAACTCACGGACATTGCCAGGCCAAGCGTATGACTGAAATGCTTTTAGGGATTTCTTATCGATCGTTTTGAATTTTTTCCCAGCCCTTTTGCCGAAGCGGTCGATGAAGTACTCCACGAGCAGGGGAATGTCAGCAACGCGTTCACGGAGGGGCGGCACCTCGATGGGCACGACGTTGAGCCGGTACAGAAGATCTTCGCGGAATCGCCCTTCAGCGACGAGTGCGTTCAAATCACGATGCGTTGCCGCCAGAACTCTAACGTCAACGGGAATGGAACTGTTTCCGCCGACGCGTTGGATTTCCCGCTCCTGCAACACCCGCAATAGTGCGATCTGAATCTCTCCTGGCAGGTCGCCAATTTCATCCAGAAAAATTGTGCCGCCATTTGCCGATTCAACACGACCGAGACGTCTTTGGGTTGCGCCGGTAAAGGAGCCCTTTTCGTGCCCAAAGAGCTCGGAAGCAATCAGGGTGGGCGGAATGGCTGCGCAGTTGACGCCGATGAACGCGCGATCTGCCCGCTTCGATCGTTTGTGGATCGCCCGCGCAATCAGCTCTTTTCCTGTGCCGGTTTCACCAAGGATAAGAACTGTTGAGTCGGAACATGCCACCTTTGAAACTCGCTGGAGCACCGTTCTAAGCGTGTCGGACGAGCCGACGATATCTTCAAACATCGAGTCGCGATCGATCTGCTCTCGCAACGCCAGATTTTCATTCCGCGTTCTTTCTTCCGCTCGAACGCGATCATCGATGTCGGTTCCCGTTGCGTACCAGCGGGCCAGTTGCCCCTGCTCATTTCGGAAGGGATTGTAGCGAATCAGGAACCATCGGTACGCGCCGTCTTTTCGGCGTGCTCGTAGTTCGGCTTCAAATGGAACTCCGCGACCGAGAGCAGCTTTCCGTTCATCACGAGATCTCTCCAGATCGTCCGAGAGAAACAATCGTTCGCGAAACCGAGGAGCCAGCACGTCTTCCTCTTTCAAGCCCGCATAAT
>WNFQ01005771.1_pt1 | contig 10505 bp, 8 predicted proteins | sample 5400171 | NCBI WGS metagenome assembly WNFQ01 (sample SAMN13153356, study PRJNA577476) | soil metagenome | isolation source: 20 cm soil under Madrone tree | place: USA:California | collected 2016-06-14 | reverse complement strand
CCCAGATTCAGTGGCGGGTCAGACCTTGGCTTGTTAACACCAGGCAAACCAAGCCGATTGTCCTTCGTCGCGCCCGCCTTTGCGTAGAACTGAATTAGGCCGCTACGGCGGCGCGCTTGCGGGCGGTCGCGTCCAGAATACGCTTACGCAAACGCAATGATTTCGGCGTCGCTTCGACGTATTCGTCGATATCGATGTACTCGATCGCGCGCTCGAGAGTCATGCGGAGCGGCGCTTCGAGTTGAATGCCCTTGCCTTCCCCCTGGCTCCGCATGTTTGTGAGATGTTTCGCCTTGCATGGATTGACCGGCAAATCTTCCGGGCGCGCGTTTTCGCCGACGATCATCCCCACATAAACGTCTTCCTGCGGACCGATGAAGAGCCGGCCGCGCTCCTGAATGTTATTGAGCGCGTAAGCCATGCTGATTCCCGATTCCATAGACACCATCACACCGCGACCCCGTCCTCCAATCTCGCCTTTGAACGGCGCGTATTCGCGAAACAGATGGCTCATCAATCCTTCGCCGCGTGTCAGGTTTACGAGATCGGTTTCGAATCCGATCAGGCCGCGCGTCGGGATGATCGCCTCGATTGATACGCGAGTCGCATGATGATCCATGCTCACAACCTCCCCTTTGCGATTGGCAATGGACTGCAAGATGTCGCCGAGATTCTCGTTCGGCAGATCGACATATAGATTTTCGAGCGGCTCGAGCAGATTGCCATTTTCGGCGCGCTGAAAAATCACCTCGGGACGAGACACCATCACCTCATAGCCTTCGCGCCGCATCTGCTCGACGAGGATCGCGATTTGCATCTCGCCGCGCGCATTGATCTCAAATGCGCCCGCCGTGTCCGTATCGCTTACCTGTAGCGACACGTTGCCGCGCGTTTCGCGAATAAGTCGCTCACGAAGATGACGTGCCGTGACAAATTTTCCTTCGCGGCCGGCAAACGGCGAATCGTTGACCAGAATGTGCATGCGAATCGTCGGTGGATCGATATCCACGAATTGGAGTGGCCCCCGCTCCTCGCGATCGGTCAGCGTTTCGCCAATGTAAACTTCCTCGAAACCAGTGAGCCCTACGATGTCACCGGCGGTCGCGTGCTTTATTTCGACCTGCTCCAATCCCGCATAGGTAAAAAGCGCCGTGACTGTAGCCCGCTCCCGGCGGCCGTCACGATGGATGCAGACGATCGAATCGCCGACTGCAACGCGGCCGCTTACGATGCGCCCGAGTGCAATTCTTCCCAGATAATCGCTGTAATGCAGGTTCGACACCAGCATTTGAAAAAATGGCTCTGTAGAAACCTTTGGCGGCGGGACATGGCGCACGATTGCTTCAAAAAGCGGTGTCATGTCGTCGCTACCATCGTGTAGTTCGCGCATGGCGTAACCATTTTTGGCGCTCGCATAAATAATGGGGAAATCGAGTTGCTCATCACTTGCTTTGAGTTCGACAAAGAGATCGAAGACCATGTCGAGCACTGCCAAAATCGGCGTGACCCGGTGTGTCGACAATGTTGATTCGATAGCCGTTCCATTGGAACGCTGCGTTCTTCGCACGGATGGTGATTCCTTTCTCGCGCTCCAAATCCATCGAATCCATCACCCGTTCCTCGATCTTTTGATTGGAACGGAACGTGCCCGATTGACGCAGTAACTGGTCAACCAGCGTGGTCTTGCCGTGATCGACGTGCGCAATAATGGCAATGTTACGGATCTTATCCATTGAGAGGCGCTCCTTCGAGGGGGGAGAAGCGCGCCGAATATCGTGGCACGCCGTTCGCGCGTCAAATGCGCACGAGAATTGTCCGCACCAATGGACGAGATAACGCCGTCAAGGCAGACCAACCTTAACGCGTGTTTAAAGTGATAGATTTTCCAGACCGCTTTAACGCCGAACTCGGTAGTAGCCGTGATGCCTTTGTTTATGGCGATTGTGCCAAACCCAGGATTCCGGGACGATGGGCTCGAGCATTGGGATGGACGAGTTCATTACGTATGGCCATTCAAATTGGGGTCCAGAATCGCCCTTATTATGGGATTCGCGATTGGTGCCGGCATTCCGCACAGTCAAAACAAAGCGACGAAAGAGTGCTACTAATTTCTTTTTCATAACCTTTCTAACTACTTCGGCGTGCGGCCATGCATCGGCCGTGTCTGGAACCGCGCTTTCAGACGAGAACGGTGTCTGCTGGCACGGGCTCAACCCATTTTCCGTGCTCCCGAATCAAATCTTGCAACCGATCCACTGCTTCCGCTTCAGGAATATTGAACTTAACCGCGGTCTTGCCGACGTAGAGATTCACCTTGCCGGGCGCGCCGCCGACATAACCAAAATCAGCGTCCGCCATTTCGCCCGGGCCGTTCACAATGCAGCCCATGATCGCGATCTTCACGCCTTTCAAATGCAGCGTCGCCGCTTTAATCTTCGCCGTGGTGGTCTGCAAATTGAACAATGTCCGCCCACACGAAGGGCACGCGACATAATCCGTCTTGAAAATCCGCGAACCGGCCGCTTGCAAGATATTGTAGCTCAACCGCAAAGCTTGCCCCGGCGCTTCCTCGCCTTGCACGAGGATCGCGTCGCCGATTCCGTCGCAAAGCAGCGAGCCAATATTGGTCGATGCCACAAGCAGTGTTTCGAGAAAATCCTTTCCGCAATCCTCATTCCGCAATCCGCAATCGAAAACATCCTTCAAAAGAATCGGATGATGTGCGTGCAATCTCGTCGCCAGCAGACGAAACGCGGTGATCACCGGGAGACCGACATCGTCCTTCACGGTCACTAATTGCGCGACCGAGTTCTCATTCAACGACTTGATCGCGCTCTCATCGCGCGGATCGACTTCAACAACGTTTGCGTTCTCGTAAACGATCTCCGGCTTGTAATCGCCCATCTTATCGATCTTGTGCGCGATCTTCTCGAAGTTCGCTTGCCGGACGACGACTCGAATCAATTCTTCGCCGCCGAGCCGCACCCCATCGCGCTCAATTGTTTCTGTTGCCCGCCGCTGATACGAAAATGGATCGAATGAAAGATCGATATCCTCGTCTGTAGTGGCAGCCGTGCCGGCTGCTCCTTTCACGGGCGACACGCCCGCCGCTACAGTGGAAGTCAGCGCGACTAGCTCCTTCGCCACTGGAATTTCGTGAATGCTGTCTTCGGTCAATGAAACGCGAATCGTGTCGCCGATTCCGTCAGCGAGGAGTGAACCGATCCCGATCGCGCTCTTGATTCGGGCATCCTCGCCTTCGCCAGCTTCCGTTACACCAAGATGAATTGGATAATTCCAATCCGTACCCTCTTCGCTTAACCGCGCGACAAGCAAACGATAGGCGGCGATCATGACTTTCGGATTGCTCGACTTCATCGAAAAGACGAACGCGTGATAATCGAGATCGCGCGCGATCCGCGCGAATTCGAGCGCGCTCTCCACCATCCCACGTGGTGTATCGCCGTAGCGATTTAAAATGCGATCGCTGAGTGAACCGTGATTTGTGCCAATCCGCATCGCGATTCCGCGCTTTTTGCAAAGCTCGACTAGCGGTGTAAAACGGTCGCGAATCCGAGACAACTCGGCCGCGTACTGCTCGTCGGTGTATTCGCGAATGACGAACTTTTTCGAGTCGGCGTAATTCCCTGGATTGATCCGCACCTTGTCCACCCATTTCGCCGCTTCCATGGCGGCTTCCGGTTTAAAATGAATGTCCGCAACGATCGGTACATCGCAGCCGCGCTCACGCAAACCTCTCGCGATGTGCTCAAGATTGCGCGCGTCTTTCACAGTCGGCGCGGTAATGCGCACAATTTCGCAGCCGACCGCCGCCAACTCCATCGTCTGTTGGATCGACATCTCGGTGTCCATCGTGTCGCACGTGATCATCGATTGGACGCGGATCGGATTCGCCCCGCCAACACCGACTTTGCCGATCATTACCTCACGGGTGATGCGGCGATGATAATTGAAAGGATCAACGCAATAGTTCACGAGACTCCAAATCTACGGAATCGCGGCCAAGGACGCAACGCGGTCCCGTTATGGCTTCTGCGTTGTCGAAGCCCGTTCCGGCTCAAATTTGTCGAGTTTGTTCTTAATGAACGGCAGGTCCTGCACGTCGAAAAATGTGACGTAGAGCATATAACCGATAATCAGCATGGCGCAGCTCGTCTGGATGACCTCGAGTACACGCATGTTCACTGGCTTGCGACGAACCGACTCGATGATCGCCAGCACGATGTGACCGCCGTCGAGCACCGGGATCGGGAGCATGTTCAGAATCGCCAGGTTCACGTTCAAGATCACACTAAACCAAAGCGCGAGCTGCCAACCGCGCTCACTTTGAAACAGCAAATAATAAATGCGCCCGATGCCGACGGGACCGCTCAAGTGCTGCAACTTCACGTCCGATTTCGGCGATGCTACCGCGCCAATTGTCTTCAGGGTACTGGCCACGCTGTTGTAGAGCTGTTCGATCGGATTTGGGTGGGCAATCGACATTTTTCCTGTCGCATCCCACCGAATTCCGATACGCGGCTTCATTTCGCCCTCGGTAGGCAGAAGCGTCGGTTTTACAGGAACGTCGAACCTCTCTTCACCTCGTTCTACGTGAAGAACAAGCTGGTCCTTGGGATGCTGGCTGATGTATTCGAGCAGTGCGACAGGGTTGTAGATCGACGTCTGGTCGAATCCGCGAACGATATCGTGCGGTCGCAGTCCGGCACCCGCGGCGGGGGTGTTCGGCTCCACTTTGTCGATGATCGCCGTCTCCGCCGGCAAAATGAGCAGTTGCCGCACACTTTTCCTGCGCCATCCACGCGTCTCGGCCTTATACGGTTCCACCCAAACGGTCTGCACCTTGCCATCGCGCTGGAATTTCACGGCAATCTTGTCGCCTTCGCTTCGCACCACGTCCCAGCTGACGCTGTCATTCATTCCGAGAAAACGCCTGACCGGCTTGCCATCTACTTCGAGAATCTTGTCCCCAGGTTGGAGGCCAACTTTCTGCGCTGGAGAGTCCGGCATTACATACCCGATGATCGTGGTGGAATCCGATTCGCCAACCGGATGCCCGACCACCCAGACAACACCGGCAAAAAAAAGCGCGAGAATCAGACTGAAAAGCGGGCCGGCCACCGCCACGATTATTTTATCGAGCGCGGAAATGGGCGCCAGTTTTGCCCGGTCCACGTCCGCCTTTCCCTCGATGATGTCCATGGGTGCAAGCTGCGGCAACGCAACAAATCCGCCGAAGGGCAGCGAGCCCAACGAATACTGCACGCCATTGATCGTCTTTTTCCAGAGCGGTTTGCCGAACCAGACGCCAAATTTCTCGATATACAGTCCGCGCCAGCGCGCGGCCAGAAAATGGCCGAGCTCATGCACGACGATGAGCAGATTAAAGAGGACGAGAACCTCAAGGAGGATAAGAATGACGCGCGCGATGTGCAGGAGCATTACAAATTGTGATTGATGATCGGTGATTAGTGATTGGTTCCATGCGCGATTCGTTCAAATAATTAAACGATCCGACGCTTTATCTTTTGTAACGCTTTTAACCCTTCAACGTCTTCGCCGCCTCCGCGCGCGCCCATTGATCGGCTTGCAATATCTCATCGAGATCGGGATGCGCAACGCCGCGATGTCGATCCATTACTTGCTCAACGATCTGCCAGATTCGCGGGAAACGGATTTGTCGATCCAGGAATGCCGCGACTGCGATTTCATTCGCGGCATTCATGACTGCGGGCAAAGTGCCGCCGGTTTCACCCGCACAGCGCGCCAGATTGAGTGCAGGGAAATCGTCATAACGCGGCGCGAAGAATTCCAGTTTCGATAATTTTCCAAAGTCGAGCGGCGGCAATGTATTTGGGACCCGGTCGGGCCACGTCACTGCGTATTGGATCGGGAAGCACATGTCTGAGTAACTCAATTGCGCGAGCGTCGAACCGTCCGCGAATTCGACCATTGAGTGAACGATGCTCTGCGGGTGTATCACCACTTCGACGCGCTTCATCTCGACTCCGAACAGCCAGTGCGCCTCAATCATCTCCAGCCCTTTGTTAAACAGGGTGGCTGAATCGATCGTGATTTTGGGACCCATATTCCAAGTCGGGTGTTTCAGCGCCTGCTCCGCGGTAAGATCGAGAAATTGCTTCGCGGGCGTTTCGCGAAATGGTCCGCCGGAAGCCGTCAAAATAATCCGGCGAATTTCGGATGAACGGCCATCGAGGCACTGAAATATGGCGTTATGCTCGCTGTCCACGGGCAAAACATGCACGCTATTCTCACGGGCTTCGCGCATTACAATCTCGCCTGCCATTACGAGGATTTCTTTGCTCGCTACGGCCAGATCTTTACCCGCTTCAATCGCGGCGAGGGCGGGACGTAGCCCGCCCGTACCGACAATTGCAACCAGCACCATGTCCGCATTCGTCAGGGCAGCGATCTCGCGCAGTCCTTCCTCACCTGAAAAAATCCGCGGTTGGTACGCGAGCGCCTTACGCAGAATGTCGAGCTTGGTTTTATCGACCAGGCAAACCGATTCCGGTCTAACCTTGTTCGCCGCCGCCGCCAGCTTTTCGACGTTGCTGTTCGCCGCAAGTCCCACAATCTCCATCCGCTCCGGAATGTCGCGCGCGACTTTCAGTGAGCTTTCGCCGATCGATCCCGTCGCCCCTAGGACAACGACACGTTTGCGTTTCATTTTTCCACAGAATGAACAAAATAGATTCCGGAAATCAGCAAATCATAAGCTTCCGGCATCTCTCGCCTATTCTGTTCATTTTTGTTAATTCTGTCAGAAGCTCCTTACGGCACACGAATGACTAGCCGTAGATAGAAAAACAAAAGCGGTGCGGTGAAAAGCAGACTGTCCAACAGATCGAGCGCACCACCAATTCCGGGCAACAGGTTCCCCGAATCCTTCACGTCCGTGCTGCGCTTAATAATCGATTCGGCCAAATCACCGACGACCGCTGCGAACCCAAGGAGCAACCCGAGTATCGTCGCATGTGTCCAGGTCAGCCCGGGTAAGTGACCAGGCATTAATTTGAACAGCATCAAACTGCAAAACAGCGCAAAACCGAGTGCGCCGAAAAACCCTTCCCACGTTTTTTTCGCGCTGATCTGCGGAACCATGAGATGCCGGCCAACCGCGCTGCCGGTCAGATACGCGCCCATGTCGCTGAATTTTGTGACCGCAATCAGATACAAAACATAGAACTGTCCGGTCACCACGCCGGTGCTCGAGCGCGGTGTAAGGTAAACGATCTTAGTCGTGAAATTGAAAAGCCAGAGCACGTAAAGCAGACCGAACAAGGTGTAAGCCATCGTTTGCAACGGTTCGTCATGGCGCAGGCGCGCGAACATTTGCCGCGCGAAAACCGTCAGCAAAAAAAAGAGCAACACCGCAACTTCGAAGTCGTAGGAACCCGCCGGCCCAATTTTGGAGAAGTAATAAAAACTGCCGCCGAGCATGACGGCGCCGCAGATCATTCCAGTGACCTTGAAATTCGGGAGACCTTTGTGATCGAGCATCCGGTAAAATTCCAGGAGCGCGATCAGTCCGAACGCGCTGATCAACAGCCAAAACAAGATCTCGAATCCAGAGAACGCGATGAGCAGCGCGATCGACCAAAGGACGATCGTCGTGACGAAGCGCAAAATGAAAACCGAACGTGGCGTAACCGTGTTCGGCTGGGCTTGCTCAAGCGTTGCGGGCATGCGTTTGCATCATCTCGACAGAGGCTAACTTTGTCCACAGAATCTGCAGGCGATCTTCGTCAAGCTTTTCCTTCTTTCCTGCTCGCCACGGGACGAGTCCGTCCGGACTGGCGGACTTTCATGATTCGCCTAATTTCTTTCTTGTGCAGAAGACGATGCAGGCGGTCGTGAAAAGCCGGGCCGAACCAGGGTTATGGCTCGAGGAAGTTCCTGTTCCGAAAATCGAAGGTGACGACGTTCTTATTCGCGTCGTCAAAACGTCCATCTGCGGTACCGATGTTCATATCTACAACTGGGACGAGTGGGCGCAAAAAACGATCCCTGTGCCGATGACTATCGGCCACGAATTTGTCGGCGTTGTCGATCTTGTCGGCGATCATGTAAAAGGCTTCGCGCGCGGCGACCTTGTCGTCGGCGAAGGTCACATCACGTGTGGGCACTGCCGCAATTGTCTGGCCGGGCGGCGTCATCTTTGCCCGAACACGCAAGGCGTCGGCGTGAATCGGCCTGGGGCGTGGGCCGAGTTTGTCGCGATCCCGCAATCAAATTGCTGGCACGCCGATCCGTCGATCTCGCTCGATGTCCTTTCCTGTTTCGATCCCCTAGGCAACGCCGTCCACACCGCGCTCTCATTCGATCTCGTGGGCGAAGATGTTCTGATCACCGGTGCGGGACCGATTGGTTGCATGGCTGTGCCGATCTGCAAACAAGCCGGCGCGCGCCACGTCATCATCACCGACATCAATCCGTATCGTCTCGAACTCGCGCGCAAGATGGGAGTAAATCTCGCGCTAGACGTCCGCACCGAAAAACTTGCCGATGCGATGCAGGCGCTCGGCATGAAAGAAGGGTTCGACGTCGCGCTCGAAATGTCCGGGAGCCCGAAGGCTTTCGCGGACATCCTGCCGAACATGTTTCACGGCGGGAACATCGCGCTACTGGGCATCATGCCCTCCAGCGCCGCCATCGACTGGAACCTGGTTGTCTTCAACCAGCTTACCATCAAAGGAATTTACGGACGCGAGATGTACGAAACCTGGTACAAAATGACCGCGCTGATCCAGTCCGGCCTCGACATCTTACCGGTCATCACTCACCGCTTTCCCTACACGCAATTCAAAGAAGCAGTCGATCTCATGAAATCCGGTAACTCCGGGAAGATCGTCCTCCATTGGAGTGCTTTGTCATCCTGAACGAAGTCGAGGGATCTCTCGATCATTTTCCAAACCGAGGGTTTATCGCAGTCACCGCGCTCAATCTTGTCTCAGCGGGGGCTGAGATCAGCGGTGAAAAATCCGCGCGGCCTCGCTACCGCAGCGCCGCCGCTTGTTGATGGCGGCCTTCCAGCTCAAGCACCATGCGCTTGATGTGCTTGTAATCCTGGTGCGATTGCAGGAATTGCAAACTTTGTTGCGGATCGCCCCATTGCATGATCTGGATGGCCTCTTGACGAGCGCCCCATGTGTTCATGTCGCGCGAATTCGCCATATAGAGATCGATCGTGTTGCGGCCGGAAAGCGCCCAACCGTAATCATCGACGCGATACATTTGCCCGGTCGATAACAGGCGAAACGTTGTGCCCATCGGCCAACGTGACCAGTCAGCCGCCGCGCTGCCGATTACTGGGACTCTTGCAACTGCGATAGCCCGCTTCACGAGACGCGTCGTTTTCGTGACGCGCGTTGCCGTTCTTACGCGACTGGCTGTCCCGGTTTCATCCATTGAGAACGGCTGGAGAACTACGCCTGAGTTCGACACTCGGCGGACTCCGACATCGTCGCCTCCGGAAACCGGAATTGCGCGCAAAACATTTTCGGCGCGATGAATTGGTGCACTGGCGGCATGCAATTCTCCTCCAACCGCGTTGTGATTGCTGTATTCGCGATGATCCGATTCCGTGTGCGTGTAAGCGGTTGTCCGAACGTTTTGAAAATCGGTCCTTGCTAGCGGCGGTTCATATTGCGGCAAGGCACGCGTGCGCGTCGTCCCACACGAGCTGAGGAGAAGGATTGCGATGAACGCCGCGAGGACGGCGAAGGCAAGATTGCGAAGTTCGGTTTGGGTCAAGGTAGGTCGCCGGGATAGTTATTAACAGTTATTCACAACCCCCTGCAAGACTATTTTTCAGATATTTTTTGCCACAATTTACACGGATGAAACAACGGTGTTTTCGTTGTTTACATTCATGGCTCCAGATTCGTTTTTGTTTACGTTTAAATCCGCGTAATCTGCGGTCCATCTATGCTTCCGGAATTCAAACAACAAGTTTCGCAAACACTCGAGGAAATAAAGGCGCAAGGTCTTTACAAGACCGAGCGGATCATCACCACGCCGCAGGATGCGCACATCGCCGTAGCTGGCGGCGAACGCGTCCTCAACATGTGCGCAAACAATTATCTCGGCCTGGCCGATCATCCGGCCCTCATCGCTGCCGCAAAGGAGGCGCTCGATACGCGTGGATTCGGCATGGCGAGTGTCCGTTTCATTTGTGGCACTCAGGACATTCACAAGGAGCTCGAAGCCGCGCTGACAAAATTCCTCGGAACCGAGGCGACGATTCTTTACCCGTCATGCTTCGACGCTAACGGCGGGCTGTTCGAAACCTTCCTCGCCAATAAGGATGCCGTGATCAGCGATGAACTGAATCACGCGAGCATCATCGACGGCATCCGGCTCTGCAAAGCGCAGCGGTTTCGTTACAAGCACAACGACATGGCAGATCTCGAAGCGCAATTGCGCGCGGCGGAAAATGCGCGCTTTCGGTTGATCGCGAC
>WNFQ01004178.1_pt1 | contig 10505 bp, 5 predicted proteins | sample 5400171 | NCBI WGS metagenome assembly WNFQ01 (sample SAMN13153356, study PRJNA577476) | soil metagenome | isolation source: 20 cm soil under Madrone tree | place: USA:California | collected 2016-06-14 | reverse complement strand
TGCCTTTTTCGGGTCGGCTGTTTGGGATCACGGTGCGGCCTTGTCGCTTCGCTGCATCGGCAAGCATGTCGTCCAACGTGGACATACCGAAGCTAACATCTTCAATGTCGCGCGCTCTTCCCCAGACGTTCATGCTGTCGATGTTGAGATCGGCCAGCGTTTTCTCCAGCGGGTAAAGCGGATGCTCCACGTAAAATTTTGCGCCGAGCAATCCAGCTTCCTCCGCTGTAGTGCACGTGAATAAGACCGAGCGTCTTGGCGGCGGATTTAATCTCGAAAACGCCCGTGCCAATTCGACGACTGCTGCGTCTCCCGAACCGTTGTCCACCGCGCCGTTGAAAATTTGGTCGCCCGGCAATTCCGGATGCCGGCCGAGATGGTCCCAGTGCGCGGTGTAAATGATGTATTCGTCTTTTAATTTTGGATCGCTTCCTTCGAGTTTGCCGATGACATTGTGCGACTTGAACGAGCGCGACGTTTGCTTGATCTCGATCTTCGCCTTCGCATTCAGCGCAACCGGTCGAAAATCCTTCGAAATCGCCGATTTCTTTAGCGCATCGAAATCCTGGCCGCAATCGGCCAGCAATTTCTTCGCCACATCGAGTGTGATCCACGAGCGCGCTTGCACCGCGTCCTTGTTTTTGTCCGGCGCATCGAGCTCGAAATTTTCCTTGCCCCAGCTCGATTTCACCACTGAGTACGGATACGCGGCCGGTTCCGTTTCGTGAATGATGACCGCCGCGGCTGCGCCCTTCTGCGCGGCGATTTCGTATTTGTAGGTCCAGCGACCGTAATACGTCATCGCCTTTCCTTTGAACATTTGCTCGTTGAGCTTCGATGGATCTTTTGGATCGGGAATCGGCGGATCGTTGATCAACATCAGGATCGTCTTGCCCCGGACATCGACATCTTTGTAATCGTCCCAACCGTACTCCGGTGCGACGATTCCGTAACCGACAAACACGACGTCGGAATTGTCGATTTTGATTTCGTTCTGCAATCGTGCCGACGAGGCAACGTAGTCATCCGGATATTTTAGTTCTGTCGTGTTGCTGCCAAGTGTGAACGACATCTTCGGAACGCTTTTGATCCCCGTGAGCGGAACTTCCTGCGTGTAGCTGCCGTCTGGATTCCCCGGGTTTAAGCCGATCGCTTTGAACTGATCGGAAATGTATTTCACCGAAAGCTCCTCGCCTTTTGTTCCCGGCGCGCGGCCTTCGAATTCATCGGAGGCGAGAACTTTGATGTGAGCGAGCAGCCCGTCGGGCGTGATCGCGTCCAGCGCGGGCTTCAGCTTCAGCTTCAGCTCCGGTTGATCGGCGGCGAAGATCGACAACGTACGTGCGAGGAAAATCGCGACCAAAAGTAGCGTTGCTTTCATTATCTGTTCTGTAGCGGCGCTCTCTGAGCGTCGCAAATTTCTGACGGTCAGAGACCGCCGCTACAGCTCATTCGAGATGAATATATTCACTGAGACGGATCGGCGGGCATTCCCTTTTTCTCTTGTGCTCCGATGCCCAGTTTCTTCAGGAACGGCTGGATTGATTGCTTGCGGCCGAGAAATTTCTCGATGGAAAGAGCGACGTCACGAGAATCGCCTTGTTCGTAGATCTCGCGACGGAGCTTCAGGCCCGCTTGGCGATCGAGGTAACCGCTTTTCGCTTTCTCGAAAACGGTCGCCATGTCGGCGGCGATCGCGTCCGCCCAGGCGTAGCCGTAGTAACCGGCATCGTAGCCGTTCAAGTGGCCGAAATAGGAAACGAAAGTCGTGCTCGGATCGATCGGCAGAAAAACTTTTTCGAGAATCGGATTGGAAATCGCCACGCAATCATAAGGCTCATTCTCAGGATGGGAATTGTGGAGCGCGAGATCGAGCGACGCGAACGCAAACTGCCGCCGGTAAAATACGCCCGCCGTCGCGAGCTTCGCCTCGTTCATTCTCTTGATGATTTCGGCCGGAATCTTTTTCGACGGATCGCGGTAATCAGCCGCGAAAGCATCGAGCACTTTTTTGTCCCAAACCCAGTTCTGCAACATTTGCGAGGGCGCTTCGACGAAATCGCCGGGCACATGAGTTCCGGCAAAACGACCGTACTTGGCCCGTGTCGTGATCGAATGCAGCGCGTGTCCGAACTCGTGGAAGAGCGTTTCCACGTCGGAGTGCGTCATTAATGACGGCTTGTCCACGCTCGGCGGCGGAAAATTACAAAGCAAAGCGACGGTAGGCCGCTGGTATTTCCCATCGGAAAACAGTTTGCCCCCGATGATTTCAAATTCCGCGAAGTGATTAAATTTTCCTTCGCGCGGAAACATGTCGAGGTAAAACATGCCGAGCGGCTCGCCGGTGGCGGAATCGGTCACGAGATAAAGCTGGAGATCGTCGATCCATTTGTAAGGCACGGCGATCTTTTCAAACTTCAAGCCGAAGATGCTCTGATAAATGGCGAACATTCCATCGAGCACCTTTTGGAACGGGAAGTAATTACGCAGCGCTTCCTTATCGACGGCGTATTTTTGTTTCTTGAGCTGGTTGTCGTAGTAGCGCCAATCCCAAACGTCGATCTTCGTGTTCGGGTCGTTTGTGTCGGCAGCTTTCAATTTTTGCATGGCGGAAACTTCCGCATCGAACTTCGGTTGAATGCCCGAGATGAGACGGTCGATGTAGGATTTGGCGCCCGTGCCGCTCTTCGCCATCTTGATTTCGGTTTGGAAATCGTCCCACGACTTGTAGCCGAGGAGCAGCGCAATCTTGTTGCGCAACGCGAGCATTTGATTGAGAACCGAAACGTTCGTGTCCCTTGCCAAACTGTCGTGAATAACGTAAAGCTTCCTGCGCGTCGCTTCGCTTTTGGCGTTCTCTTCCACGGTGATGAATTGCCAGGTGACGTTTGCCTTCACGGTATAAGCGTCGTCGCCGGTCTTGATTCCGGGCGAGGCGAAGAAACTTTCCGGCGCGCCGTCTAGTTCGGCTTTTATGAAAACGACCGGCGCTTGCGCGTTCACGATGTTAGTGTCGAAATCGGTGCCTAACTTCGACAATTCCTTGCGCAGTTGCTCGACTTCCTTGCGCTTGTCGGGCGGCAGCTCCAATCCTGCGCGGCGATAATCGCGCATCGTTTCGAACAACAACTTCGCGTCCTCGCCGGAAAGTTTTGGATTTGTGTCGGCGAGGGCTTTGAGTGCTTTGTAAACATCTTCGCGATAATCGATGCCGACCACCCACTCCTGAAAAACTTTCACCGCGTTTTCCGCGGCGGTGCGCATTTTCTCGTTGGTGTTCGTTTCCTTAATGATCGTGGCCCTGTTCGCTGCGTTCCCGGCCTGATACGTAAGATCATCGAGCGCGGCGATTGTGCTTTTGAATGTGGCTTTGCTCAGGTCCTGCACGCCGATCTGATCGAGCGCCTTGTTCGCTGTCGCGATTGCATCCTTCATCGCGGCATCGACCGCTTCGGGCGCTTGCTCCCAATCGGGAATCGTCAGAATGGCATTTGCTTTGGCAGCAGCCGCGCGAAAATCATCCACGGTTTTTAGTTCGGCGGCGCAGAGATTAATCGTGAGGACAAAAAGAAAGACCGATAGGTACAAGGTTTTCATGCGGAAAGGTTTGGTTGATCGAAACAACGATGATTGTGTAGAAGAATTGGCCGGTAAAGCGAAAACGCGCCCGATAATCCCGTGATCGAAAAATTCCTCCTCGCGTTTATTCCGATCTTCGTCGCGATCGATCCGATCGGGCTGGTCGCGATTTTTATGGGGCTCGGCACGACCGCTTCGCACGAACATCGACAACGTCAGGCGTTTCTCGGAATTTTCACCGCGCTTTGCGTCGCGGTCGTTTTCATTTTTCTCGGCAAAATAATTTTTGCGGCACTCGGGATCACGGTCGCGGATTTTCAAGTGGCCGGCGGACTGATTTTGCTCGTCCTGGCCGTTCGCGAGCTGGTCGGGATCGGACCGCAGGATCGCGGCGGCGGTGATGAATTCGGCGTTGTTCCGCTCGGCATGCCGCTCATCGCCGGCCCGGCGTTGCTGACGGCACTGCTTATTTTGATCGATAGCGTCGGCCTCGTGTTCACAGTCGCCTCGCTTCTGGTGAATCTAGCGCTTGTCGCCATCGCGTTGTGCAACGCGGATCGTTTCACGCGCTGGATCGGCAAGCAAGGCTTGCGCGGCGTTTCCAAGTTGATCGCTCTCCTTCTCGCAGCCATCGCCATCAGCCTGATCCGGCGCGGTTGGCGAGGTGTGTAGGTCGTACAGCCATTGGGATTCCATGCCCCGTGTGACCTCTAAACTCGGCGGAATCCGAGAAGGCTCAATTGGTCTGTCCTATATAAACGGTTGTTTGATAGCTGGCGCAAAGCCCAGGCGCACGGCTGCTGATCCGCGCAGACAGCGCGAATCCTCAGTAAAAGCTTTGCGCTCCGACTGCATCGTCGGTTCGCATCGCTTCGACGCCGCTCGAAGTTGGACGTTACCTTATAAAGTTTCGAAACGTGCGCCGCTGGCAATGTGCCGGCGGGATTCGGGCCAGAAAGACTCGATTCTCGCAGCTCTGTCGCCGGCCTGATAGCGCCGATTCAGCTCAGCCTCGATCGCTCTGATTTCGTCCTGCTGACGGAGTGGTACGCCATGATAGATGTACGCGGGCACCTCATTGCGTGTCCGAGCCAACGGGACCATTGCGTAGAGATCGAAACGTCGCTTCTGCAATTGCGCTGTGGTCCAAGTCGCGTAGGGCGTGTTTGTGGGCCCGGTTACCTCCGCAGAGGTCGAATACCGCGAATTAGGATAATGAGTATTTGCGACCGTGATTTGCTCTGGCTGCTCCGTCGTGCAGCCTATGAAGGTTGCAGCGAGGCCTAAAGCTAATAATGCCAATAATTGTTTCATGTTTTTATTTGGTTCCTCTCCTGAAATGCTCCAGGTTGTCAACTATTTAACCGCAGAATTCGCCTTGTGTCGCGCACGATTTGCTCGCTTTGTCGGCCGGTCGGGTTCAATTTGCATTCGGCGTCGGTCTATTGACACTCGGGCGACCCTCGTTACTATCCGGCTCTTATGAGATTTCCCTTCGCCCTAACGACGAAGATAGCGGCCTACATGATCGCTCAGAAGGTCCGTGGCAGGAAAAAATTTGCCACCGTCCTTCAGCTCGAACCGTTGCATACCTGCAATCTCACTTGCACCGGTTGTGGCCGGATTCGCGAATATTCCACCTCGCTCAAGGACATGATGAGCCTGGAGGATTGCTTGGCGGCGGCGGAGGAGTGCAACGCGCCCATGATCTCGATCTGCGGCGGCGAACCGCTCATCTATCCGCATATCGAAGCGCTCGTGAAAGGGTTGCTTGAGCAGGCGCGGATCGTTTACGTCTGCACCAACGCCATGTTCATGCGCAAGAAAATGCGCGAGTGGCTCGCGTCGCGATTGTCGAGCCAGCCGAATTTTTGCGAAGAAAAAATCGTGGCATTACTTGGGGCGGGCTTGCTCAGCGAGAAAGACGCGGCGGAGATTCGAAAGGGGCCGAAAGATCCGGCCAAGCCGACCATCGGGCCGAGCCGCTGGATGTATTGGAACGTGCATCTCGATGGGCTGGAGCGGACGCACGATCTCATTGTTGAGCGTGAAGGCGTTTTCAAGGAATGCGTTCTGGCCATGAAAATGGCGAAGCTGCTTGGTTACCAGATCGCGACGAACACGACGGTTTACAAGGAAACCGACATGCAAGAGATCGAACAAATGTTCGATTATCTTTCCGATCTCGGCGTGGACGGCCACACCATCACGCCGGGATATGATTATGACGCCGCCAAGAAGGACATGATCAAGCGGCTCAATCTGCAGCCGGCAAATTTTTTCCTGACGCGCGCGATGACGATCGAGAAGTTCCAAAAGATCGAAGAATGGATGAACCGCTACACGTTTTTTGGGACGCCGATTTATTTTGAATTTCTGGCTGGCAAGCGTGACTTAACCTGTTCAGCCTGGGCGATCCCGACGCGTAACATTCGCGGCTGGAAAGGGCCCTGCTACCTCATGACCGACGGGCATTACTCGAGCTACGCGGAATTGCTGGAGAAAGTGCAGTGGGATAACTACGGCGTCGTCAATGGCGTCGCACGCGACAGCCGCTGCGAAAATTGCATGGTGCATTGCGGCTATGAGCCGACCGCCACGCTTGGGCTGCAAGCGCAGCGGGGCGACACGTGGAAAAACATCAAATTCAATTTCGGGGCGAAACCGAAACCGACCGGAAACGGGAGCGAAACTCTCGTGTTCAACGGCGTCAGTTGCGGAAACGGGCACGCAACGGGCAAACGCGCGGAGTTGGCCGCGCAAGCATCTTAATATCGACGAATCATAGGCTCGACAGTTACAAGGTCCACATCGTGAAATCATCTACCAAGGTGATCGCGCTGCGCAGCGCAATTCCAGACGTCGTGGAAGTTTATTCCGCGGCAGACGAGGAGATTTCGCGGGCGATCTCTCTCGCGCAGGAAAATCTTTTGCGACAGCAGCGACCTGACGGCCATTGGTGCGGGGAGCTCATCGTAGATAGCACACTTTGCTCGGACTTCGTGCTATTCATGCATTGGCTGAGTGAAGTGGATGCGACGCTGCAGGAACGTTGCGTGCGTCACATTTTGAAGCGGCAGTTGCCGGACGGAGGCTGGAATATTTATTACGGCGGGCCGAGCGAAATCAATGCATCAGTCAAAGGCTACTTCGCGCTCAAGCTCGCCGGCTATTCACCCGATCTGCCATTCATGCGCAAGGCGCGCGAAAGCATCCTGCGCCTCGGGGGCATTCCGCGCATGAACACATTCAGCAAACTTTATCTGGCGCTGCTCGGGCAGTTCCCCTGGAAATACCTTCCGACCTTTCCGGTGGAGATGATCCTGCTGCCGAAATGGGCGCCGTTCCACATCTACAAAATGTCGTCCTGGAGCCGCGCGATGCTTATCCCCCTCGCCATCATCAATCACTTCAAGCCGACGCGCTCGCTGCCCGGAGACAAGCAATTGCACGAGCTTTATCCGCTGGGCACCGAGCATAGCGATTTTCGATTACCGCGCAGCGAACGCTTCTGGACTTGGCGCAACTTCTTCCTGCGCGTCGATGAGGTCCTGAAAATTTTGCATCCGCTGCGTTTTCATCCGATGCGGCAGCGCGCTCTGGAAGAGGCGGAGCGCTGGATGGTGGAGCGAATCGGCGGCGGCAGCGACGGCCTGGCCGCAGTTTATCCGGCGATGCTCAACTGCTTGATTGCGCTGCGTGTGCTCGGCTACTCGAGGGAAAATGCAGTTTACAAAAAAGCGGCTGAAGATTTTGGCGGATTGTTTATCGATGATCCGGAGGACTTCCGCATACAACCTTGTCTTTCGCCCATTTGGGACACTGCTATCACAATCATCGCACTCGCCGAATCTGGTGTCTCCCAGGAACATCCCGCGCTGCAACGAGCGGCACGGTGGCTGATCGACAAAGAAGTGCGAGTCGGCGGAGATTGGACGGTGAACAATCCGCATCCGGAAGCGACCGGCTGGGCATTCGAGTACAATAACGTTTACTATCCGGACACCGACGACACCGCAATGGTGCTAATGGCGCTGCGACTCGTTAGGCCGCAAGATCGACAATCGCTCAGTGAGTTGTTTGGTCGCGCGCTGAGTTGGCAACTCAGCTTTCAATGTCGCGACGGTGGCTGGGCTGCGTTCGACAAAGATGTCACGGCGCCCTGGCTGGAAGACATGCCCTTTGCAGATCACAACGCGATTCTCGATCCAACGTGCAGTGATCTTACCGCCCGCACGCTCGAGCTGCTCGGCTACATTGGATTCGATGCAAAAGCACGTTGCGTCCGCGATGCGATCCAATATTTGATCGAGACACAAGAAAATGATGGCTCCTGGTATGGTCGCTGGGGCGTTAATTACATTTACGGTACCTGGCAGGTGCTGCGCGGTTTGCGCGCCATCGGCCAGGACATGACGCAAGACTGGATTTTGCGCGGACGCGATTGGTTGGAGAGTTGCCAGAATGATGACGGCGGCTGGGGCGAAACTTGTGCGACTTACGAGAACCCTTCCGTGAAGGGCATCGGCGAAAGCACGGCATCGCAGACGGCCTGGGCCGTGATGGGAATCTGCGCCTGCGGCGATCTTGGCCGGCGGAGTATCCAGCGCGGCTTGCGGTTCCTGCTTAGTTTGCAAAAACCGGACGGTTCATGGAACGAGCCGCAAATTACCGGCACCGGGTTCCCGAAAGTTTTCTACCTCAAGTACGACATGTATCGCCAGAATTTCCCGCTGCTCGCGCTCGCCACTTACGTGAATTATCGCCGCGGCCTTGGACACCGTCCGAGTTTCTATCGCTGCGACGCGCGCTCGTAACATCGACATCGGCCTCCGGCCTGTGTTCGGCTTCGGCAGCCGAGACGGCTGCCTGCCATGACGGCCGCAGACAGCTGTCTTCCATCGCCGCGAAAAATAAGTCCTGTTCTTCGGGTTGATCCGATTTAACAGTAACGATTATGGGATACGAATTACCGAAATTACCTTACGCTTACGACGCGCTCGAACCGCACATCGACGCGCGCACGATGGAAATCCATCACACCAAGCATCACCAGGCTTACATCACCAACGTCAACAACGCGATCAAAGGTAAAGCCGATCTCGAAAAGAAATCGGTGGAGGACCTGATCAGCAACTTGAAGGCCGTGCCGGACGATATTCGTACTGTCGTGCGTAATAACGGCGGCGGCCACGCCAATCATTCCTTCTTTTGGAAAATCATGGGCCCGAAAGCCGGCGGCGCGCCTTCCGGTAAACTTGGCGATGACATCAAGTCAACCTTTGGCAGCATCGATGCGTTCAAGGAAAAATTCGCCGCCGCTGGCGTCGGCCGTTTCGGCAGCGGTTGGGCTTGGTTGATCAAAAACAAGAGCGGTAAGCTCGAAATAATCTCGACGCCCAACCAGGACAATCCGCTCATGGAGGGGAACAAGCCGATTCTGGGCGTGGACGTTTGGGAGCACGCGTACTATCTGAACTATCAGAACCGCCGGCCCGATTACATCAAAGCTTGGTGGAACGTGGTGAACTGGGACGCCGTCGCCAAGAATTACGAGAGCGCAAAATAACGAAACAGCGCGCGCTTGGCTTTGCCAGATTTCTGGATTGGGTAACGCACGCGTCTCGCGTGCTGGCGACCGGACCGTTTTCGTGGTCGCGAACTTCTAAACGTACGGCTCTCTGGACGCACTCGCGATCACAAGTTAAGTCCGTTTTGGCGAGACGCCAAAAGCAGCACGCGAGACGCGTGCGCTACCCAGACAAAAACCCGTGGCTTATCTAAACGAAAATTATCTCAAGCTTCAGGCCGGTTATCTTTTTCCTGAGATCGCGCGGCGGGTGCGCGAATTTTGTGAAAAGAATCCGGAAGCGGCAAAAAAACTGATCCGATGCGGAATTGGTGATGTCACGGAGCCGCTGCCGCGAGCGGCTGTGGAAGCGATGTGCGGCGCAGTTGATGAACTGGGCAGGCGCGAGACATTTCGCGGCTACGGCCCGGAACAAGGTTACGAGTTTCTAAGATCGACAATCGCGCAGCACGATTATCGTGACCGCAAGATCGACATCGTGGACGACGAAATCTTTTTGTCCGACGGATCGAAATGCGATTGCGGTTACATCCTCGATATCCTCGGTGACCAAAACAAAGTCGCGATCACCGATCCCGTTTATCCAGTCTATGTCGATACAAACGTGATGGCTGGCCACACTGGCCCCGCGAGAAAAGACGGCAGTTACGAAGGGATCGTATATCTGCCGTGCACCGCCGAAAACAATTTCGTTCCTGAGCCGCCGACGGAACATGTCGATCTTGTCTATCTTTGCTTTCCGAATAATCCGACGGGCGCGGTGGCAACGGGCGAGCAACTGGCGCGCTGGATCGAGTATGCGCGCGAACATGAAGCGCTGCTGCTCTTCGACGCGGCTTACGAGGCGTATATCTCGCAATCGGAAATTCCGCATTCCATTTTCGAAATTCCGGGTGCACTCGAATGCGCAATCGAATTGCGCAGTTTTTCCAAGAACGGTGGTTTCACTGGCGTTCGCTGCGGTTTCTCTGTCATGTCCAAATCGTTGCTTGCCCGCACGGAAAACGGCCGCCGTTTGCCACTGCATCCACTCTGGCATCGGCGTTGGAGCACGAAAGCGAACAGCGTGAGTTATCCGGTGCAACGCGGCGCGGAAGCGTTGTATTTGCCCGAAGGCCGCAAACAAGTACGCGCGCTCATCGATTATTACATGGGAAATGCAAAAATTTTGCGCGACGCCTGCGCGAAGATTGGCCTGAAAGTTTACGGAGGAGTCAATGCGCCCTACATCTGGGTGCAAGCGTCCGATGGCCTAACGAGTTGGCAAATGTTCGATCGGATGCTGCGCGAAATAAACGTTGTCATCACCCCGGGCAGCGGCTTCGGCGCGCGGGGC
>WNFQ01013168.1_pt1 | contig 10508 bp, 11 predicted proteins | sample 5400171 | NCBI WGS metagenome assembly WNFQ01 (sample SAMN13153356, study PRJNA577476) | soil metagenome | isolation source: 20 cm soil under Madrone tree | place: USA:California | collected 2016-06-14 | reverse complement strand
TGTACGGTGGCGCCACCGGTGAATCGCGCGTGCTCGAGGCGGCGCGTGGTGATCAGCGCGGATATTACGTCGCGCTGCGAGAAGCGTTGCTCGGCAGAGCGCCGAACCCTGTACCGCCCGAGCAGGGTGCGACGGTGATGGCAATCATCGAGGCAGGCTTGCGCTCGGATGCGGAGGGGCGCCGAGTCGTCCCCGAGCTGACGGACGAGGAGCGCGCCGCGTGGAAGGACCTCTGATGGTCGATCGTCGTTCAGTGATTTGACTGCGTGACATACGATCGTTGAGGTTCGTCAACATCGCAGCACGCTCACGCGCTATCAGGTAGTCTGGCAGAACGTGTGGCGGCAATCCCCGAACAGAGGCCCCATGCAACTGATTCATCCGACACACATGACGCACTCTCGCGGCGCGTGCCCCTCCAGAAGCCGGCGTCGCGCTCTGACGCTTGCGACATCCGCGTTGCTTTCTCTGGCCGTCGTCGGCTGTGGCAGCGATGGCCCGGTGGCACCGGGGTTGGGCGCGGGAAGCGTGACGGCGAGCGGTGCGGTAACCACGTCCGTAAGTGGGCTCGCCCTTTTTCAATCAGTTACGAGCGGAGGCACGAGTCTGTTCCAGATCGTCATTGCGCCCGTGAGTCAGAGCGCGACTACGTGGTCGCTGCAGATCGTCAACTATTCGGGGCGACTCGCGGCCGACGGCGAGCTTCTACTACACCAGCGGTGGCAACTTGCAAATGTTCAACTCGACGTCCGGCCAACTGGTGATCACCAGCTCCTCGTCGTCTGCGGTGCGCGGAACCTTCACCTTCACGGCGACGGATCCGGCCGGTGGCACGAGCTCGGTGACCGCACACGGCTCGTTCGACGCACAGTGCGCACCAGGAATCACCTGCCAGTAGTCGTCGACAGTTGAAGCGGAGGTAGAAAGCCGGATCGATCGCGGTCTGCGAACACCCTACTGTTTGGGGTGGCCGACCTCGGGAAGCGTTCGGCCGAGGAACGCTTCAACCGGCTGCTGGTCTCCGTCCATCCGCATGTCGTCCATCAGATTGATCATGCGCGCCTGCTGGAGGGCCGTCGCAACTGGCACGTCACGATCCTGGATCAGGTACGCCGCCCAGAGGTGACTGGCTCGCCAGGCAATCGTGCAATGCAGCAGCACTTTTCCCTTGGCGCTACTCATTGCAGCCGCGAATGATTTCACCGCGGCAGGCGAGTACGGGAATTCCGGCGTGCCGCGCATTGGAAGATACACGTACTCCATCCCGAGCTCCTTGACGAGCGCTGCCTCATCGAACGGCACGCGTTTGGACATTTCCTCGGGAGAGCGGAGATTGACGACCGTCGTCACGCCCTGCGCGCGAAGGTCGCGCAGCCCGCGCTCGGTTGGCTGGCCACTGATGAACATGTCGTCGCCGACGCGCGCGAATTTCTCCTGGAATTGCCCATGCGTATCGAGCGCGACGGGAGCGGGCACGGCTCCCGTTGGGTGCGGGCCAGTCAGGTGCTGCGCGCCGCATACACCTGACATCACCGCCGACATCGCGGCGAAGCCCGCTAATCTCATGATGTTAACGCCAGTCATTTTACCCTCCAGTTGTCGCGGTTCTGTCGCGTCGTGCGCTTGGAATTAGTCCCACACCGATGGAACATCGTTGCTTGACGGCACCTACGCGAGGGCATCGGACCTGGTTTCAGGAATCACGGCGGGCCGCTGTCGCCCGTGTCAATCACTTCGCGATCCTTTTCCTTCTTCGCCTTGCCAACAATCCAGTTGACGCTGAATAGCAGCCCGCGAACCAGACGTCTTCGGTCCGACACCTGGTAGAAAAGCGGATCGATCGTCGTAGACCCGCCCCCGCTAAGGCGTATAGTTCGCCTCATCTAGCAACTTCGCGACTACGCGATCCTGCACGTCATAGCTTCCCTCACCAAAGTGGTGGTAGCGGATCGTGCCCTTCACGTCGACGAAGTATGCCGCCGGCCAGTACTGATTCCTGAACGAGTTCCAGATTGCGTATCGATTATCCATCACGACAGGATAGACGATCCCGAGCGACCTGACCTCGCGCCGCACGTTGTCTTCCACTTTCTCGTGCGGAAATTCGGGTGTGTGTACTCCGATCACCACGAATCCCCGATCGCGGTATTTCGCTTCCAGCGCCTTGACGTACGGCAGCGCGTTGAGGCAGTTGTAGCACCCAAACGTCCAGAACTGGACCATTACAACCTTCCCGCGCAGCGATGCGAGATCGAGCGGGGTTGAGTTGATCCAGGGTCCCCCGCCCGCAAATCCGGGAGCAGGACCTTCGTCGTCGAGTCTCACGCCTGCTTCTTCGCTGGCAAATTCCGCCAGCGACTTGCCGTTCGCCTGTGGCGGCATTGCGGCCAGTCTTCCGATCAGCAGGTTTTCCGCGCCGGCAGATTCCACGATTCCACCCTTGGCGTACAGGGCGCTGTCCCATCCCGTCGCGATAACCAGAGTTGCAGCGAACGCAACGACGCCGAGGCCGCGGCGCACCCACCGATCAGCACCAGCGTAGCGCCGCAGCTGGTGCAACACTCGACCGCTGCCGAGGGTAACCAGTGCCAGCGACGTCGCCGCACCGGCAGCGAATACGGTGAAAAGGAGTAAAGGAGTGCCGAGTGCACCCGCGCTGTGTTCAGAGCAGCGCCGGCAACGAGCAGGCCGAGGATCGGTCCGGCGCATGGTGCCCAGAGGAGTCCGATCGCAGCGCCGACAGCGACGTTGCCGGCGACGCCTCCGCGCTTGTTACCGCGACGATCGAGGCTGGACCCGAACCTGACGAACCAGCGAGTGGTCAGCTCGGCGAAGCGGGGTGCGACGAGACTGAGCGAGACGACGAGAAGAAGAGCAATCGCCACAAAGCGTCCGATCTCATTTGCCTGGACGATCCAGCCCGCGCTTACACTGGCGACCGATGCAACGATCGCGAATACCGCTGCGAGCCCGCCGAGCATTGGCATGATTTCCCGGGTGAAAGATCTGTCGGCTCGGGAGAATACGATCGGGATGACGGGCAGAATGCACGGGCTGAGTATTGTAAGCAGGCCGCCGAGGTATGCGAGGATTATCATTGGAAAGTCATTTATGAGTGCGCCAATCTGCGCCCTGCAGACGATATTGCGAGATGTTGAGCACGCCGATCGGTCTGTTCCACATTTCTGGTGCGCTCATCAGCCAATCGAGCGCATTCTTGACCGAAATGGCCAGGATGTTACAGGTTGCCACTAGAAGGCGACCAACCCCATGAAGCCGGCGCGTGCCACTAAGCCCGGTGTGTCGGCGAGAGGCGTCAGTGTTCCATCCGCATTGACGACGAATGCGCCGATTGTGCCCGTTCCATTCTTGAGAATATAGAGAAAGCGTCCGTCGCCACCGAAATCGATGTCGAGCGGCTGCGCGCCGGTTCCGAGGTCACCAGTACGACCGCCGGGCGTCAGCAGAGTCAGCCTGCCGTCGTTGTCGATCGCATATCCGGAAATGCTGGAGCCGCCGGCGTTGGCGGTGTAAGCGAAGTGTCCCTGGGGATCGACGATCAACCAGCACGGCGCCGCCTGTCCGCCGTTTGAGACGGCGCTACTCACCGGTGTCAGCCCACCGGTGCTGGACTGCGCGTACGACGATGCCGATGTGGTGCCGGCTTCCGAGACCACGACAATCCCCTTCGGTGTGAACTGGAATCCGAACGGAGTCCGACCTGCGGACGTGCTCTCGATCGGCGCACTCAGGCTTCCGTCATCTCCGATTCTGAAAGCGTCGATGGTGTTGCTGAGGCGCTCGGTGACGTCGAGCCAGCGGCCGTTGGGACTCACGCGCACCTCGGTCGGACCAGAGGTGTTCGGGCTCAGTGACGCCGTACCGCGCGCCCGCAGATTACCCGACTCGTTGTAATTGAAGATTCCAACTGCGCTGCTGTTGGCGTTCAGCACGTACAGTGCGTTCTCGGTAGCGGCAACGCTGACGGGAAACACGCCCGCTGACGATTCGCGGTCGACGAGCTTGAGTCCATCGTTCTGGATACGAAACACGGATACGTCGTTGCTGCCGGCGTTGACGACGAAGAGCAGCTTGTGATCCGGGCTGAGTGCCTCGGCTGCCTGTGAAGTCAATGGATCTCCGACGCCGCCGACGCCGGTGCCGCCTGTCGCAAAGTCGCCGAGCGGCGTGAGCGAGCCATCCCGAGACCGTCGGAACGCTTTGATCGCGTTTCCGCTTACCGCGTTGGTGCTGACGAAGACAGCGCCATCATCCAGTGCGCCGCCGTTGTCGCCGATGCGCGAATCGAGTGCCTGGTCGGGCGCAAGAAGCTTGGTCCCTGTCTGATCTGAACAAGCGGCAAGTACCGCAATTCCGATGAACGTTGCGAGCCGGGGGAGAGATCCGAGGTGCCGCCGAGGATTGGTGAGCATTTGTGTTCTCCAAAAAAGAAAGGAATGAGTTGTAGGGAATGTGGGAGTGAGCCGGTCGGGGAATCTGCGCTGCGTCACCCCATTGAGTGGCGCGCCACGGCCGCTCGGCCTGTCTGGGGTTCGCTCACGTACTCTGCGCTGAACGCGTCGGCGGCGGTAACGAGTGCTCCGCCGAGGAACAGGATGTCCTTCAGCAGAAATCCGCTGAACGGACTGCTCGTGCTCAACGCGCCGGGCGTCGTCACCAGAAAGGAGAGGGTAATGAGGAAGATTCCGCTTGCGACAAGGCTGCCGTACGCGGAGATACGCGGCAGCCACCAGCGGGTCGCGATGGCCAGGCCGGTGCCAATCTCGACTACGCCGATTATATCAGCCGTGCCACGCAGTCCGAACACCGGCAACAGCCAGCCAAGGAAGGGGCTGTGCTCGACGAGCGGCTGAATTCCGGCCGCCTCGAAAGCGAAGAACTTGAATGTTCCCCACAGAAGCAGGAGGCCGACCAAGCCGTAACGCGTTATTCCTATACCGATGTTGTAGATTCCTGCTGTGCGTTGCATGGAACTTCTCCGTTCCAAAGTTGGTAGTGGGTGTGAGACTTCCTGATGCTTAGTCCACGAACACCGCCAGCCGTTACAGCTGGATCCGAGCTGCCGCCACTGGCGGTTCCGATAACGTCACCGCGGCCAGATGAGGACGCCGAGCTTGTCGACGGACTCAAGTGCCGCGACGAAGCGGCTTTCGTGACTCTCTTGGAGCGGTATCAGGGTCAGCTGTTGCGTCTCGCGCTCGTCTATTGCCGAACCGAGGACATCGCCGAGGAGATCGTGCAGGACACCTGGCTCGCCGTGATCCAGGGCATCGATCGTTTCGAGGGCAGAGCCACATTCAAGACGTGGCTCTTTCAGATCCTCGTCAATCGGGCGCGCACTCGGGCCGTGAAAGAAGGACGATCGCTTTCCTTTTCGTCGATCACCGACGAAGCGCAGATGCCGGGAGAGCCCGCCGTGCCGCCGGAGAGATTCCGCGCTGCCGATGATCCTTGGCCCAACCACTGGGCGTTGCCGCCACATTCGTGGGGTGAATCGTCGGACGCGAGGTTGCTCGCAGCGGAGACGATGAATCTCGTAAACAGAGCCATCGCGCAGCTGCCGCCCGCGCAGCAGCAGGTGATCACGCTACGCGACGTTGAGGGGTTTACATCGGAAGACGTTTGTAACGTTTTGGAGATCAGCGAGACCAATCAGAGAGTACTCCTGCATCGTGCGCGTAGTCGCGTTCGAGCAGCCCTTGAGGCTCACCTCGATGAAAGGTGATTTGATGACGACGCCAGACCTTGGCGATTTAACGTGCAAGGAAGTCGTCGAGCTGGTGACCGATTACCTCGAGGGCGCGTTGCCGGTAGACATACGCGAGCGGTTCGACCACCACCTGATGGGATGCGACCCTTGCGTCGTTTATCTCGATCAGATGCGACAGACAATCGCGACGCTCGGCAAATTGCCGGAGGAGTCAGTGCCCCAGAAGGTACTCGACACCCTTCTCGAACATTTCCGTAGATGGCCACGTGAACGCCGCTGATCATAGCGGTCGGTTTCGGCGGGTTGCGTCCGCACTCTCGTCGCCGACTTCGACCTCGACAGCCGCGTTCTCTGACTACGGTCTGAAGATTCCTGGATCGTGCAGCGTTCCGTTCCACGGACGCAGCCACACCACGCCGTTCCACGCGTGCGCCAGATACGCGTTCACCGAATCCATCTCCGCCGGCGCATACTGCGTGCGATGACAGGCGAACTCCTCGCGTCCTGCCACTAGATCGCGCTCCTCAAACGGCATACGCACGGTGAGCAGCGCTTCCGCCACTCCATTTACGGTGGGGTTGGCGCGCGGTGCGGTGCGGAGCCGTTCCGTCGGAAGTGATGCGTAAAGGAGATCGATGTTGGCGTAGCGGGCATCGCTTTGCACGATCTGCGTCGTGACATCTCCCACCAGCCGGTGGTCGGGATGACCGGTGCCGCCCTCCGGACCGAACGTGATGATCACCGCGGGCTTGAGTGAATCGATGATCGCGGCGAGGCCCGACCGCAGTTTGCCCAACACCTCGAACGATGCAAGTCCCCCGTCAGGAAGGCCGAGCAGATGGAGCTGTCGCACGCCGAGCCGGTTGGCGGCGCAGTTTGCCTCTTTGGTGCGTGCGGCGGCGAGCGCTGGTCCGGCGGGGATGTGAGCGAAATCCCGAACGCCTTTGGAGCCGTCGGTGGCGATCACTAGGTGAGTCTCGCGTCCTTCCCGCGCGAGTCTTGAAAGGAGCGGGCCGATGACGCGTTCGTCGTCGGGGTGAGCGAATACCGCGAGGATGGGTCCTCGGCTCTGAGCCTGCGCCGAGAGCGGGATAATCGTGGCGAGCCCCAAGAGCAGGAGGGCATGGACGGAAATGCGCATGCTATACACTGCATCCTGTCACGGCGACGCGCGAGGCCGCGCACCGCTTCCCGCTTCCCGCCTCCCGCCTCCCGCCTCCCTAACAAACATCGCTGCCGACAATAACTTTTCGCCAACATGATCCGACGCATCTCCCGACGCGAAGCTCTCCGCGAATTGAGCGCGCTCTTCGCCATTCCGTTGATTCGATGGCCAGAGGCGCTCACCGATCCTCTCGCCGGCACGATCTTCGACTATCAAGCCGGACGAGCACGTGGTGATTGGACCGCCACTCAGGTAACGAAAGAAGCGCTCTATCGCTGCAATGCATGGAATGGAACCTTGCACGCGATCGACCGGTTGTCCCACACGGCGATGGACGATGCCAGCGACTCCGACACGCGCGCCCGGCGTGGCACCCTGCGTGGACCGCTCGATGGCGTTCCCGTGTTCGCGAAGTCGATCTACGACATGAACGGCCTTCCCACAACAGCCTCGAACGCCGAGTGGGCGCGGCTGTTCCCAACGCCGCTTCGTCGTGATGCGATCGAGGTCGCGCGCATGCGCGCGGCGGGCGCGATTGTGCTCGGCAAGACCGCCGCTGATGATTTTGCCTACCACGGCAACGGCACGAGCTCGCTGACCGGACAGGTGCGCAATCCGTACGATCCCGCGGGCGTGAAGACGCCGGGCGGCTCGAGCGCCGGCTCCGCGGTGTCGGTCGCGTGCGGAATTGCGTTTGCCGCATTGGGGACGGACGACGGAGGCTCGAACCGAATTCCGGCGCAATTCTGCGGCATCGTCGGGATGAAGCCGACGTTCGGACTCGTGCCCCGCACCGGAGTGATTCCGACCTGGCCGTATCTCGACACGCACGGTCCGCTCGCCCGTCACGTCGCCGATGCCGCATTGCTTCTCGATGCGATAGCCGGACCCGATTCGTCGGATGGCTTGGCGCTCGTCACGCCACGAAGGCGCGGCGCACTCGCGCATCTCCGGAACGATGCTCTCCACAACGCCAGACTCGGCCTCGTCGAAGCGCACGTGCCGCGCACGCAGATGACCGCTGAATCACTGTCGGTGTTCGATCGTGCGGTCGCCGACCTGAAGTCGGCGGGGGGCATCGTGGAGCTGTGCGCACCGACGGTCACGCGCGCCAACGTGCGGGATCTTTTCGCCGAGGCGGCGAAGGCGCGGGGCGATGGCGCAATCAATCACAATTCGCCGGCGGCGACGGCCAACGCGCTCTTCAGGTACTTCGGCACGCACGCCGGTGATGATGCCCGGAACGATGTCGAGCGCGGGCTGGCAGCTTACCGCGCGTTCTACGACGTGCTGCCGAAGGAATGGGAGGAAATGTCGAAGCTCATAACACAGCCGTACGAGAGCGATCCCGCGAGTGTATCGTTCGCGCGCTCGCGTGCGACAGTGACCGCGCAGCTGGCGGACACATTTCGCGCGCAACGTCTGGACGCGATGATCTACCCGACGATGCCCTTCCCGGCACCGCGCGCCGTCGATCCGTGGCCAGACATCCGCACCACGCTTGGCTATGGTAATTGGCTGGGCCTGCCAGAAGTCTCCGTGCCGACTGGTTCAGGATCCGACGGGATGCCGGCGGGCAACATCTCATTCGTCGGGCTTCCGGGGAGTGATGCGCGGCTTCTCGCACTGGCGCATTCGTACGAGCGGCGGTCGAGGCGATTCGTCGCACGAGCGGCGGTCGAGGCGATTCATCGCGCCGCCCGTTCCACATACGTGACATCGGCAGGGCGCCGCGCAAATCGACAGCGATTCTGCAAGGGCAAACTACGCTGCCCGCTACCCGCTCAACGCTGAGCGCCGCCCGCTGAAGCCGAGGGACCGTTCTGGCGGCGCTATGGAATAGGCAACCGAGTGCAGTTGCCATAGGACTGCGGAGATCGGTCCCATTTAGGTAGCGGACAGCGTTTAGCAATCAGCGGGTGGCGGGCAGCAGTGTAGTTTAGATCGCGGCGATTGGTCGCGGCGATCAGCGGGTAGCGGGCAGCGGCTAGTTTGAACCGCGTCGATTGGTCGCGCCCCCAACGCCGCGCTAGATTCGCTCCATGCTCAACCGCCCCATCATCGCCGCACTCGCGTCGCTCACGATTCTCGCCTCACCGGAGCTGGACGCCCAACGCCCAACGCTGTCCACGGCTGTCCGCTCTTTTGTCGCCGTCGACTCTCCCATAGTCGCACTCACGCATGCGCGCGTCATTGACGGGACCGGTGCTCCGGCGCGTGCTGATCAGACCCTCATCATTCGCGATGGTCGTATCGCCACGCTCGGCGCCTCTCAGTCAGTCGCCGTACCCGCGGGCGCGCAGGTTATCGACCTTACGGGGAAATCCGTAATCCCGGGACTGGTGATGGTGCACGAGCACCTGTTCTACCCAACCGGCCCCGGCGTCTACGCGAACCTTGCCGAGAGTTTCACGCGACTCTATCTCGCGGGCGGCGTGACATCGATGCGCACCGGCGGCAACCTGAACGGCTTCGGCGACTTCGGGATCAAGCGCGACATCGACGCCGGAAGGAAGCCCGGGCCCTGGATCGACGCGACCGCGCCCTATCTCGAAGGTCCCGGACTCGGTTTGGATCAGGTGCACGAGCTCACGGGAGCTGACGACGCGCGGCGCATGGTGAATTTCTGGGCCGATGCCGGCGCCACGTCGTTCAAGGCGTACATGCACATCACGCGCGCCGAGCTCGGCGCGGCGATCGAGGAAGCCCATAAGCGGGGAATGAAGGTCACGGGTCATCTCTGCTCCGTGACCTATCGTGAGGCGGCCGGCCTCGGAATCGATGACCTGGAACACGGATTCTTCGTGTCCACGGATTTCGTCGCGAACAAGAAGCCTGACGAGTGCCCCGGTCAGACGGCGGGACAAACAGCGCTCGGCGCCGTCGATCCGAATAGTGACGCCGTGCGATCACTGATCGCCGAGCTCGTCAGGCACCACGTCGCAATCACGTCGACGCTCACGATTTTCGAGACCTTCGTTCCCGGTCGCGCGCTGCCGCCGGGGTTGGATGTGCTCGACCCGCAGCTTCGCGCTCAGTTCGAGCAGCGTCACGCGGCGACAGCGGCCAACACGAGTTCCACTTTCGGTTCGCTCTTCGCAAAGGCGGAGGCGATGGAGCTGGCATTCGCGCGCGCCGGCGGATTGTTGCTCGCGGGCACGGATCCCACCGGTGCCGGCGGCGTGATTCCCGGCTATTCGAACCAGCGGCAGTTAGAGCTGCTTGTCGAGAGCGGCTTCACGCCGCTCGAGGCGATCCGCATCGGCACATTGAACGGCGCGACATTTCTCGGGCGCGCCGATCGCGTGGGATCGATCTCCGTGGGAAAGGACGCTGATCTCGTGGTCGTCGCCGGGGATCCTGCGACTCGTATCGCCGATGTGCGAAACGTGCAGATCGTGTTCAAGCACGGGATCGGGTACGACCCGGCAAAGCTGGTCGAATCGGTGAGGGGCAAGGTCGGTCTCTTCTAGCAACAACAGCCCGGGCGCGGAGCCAAGCCATGACGGTGGATAGACGACAATTTCTGCAGCTCTCAGCCGCCGGAGTGGTGGCAGGTCTCGCTGACTCCGCGTGCACGCGCGACACCAGTGAAGACGCGCAAGCGTTGGC
>WNFQ01004176.1_pt1 | contig 10508 bp, 2 predicted proteins | sample 5400171 | NCBI WGS metagenome assembly WNFQ01 (sample SAMN13153356, study PRJNA577476) | soil metagenome | isolation source: 20 cm soil under Madrone tree | place: USA:California | collected 2016-06-14 | reverse complement strand
TGGCGGCCGCTTCAGCTTTACGCCGTTCTCGAAATGCTGGTCGCATTTTTTGGCTGCACAATTGTTTTTGTTCTGCCAGTGCTTGGCGATTTGTTGCGGCCAGTGTGGCAAACGCTGTGGAATTATCAGCCGACTCTCCTCGGACTGCGCTTTGTCGTTTCTTTCGTGATCCTGCTGGTGCCAACGACAGCCATGGGTTTGACGTTGCCGGTAATGATTGAGGACCCGGCGCTGCGGCAAACGAACTTTGGAAGGGCAATCGGTTTTTTTTATGGCTCGAACACATTAGGAGCGATGGCCGGCGCTGTGCTTGGCGAAGCTTGTCTGATTCGCGCACTTGGAATTTACGGCACAAGCATGGCGGCGGGTTCTGTGGTCTGCATCGCCGCCGCAATCGCGTTTCTGGTTGCGCGATATGACGACGGTGCCGCCACGGAGGGCGTGCGCGGAGGTGTCCGCGCCTTTGAAAGCAGCGACATGTCGGCGCGGTCCAAATTCCCGCTGCGCTTTGACGCGAGCTATCGTCCGCCTTGGCGCTTGCTTTTGGTGAGCTTTGGCACGGGCTGCGTTTTCCTCGCCTTGGAAGTGATTTGGTTCCGGTTCCTACGGCTGTATGTAGCGTCTTCGACGACCGCATTCGCAGTCATGCTCGCGGTCGTGCTCGCAGGGATCGGCTTCGGTGGCATTGTGGCTGGCGCAATTCATCGCCGCTCCAGTCGCCTTCATTACCTGCTTCCCGTTCTGTTGCTGCTGTCAGCAGTCTTAGTGCTCGTGTCATATCTTTTGTTTCCTGGCGAATTGATTCCAGCGCCGACAGGCGTGTTTGATCTCAGATGGTGGCAGATAGCGCTGGTGGGTGTCGCGCTCATGTTTCCTGCCGCGTTGCTCTCGGGGATGCTCTTCCCATCGATCGTGACTGAGGTTCAGGCGCGCGTGAGCGATCGCATGAACAGTACAGGAATCACAACGCTGTGTAATACGACTGGAGCAGCTATCGGCCCGCTTCTCGCCAGTTTCGTCCTGTTGCCCGGAATCGGTTTTCAATCGAGCATCATCATTTGTGCTGCTGCCTACGCGTTGCTGAGCATTCTCGTAACTGAACGCGACTTGTTGAGGTTCGTCCGAAAGCTCGCGCCAGCTTCTTTAGCCGTCGTCGGCTTGTGGGCAGCAATCATTCTTGTTCTAATATTTTTTCCATATCGGCGCTCTGAAGTGCATTTCGAACACGCGAGTCGGGTTTATGAACGCGACAACCAGGGAGAAGTTATGGCGCGGGTTGTAAAACGAATGGAGGGAACGGCCGATACCTGGCAATTGCTACGGCGCGATCTTGTTGGTGAGCCGTACTATTACCGCCTCATCGCGAACGCCTTTTCCATGTCGGCCACAACGCCGCGGTCGCAACGCTATATGCGGTTGTTTGCTTATCTGCCACTGGCGTTTCGCCCTGAGTCAAACGACGTACTACTGCTTTGCTATGGATGCGGAGTAACGGCCGACGCGCTTTTGCATGGCCCGAATGTCAAGCGCATGGACATCGTGGACATTTCCAAGGAAGTATTCGCTTTCGCTGATTCTTATTCGACAATCAATTATCAAAATCCGCTTCGTGATCCGCGGGTGCACACAGTCATCCAGGATGGCCGCTTCTTTCTTCAGGCTAGCCCGCGTCAGTACGACATAATTTCGGGTGAACCCCCTCCGCCAAAGGTGGCCGGCTCAGTTAATCTCTATACTCAAGAATTCTTCAAACTGATGGAAAATCGCCTGAAGGAAGGCGGAATCGCAACTTTTTGGCTGCCGATTAATCAGTTGAAGGTGGAAGAAGCAAAGGCCATCCTGCACGCGTTCTCCAACGCTTCAGTCTGGGCTAGCGCTGATCAAGAGTGGATCATGATGGGCGTGAAAGGGCCGGGGCGAAAAGTGAGCGAAGAGGAACTTCGGCAGCTCTGGAGCCACCCGGATTCGGGCGCGGATTTGCGGCGTGTCGGTATTGAGGTCCCGCAACAACAACTGGGCGCACTGTTTTTAATGGATGGTGAGGAGATCGACCGGATCACAAATGACGTCGCGCCGCTTACCGACAATTATCCGAAGCGATTAACGGACGCGGGCTGGGACGAGGAAGCGACGCAGCGCTTCGCTTTGAGCTACATGGAAACGTTTCCCGCGCTTCAGCATTTTATTCACTCTCCGCTGATTACCACAATCTGGCCCGACACGTTAAACAAATCGATGGAACCTTTCTTTGTGGTGCGCGAGTCGCGATACCTTTCCGACACCATTGGGAGCAACAAGCTGCAGGAACTGGATCTTTACCTGCGCGATTCACGTCTGCGAATACCTGTCCTGGAAGTCCTCGGCAGTGACAGTTTTCGGGTGTCGATTGCCGAGAGACTTGCCCGAAGCTCCGAGACCCCTCCGTTGGAGATCATCCACGATTTGATTGCGGGAGCGCTGGCGCGACGGGACATGTCCCGAGCGATTCGCCTTTTGGAAAATCTGCACGCTCGCGGCGCTTTTGTTTTGAACGACACGCTTCTGCTCACCTATCTTTACTGTTTAAACGGCAACGTGGACAAAGCCGAAGCGCTGGCGGCGAACAATACCCGATCAATTGAAAAAGACTCGTTTGTTGATTGGCTATGGGAGAAATTAGAAACCGACTTTGGATTTCATCCACCGTGGTAGATCAAAATTTACCGCACCTCGAAAATGAGTTGTCCCTGGATTGTGCGACGATGAGACCGGCGAGCGCTCGGGACAGCGGCGACAATGGGTACTAAGTCGCGAACGATCTTGCGCCCCAACGCACAGATCAGTCCAGCACAACACGAGCGAAAATTGATTTTGTTGTTTTGCGCCGTAGCGGCGGTTCGCGTGTTCATGTTTTCCGCGGCATTCCCGCTCTTCAACAACGTCGATGAACAGGCGCACGTAGATTTGGTGATGAAATACTCCCGGGGCGAAGTGCCGCACGATTTGGGTCATTACAGTCCCGAGTCGGCGCAATACTTCTCGCTTTACCAGTCCCCGGAGTACTTCACGCCTCCACAGCAATTCCGTTCCGGAAGATTTCCACCGCCAAACTGGACGCTGCCGAGCGGCGAGCGCGAGGCAGCGGTAAACAAGGCCGCGGCTTGGTGGGAAGCGAACGAAAACCACGAATCAGGTGAACCGCCGCTTTATTATGCTGTGGGGGGTGTCTGGCTAAATCTTGGCCGTGCGGTCGGTCTTCAGGGTGCTTGGGTGTTATATTGGCTTCGTTTTTTGAATGTGTTTGTCACGGCGGTTCTGGTATGGATCGGTTTTGTTGTTGCAAGGCTGGTGTTCCCCGAAAACCAATTCATTCATATAGGTACTCCGCTGCTCCTGGCCATTTGGCCTCAGACCACGCTCTACTCGATAACCAGCGACTCGCTCTCGCCGCTTTGCTTTGGAATAGCGTTTCTTGGATTGCTCAAGGTACTCGCGCTGGAACGACCGAGTCTGACACTCGCAATTTGGACCGGTTTCGCTCTCGCCGTGACGTGCTTGGTCAAAGCAACAAACATCGCGTTGCTGTTCGTCGCCGGGCTCGCTTTGGTCGACGCGATCAGAAATTTCAGAAAACGGGGAACATTGCGCCGCGACTTCGCGCCGGTTTGCATGTTGATAGGATCTGCCGCTGTCCCGATCGCGGTTTGGTTTGCTTGGAACGTTCACACGTTTGGCGATCTGACTGCGACAGCATCGAAGATCGATTTCTTAGATTGGACCCGCAAACCTCTCAGCGACTGGTTGCCGCATCCAATTTTCACACTGAACGGCCTAACAGAATTCTGGCCACAATCGATCGCCAGTTTTTGGCGCGGCGAATTCGTTTGGCATGGGCACCGGCTTGGGTTGCAGCTCACCGACGGGTTCTACTGGATTTCTTCCACGCTCGTCATCTTTCTTGCCGTGATCGCTCTGATCTGGCAGCGTGGGCGATTGACTGCGTTTCAGCAGCAGAGTCTTTGGCTGGCTTTGTCGAGCGTCAGCGTTTTGGTATTGCTGCTTGTGGTCCTGTCGATCGCGTTTGATTTCGGGAAGTGCGTTTATCCCTCGCGTGAGCACCCGTACTTCACTTCTGGAAGGCTGGTTTCCGCTGCGGCTGTTCCGTTCTTCTTACTGTATTGCTACGCGATGGGTCGCGTTCTGTCGTGGATTCCCCTGCGGTGGCTGCGGACGCTTGTGTTTGGGGTAACTTTGCTTTTCATCTTTATTTCACAATCGATTGTAAACTGGCCGGCGTTCTCGAGCCGGTACAACTTTTTTCATTTGGGCCACGGCTGATTTTTGCAGCCAGTTGCGGTAGAATTTCCGAGCGTTGTCAACCGTGGCTGGCTCGTGGACGAATTCGAACAAGAGCAGGTTCGATCATCGAGTCGAGCCTGCCGTGCTCGAGGCGCACGCATAGTGTGATCCTCGTGCTGAGCCGTACTGCTGCTTTGCTATGGATCCTATCTTTTACTGTTTAAACGGCAACGTGGACAAAGCCGAGGCGCTGGCGGCGAACAGCGCCCGATCAATTGAAAAAGACTCATTTGTTAATTGGCTGTGGGAGAAATTGGAAACCGATTTTGGATTTCACCCTCCCAATTAGCCACCAATGAGAGCTGACTTGCGAAGCTGATCACCAGGAACGCTTGTCGATTTTCCATTCAGTCTGTCTTGCAGCCATCGCATTCCCGCTCGGCATTAGTACAGGTTCTTCGGTCGGCTCTTCGTGAACCGTTCAGATCGCTGCAAATCGACCGCGCCAGGAACATCGCGCGTTTGTGGCCTGCAAAAAAAATGAAAAAAAAGCTTGTCAGGCCTTTTCTGCTCCAATAAACCGGGAACCGCGAGGACAAATAGGCCTAATCCGCCGTTCAAAAAAACTTTGAAAAAAGTGAAAAAAAAGCTTGTCAGCGCTTTAGAAATTTAATAAGCCTGCCGAAACCTAACCAAACCAATGGAGAAACTAATGACACAAAACGCACTAAAAACGTTTAGATTCGTTCGTCTCGCTTTAATGGCGAGCGTCGGATTTCCCTTCATTCTGGCGTCCAACGCATTCGCGCAATTGCCGGCTCCGGCCGTGCAAAGCGCGCCGGGTGCAGCACCCTCAGCTGAGGTCGAACGCGTGATCGTGACCGGTTCGAACATTCCCACCGCGGAAGAGACCGGTCCGAACCCCGTGGACACGTATCGTCCACAGGACATCGAGAAACTGGGCATCCGCAATGCCACTGACCTGACCACTTTTATACCACAGGAAGCGGGCGGAACGGTTAACCAGAACATTGCCAACGGCGGTGATGGCACTGTGCAATTGAACCTGCGCGGTCTTTTGCCGAAAGAGACCCTGATCTTGATAGATGGCAAACGCTTTGCGTCGGCAGCACTGTTCGGTGGGTACGACATCCAACTCATCCCCTTCTCGATGATCGATCACCTCGATATCCTCAAGGACGGCGCCTCAGCTGTCTATGGCGCCGACGCTGTGGCCGGCGTGGTGAACTTCTTCTTAGTCCACAAATTTCGTGGTTTGGAAATGGGCGGCAGCTATGGAAATACCAATATGGGTGCCTCCAACGAGATGGGCGAGTTTGAGGGCTGGATCAAAGCGGGCACTGGCGACGATAAAACCGATATCGTAGTCATCGCCGACTTCTTTGACCGTCTCAACGGGGTCTTTAGCCGGGACCGCGATTTGTCCTCCAATGCGAATTTCAGGCGATTTGGAGGATTTGATATCCGCAGCTCCAATTTCCCCGGCCGTCTTCAAAACCGGCGGCTGATTCCTAGCCTGTTTTTCGGCCCGGGCGGTCTTCCGGTACCAGGCGTGAACACGCCGCTCCCGCACTCCGCGCCTAATGTGCAGACTTCTCCGTTTTACGTGAATCCAAACGCAATCGGTGTGCCTGGTTTTGACGGCAATTACAGGGCCTTTAACTTCGCAGCGTTCACGCCAGCACTCCCGCCGTCGGACCGGCAGGTCTACTATGGCTCGTTCACGCGCGATTTGTGTGACAAATACCTGACGGTGTTTACGGATTTCAAAGTCGCGCGATCGTTCTTTGATTCCTCTCTGGCAGCTGTGCCGTTTACGCCCGATCCATTTAAGATTGAGGGCAGCACTGTTGGCTTCAGCCCCTCCGGCATCAGCGTCCCAATTAGTAATCCGTTTAACCCGTTCACCGTTGCCGATGCGACTGTGATTCTTAACGGACAGCCAATTCCGGTGACCACGGGTGTTCGGTTCCGAGGCATCAATGACACCGGCCCGCGGCACGAAAAGTTCACCTATAATGATTACATTTTTGATACCGGCCTGAGAGGCGAGATGGGGTGGATTGCCGATTATTTCAAGACTTGGAGCTGGGAGACTGGTTTCCGCTACTCGCGTAACGAAGGCTCGGACCTGTCGGTTGGAGAAGTTAGCCAGCCCGGTTTGCGCCAGGCTTTATTGGATACAGACCCGGCAACAGCGTTTGATCCATTCCTGAATTTTAATGCCCATAATACGAGAGCGGCCAGGTCCGCGGTTTATGTCAACCTGCATAACACGGCGACATATGAACTGCCTTTGTACTATGCCACGATTAACGGCGACTTGTTCAATCTTCCCGCGGGGCCGGTTGCGTTCGCGCTCGGCGGCGAGTACCATGGCGAGCGATGGGACCGCAAGCCTGATTCACTGAATACGTCATTCTCGACGATCGGTTCAACTGATCGTCAGGGTGCTAGGGTCAACCGCGATGTCTGGAGTGTCTATGAAGAAGTGCGAGTACCGTTCACCAGCCCCACATGGAACTTCCCCGGCTTCTACAGTTTCGAAGTGGATTTCGCCGAGCGCGAGGAATGGTACAGCCAGAACACTCAAACAGTTCTGGTACCATTTGTTCCGGCAGCGCACACCAGGTATAATGCGCAGAAGCCGAAGGTGTCTGTTCGCTGGCAGCCGCTGGATCCGAAGTACATCGGCGGGCTCACCCTGCGTGGCAGCTATACCGAGGCGTTTCATGCACCGACGGTGCTCGAGCTTAATCCGGCAGGGTCGCAGAACTTCCCGTTGGTCGTCGATCCGTTCTCGAATTTCACTCTGAACCAGGTCGAGGCACGCACCAGTGGGAACCCGTTCCTGCATCCTGAGGTCGCTTATGAATGGACCTATGGAATCGTTTATAGCCCGAAATGGGTCAAGGGGCTCACAGTGAGCGCCGATTGGTGGCACATTGACATGCGCGACATCGTTGCAACGCTGGGCTCGCAGTTCCTTATCTCGAACAGCCTAAACCCGGCGTTTGCAGGGAACGTCATTCGAACCCCTCCACCACCAAATTCGCCTCCTGCTCCTTACGGCGGGCCTGATTTGGGCCCGGTTCTGGTGGTTCTCGATAACAACCAGAACATTGCAGGTGCGATTTTCGAAGGGCTCGACTACGAAGCGATCTATATCATGGATTCCACGATCTTTGGCCACGGAGATTGGGGTAGATTGACGGCAACGGTCAATGGCACTTGGCTGTCTCGAGCTGAGCTTCAGCCAACGAAAGATAGCAAACGTTTCGGTATCGGTGGCTCGTTTCTGTCCACGTCATTCACGCTGACCAGTTCGCTGCCGCGGGATCGGACGAATTTCAGCCTGTTCTATGACGGTTCGGCGGATACTTGGATGCAAGGGCTCGACGTCGGTGCGGTGGTCCACTTTATTGGCCAATACGAAGATGACAACATCGATCTGACGGGCGGCAAACCACAGACGCCGAGAACTAATCCCCTTACTGGCGAGGAATCTCCGTTTGCGCGCAAAATCCGCGAGTGGGTCACGCTCGACCTGATCTTGAACTACACGTTTAACCTGCCTCCGCCCGCACCAGCCGAGGTGCCTGGCTTTGCCAAGGACGGTGGTAAGAACGTCAGGGCCAAGGACGGCAAGGAGAAGAATGTTGTCCCGGTCTCGACAGCCGAGTACGGCTGCAACAACTTGAAATGGTGGCTTAATAATATGACGATCACACTTGGTATGCAGAACGTGACCGACAACGATCCGCCGTTTGTAGCTGGGAACTTCGAGAACGGCTACGACGAATCGCTGACTACTATCAAAGGCCGGTTCTGGTACGTCGGTCTAAAGAAGCGATTCTAAGCCGCAAACCGCGATAATTCACAGCGGCCGGGCTCCTCACAGAGCCCGGCCGTGTTGCTGTACGTCGCATAGGGGCGACGCCCACACCCCAGGTGGAAATGGATACAAGGGTGCGCGACGTTCCTTTTGCTGTAGCCGTCGCCCTGCTTGCCACGCGGAAGCCGCGCAAAGGCAGGTGGGCGATGCGCGCATTTCTAGTAGAGGAAATGGCTTACAGAAAAGCGCGAATCATTTTCATTTTTTTGCAATCTTCGTGATCTCTGTGGTTAAATTGAGAATATAGAGATGCCCACGAACACTCCTTCCTCAGGACGTAATATACAGGGCTTTGCACAATCGTTTCGGGAAAGGAGCTGGTTTTGGGTTCTCTTCCTGGTCGCTCTCGTTTTCCTCGCCTACACCCAGGTCTCGGGTGCCGGATTCATTTGGGATGATGAATCGCACCTCACCCAGAATCCGTGCATAATCGGGCCGCTCGGACTGAAGGAAATCTGGACCAGCACGCAAGCAGTCTACTATCCGCTCGTGCTAACGACCTTCTGGGCGCTGCACAAGTTCGTCGGCTCAAATCCGCTGCCCTATCACATCCTGAACGTGGTGATGCATGCAGGATCGGCGGTACTGCTTTGGCGCGTGCTTCGACAGCTCGACGTTCGTGGCGCCTGGCTAGGCGCGGCTCTGTGGGCGTTGCACCCCGTGATGGTACAATCAGTCGCTTGGGTGACCGAGCTGAAAAATACGCAGTCCTGCTTGTTTTATCTCCTGTCGATCTATTGCTTCTTAAATTGGGAGAAGCAATCGCAGCTAACACAGACGAGACGAGTAGAGGTCAGTTTGATGTTCGGTCTGTCGCTGCTCTGTTTCGTACTAGCGACGCTAAGCAAACCTTCCGTAGTCATGTTACCCGCCGTGCTTGCGCTCTGTGTCTGGTGGCGGCGACGGCGAATCCAATGGCGCGACGCCGTGGCTCTGGCTCCGTTCGTAGCCATTTCAGCGCTTGCAAGCGCCTGGACAATTTGGGAACAGAAATTTCATGCGCGCGCGGTTGGTCCAGATTGGGGTCAGAACTGGCCTGAGCGTTTAATTATCGCGGGACGGGCAATTTGGTTTTACCTCGCCAAACTGTTCTGGCCTCATCCGCTCATTTTCATTTATCCGAGGTGGCAGCTTCAGCCATCGCAATTTACAGCCTATCTGCCGCTTCTGCTCGCAGTAATGGGTTTGATCGCCTTGTGGTTCCTGCCGGGAAAAGCGGGGCGCGCTTTATTCTTTGCGGGTGCATACTACGTGATCTCATTGTTTCCGGTGCTCGGTTTTTTTAGTATTTATTTCTTTCGTTACTCCTTTGTAAGCGATCACTTCCAGTACCTCGCGAGCATGGGTCCGCTTGCGTTAGTCGCCGCTGCTGGCAGTGAAGGATTTAACCGGTTAACCGCAGCTGAGTCGCTCGGGCGAGGTCTGCCATTTCTGCGAGTGGGGCTTTGTACTGTCGTCTTACTTTTACTTGGGATTCTAACGTGGCAGCAAGCTGCCGTTTACCATGATCTAATCACTTTGTACACGACAACGCTGGCCCAAAATCCCGGTTGCTGGATGGCGCATTACAACCTGGGAATTGCCCTTCGCGATCGTGGCGAAACCGATCAAGCGATAACTCATTATCGGCAGGCGATCACCCTACGGCCGGGCTATGCGGAAGCGCATTATAATCTTGGCCGGCTGCTGGCTGAGAAAGGTGAATTCAACGATGCGGTCGATCACTACGAAGCAGCGTTAGCGATCAATCCCGATGATCCGGAAGCGCACAACAATCTCGGCGCTACGTTTGTCCAACAAGGCCGCATCGACGACGCGATTGCGCATTACCAAAAGGCGCTGGCAACCCAACCGGATTATGCCGCTGCGTCATGTAATTTGGCGGATGCCCTCCTTTCAAAAGGCAACATCGATAGTGCGATTGTTCATTACCTCAAGTGCGTGGCCGTTTTGCCCAACCAGCCAGACGCTCAATACAACCTCGCGAGCGCACTCCTTCGCAAGGGACGGATCGACGAAGCTATTGTACACTACGAAAAGACGTTAGAGTTGCGTCCTGAGAATGCGAATGCCCGTGTAAATCTGGGTAGTGCCTTTCTCGCCAAAGACCGGGTTGTTGACGCCATTACAGAATACAAGGAGGCGCTTCGCCTCGCACCGGACAATGTTCCAGCGCAAAGTAACCTGGCATGGTTGCTGGCAACCTCACCGGACCCGTCCCTCAGGAACGGGCCGGAAGCGGTTGTGCTGGCGGAACAGGCCCGGCGGTCATCTGATGGGAAGCCACTTATTCTGCGGATTCTAGCGGCTGCCT
>WNFQ01008514.1_pt1 | contig 10509 bp, 8 predicted proteins | sample 5400171 | NCBI WGS metagenome assembly WNFQ01 (sample SAMN13153356, study PRJNA577476) | soil metagenome | isolation source: 20 cm soil under Madrone tree | place: USA:California | collected 2016-06-14 | reverse complement strand
AGAAGCTGGGAGTCACGGAAAATACGCTGAAGGCGCGGTTGTGGCGCGCGCGGCATCAGCTGGCCGAGCGGCTGGGACGGCGTCTGCGGCGGATGAAGGACGACATGACCGGAGCGATGGGCGATCCCGAGTGCAGCTATTGCTGAGAGACGAAGTAAAGGAAGTAAAGGACGTTAAGGAAGTAAAGGAAAAGAAGGCCGGCGGAAGTGCCGGCCTCTTCCTTGTACGCCGTGCATGTTCGACAGCTAGCGGGTGAAAGTCCCGTCCCAACCTGATGGAGGTGAAGGGTAGCGAAGCGCATGGGCACCACCGTGAGGTGGGGTCTAAAGGAAGCGTGGAGCAGATACGGGCCGATGGATAAGAACTGGATTTGAGGCCTATGGCGTCGGACGAGCGGGCAAGTGATCGCGAAGTCCGTATCCATCAAGGACGCTGGTGGTAAATCCGGCGGTCGTGTATCGAAAGCAGTCGAGCTTATCGCGGGAGATCTGTTACACGTCTCGGATTCGTGACTGAGCGTGGAGCTGCGATAATGGCGCGAGCGCTGGAGAGTTGCGGAGGGCTTGTAAAGCATCGTTTGGGGAACACAAGTGCTGAATTCTCTTCGAAGTATAAGAGAATCAGACCAGAGGTTTGCTTCGCCAGTCGAACGGCCGACCAATCATAGTGCGACAGAGACTGTAGATGACGGACTTCGATCCCACTTTCGTTGAGCAGATAGGACGCCGTCCGTTCGGTGCCCATCGTTTGGCGGACGAAAGAGCGGGAGCGAACGTATGGTCTTGCAAGCGCGAGATACAAGAATAGTCCTAACAGTAGATATGCAAGCTGCGGTTCGAGAAGTGGCTTCAGGGAAACCAGTCGATCCGCACCAAGAGCTCGCGCAACTATGAAGATGATCGCCAGATCCATCTTCCATAGTGCATTCGCCGAATGGCACCAGAGAAATACAGCCAATAGATGTCGCTAATTCTTAGGCCTGTCTGGAATTCGATTGACAGTGGTCTGTCGTCGCTCATTGAACAGGAAACTGAAGTGTATCACGTTGCTACGTCTCCAGCTTCGACATCCATGAAAAACTGATATTCCCAGGGGCGGCCGTGGATGGGGCGGCTCTCAATCTTGAGCAGATTCACGGCATGCTTCGCGAAAGGCGCAAGCGAGGCGAGGAGCGCGCCGGGGCGGTGTGCGAGGCGCATGGCGAGGGAAACCTTGCGAGCGTCGGGAGAAAGCCACGCAGCCGCTTGGCTTTCCGGAAGCAGGAGCACGAAGCGGGTGAAATTCTCGGCGTTGTCCTGGACGCTTTCAGCAAGGATCACGCCCTTATAATGATCGGCGGCGCGGCGCCCCGCGATGGCGGCGGAAGATTTGTCTCCGCGAGCAAGCACCTCACGGACGCTGCCGGCGGTGTCCTCGGCGGGAATGCGCTTCAGCTCCGGATGGGAGGAAAAAAACCGTTCGCATTGCGCAAGGGCCATGGGATGCGAAGCCACGGAACGAAGACCGGCAAGCGTAGCGCCCGGGACGCCGATGAGATGGTGTTCGATGGGAAGGATGGTTTCCTCGACGATGGTCAGGCGGCTCTGGAGGAGCAGGTCGTAAACCCGCACGACCGAGCCGGCCAGCGTGTTTTCGACAGGGGCGAGAAATGCATCGGCGGCGCCTTCAGCGATAGCCGTGAAGGCGGCCTCAAACGTCGCGCGGGGCACGGTGGTAATAGCGCCGCCGAGAAGCTGGATGGCGGCGGCTTCGCTGAAAGCGCCGGGTTCGCCCTGAAAGGCCACGCGCATGGTCTTGCGATCGGACGTGCTCATAGGCAGGCGCTATCTTGCAATAAGGGGCGCAAAACAAAAAGCAAAGATTCGCTCCGGGCAGGAAAAGTTTGCCGGAACGCATCGAGTGCGGCGATGCTACATTCTCGTACGAGGCGAATCGGCGGCCGAAATGGCTGTTGCGCCCTCCCGAAGCAGAAGTCTAACCTTTCGGCAGGCGAGCCTCTGCGCGGCGTCCCCCGGATTCGCAGTGCGCTGGAGATTCTCCCAGCGGTATAATGCCGTCTCCAGGAGCGAGGACCACGAACATGAACAGACCCGAAGCGACCGAATATGCGGATTACTACGCGAACTACATATCGAAAGTACCGGGGTCCGATGTAGTGAACGTTTTGGAATCCCAGCGGTTACAAATGCTGCAGTTGTTTGCAGGGCGAAGCGAGCGGGACGGAAGCTTCCGGTATGCGCCGGGAAAATGGACGGTGAAGGAAGTTCTCGGGCATATCACGGATACCGAGCGTATTTTTTCGTACCGGGCGTTGCGCATCGCGCGGGGCGATCAGACGCCGCTACCCGGATTCGAGCAGGATGACTACGTGCGGAGCGGCGCGTTTGGCGACCGGACACTCGCGGGCCTTGCCGAAGAGTTTGGGGCCGTGCGCACCGCGAGCGTCTCGCTGCTGCGCTCTTGCAACGAGGAAGCCTGGTCGCGGCGCGGCGTGGCCAGTCAAAAGGAAGTTACGGTGCGCGCGTTAGGCTTCATGATCGCGGGCCACCAGATACACCACCGCATCATCCTGGAAGAGCGTTATTTTCCGGCCATTCCGCGCGCCTGAAATCGACAATCAACTTTACGGCCGGATGCGGCAATGATCGACGTAGAAGCGTTGATACGCCAAGTTATTCCGTAAATTGTCCTGGCGCGCGGCCCCGGCAGCCGGATTGAAAAAAGGCTGCACAGCGACAGCGGAATCGAAGGCGCGGGCATTGCTTATCGTTGGGGGTCTTTTCCTTGGTTTGATGAGGTAGAAAAGCAAAATGGCCGCGAGCGTAATAATGAACGCGGCGCTAATCAACGCCGCGCCTCCTGCCTCGAGGGGATTGGCGAAGGCATCTTCTAGGATGTATAGACCCCCACAAAGGAAGGTCACGACGAGGAAGCCGGCAAGGCTTCCGAAAGTGCGCGCGAGCCCGCCGCGAACGACCAGGGACTTGGAAGGACGCACAGACAAAGTGTGATGGATGACCGCGACACGCATGGGTCAATCCTCGGGAGAATCCCGGCGAGCAAGTAAGTGCAGGCTCCGGGGATCGCAAGAAATCAAGGTAGCGAAGGGCGGGCGGGGAATAACCCTTCTTCAAAATGCCGCCGCAGGCGCATCGGGGATTTTGTCCCTCGATTCCGCTGTAGGATTCCACAACAACTGCGCAACCGCACGCTGGATTGACGCAATGCCAGTGCTCCCCGGATTTCATAATCATGGCCCATTTTCCTCCCTTCACAAGAACGGCTGGATGTCCGCAAAGGCGGTCGCAGGTCGGGCCCGTGAGGGGCGGGAAGCTATGCAAACTATAAGTAAATAGAAAAGCAAGAAGGTTTTACTTTGTATCGTATGTATATAACTAGTACTAAGAGGATGCCGGTGGGCCTCAGGAAGAATGAATAGGATGGATTTTCGCCACCCCTTCGCCCCAGCCCGTTCCGCCTCAGCGAAGGCGCAGAGCAACAACCCTCCGGCGGCAGGACCGGGAGCGGAGGTTGCGAGGGGGGCGGGCGGCTGTTAAAATTCGATGTTTGCTGGGACGCAGCCGTCTGCGCCGTAAGCGCGGGCGGCTTTTTCTCCGTTTGGGATGGCGTTCGTAAAACGAGCGTTTGAGATGGCGTTCGTAAAAACGAACGGCCGGCGACCCGTCTTATCGGCCTGACTCCCCTCGAGCTTTTTTCGAGTGTGACTGCGGTGAGGAAGTACTCAACTCGCCGGTTTTGGCCCCTGCGGAAGGAGACTACGAGTGGCAAAGTACGATGTGGCGATTATCGGAAGTGGTCCGGGCGGGTATGTGGCGGCGATCCGGGCGGGTGAACTTGGCCTGAAAGTGGTTGTGGTGGAGAAGGACCCTTACCTGGGCGGGACATGCTTGCACGTCGGCTGCATTCCCACCAAGGTGCTGCTGCATCATGCCGAGGTTTACGATCAGTTCAAGAACGGCGCGGAGCTGGGTTTCGAAGTCAGCGGGCTGAAAATCAATTGGGCAAACGTCCTCTCGCGAAAAGACAAAATCGTCAAGAAGCACTCGAAGGGCATCGAGTTTCTCTTCAAGAAGAACAAGGTGGAGTGGGTACAGGGCTGGGGAAAGTATGCGGGCTCGGGGCGCGTGAGCGTGGAGAAGGACGGGAAGAAAACCGAGATCGAAGCGGCGAACATCCTGATGGTGAGCGGCTCAGAGGCAAAATCGCTCCCCGGCATTGAACCCGACCACAAGACCATTCTCACGAACCGCTCGATTCTCCAGCTTCCGGAGATTCCGAAGACTTTGATTGTGGTTGGCGCGGGCGCCGTGGGCGTGGAATTTGCGTCCATTTACAATTCGTTCGGGACGCAGGTGACGATCCTGGAAGCGCTGCCGCGTGTTGTGCCGGTCGAGGACGAAGAAATTTCCGCGGAGCTGACCAAGGCCTTTCAGAAAAGAGGCATCCAGGTTTTCACCAGTTGCGCAGTGGAGTCGGTGAAGAAGGATGCGAAGGGCGTCACCGTGGCATTCAAGGACAAGGACGGGAAACCACAGACGCTGCAGGCGGAGAAGCTGCTGCTGGCCGTGGGACGAAAGCCGATGACGGAGAATTGCGGTCTGGAGAAATCGAAGGCCAAGCTGGAGCGCGGATTCGTCCACGTGGGCGATAACATGGAGACGGCCGAGAAGGGACTGTATGCCATCGGAGACATCGTTGCGGGGCTGCCGCAACTAGCGCACGCGGCGATGATGGAAGGGATAATCGCGGTAACGCACATCGCCGGAAAGTCGGCTCATCAGATCGTGAAGACCAGGATCCCGAACGCGACGTACTGCGAGCCGCAGATCGGCTCGATTGGACTGACGGAAAAGCAGGCGCGCGACGCGGGGTATGCCGTGAAGATCGGGAAGTTCCCGTTTGTGGGGAACAGCAAGGCCACGATTCTGGGGAGTCACGGCGGATTCGTCAAAGTGGTTTCCGACGAAACGTACGGCGAGGTACTGGGGATTCACATCATCGGGCCGCTGGCGACGGAACTCCTCGCGGAGGCGGCGACGGTGTTGAATCTCGAAGGCACCATCGACGACATGATGAACATGATGCACGCGCATCCTACGGTGTGGGAAGCGATGGGAGATGCGTTTGCGAGCGTGAGGGGATTGCAGATTAACGTTTGACATCTTGCTTGTAGGGGCGCAGCATGCTGCGCCCCTGCAAAGAAACTCGGCCTGTGTTGAATAACTGCCTGACCGTTGATTTGGGACTAATTGGCTACGCGGAAGCTTACGCGTTGCAAAAGCGAGTTGTGGCCGCACGGAAGGCTGATGCCATCGAGGATGCACTTCTGCTTTGCGAGCATCCGCCCGTAATTACGCTGGGGAGAAGCGGCAAACGGGAGAATTTGCTGGCGTCGGAGCATGTGCTGCGGCAGAAGGGCGTGGAGTTTCAGCCCAGCGATCGCGGCGGAGACATTACCTATCACGGACCGGGACAGATTGTCGGGTATCCGATTCTGAACCTGGGCGCGATCCGGCGGGACGTCATGTGGTACGTGCGGATGCTGGAAGAGGCGATGATTCGGGCGACCGCGGAGTTCGGGATTACCGCGGAACGCGTTGCCGGAAAGACGGGAATTTGGGTGCGCGCCGGAAGTACCGAAGAAAAGCTGGCGGCCATCGGCGTGCGCATCAGCCGCTGGGTTACTTCGCACGGATTTGCGTACAACGTGTCGACGGATTTGCGGAATTTCGACTTGATCGTCCCGTGCGGGATCGCGGACCGCAAAGCCACGTCGCTGGAGAAATTGCTGGGGCGCAGCGTGAAGGAAAGGGAAGTCGCGCCGTGGATTGCGAAGCATCTGGGAGAATTGCTCGGGCTGGAGATGAAGGAAGCGACGAAGAGAGAATTGCTGGAGAAGCTGGAGCGCGCCGAGCAGGCCGTCGTGCTTTCCGCATAGGAACTGGAGCGGGGATGAAGAAGGAACTGACGCGGCAGCAGTACCTGGACCTGTACTACTACATGCGGCTGAACCGCGCCGTCGAAGACATGATGGTGAAGCTGTTCCGGCAGAACAAAATTGTCGGGGGGCTTTACTCCAGTCTCGGCCAGGAAGCGATTTCCGTGGGAACGGCATACGCGCTGGAGAAGAAGGACTGGCTGGCGCCGATGATCCGCAACATCGGGGCGCTGCTGGTGAAGGGTGTACGGCCGCGGGATGTTTTCATGCAGCACATGGCGAAGTATGATTCGCCGACCAAGGGCAAGGATGGCACCAGCCACTTCGGGGATCTGGACAATCTGCACATCGTTTCGCCGATTTCGATGCTGGGGGATCTGATTCCGGTGATGACCGGTGTGGCGATGGCGGGACGTTATCTGGGCCAAAAGATCGTGGCCATGACGTGGATTGGCGACGGCGGCAGCTCGACGGGAGTGTTTCACGAAGGGCTGAATTTTGCGGCCGTGCAGAAGGCGCCGTTTGTTTTGATTCTTGAGAATAATCTGTGGGCGTATTCGACGCCGGTGCGCAAGCAGGTGCCGCTCGAGAATCTCGCGGACCGCGCGAAGGCGTACGGTATCGACAGTTACATCGTGGACGGCAACGACGTCGTGGCGGTCTACACGACGGCGAAAGAAGCAGTGGCGCGCGCCCGGGCGGGCGAGGGACCGATCTTGATTGAAGCCAAGAGCTTCCGGCGCATGGGTCACGCGCAGCACGATCCGGCCGAGTACGTGCCGAAGGAGATGCGCGCGTATTGGGAAGCGCGCGACCCCATCGCACTCTATGAAAAATTTCTGACGAGCGAAAAGTTGCTCGACGCGAAGGGCAAGAAGGAGACCGAAGAGAAGATCAACGCCCTGCTCGAGAAGGAACGGGAATTTGCGGAGAATTCGCCGCTGCCTCCGCCGGAATTGGCCGATATCGGCGTCTACTGCACCGGCGACGATTGTCACAAAATCCGCGCGAAGTGGGAGCGGCCAATTGCGGAAGTGACGCCGCCGAGATCGAGCGTCGAAGCGGTTTGGATGGTTCCGGGATTCGGGTCGGGCCAAGGGTCCGGCGGTGGGCACGCGCCGATTCACTTCGGCGATACGCAGCCAGCGGAGACGAAACCCGCTGAAGCGGGCAAGCCCGCGGTGAAGGCGCCGGCGAAAGTGGCGCCAAAGAAAACCGTGAAGGCCGTCAGCGCTTCGAGAAAGGCGCGGAGATAATCATGCCAGGAACGAATGGTAGCGCGCCGGGCGAAACGCCAGTTACGTTTCTTGAAGCCATCAAGCAGGCGATGTTTGAGGAGATGGAGCGAGACCCGGCCGTCGTGCTGCTCGGCGAAGACGTCGGCGTATACGGCGGGGCGTTCAAGACCAGCGAAGGCTTGCTGGAGCGGTTTGGCTGGGAGCGCGTGATCGACACGCCGATCAGCGAAAGCGCCATTATCGGCGCGGCTTGCGGGATGAGCTATCTGGGGCTGCGGCCCATCGTCGAGATGCAGTTCATCGATTTCATCGTTTGCGCGTTCAACCAGATTACGAATTTCGTGGCCAAGGGACATTATCTGTGGAACGCCCCGGCGCCGATGGTGGTGCGCGGGCCGTCCGGAGGCGGCGTGCACGGCGGGCCGTTCCACTCGGCGAATCCGGAGATGTATTTCGTGCATACGCCGGGGCTGAAGGTGATCTATCCCTCGACGCCGTACGACGCGAAGGGCTTGCTGAAGGCCGCCGTGCGGGACAATAATCCGGTTCTTTTTTTCGAACACAAGTTCCTCTATCGCCGCATCAAAGGAGAGGTTCCCGCCGGAGACTACACCGTGCCGATCGGCAAAGCCGTGGTTCGCCGCGAGGGGAAACACCTGACGATCCTTTCCTACGCGGCGATGATGCAGACCTCGCTCGAGGCGGCCGAGGCACTGGCCAAGGAAGGAATCGAGGCGGAAGTGATCGATTTGCGAACGCTGCTGCCGCTCGATGAAGAGACGATTTTAAACTCGGTGAAGAAGACGAACAGATGTCTCGTCGTGCATGAAGACACGAAGACGGGCGGAATCGCGGGCGAGATTGCGGCGATTCTATGCGAGAAAGCGTTTGGCGATCTGGACGGGCCGCTGATGCGCGTGACCTCGCTCGATACGCCGGTGCCGTACGCGCCGACGCTGGAAGAGTATTTTCTGCCCAATGCGAAAAAGGTTTTTTCCGCCGCGAAGGAACTCGCGCGGTATTGAAACAAGTTTTCAATAGACAGTTGTCAGTGCTCAGTAGAAACAAGAGAATTCGCTCCGATCGAAGGATGTCTGACTGACTACTGAATACTGACAACTGAGAACGGAATCCTGGAAGAACCGGGCTCTAAGGAGAAGCAAATGGCCGTAGACATCGTAATGCCCCAGATGGGGGAAAGCATTTTCGAAGGCACGATCACCAAGTGGCTGAAGAAGCCAGGCGACAAGGTGGAACGTGATGAGCCTTTGTTTGAGATTTCCACGGACAAAGTGGACGCGGAAATTCCCTCGCCGTCGGCGGGCGTGCTGAAGGAGATCAAGGTCGGCGAAGGGCAGACCGTGCCGATTCAAACGATTGTCGGCGTCATTGATGCGGCGGGCTCTGCGGCCGCGGCGCCGGCTCCGGCGAAAGCCGCTGCGCCTGCTCCCGCTCCTGCGAAGGCTCCTGCCGCCGCGGCTCCGGCCCCAGCCGTGCCGCGGCCTGCGGCTCCCGCTCCAGCCGTGCCGGTTGCGGCCGCACCTGCACCGGCTTCCTCGGGTTCAACCGGCGAGCGGATTCACAGTTCGCCGCTGGTACGGCGCATGGCCAAGGAGCACGGCATCGACCTCTCCGCCGTGGAAGGCACGGGCGCGGGCGGGCGAATCAGCAAGCAGGACATCGAAGCGGTGATCGCGGGCGGCGGCGCGCCGGCCGCTGCGGCGGCTTACTCCGCTCCGGCTCCGGCGGCGTCTTCGCGGCCCGCGCCTCCGCCAGCGCCACCTGCGGCCGCGCCGGGGGTCTCCGGCGGGCAGGTGCACGTAGCGCTCGAAACGGCGGTGCCGCGCGAAAAGATGTACTTCGGCAATTACGAAGTGCAGCCGATGAGCACCATGCGGCAGCGCATCGCCGAGCACATGGTGGCGTCGAAGCGCGTTTCCGCGCACGTGTACTCCGTCGACGAAATCGACATGACCAAGGTGGCTGCCTTGCGCGCGAAGTCCAAGGACGAATTCGAAAAGCGCTACGAGACCAAGCTGACGTTCATGCCCTTCTTCGTGAAGGCCGCGGTCGCCGGACTGCGCTCGTTTCCGACGCTGAACGCCTCGCTCGACGGAACGAACGTCATCCTGCACAAGGAGATCAACATCGGCATCGCCGTGGCGCTCGACTGGGGCCTGCTCGTCCCGGTGGTGAAAAACGCCGACGAGAAAAACATTCTCGGCATCCAGCGGAACATGAACGACCTCGCGGAGCGCGCGCGTTCGAAGAAGCTGAAGCCCGAAGAAGTGCAGGAAAGCACCTTCTCCATCACCAACCCGGGCGTCTTCGGCGGCTTGTTCGGTCTGCCGGTCATCAGCCAGCCCAATGTGGGCATCCTCGGTCTCGGCGCCATCGAGAAGCGTCCGGTCGTGATCAACGACTCCATCGCCATCCGCTCGATGTGTTACGTGACGCTCAGCTACGACCATCGCGTGGTGGACGGTGCCATCGCCCACCAGTTCCTGCACAAGGTCAAGGAGACGCTCGAAAACTGGTCCGAACCGGTCCTTTAAGGTGGGCTGGCCGGTAGTGAGGAGTTGGTTGGGAACCGGGCCGGTTAGTTTGTGGCTCTGGAGCGCGGGTTCCCACTCCCCAAGAAACGAGAGGATAGACTCCGCAAAGAGCAGATCGTCTCTAGGAAATCCGGCAGCCAGAAACCTTTGGCGAAGTGTTGTGCGGAAGTGGGACGAGCGTTCCCATGAGTGGCCATGCCGGATTTTTTTCACAGCCTCTCCTGCCTGGAAGGAACTCACACGAAAAGACTTGTTGCCGTACGGCACTGGAAGCCGGACTGCCCTTAAGAGCGTAGGCTCCGATCCTGGGGCCCTGCAGCGCGATTAGGATATTGAACATGTTCAAATCATAAGAACCCACAAGCTAGTTTGCATTGCCAACTAGATTTCACCGCAGACTGCGGCGCTGCCAGTTTCAAGGGACCACGGAACAATGCACCAACGAATTCTTATCGCCGACGACCAGCAGGATGTTCTGGACGCCCTGCGGCTGCTGCTCAAGGGGCACGGCTACAGCATCGAAACGGTGAATTCTCCGGCGGACTTGCTGTCGGCGGTGGGCCGCCAGGAGTTCGATATTCTGCTCATTGATCTGAACTATGCGCGCGACACCACGTCCGGACGCGAAGGTTTGGATGTCCTCAGCCGGCTGAGGGAGATCGAGGACGCGCCGCCCGTGGTGGCCATGACCGGATGGGCCACCGTGGGCCTGGCCGTGGAAGCGATGCAGTATGGCGTGAGCGACTTTGTCGAGAAG
>WNFQ01005074.1_pt1 | contig 10511 bp, 16 predicted proteins | sample 5400171 | NCBI WGS metagenome assembly WNFQ01 (sample SAMN13153356, study PRJNA577476) | soil metagenome | isolation source: 20 cm soil under Madrone tree | place: USA:California | collected 2016-06-14 | reverse complement strand
GCCAGAGCGCAGGGTAATAAAAAAATCAAGGAAGGGGAGAGGAGGTTAGGAGAGGAAAGACAGAAGGAAGGAGAATGACGCAGATTTAAAATCCAGGGAATATAGGAGATAAATAAAAACCAAGTTAGGATTGGGGGTCCGAGCTGTCTGTCGGTGGTGATACGTGAGACAGAGAGAGAGGGAGAGAAAGGAAAGCCGGTTAAAGTACAAAGAGTGAGACAGGGTAGGGAATTGGTTGCAAATAATAAATGAACACGGGGTAGTGAATGTTGACGGTGGTATGGTGGTATGGTCGCGCGGGAGGGCATAGATATCGTGCAGTTGTATTACGCTTCTTCATGCGTGCTTGTGCGTGAGGAAGGAGAGGTAAACGGACTGCTTGGTATAATGTAGGGTGGTTCGGGTAGTAAGGTGGTGGACGATTCACTTTTCCGAAGCGAATTGCGCTGTATGTCCGTGTGATTTTAGGGTTCGCCAGTTGCCGGTGTCGGTGGTAGTGGGGATGGTGGTTCGCGAGGGTAGGGCAAAAGATCTATACGCACGACGCTTCTATCCTCACGACGTACGGCGGTCGCCGCCGCATTTGCCTGGTCGTTCACTTTTTCATCACCCTCCGTCTTCTCCGCGCCAGAAGCATCAAAGAGCTGCTCATCTGATCCGATCTCGAACGCAGGTATAGAGCTCTTTTTCGTCAGGTCAATCGTAGTATCCGTAGTCGTCGTCCTAGTGTTGGCCGCTACAGCTCGAGGACCGCCACCCTTGGACCTATGATCTGTGGTTAATTGTGTCGTCATGGTCACAGTGCCAGTCGGTTGTGTTCGTGAACGGAATTTCCATGATGACCAGCGCTGGCCATCTCCGTCTGGATCTGGTTCGCGTGCAGCGGTAACGGAGAAGTAGCTGATCGAGGCGGTAGCTACGACGGGNGACGGGCAAATTGGCTACGGTAAGGGACATGCAGTCTTCGACGAGTGCGGAGATGATGACGGGGATGCCGCCGCGGGTGATGATGTATGCCGCGTGTACGAGGGACACAACAGTCGTCACGACTGACAAATGAAGGAATGAGCGCCTGCGACAAAAAAATAAAAAGGGAAGAGACGAACTCGCTGTGGAGAAGATGAACATGAGACGCCAGCGGAGACGCCTTTCCTTGATGCCTCGGATAAGCCGAAGAGGTAACAAAATGAGGGCCAAATCCGCCAGGACGTCCGCTACATAGGAAAAGAGGGGGGTGGTGGGAAGTCACCTTTGTATGAATTGGTGGTACAAGGAAAGACTACGTACAAACCAGTTGGCAAATGGCGACTTGCTTCGGAAGGGGACACTGGGGGCTGGGCTTGTTCTTCCAGCCGTTATGCCTGGTTTCACAGACCCAGAAAAGCTGCGCGAAGAAAAAGGTAATGGCAGCGATGAACGCGCCGGCGAGCCACCCCAATCTGCGACGCATGACGGGATCAGGATCGATGCGGATGATAGAGAAGAGGATGGCGAGACGAGCACTCCATATGACGGCATAAAAGGTGGTGGCTATGAGGTAATACGCTGCGATGCGGTTAAGCCTGGAAAGGTCCGACGGGTGTTCTACGTGCATGAACACGCCACCAATTTGCACGAACAGACTGAAAAAAGGGTGTAAATGGGGGAAATTGGCGTAGAGAATAAGATGAGACGTACCAGAATAAGGAGAAAAAAGCCCATGCGTCGTCCCACCAATAGCGAGACCAACGAAGCCAGAGGCGAAACGAGGTCATGCATATGGCGACAAAGCCACAGACGGATTCAGTGACTAGAGGGAGAGGTGAGAGACAAGACGGGGAGAGAGAATGGATGGGATGAGTACCTTTGATCTGGACGAGAGGGTCATGGATGTTGATGCCCATGGGGAGATGGGAGCTCGAGAGATGGCCAGAGCGTTTAAAAGCTCTCGTCGTCCTAAGCCGGTTTCGATCAAATCTCTCACGTCAAACCCGCCTACCAATCCCCGTTCCTCTGCCCGCTCGGCTACCGAACGCCCCACTGCCGTCTACTGTACCCCATCTTCTCATTCTCGACCAACCCACTCCACGCCCACCTTCTCCGCACGACGACCAGGAGCGGGTGACCGGATGGGCCGGGTGTTCAGCCTGAGCCCGGCCCTTATGTCCAGAATAGGCATAATAATCCCCGATTAGATCTCAACCATCGAGATGGCTCCCCCGCACCCGCAAATACCCCACCTCTACTCCACTATATGTATCTTTCCCCTTGTAGGATGGACAACGATAATTTCTTTTAGGAAAACAAATACAAAAACTAGACGTGTCACTGGCACGAAATATGACCATTTTACCCAGTTTTCCATCCATTCCTCCAGTGTTCCGACGGAACATTGCTAATGACCGATTCGATTCGCTTTGGTCACACTCTTCAGCGAGAAGAAAAGAACTTTGGATGTCCTCATGGTGCCACGGTGCTCATCTTGCTTCTTACAGTACAGTCCTGCGCCCATCTCACAAGCTCCGAACTAGCTCTTATTATATCCAACAAACTCTCCCCCGCATCGGCTCCCAAAAAGGGTCCATCTTCGAAACGTGACACGATGTTCAGAAAGTCCTTCTTCTCCTCGCCTTCCGAATCAGGCTACATTGCTTTCAACACAATAATCTCTCCCGCTTATACAGTATATCATACAGTACGCTCTGACGACCGACTAACGGTCGATGAGGGCCAACAAGTACAGTAATTAGATGACGCCCGTGCTGTACTCTTGATCCCAACACTCGCGCACAAGCCCCACCTACTATACAAGTCAGTAGTGTCGGATGTTGCAGCCCTTATATGGTCGGCGGCACATGCGATACGATGTTATCATATCAAAGCACTCTTCCTGTGGCTGGCTGCGCTCCAAACCCCCCTCCGTGATCGATGACTTGCGCGTTCTCCCGTGTTTCAGCTTCTTCATCAAAAAAGCAAGTTACAACGGACCCCCATCACCATAGGTAGGAGCCGTTTGCCTGGTAGTTTAGGGGTGGGTCCCCTGGTTTAGACTAGGCCATACAGTACTCCATTTCCCGTTTTTCGTGATTGGATATGCCGAAAACGGAGGTGGACACATCGTAGATCCGTCAATAAACAACAAAAAGTTAACTTAAGTTTGACATTTGCTCAATAGCTTGATTGACACAAGTTTGATATGTCTACCCTCCCAAGTCACAGTCAGTCCCGAGCCCCACCTCATACCCGCACTGCATCGTCCTGGAAGAGCAGGACGGATTGATAATATGATGGTGGTGATGATGACGGCGAATTTTTGCCCGCCATCGGAGGCAACACATCCATTCAACACGATGTTCACAGCATTGTTGGTCACACACTGTACACATGGTGTGATAGTTTGAGGATTCAATTGTATCATATCAACGTTCCCGTGCCTGTGTAATATAACCTGGACTGGCAGTCTGGCATCCCCGAGGTGATACGCCGTATGTAAGGTTACCATGATGATGATCACCACAATGTGAGAGGCGGAATTCCGAGTGTGGTGCACTTGATTATGAGACCCGTCAATATTGAATGCGTCTCAATTCGTGATCAGTGTCCAGCAACCGAATCCACTGGTAGCAGTGGCGGGGCAAAGAGGACACGCGGGCGCATTCGAGCCGGTAGCGCATTACTATACCGGGATTCGAAAACCCCGTGCCTCTTGCCATTATTATTGAGGGATATCGATGGGGATACTGGAACACTTCTATCGCTGTGTTCGCTAGCATGCTTCCGAGTCGTTATCACGGTGGTGGTGACGCTGTTTTCCCGATCGATTGACCCGGGTTGCTCCTTTTGCTCCTTTTGACTACTGTAACGGGAGAACTTTTATGTGCATGTACAGTACTTGTACAGAACAGCACAGTTATGACGATGACCCGGCAGTACAATTCACCAACTTTTCAAAGGTTTCTTTACCATTACTGTAATGGAGGGCGCCTCTTGAGCTGGCACTAGATGCTTCGATTCTTCGACCCACGCTACACTCCGCATCGTACAATAAAGGCCCCCGCAGCTTCTCACTGGCATACTATTAGTCATCGACCTACTAGGTCGATGACAAATCCCGAAAGGTCTTCGTGTCGTGCCCGGGGCGAGCATTAGGGGCTGGTCGGACAACTCGGACACAATCTCCTTTCCACGACGCTCACCACCCGATACTTAATCGCCCTCCTTGTCTACAATTATGGCTGCAGAACTGCTACTTGGCGTTCACTTGATTAATCTAGGCAAATCCGTCTGTGTATTCACTGTCAGGATCGAAAGCTGGGAGACTGTTGGCGACCTGAAAAACGCAATCTTAGAGAAGACACCTAACATCTTGAAGGGTATTGACGCTTTTCAACTCACTCTCTACCGGGTCGAACACCCTGACAATGGGACCATTGCGGACGACATGAATCATATTCTGAAAGACGAGCTGAAAGTATCGACTCGCATGCTTTCCAAGGTATTCCCAATTCAACCTTCAGAGAGGACGATCAATGTACTCGTAGAAGTTCCACATGTCATCACCCCAGGTCTGTAACAGTTTCATCTGGTTGCGTTGGCTTACGTTCATTAGCGACGTTCTCATTCTGTTCAGCCCCATTCTATAAAGCTTCCAAGAAGTTATACGATGCCATGTGGGGGAAAAACCTTGACAGTAGACTGGAAGATGTTCCCAATGGCCAGGGCTTGAAATTCCTGCCCGCCACTGAGGTTAATAACCTGCAACTTGGACGACTAGGATGCACCGCAAACGCTATCCTTTTCCGTGAGGAGTACAGTTTGACCTTTGACACACTGGGCCAATATACGGCCAAATCTGGGGGGATGGTAGTAACGGGTGGATCGGGGATTGGTACGAATTTGTTACAGAAGGATATGAGCCCCTTTGCTAACGCACTCACAATATGTAGGGAAATCAGTTTTTATATTCTATGTACTTCTCCGACTCCTAAGCATCATGCAGCCCGTTGCTCTACAATCCTCAGACTTTGGGGTCTTCGTCCTCTTTCATCCTAATGGCGTCGAAATGCACAACGCCGAGGTTCCCTATTGGCGCTCTGATTTCAAGGGGCGATTTTGGGCACTTTCAGATTCCAGTGAAAAGCGCAGAACCCCTCCTCTATTATTTCAGGTATTGAGTGGGCCGAATAGACGAGCATGGATTGTCCAAACCAGCTTTCCTGCAGTAAATCGGTGGATAGAGTGGCGTCAGCAGCGTCATGCAGCTCTTTTCATAATGAAGAGTTTTAGTGAGAAAGAATCAAAAGCCCTCAGGTCGGTTATCGCTGCAAGCATTCCTTTTTGTCTCACTTATTCTCACAGCTCTATACTCGACTACGATATCGAAGCTTTCCTACAGAATCACAGGAAGTGGGGAGGTTGTGCGCGTACCTGCGTTGACCTGATGACAGGGATACTGTCCGAAAAAGTGCTTCAATATGAAGCGTTTCAAGTCGCCAAGAAATTTGTTGAAAATCCCGGTGCTATATCTATGTGGGGAAAGACAGATATCACTTCCTACTACATCTTTACTCTCTCTCCGGACGAGAACTGTAGGGCGGTTCCTAACTTCCACGTGGCAACCCCATACCTCCGTGATCTTATCATGAAAGCAATCGCCGAATTCGATGCTGCCAAGCAAGCGTCGTTCTATGACCAAGCGAGCGGCCATTTTCATCTCCAAAGAGCAATGGGTTATATATTCGAAAAGTATTTCTATATCTGGCTCTCGTTAAATGCCAGTGCGAAGAATGGACTATCATGTACCGCCATTCGGTCCGGAAAGGCCAAGTCTAAAAGGTTCAAAGCCGACTCGCTTCGTCTCTATCCAGTTGGAAACGATAACATAACCGTATCCAGCGTGGAAACGTTCTTGGGGCGGGTGAACAGCCAACGTGCAACTTCATTTGCCTGGATCCCGGATTCACGAACGCAGGCTACCTTCGACGCTATTATTTTCACACGTGATCGCATCGTTACGATCCAGGTGACCGTCGCCGACAAGCATTCCATGGATCCCAAAGGCTTCGAAGAAATGGAAAAGTATCTCCTGAAGAAATTTCAAGACACTCGGATATGGTGCCATGTCTTCGTTACGGATCGCCCTTCCAATGTGACTACGTTGCAGAAGCACCGATATGAGGTTGCTGAGGAGATGGATATTCCGGTCTACGCGGCACACCTCCAAGTTTCTGCTCTCACGCTCACCTCCGATGACTTGGAACGCGCAAATAAAGTCGATGTAAGTGACACAAGCTACAGTTTGACTTTCGCACTAACGTAGGGGCTATCAGGACGGGGTCGTTGCGATGGATACAGGCGGGATGGAGATGGAGGCCTCGGGTGAGCAACAGGTACAAGAAAACGAAGCAGGTCCGAGTCAAAGTTTCGAAAAGCGTGCAAAGGGCAAGGGCAAGGAAGTAGCTGCCACGACACGCGTCACACGGCAAAGTGCGTATTTTCTTTTTCCTTAGTATGAACTCGTCTTTTAGTGCTTGATAGCGGCGAGAAAGAGACTAGCTAGCGCGGTGGAGGATGAGGAGTAAGCACTACGAAGAGATTCGGGAGAAGGAACCGTCTGAAGTGCGAACCGTGGGTTCGCGTTCGGGTTTCCAGGCCTACTTCTCGTAAGAATACGAATGTAAAGATCCATGCGAATGCAGAAAAGCTCGCGGAGACGGCACTGGGAAGGAAGTATGGAAACTCGGAATTTCCAAGGGTGTCAGGAAAACGATTAGTTGTTTCTTGGAAGCCTTTGGGGCTTGCCGGCGACGGTCACCTGAACTGAAACTATGTGATCAGGTGTGAAAATGATAGCATCGAAGGCAACTACCTTCGATGCTATTATTTTCACCCCCGGTCTGGCCTTTAACACAGCGTTTTTCAGCTCGCCAACCGTCTTTGAGCTTTCAATCCTAATAACGAATACGCCGCCGGCGGATTCGCGTAGATTAATCACATAGACACCAAGCAGCAGTTCCGCGGCCATAACGCAATGAATGTCGGGAGAAGGGTTGTGATGGCGATTGCGAATGTTGTTACAAAAAAAGAGTGCTGCCGCGACTCGGTCTAGTGTTGCCGCAGGTCCGGTGTCACCCCGGTCCAACTCTCACGCTCAGTATTCTCACAAACGACCGCACCGAAAGTTGAGTTACACACCGGTCCAACTCGCCAGTCGCGAGATTAATACCTCGTGCGGGTGGGTGACACCAGGTAAGCTGACCATAGGTTTTCAGCCCATGATTAGAGGCATATCCCACAGAAATTTCGAAAGACTCGGGAACAGTGCCATGTTTTCGTTGTGGATTGCTCTTCCAATGTGACTAGGTTGCAGGAGCACCGATATGAGGTTGCTGAGGAGATGGATATTCGGATATACAACTACTTACAAACCTTTTTGACACCTCTACTACCCCCACAGCATAATTTCATCCATAACTGCCAGGTCATGAAAATCGTGAAGACTCGTCGTCAGAACTGTGATTCGTAATTTGGCGGACAGTTTCAACTTTGACGATTATGATTATTACCATAATTGCCGGGGAAGCGTGGTCCCAAAGGCGATCGTGGCCAGTGATACTATCAAGAGCACGACGTAGATCAAGCCACCGTCTAGATACCCCTCTGCCATCGATAAAGAGAAGAGAGATGTGGAGGCTGCGGGACCGATCACGCGCGTGATGGACACGAGAAACTGGGCAATCCCATTTGTCGCACCGAGAGATGCGCGGTTGGGAGATGCAGCAGCGACGTACATGTAGATACAGCCTGTTAAGATCCGGGATCAACCAACCAGTTACTCCCATCAAATCATGACCTACCAAAGCACGAATTCCAAACGATAGAAAATACGATCTGAAGGGCCGCAGCAGAATAGACGGCCAGGCCAACACCGTAAAGACGCGCTAAAGCGTTCATCATGGGAAAGAGCGCAAGCACTGGAATCGCACAACACTGTCCACCGACAAATAGCCTCTTTGTACCGCATATCGCGTGAGCACGTGCGAAGTAAGCGACCTGAAAGATCCCGTTGAGAATGCCCTGGCACGCAAGGATCTTGCCGATCGATGGTGGGTCGAGTCCTAGACCACCACTACTAATGGGTGTGCTGAAGAAAAGGGGCTGGATGGCGCGAAAAGAGATCTCGACAAGGGACAGCGTTGCATAGTTAGTCACGGACAGCAGCACCCGCCGTGTCATCAGCCGGCGCAGCGGATATGGCTTCTCGGCGTCATCTGTTTCAGAGAGGCCGACGCACGACGAGGATGGGGTTCGAGGTCTCTTTGTCAAAAGGGTACGAAGAGTTTTGGGAGAAGAAACTGTCTGAGGCGCAAAGAGTGTGTGTGTGTCGGTTTCGAATCGAGCAGTAAATTTGTGGTCCACACCTACCTCTCGTAAAAATACAAATGTAAAGATCCACGCGAATGCAGAAAAGCTCGCAGAGACCGCACAGGGTAAAAAGTACGGGTATTTCCTCAGAAACTTGGAATTTCCAAAGGTGTCAGGAAAGCGATCCGCTGGGCGCGATAATGACCCCCCGATCGTCGGGCTGTAAACAGGCAGTTGGTCAGTGATGCTCACTGATCAAAAGGGCATCGCGCCTACCCAATCGCCCCGCCGAAGGACCATGCAATTGGAACGTAAGCGTAGACCTGCGGCATATTTGTAGGGTCGGTGATCTCCGCAATAATGCTCTTAATGACGCTAACGTTGCCGTTGAGGGCTCCATTGAAACCCCGCCTGCGATAAGTTATGAGAGGTGGATGGGGGTGACAACGGATATTAAGGGACGGATACGTGCCACAAAGCAGCGGTCCAGTAAGTAGTTGAGAGGCCAAAGCCAAACATCGATAGAGATAGGCCGAAGAGTCCAACAAGAATGACTGGTTTACGGCCGACGATATCTGAGAACCTGCTCCAGTACAAGACCGTGATGGTCTGCGTGACGAAGAATATAGATTGCTATGCAATTCAATTCCATGTGAGACGGGTGGACAGATCAACCCGTGAATGACGAGACGCACCAGCATGCCGACATAATAGCCTACACGGGACTCATCACCATGGGTAATCCCAACATTACGAACAAACTGTAGGGGATGGACGGATGATAAGAAAAAACGAAAACAAAACTCTGCGGGAAAAGGTGGGGCATAACTCTGGTGCGAAGGGGTAGATGACTTGAGACGTGAGTGGCTCTGCGAGCTGGAGGACAAGCAATATCCAGACTTGGGCCCATGGGACCGGGGTGGGCTTTTGGGGCGGCGGTTCCGAAGAGAGGAGGGGCGTTTCTTCATCAGCTGCACTCGAGGGAACTTGCTCGCCACGAGTTGTTGCGGCGGACATAACAAGGGCGAAGCGACGGCAACAACGGGGGGGAAATTTTGCCAGGCTGGGTGGACCCCGCCCCTTATAATGATTGGATCAGCCCAGCCCCCAGTGGGGACAGGATTCCATTGAGGCTGGGGATCGATAATTACGGTATCGAGGGCGTTCAAACGTAAGTCGTGCACCATCCAATATGACCAGATGCACAATTCGACCAGTCGCGTTTTACCTACTATAATCCCTTTAAAGTCGCTGACGGTGTTCTAGGTCTCTCTGACGTCGTTGTATGCGGCTGTGGCTGTGTGTGATGCCCCACTCACTTCGTAATACCCCTCTTCGGCGCAGCTGAAAGTCAGCAATGTTTGTCAGGATCGCGCTCACCAGTGCGGTGACCGTAGTTCAAGTCGTCGTCCTGCCATACGAATGAAAAACCAAATTTGCAAGCACGAGTCCCCGTGAAACGCAGGCGCTCTTGCAGCCTCGAGGCATTGACCCATACCGCACTCATCGGCTCTAGATCAGCTATTTACAGGTACAGGTACAGTAGGCAGTAAACCCATCTCCATATATCACACAGACAAACACCCCGAGCAACGTAATATCACAGCTCGATGGTCTCCTTGTGCTTAAACTTTCGTCCAGCACGATCCGCGGCACGGAAACAGAATTGGTTCCCATACAGTTCAAATTCCACGTGTGGACCCTCCAGCACCGTTCTCGCTTCTCGCATATCGTCCTCATCCTCATCAGCAGCACCGCGGCCGTTCGTCCCTGAATTTGTTGTTGTTCTAGAACCAGCAGCTGCGGGCGCGGGCGTGGGCGCCGCCGAAGGTGGTGATTCCGTACTAAAAAGAGGAACGGCAAAGGCAAAGACGGACCCTTGCTTTGGCAGAACTGTAAAAAAAATCAAATCGAGGGCGTTCAGAACGACGACACATATACATATAGTAGACGCGGCTACCTTTTAATTTATCCTTCCGCGTTACGACCTTGAACGTGTTCTCCGTCTCTTGCACGACAATACCAGACGCGCCAACCAATGCGGCATTTTTGCTCCTGCGCACTGTATCGTCCATCATGCCCCCAGCCCCCCCTCAGGCGTTAACAACAAGGTGGCCTCAAGGAGAGGGACTGACCGGTCATAATCGAACCATGAAAATCAGCCTTGA
>WNFQ01009150.1_pt1 | contig 10512 bp, 8 predicted proteins | sample 5400171 | NCBI WGS metagenome assembly WNFQ01 (sample SAMN13153356, study PRJNA577476) | soil metagenome | isolation source: 20 cm soil under Madrone tree | place: USA:California | collected 2016-06-14 | reverse complement strand
CGGCGTGGCGCTCAATTCGAAAGCCAACGGAAAAATCGCCACGAGCGGTCTCGTGGGAAAGTTTTTTGTTCAACCTGCCGCCGCTGACGACGGCGTTGCACTCGGCGCCGCTCTCGCGCCCTGTCTCGATTCGAACGGCAAACTCCCCAGCAAACCGATGCGCCATGGGTATTGGGGTCCATCCTTCGATGACGCCGCGATCGAATCTGCTCTCAACACCTATAAGATCAGACACACCAAACTCTCCGACCCTGCCGTAACCGCCGCGCAGCTTCTTTCCACGGGGAAAATTCTTGGCTGGTTTCAGGGCCGGATGGAATTTGGGCCCCGCGCTCTTGGTTCGCGCTCCATTATTGCGGACCCGCGCGATCCTGAAATGAATGCGAAAGTGAATAATGCCGTGAAATTCCGCGAATGGTGGCGTCCTTTCGCTCCTTCCTTCAAAAAAGAAGCCGCGCCGGAATTTCTCGAATCGGCATACGATTCGCCTTTTATGATTCTCACGGCGCAAGTCCGGCAGGAAAAGCGCAGCGTCATTCCGAGCGTCACGCACGTTGACGGCTCAGCCCGCCCGCAAACCGTTGAGCGCGAAATCAATCCGCTCTACTATCGCCTTATTGACGAATTCGGAAAAATTACCGGCGTGCCTGTCATCATGAACACCAGCTTCAATCTTCGCGGTGAAGCCATCGTCCACACTCCCACGGACGCGCTCCGCACGTTTTTCTCTTCGGGAATGGACGCGCTCGTTCTCGGCAGCTTTCTCATCGAAAAATGACAACGCAGCGCGCCATCGCACTTCTCGGCAAGCGCGACGCGCCCACGGACGCCGTGGAGGGGTATTGCCGCTACCTCGGCGGCGCTTTGAAGGCGCACGATCTTCAATTGGAAATTCGGCGCGTTCCCTGGGATACGCGCGGCTGGTCAGAAGCTCTCAAGGGCCTCCGCCTGCAAGCCAAATCCTTGCCTCCCTATACGTGGTTTCTCGTGCAATACACCGCGCTCGCGTGGTCCGCGCACGGTTTCCCGATCCAATTCATTCGCGTTCTCAAGACGCTCCGAGCTTTAAACGTCTGCGTGGCTGTCGTCTTTCACGATGTTGAGCCGTTCCCCGGCTCCCGGCTCGTTGACCGTCTTCGCCGCGCCATTCAAGTTCGAACCATGCGTCGCGCCGTCGGCCTCGCAACCCGTGCCATCTTCACCATCCCGCTGGAAAGAATTTCCTGGTCAAGATCTGCTCCGTCCAACGCGCATTTCATCCCCGTCGGCCCGAACCTTCCCGTTCTCGAGCCGCCAGCCCGTCTTCATTCTGGGAACGAAATTCGAGAGATAGGAGTTTTCAGCGTCACGGGCGGGGAAGCCGGCGTCGCCGAAACCCGCGCCATCATCGCGGCCGTCCGCAACGCCGCGCAGGAAATCGGCAAGCTACGCCTCTCTGTATTCGGCCGCAACGCCGATTCCGCGGAAACAACTCTCCGCGAATCGCTTCAAGATTTGCCCGTGGAAATTTCTGCGGAAGGACTGCTCGAGGAAACGCAGCTCGTCGAACGCCTCTCTGCCTCCGACGTCTTGCTTTTCGTGCGCGGTCCCATCTCTTCCCGCCGCAGCAGCGCCATTGCGGGAATTGCCTGCGGTCTGCCCGTCATTGCGTTCGCAGGCCCGGAAACCGCGGCGCCCATTACTGACGCCGGCGTCATCCTAGTTTCACAGGGCAATCAGGACGAACTCAATGCCGCTCTGCTCCGCGTGCTTTCCGATTCCTCGTTGGGCTCCGAACTCGCTGCGCGCTCCCGCGCCGCCTTTTTGCAACATTTCTCGTGGCCGTCTATCGCAACGCGTTACGCAACAATTCTCAAATAATCCAGGTCGCGCGCTTCTCTGTGGCCTCTGTGAACTCCGCGTTTGCAACCACGCCCTTCAACTACCAGCTTCTCGCGATGACTTCCACGATTTTCGAGAGGGCATCCGCATCTTTCGTGTCAATCACTTCCCCCGGTGAGTGGGAATAACGCAGCGGCCATCCGAGCGCGACGTCCACGCTGCCGTAGCGCGTGAAGACGGCGCCGTCGTTTCCTCCGCCGGTCACGCCGTACTGCACGGGAATTTTGTTTTCCCGCGCCAGCTTCACGACGCGGTCCACGTATTCGAGGGGAACGACGTTCGAATTGTCCACTGCGCGCACGACGAATCCCTTTCCAATTTCCGCATCGGCGAATCGTTTCACTTCCAGAGGCGAATCGCTGCTTACGAACGTGTCAATCGCGAAAACGAAATCCGGCACGCGCCCTTCCTTCGCCGCTTGTTCCGCAAACGCCGCCGCGCCTTTCAGCCCCACTTCTTCTTCCGTGGACCAGACGAAGGTGACGTCGCGCCCGCCAACGGCGGCGTCAGGATTCGGCCCAAGAGCGCGCACCGCCTCAATCAAAGCTGCGCATCCCACACGGTCGTCGAAGCTGCGTGCGTTTGCCCGCGTTCCCAGCAGAGGCCGGTACGCCTTGGGGATCGTCAAAAAATCTCCAACTTTGATCCCGAGCTTTTCTGCCTCTTCTTTCGATTTTGTCCCGAGATAAACGTGCTGGCCCTCATCCATTCCTCGGAGACTCAACGGCCACTCGAATCCCGGCTTGTCCCAACCGTCCGGCAGTTCCAACACGCCGCCTACTTTGCTTCCATCCGTCTTGTGTATGAGCACGACGTGACCGAGAAAATATTGCGGATAGCCTCCGCCCACGGAATCCACGCGCAATCGTCCATCGTCCTCGATCTTTTTCACCTCGTACCCGATTTCATCCATGTGCGCCACAAACGCAATTCGCGCCGTTGCTTGAGATGCTGCAGGCAGTGTCTTCTTGTGAGTAAACGGCGTCGGCTTTTTTCCCGTTTTGCTTTGTGGTTCAGTTTTCGTGCCCGCGGCTTCTCCGCCAAAACGCAGCACCAAATTTCCCGCCGCGTCCGTTTCCACTCTTTTCCTCGCCCACTCCGGCAACAATTCTTTCACTTTTTCCCGTACCGGCCCCTCATGCCCGCTGATCCCATAGCTCTCAGTCAGAATCTTCAAAGTAGTAGCCGATTTGTCTTCGACGGGAAGTCGAAGACCGCTGTTCATCACGCCTGCCAGTTTCCCTTCCAGTGGTTTGTTGCCGAAGTAGTGCCACAAAAGCATCAAAAGTCGCAGCGTGTCGAAGCTGTTGACGTACTCTGCACCTGTTTCGGGATATAGAACCGGAATGCCTAATTGCACAGAATCCTTTGGCAACGGCGTCGGCGCTGCATATCCGGAGATTCGCGGCGGCTCCGCTGCAACCAGCGTGACGTTTGAATTGGGAGTCTGCCCAACTTTTGCAAATTCCCCAGCAAGACCGGTTTGCGGTTCATCGGGATTTGCGACTCCGACTAAAACTCCGCTCCCGATAGCCACGTTCGCAGGCGTTTTCGCGTTTCCGGAAGAGTTTCTGGGAGCCACCAAACGTCCAATGTAAATCATCCGGTCGGGATTCAGTTCATTCAGCAGCCGGTCCAGTCCACGCGCTCCAAGGTATTGTTGCGTTACGAATGCGATCGTTAAGCTGCCCGACGTTTCGTTCAATCGCTCGTCACCACTGGCAAGGTCGTCCACAAATTGCGTTAAAACCGTGATCCCAAAATCGTTTGTAGGCTGTGCCAGTCCGCCCGGGCTGTACCTCAACACTGTTATGACGTCCAGCAAATCGACTCCTGCAGCGCGCACCTCTTCCGCGCTCTTTGCCCCGATATCAACGTACATTTCATCCAAGTGATTCATCTTGGGAACATTCAATCGCCCTGGCTCAAGGTGAACGCTGAGCCCGGCGAAGACTCCGGGAACGCGCCTTCCCGCGCGCGTCGTGATGAAAACCGGCTGCGCGAAGTGGAGCGCGTCAAAACTCGCATGTGGCGCGGCCTGCGGCAATCTCTGTACGCGAAGAAATCCACCTTCGGTAATTCCGCTCACCACATAACCCGGCCCGTCTGCCGCAGTCACAAGCAACGTGTGCGGTGAACCCGAGCCAAATTCCACCCACACGTTTCCAAGATTGTCCGTTTTCGGATGACTTGCATTGAGCCTTTCCAGCAGTTCCGCTGTCGTCGTTTGTTCGTGACCGGTAACGGCGGAGACTTCGCCCCGGTTCTCTGATTTGTGATCCGCCTGCGCAGCCACAGAAAGGCCAGCGGCCAACACCAACGCCGCCACCACCGCCACTCGCATCCCCATTTTCATTTCCGCTGCCTCCCGGCAACCTACTTCATTAAAGTTTCGAGCAAGGACTCTTTCTTTTTTTCCGCCAGTTTTGTCAGCGGGTCGAGCGACGCCACGTATCCGCCCAGCGCTGCAATCGCCAGAAACAAGAATATTTCCGTTGGGAGCCAGTCGTTTCCGCTGAGCCGCCCCATGAAAAACACGAGTCCCGCCGCGCCGCCAAATACAATCTGCGCGCCGAACGCGATCAGGGCGGCCATTCCGGATTGCCTTTGCCCCTGCATCTTTCCGAACTCCATTTTTTTCGGAAACGTCAGCGACGACCAGTTCGCAATCGTCAGTTGGCCCACCACCGCAAAAGCCAGCGCGCTGATCGTCGCAAAGAAAATCGGCCAGGGTGGCAAGCCCACGCTCCACGCCAGCATCACAGCGCACAGCGCGATTTCAAAGGTCAGCAAACTCACCGTCATCAAATTCTTTCCAATGAGAACGTCGCGAAATCTTACGGGCACCATGTAATACGTCTGCATCCCGCGCCCCTCGAACGCAAAACTGTTATAGGAAGGCGCCATCAACATCAGCATCAGGTAGCCCATCATTCCGGGGAAAAAGAAGACCGGCGAAACTCCATGTTTGATCGAAGTCGGATGCGCGCCGCCAAATTGCATGGTGAAAAGCAGCACGAGCACAGGCGGAAGAAACAGCAGCATGGCCGCAAAACCATTTCGCAGCAAATACCGGATCTCTTTTCCCAGCACGGCGGAAATTGTTGCGGGCAAAAGTTCCGTTTGCTGGTCGGTTCGTGGGAATGCCGCTCCGCGCGAGCCATGTGTAAGCTTCGGGGAAACACGCGCCGGCGCCATCGTCTCGCTCAGTTCCTCGCCGCGGTACTGCGTCCGGTATCGCCCAAATAGCAATCCGCCGAAGAGCAGCGCGTAACCCGCGAGTTCCGCCGTCCCGACGCCTACTGCAGCGAAATCGCCGGACACAAAGCCCGCCAGGATTTTTCCCGCCAGCGACCCGGGAAAAGGCTGCGCGTACCGTACGATGCGTTCCACGTCCGGCCTCGCGGATTTTTCAAATTTTTGGATGGCCGGGCCAAGAAACTGCAAGCTCACCATGCACAGGATAAAAAGAGCCAGAAATAGTTCGCGAGTGCGGCGCTTGGCGAGAACTTTTTCGACCCATGATCCAATCAATCGCTCAAGCGTCACATTCGTCGCTACAAACAGCACGCATGTGAGAATCATTGCCGGAAGCAGCGATAAATTTTCGACCGCCACCGCCAGCGTCATCGAACAGAGCCAAATCACGGACGCAATCGCCGAGGAATCCGCGAGTCCGTACGCGAGTCCAATCAAATAGAACGCCGACAGTTTCAAGGGAAAACGAAGAATCGTGCGAAATGAAAAGGAAGGAGAAAAACCCGCCACGAAAATCGGCAATATTTGCCACCATACAAAAATTGCCCAAAACAGCAGGCCAATCCGGGCTTCGCGATGAGTTTGAAGAAAAGAGAGTGTCCCGAAGAAAACTGCAAAGCTCAGTCCCACTACCAGAATGACGCCCATGATCGAGGAGATCACCACGCCGATCAGATCCCACATCCTGTTTTTCGTTTTCAGGCCGTTGCGCAGAATTCGCCAGCGTAATCCAGCCACAAGCCAGATCTGCTCGAAGAGTCCCGGCAGGCGCGTTACATCAGCCACGAAAGTTCCTCCACGTTGGGCCGCTCCGCACCGCCCTGCCCGACGATCGAAAGGAAAATCTCTTCGAGAGTCGTTGTTCGCCCTTCAGCGCCCGGAACTCCCGCGCGCAACTCCTCGAGCGATCCTTGCGCAACCAATCTTCCTTTGTTGATGATGGCCACATGGCTACAAAGCCGCTCGACAATTTCCAGCACGTGTGAAGTCAAGAAAATCGTCGCACCGCGCTCCGTCATTCTTCCGAGCAGCGCTTTCAACGCACCCGCGGCCAGGGCATCCACCCCTTCAAACGGCTCATCGAGAAAGAGGATTCTCGGCCCATGAATTACCGCCGCGGCTAGAGCCAATTTCTTCTGCATGCCGTGCGAATAATCGGCGATCATCGTTTTCGGGCGATCAGCAAGCTGCATAAATTCCAAAAGCTCTTCGCTCCGCTGTTTTGTCGTTGCTTTATCGAGCCCGTACATTCTTCCGACAAATGTCAGATATTCGCTCCCGTTCAGCCGTTCAAACAGCCCCATTCCTTCCGGCACCACGCCGATCTGGCGCTTCACCTCCACTGGGTTTTGCGCGAAGTCGATTCCGAGAAGTTGCATTTTGCCGGCCGTTGGCGTGAGCAAACCCGTCAGCATTTTGATCGTGGTAGATTTTCCCGCGCCGTTCGGTCCAAGAAACCCGAAGAATTGCCCCGCGGCAACCTCCAAATCAACCTGATCCACCGCCGTCAACGCGCCGAATTTTCGCGTCAACTTTTCCGTGACGATTGCAGCATCCTGCATGAGATGAGGTCTCCTTGGCTTTGCTCCGCGCCGAAAACTCTAGCACGACTCCAACACAGCCAAATTATTTCGCTGATTTTCTCCGCAAAAGAGAGAACGAGGAAATTTCAGGAGGGTTTTTGCACGGAACTCGCGCCGCTCAGTTGTGCTTCGCGAGTGGGCAGAACGGCAAGCACGGCGGGCAATTCGACACGGAACACCGCGCCGCCTTCCTGCCGGTTATAACAAAGAATTTTTCCCGCGTGCTCCTGAATGATGCCGAAGCAAATGCTCAGGCCGAGGCCCGTGCCTTTGCCCACGGGTTTCGTATTGAAAAAAACCTGCATCAGCTGATTTCCATCGCCGCGAACGCCGGGCAGCACGGATTCAAGCTGCAATTCCACTTTGGTCGTTCCGCTGCGCAAATCCAGGGCGCGCAGTTGCACCGCGTTGCTCACCACCGTGTTCAAATCCAGCAAAGCGCGTTCCGGGGGAACCTGCCGCGCGAAGCTCAGCAAATTTCCGACGAGAGTTTTGGTCCGACGGGCTTGATCGCGAATTTTGGCGGCAATCGTGCGGCTTTTTTCCGGCAATGCCTCGTCGTCCGCGAGCAAATCCGAATATCCCAGAATTGCAGTCAGCGGATTGTTGATTTCATGCGCTGCGCCAGCAGCGAGCTGACCCAGCGAAATCAATTTTTCGGATTGCACGAGCTGCGTCTGCAAGCGCTGCAGATTTTCGATGGATTGTTCGGACTTCTCCAGCAAACGCACGCGCTCGTTGTCGGCCAGATGCTGCCGCAGAAACACGAGGAATCCGAGCGGAACGGCAGCGACCACGGTCGCCAGCAGCCGGAAATCCCGCACTTGCGGAGAATCCTGGGAAAACTTCAGCGTGTAGATGGCAAAGATCGGAAGCGAAATCACGGCGGTCATCGCGAGGCGCGTTGCCCACGTCGTTTCGCTCCGCTGCTGATCTCTTTCCGCGTCGGGGCCCTCGGTGGGCGCATCCAGCTGTTTCTCCAGTTTGCTTGCAATCCATCCCGCCATCCCATACCACAGAAACGACGCGATCAAAGGCAAATCGTACATACTTCCCGTTTTGTAAAGGTTGTCGCCGATGGCCACATTAATCATCAGCGAAGCGAGCATGTACATCGCCGCCGCGCCGAAAAGATGCGCGTAAACAACACGCCAGGCGCCACGCGTCCGCAACCAGAGCACTCCCAAGCCGAGTACGATTATCGTGTTCTGGATGTTAGTGACGATAACGATTCCGAAGTGGTACTGCCCAGCCGACGGCGTTGCGTACATCCACGGCAGCACCGCATACACATACAGGAATACCCACCACGTCAGAAGCAGCGCGAAATCCAGATAGCCGAATCGCAGCCGGAGTTCCCCCCGCTTCAAATGCGGCCGCAGTGCGAGCGCCGCCATCATCGGAACGCCACGCAGAAAGAAAGTTATGTCACCTGGATAGAGGTCCGGAAGATCCTTGTGCAAGTACACTTCGTAATAGGTCCACTGAAATTGGCCAATCATCCACAGCGTGCAGCTCATGGCCACCAACATCCAGAAAACATTGCGGCGCCAATGGGGCGTTCCCGCATTCATCAACAAGCCGGCGTTGGCCAGGAGCGGCACCAGACATTGCACGATGTCGCCAAACGAAGTCAGAGATTGTCCCGAGTGCAAAACAAATGGCGCGAGGGCATACGTGCCCAGGACAACGGCCCAGACAGCCACAAGCCAAGAGAGAGTGCGGGAGGAGAACATAGAACAATACCACCCCATTGTAAGGGTTGACGTGAGTGAGGGCTGGACTGGATGAACTTGGCTTGGCCAAGTAATAACTGAAACGCGCAACAGTTACCGTGTAGGAGGAAGCCCTACTTGAGGCCGAATTTAGATAAATTTACCGAGAGCCGAACGCGTGCGATGCGGTGCTAGTCGAGGATCACAACGTGGCTCAGATTTTTCGGGTGGTCGGGATTCAAGCCTTTTTTGATGCCCGTATGGTAGCCGAGCAGTTGGGCCGGAACAAGAAATGGCGCGAGCGTCGTCAACTCCGGAACATCGGCGCCCAGTTCGAAAAGGAGATCGCTCGAACGGCGGATTGCATCGTTCGAACGGTTGCACACGGCGATTGTGGTGGCTCCAAGTTCTTTCATTTCTTCAAGGACTTCCGATTCCGTCTGCAGACCGCTTTCGCTCAGAAAGAACGTGAGACAAGTTTCCGGCCCAACGATGGTCTTCGGGCCGTGCCGGAATTCCAGCGTGTGAAAAACCTGCGCGTACGAGCAGGACATCTCCGTAACTTTCAGGGCTCCTTCGCTGGCAATTCCATAGTAAGGACCTTGGCCGAGAAAAACGTAATCGGCAAAGCTGTGCTGCTCCACGAAAGTTTTCATTCGTGCGGCCAGGGAATGAATTTGTGGAGCAAAATGGGCGGGCAGCATTTCCAGTTTCGCTGGAAATTCCGTGTTGCTTGCTCGACGCGCCGCGAGAAGCTGCATGGCGAAGAGAAGTGAAGTGAAGGAGCGGGTCATCGCCATGCTTTCTTCATTGGCGTCCGGCAGAGCAAGGGTAAGGTCGCAAGCATCCGCAAGCGCCGAAGGTTTCGTGCAAGTGAGCGCGAGCGTTGGAATTTTATAATCGCGGGAAAGCAAATTTGCAGCGCGCACAGTTTCTGACGTGGTTCCTGAACGCGAGACCATGACTGCCTGGGTGTTTTCTAGATCAAGAAAATCCGCGCTTGGAAAAAGTAAAAGTTCCGACGCGGGAATTGCGCGAGCACGCAATCCCGTCAGAAAGGTCCACGAACTTGCAGCGGTTCTTCCAAGATAAAGGCTCGAGCCACACGCGACAAACAGCCATTCCGTCTTCGATTTTGTTTTTTCGTGGAGCGATTCGAGCAATGCGCTCGATTTCAAATCGCCCAGCGTCTTCTGCCAGACTTGCGGCTGGGAAAGAAGTTCGTTCTGTGTGAAGAAGCCAGGTTCTGGCGGATTCGCGCTCATGGTTGGTAGGACAGAATACACGCGAATACCTACGTGCGGGGAGGGGACGTTCGAACTGGCGGAGGAGGGGGGATTGGAACCGTTGTTGTTGAGAGGGAGGTGAGGGTTGGTGAGCGCTGGTATGTCTCTTGTTTTCAACGGGGCCAAATGATTTGAAGTTATCCTCAGCATTCACAAGGGCTTGAAATAGCCTCAAATCGCCTGAAATTAGTAGCAAGTTTAGTAGCAAATAGGTTGGCCGGATCTGCCCTCGTCCGTGTCACGGAAGGTCCGTCTCGACCGCGATGTTGCGAAGAGAGAAAGAAGCAGCGGCGGTTTGTTAATTCATCCCGCCCTGCTCGTACTCACCACGCTTCGTTTGTTTTGAATGATTTACAGCGCTCTCAGTTGCGCCAGATAACCTCATTTGCAGTCTACTGTGCATCAAGTGTGCGCCAAAATTCGGTGCACGGACTCTGGGGCTAGACTTGGCCGCCGCCGTGATTGAACGCGCATTCAAAAAGAATCTGATCTTGGATTCAGCTCGATAGGCCGCGAGAAGCACCGGTAATGAGCCACACCTTTGACATAAACCATCTTCCGGGGTCCATGGGAAGCCAGCAGCGGAAGAGACCGTGAACCGCCCGATCTTTTTCTGCGATCGCGTCGAGTCTGCAACGTTCTTCTATTGCGGCTGCGATACAGCTTCCCTCGATCAGAGCTGCAACCTCCTTCGCCCCTGGACACGTGGACCGTGTGGCTGGCGCCTGAACCTTCGATGCTGTGGCTGTTGGTTCGAACAAAACGAAGAGGGCGGTATCGGATTATCCG
>WNFQ01004173.1_pt1 | contig 10513 bp, 9 predicted proteins | sample 5400171 | NCBI WGS metagenome assembly WNFQ01 (sample SAMN13153356, study PRJNA577476) | soil metagenome | isolation source: 20 cm soil under Madrone tree | place: USA:California | collected 2016-06-14 | reverse complement strand
TCGCGCCATCGTGTCTTCGCGCGCGCTAGGAACGAAGGTGGTTCGCTGCGCGTTGCAGGGCTCACTTCGCTAGTGGGCGGCCAACTGAGTTTTTGGTAGGGCTCCCGTCAGGTTCAGTAACGATCGTGCTCATCGTCTTGAGGTCGACGGCGATGATCGTGCATGCAGATGCGAAGGTTTTCGGCCGCCAGTTTGTCCGTTTTGTCCATCGCAACGGCACGTTCCAGCACAGACCGGGCTTCTTCGACGCGGCCAGCTAAGTATAGCGACCAGCCCAAATCGTTGACAAACTTCTGATTATCGGGTTCCAGTGCGAGTGCAGCGCCTGACGCCGATATAGCTTCGCTGTGCAAGCCTTGGTGCCCCGCACAGCAACCCAAACCCTGGTGAAGAATAGCTGTGCCCGGAAAACGGGTCGCCGCACTTCTGTAGAGCGCGAGACCGTCCTGATATCGACCTAATTGAATCAGGAAATCGCCTGCCTTATCAATGATCACGCAGAGATCCTTTGTGTCATTAGGCAGCTCAAAAACTTTCATAAAGAGATTCCACCCCTCTGCCCGACGACCCAGCTGGTACTCGGCTGTGCCAAGGGACAGAAGAGCCGGAGCATAGGTTGGCATGAACTTCAAGGAACGTCGGAGCGCGTCGATGCAGCCTTGGCTGTCGCCGAGCGCAGTGCGAAAGATGCTCTCCGCATAGGCCGCTTCCGCGGCAAATAAACTCTCTGTCTCGTGTGACTCACAGCCACTGGTATGCAACTCATTATTTTCATCGCTGACCTTTGTGGCCGCCTTTCTGTTATGTCGTTGGTTCATGGTAGAGGCGGTGAATTCTCTTGCTCCGCGTGCGAGCGGCATTTTGTCTTACAGCTCAGGTAAACCGAGGAGAGATCCTTGGGAGAAGTTCTCCTCGGGACACAAAAGGATCCCGTGAAGGTTCCAGCGTCCGTGCGAGGTGCTCCTCCGACTAAGCTCAAGCACCCCGAAAAAGAGTCCAGCGCTCGCTCGTATGGCATCCTGACAAACGACCTCGATACCGTCATCCGAGTCATCCCGAGTGTTAGGCAGGCGCTCCACATGTGGCCATCGTGGATCAGACTCTCATCGATGCAGCACGCTGCAACTTTTTTCCGCCTTCTGCAGGGCAAGCGTTGTGTTTCAGCAGACTTTAATGAACTGTGGAGTTGGCCTTCCTGAGTTTCTCATTGCGTGCTAACCCCTCGTACTTGCGGAATCTCCGTAGAATTGCGCTCCTCGATCGCTCCTTCTTCAAATGGACAGCCCTTCTTACGTGGAGAGACAAAGTGACGAGCGTAAGCCTGTTCAATATTCTGGTCGCCTGTCTTTGAAAACCATAAGAGAGGACGAGAGCCCTTGGTCCATCGTTTGTAGACGGTGAGCGAGGGTTTTAGGTCCAAATCGTGCGCATGCATCCGCAAAATACTTAAGATTCGGCTTGCCTGGCTTAGATTGCAACGTATGACCCTCTCGAGATAGGAAATTCGGCCACGCCTCCAATCCTCGGCCGATTCCGTGGAAAGCAGGTCCATCCGAATAAAGAGTTCCACCGGAGCCACGAATCCCTTTTCGCGAAGAAGATCCTTAACCGCTTTCACAATTGGGGCATAGTACGGATCCTGCCGGTAATTTGTCACTGTGATTTTCTTCAAAAGAGCGTCCTCGCTATCCCGAAGTGCGTTTCCCATTCACCCAGTACACCATCTTCCTCCATCTCAAAAAAACCTTTGGCGAAAATTCCGTCGCTCAATGACTTATACAACCTCAGATTCATCGGCCATGAGAGCTTTTAGGCCTCAAAGTGTTCGGCCAAGTCGCGCCAATCTTCCTCGTCATAGTAAGCGGCATCGGCGGCGGCGTAAAGGGCATGCGTCAGGCCAACTGAAGAAAACGCCGCTCGCTGGTCGCCAGTTGCAGCGACGATTTACTTGAGCAAGTGAAGTATTCACTTTTGCTGCGTGCACGAAATCGGGTCGTAGGCCGCGCAGAAATCCGACACCAAAACGCCAGCGAACCTCTCCGGATTAGACCGGATTAGGTGTTGGTTGACAGGGTTGCGAAACAATGTAGGCTTTACGAGAGCTGAGCCGGCAAAGAAGACTCGCACTGTGATGGACTTCCGATTTCGTTTCTTTCTCGGAGATTTGGAGCGACAACAGCCGCTCGTACTGCAGAAGACCCAGGTCAGCTGGATATAAACGTGCTCGGGGGTTTGACGGTTCAAGGAGTACGATCACGTGGGAACTGCTCGAGCTGTCGCGCGGAGAATCTGGAGCGTTGCATGGGAGCCGGGTGACCGCTTCGAGGTGCGAGCCTGTGCAATTGCCGACGGATCGTGCCAACTGGTGTTGCCACCCGTGTTGTTGGACCCCGCAACAGTGCCCGAGGTTGTGGTAGACGAAGCTGGGACAGATATCCCATTCAATCTCACCGCATCCGGTACCTCCCTCACGATTCCTGGAGCGTCGAGCCGATGGGCGGCTGATACCGACCTCGAAGTGATCTGGCTTGAATATGTCTCTCCTCATCGGTATCGGTTGGTTTTCGAAAGATCCGGACCGTTCAGAGCCGACGCGCCAACCGCAGCGCCGGACGACGCCATCGAGTTTGCATCCGCGGATCGCGAGCTCCTCTGTCGCCCGATGCCTCGCCTGACGCCAGTGGAGTTCCGCTTGGGGTTGCGAGCGACCCAGTTGGCGACGCACCCCGGATTTGACCAGCTGATCTGTCTGCCAATGGTTCGGGAGATGGATCTGCTCGAACACCAAACGCGCACAGCGAAAACCGTCTTGCGCAGGTTCAGAGGCCGGGCTATGTTGTGCGACGAAGTAGGACTCGGCAAAACCGTCGAAGCCGGCCTGGTGCTCTCTGAACTGCTGATGCGCGGCTTGGTGCGCTCCGTACTGGTGTTGACCCCGCCATCTTTAATAGCGCAGTGGCAGGGCGAGATGCGTCGAAAGTTCGCGATTGAATTGACCAGCTACGACGATCCGTCTTTTCGCAACGCCGGTACCCGCGCTTGGGATGTGCATGACCGGCTGATCTTTTCGATCCACACCGCCAAACGCGAACCGCACCGGGCCGCGATCCTAGCACGAAGATGGGATATGGTGATTGTGGACGAAGCCCACCATCTGCGCAGTCGGACGACTGCAGCCTGGAAGTTCGCAAGCGAACTCCAAAAGCAGTTCATCCTTCTGCTGACGGCCACTCCGGTGCAGAACAACCTGGAGGAGCTGTTTAATCTCGTGACGCTGCTGGAGCCGGGACTGCTGAACACACAACGGGATTTTTCACGTCGTTTCGTGTCCAAAGAAGATAAGCTCACGCCCAGGAATGTGGACCAATTGCACGCCTTGCTGAGCGAGGTCATGGTGCGCAATCGGCGGAGCACCGTCGGCCTGCAGTTTACACGGCGATACGCTCGCACCGAGGCCGTCCCGCTGACACCCGGATCGCGGGTGCTCTACGATTCGATCACGGCATTCGTGCGCAGCGGTCTGCGCACCGACAGCACCGCGGCGGGCATGAACCGCATGACGCTTGTCATGCTCCAGATGGCCATCGGAAGTTCCGCCTCAGCGGCAGCTTCGATGCTCGATAATATGCTCAATAAGTCGCATCTGTCGCCCGAGCAACGGGCGAATCTCTCCGAACTCGCGGAGCAGGCGAGGCGCGAAGACAGCAACGCCAAGGCCGATCGCGTCTTGCAGTTGTTGCGAGATTTTCCCGACAAACTCGTGGTATTTACGCAATTCCGTAAGACCCAGGAGATGCTTCGTGGGAAGCTGGCCGGGGCCGGCCACGACGTAGCTGTGTTTCACGGAGGGCTGTCGCGACTCGAGAGGGAGGCGGCAATCGAGCATTTTCGTGGTTCGGCACGCCTGCTATTGTGCTCCGAGTCCGGCAGTGAAGGGAGAAATCTCCAGTTCGCCCATGGATTGTGTAACTTCGATCTTCCGTGGAATCCGATGAAGATCGAGCAACGCGTCGGCCGCCTCAGCCGGATTGGGCAGAAGAGTGATGTATATGTATTCAACTTGGTAGCCGCTGGAACCGTCGAAGCGGCTGTTCTTCACTTGCTGGAGGCCAAACTGAACATGTTCGAGTTGGTGATCGGTGAAATCGACATGATCCTCGGAAACCTGGGCGAAGAGAAAGAATTCGAGGAAATGGTCGTCGATGAGTGGGCTGCCTCGCACGATACCGGCGACTTTGCCGCCCGGATGGAGACTTTGGGCAACCGGCTGCTAGCGGCCAAGGCAGCCTATTTTCGCCAAAGAGCTCAGGATGAAAAATTGTTCGGCAATCACTTCGTGCCCGAAGGATAAGGCCACGCCCTTGTATTTTGCTGGGACATTATGACTTCCGTCTTCCAACACTCTCTCTGTTTCTCGCCACTGGAACAGTTCATCCGCGATTTCGTCGAGGCGGTCAACGGAGCCTGGGACGAGATTGAGCCGCAGGTGTACGACCTGTTGACGGAAACCGAACTGCTGCGAGTCACATTTGATCCAGAGGCTCTGCCCGAGCACCCCAGGGCGCAATTGGCCAGCTTCGGCTCACCACTCATTGACCGTTTGCTGGGCGATGCAACGAAACGATGGAACGCTGTGCAGTTGTATCGGATCGGCCTCAACTTGCACGTCCAGGATCTTCATGAGCGCGTGAGCCGGACCGTTTTGCTGCCGCCCGGAGTGGAATTGCGGATCGAGCGCGTCCGGGCGATGAACTTTCCCCAGGCAGTCTTTTGGTTCAAGGCCGTCTTTTCCGGCGACCAAAAGCAAGAGGAGATTTTGCCCATTGGCATCGATCTGCACTACCAGAGAGAGGTCCGGCAATTGGAACCGCTCTTAGGGGACGGCCGGCTGTCGACGAGTCCCGAAACGATTCTCGCCGAGGCAAGACACGCTGGCCTTCTGTCTGGATATAGGACCGCTCGTGATCACGTGGTCCGAACCGTAACTTCGCTTGCTAATGGCCGCCGGCGGGAATGGGCCGGGCGCCTAGAAAGGCAAATTGAGCGCACGGCCCATTATTACGCGCAGCTACGCGAGGAAACCGATGGGTATGCGCGTCGATCGCAGTTCCGCAGTCGTAAACCGGAGGCTGGCAGCAGTGAAGACGATTCGGCCGCTCGAGCGGCAACACGCCGCGAGGCGATTGATCGCGAGCAGAGTCTGCGCATCGCCGAGCTACGGCAGAGATCCTCTGTCCGAGTAGAGATCAACCTTGTTTCGGTGATGCTGGTCGAGCAGCCAAAATTGCAGATCGCTGCAGCTGCGACGGTCAAGGAGCGATGTTTGAGACGATTGGATCTGGTATGGGACCCGCTCTCGGACGGGCTTGAGGCCATTTCCTGCACTCGCTGCGGACAGCCGACCTTTACGCTCCGGATCGAACAGGCGGACCTTGTTTGCGCGAATTGCCCGGTCGCACCTCCCCGTACTGTAATCCACAGGAGATAGCGCCAACTTCTAGCTTAGTAATCGGTTGCGCGCGTCAATCTTGTCGCTCTTGTTGCCTTCCTTCAGCAGGACGTTTTTCCGGGGATCGCACACTACTAGCTAAAGGCTGTCGAAAAACCCTTGGCCTAAGTCCTTGACTGACGCGAATAGCCGAGGGGCGTACGTGGCGGATCTGAAGATTCACGCCCCGATGCTTCCGCGAAATCCTCAAAAAGATGCGAAATTCTTAGGGTTTTTGTCACTTTTCTCTTGACAGTGCATATCTTACTCGATATACTCGAGTACGTTTATGCTCTCCTCCACTCAGCACCAATCCTGGTTGTTCTATATGCCCTTGGCCAAGCAAGCGGCCTTGCTCAAGGACGATTTACTCGAACCCCGTCGACCAGCTCCTGGACGACACGCAACTGATCGAGCTGGTCCGCAACTGCCTGGCCGCCCGTTCCCCGGCTTCGACGCTTACCGGAATGGCCGCGGATCGCTTGCTGCGTTGTTGCGTGCTCAAGCATCTGAAGGGCTGGAGCTTTCGCAATCTGGAACGCGAGCTGCGCAGCAATCTGATCTATCGGCAATTCACGCACTTCGACGCCGAGGCCACGCCCGACTTCACCACCTTCAGCAAATCCTTTGCCGTGCTCGGTCCTTCGGTCACCGAGAAAATTCATCAGCGGGTCGTGGGCTTGGCTCGCCAGAAGGGTGTGGCCGAAGGCCGCAAATTGCGCACCGACACGACTGCCGCTGAAACGAACGTGCACTTTCCCACCGACAGCGCGCTTTTGGGCGACGGCATTCGCGTGCTCAGCCGCAGCCTGAAATGCATCGCCCATGAGTGCAAGAGCGGCGCACTGTAAGTCGTGAATCATGGACTTGCCGTGAAGCATCGCCTGCTGGAGATCAGCCGCGCGGCGAAGTCCCAGACGGAAGCCAGTCGGCAACGCATGCGCAACAGTTATCAGAAGCTGCTGGCGTTAACTCGGAACCTGGCGCGGCAGGCCGGTGAAATAGTCGAGCGCTGGGAGAAAAGCAAACTGCCGGTCAGCGGAAGTCTGCTGAAGGTAGAAGTGCAGGCCAGCCAACTGCGTCATTTTTTGCCTTTGGTGGAAAAGGTGATCGCGCAGACAAAAGATCGCGTGTGGGAAGGAAATCGGCACGTTGTGGGGAAAGTGCTGAGCCTGTTTGAGCCGCACACGCAAGTGATCCGCAAGGGAAAAGCGCATAAGCCCAACGAGTTTGGTAGGCTGGTGCGCATCGATGAAATGGAGAATGGCATCGTGAGCGGTTACGAAGTTCTGGAAGGGAACGCGGCAGACACGAACTCTTGGTTGCCAGCCATCGAACACCACCAAACTTGGTTTGGGGACGCTCCGGAGATGGCCACCGCGGACCGCGGATTTTTCTCCGCCCAGAACGAGCGGGAGGCAGAGGCTTTGGGAGTCGAGAAAGTGGCCCTGCCGGCGACGGGGCGTTTGTCGAAAACCCGCGCAAAGCGGCAGAAAGAACGTTGGTTTAAGCGAGCCCTGCGCTGGCGAGCCGGCTGCGAGGCGACCATCAGCCATTTGAAAAATCCGTTCTCGATGAGGCGAGCCAGCTATAAAGGAGAGCGTGGATTCAAACGTTATGTGGGCTGGTGCGTGATCACCAAGAATCTGTTTTCGATTGCCCGTTGGCAGGAGCGTAGGAAAAAAGAGGTAGGAGCAGAGAATGTCCAGCGCGGCTGAGTTCTCAACCCGGCGGCGCAAGCTGCTGAGCGAGATCGAGCGTCTGGCCGACGTGGCCATTTTCGGCACGCTATCAGAAACCCACCGCACCTGCGGACGGCCGGGCTGTCATTGCCAGAACGGCGGACCCAAGCATGGTCCGCACCTGAATATCAGTTACCGTGGGAAAAAGGGCAAGACGACCGGCTACTACGTTCCGAAAGGGGCGGAGGAAGCTACGCGGGAAGGAGTAGCCGCTTGGCAAAAGCTGCAGGAGCGTTTGCGCGAACTGGCCGAGTTGAATAAGGATCGGAATCTGCAGCGTGCCCGCGAGGCCGAATCACGATGAACCGATGGTTGGGTTGGCTCTTCCTTGCGGTCGGAGTCGTAATGCTGCTGTGGATTGCGCATCGTCCCGTTAGCCCACCTCTCCATCGACAGGCAATTGGGGATCGATCGGTGCTCAGCCAAAGCGAATTCGTTTCCAGCTGGTGCCGAGCTTTGCGAGCTGCGAGTCCTGCCTTCCTTTGTGCCATCGATGGCTACCTGCCCCAGCTTCACCAATCCGGCCTTCTGGCACAATTGCAATGCCTGCACAAACAGTTCGAGCTATCGGTCCGGCCGTCACTGGCATAGTCCTCGATGATGAGTTGCCACAATTGGTCGATAATCACGGGGTTGAGTCCCGAAACGGGCTCGTCCAAAATCAGAAGTTCCGCTCCTTGAGCGCGCGCCATCAACAGACAAGTCTTGGTGCGGTTACCCAGGGACAGTTTCTTGAATGGTCGATGCATCAGAATTTCAAGCCGGCGAATGCACTTTGTAGCACTTCGTCGCCGTGCCGCCCCAGATCTAAAATTCCCGTCGGTTGAAAGTGACGATGGCATCGGCGCGACCAATGATGGCTGTCTCCGAGACCGTCTCATCATTCGGAGCCGGCAACACATTCCGCGAACTCGACCGACCTTGGCTTGGTTTGGCCATAGGCGATATACTGGGGTTCGCTTACCGCGCCTGAGCGCACAAGTATGAGCATCTCACCCAAAGCGAAGACCCGCTCCTTGGTTTACGAACTCAGGATCACTCTCCAGGATATTCGTCCGCCGATCTGGCGACTGATCCAGATCCCCAATACCTCCCGTCTATGTTGTCTCCATGATGCCCTCCAAATTGTGATGGGCTGGACTGACAGCCATCTTCATCAGTTCGAGAAAAAGGGCAAGTATTGGGGCGTACCTGAGCACTTCGAAGACGATGATATTGACATCCTCGATGAGCGCCGGACAGAAATCAGCACCATCCTCAAGGCGCAGGGTGATTCCGTCGTTTACGCCTACGATTTGGGCGATGACTGGCGGCACGAGGTGGTGCTGGAGAAGATTCTGCTCACGTCGGGTAGGACTGTGCGCCCGCTCTGCCTATCGGGTGAACGCCACTGCCCTCCGGAGGACGTGGGTGGCACGTCAGGATACGAGGAATTCCTGGAAGTCATTTTCGAACCTCGCCACGAGGAGTTTGAACACTACATACAATGGGCCGAAGGGCCCTCACCGGTCAACCGATCCGCAGGACGATTCCAGCCTGAGGGGTTTAACGTAACGGCCGTGAACGAAAGGCTGTCGCAGAGGCGATGGCCTCGTCGGCGCTAACATGCCGCTACCCATTGATGGAAAATCCCCTGCTTTCTCGATATCCGATGACTCACTTTCATCGCCAGATGCCGTGCGTTGCAGTTGAATCGATTCCACAGAGTTGCGCGCCTTGTGGCTGAGCGCAAGATCCACTCCTTGGTCCCTGCGAACTGCGCGACAAGATGCCACTCTTTGGAGGAAAACTGTGAGCAAGAAGAAGATGAAAAGCCGCCCTGTAAACGAGGGGGGCATCCTCAAACGGCTTTCCGCCGGGCTCTCTCAGGAAGAAATCCGACACGTCCTAGCGGGAGCGTTGAAGTCTCTTGGCCCGGCGGGTGTTGATCGTCTCCTCAAGCGAGTTGGATCTGAAACGGGCGCGGCGTTGCGCAGAGCTCTTGGCGCTGGCGACTCGAAGCAGCCGCCAGCCCCCGGCAGGGCCAAGATCAAAGAAGAATGGCAGCAGGCATGGGAGGAGTGGAATTTTCGGATTGGCGAAGCTAGCGATAGTGAAGGCGACTATGTAATTCAGGAGCATCACTGGGAAGAGCCGTATTTCGATCCTCAGTCCGTCGCTCTTGAGTTGGAGCCCATTGCCGCCAGGATGAGGAAACTTCTGCCGCGCGTATTCGATGAGAACATCGATCCCCGTTTCAGTTTCGCCCAAGCTATCCGGGGGTCTATCGAAGAAATCGAGTCGGGCCTACCGGATTGGATGCATCCCTTCGACTACGAGGGTTTTCAACTGGGCCCTGAGGTGACCGCCTGCCTGATCGATTGGGACTGGAGAAACGGGCGCCGGCGGGGGATAACGGCCTTTCAGTTTGTCGACGAGCTCCGCCAATTGGAAGTGTCAACGCAAGGGTTACGCTTGGACGAGCAGGTTCTGGCCCGTTTTATTCGGGGTCTTGGCGCGGACGCCAAGAATGAGGTACGGAAGGGAATCCAGGAAAAGCGTGATCAGAATCCCTGGAAACAAGCACTCGAGTCAGCGCATTCGAGTTGGTTTCGGATATACAGCGAGATGTGCCGCCGTCAAGACCGTCCCGCCTATCTGGAAGATTGTCGGACGCGAATCAGCCAAGATTGGACTCTGGCCTTGCCTGTGGCTAAGGACCTCGAGCGCAAGAAGAAGTATGCCGAGGTAGTGGCCTCATGCGCTGCAGCGCTGCGTTCCTTTCTCCACCTGCGGGAAGGAGAGAAGTGGGAGTTGCGCAAGGACCTCCTTGTCGCGGGCTATCGAATCAATGGAGAAGGGGATGCTCCTCTGCTGGACTTGCTGCAAATCTGGGCTCGGTCCGCCCGTGCCTTGAAAGAAGAAGAGATTGCTGTCGCTGCTCGGCTCCAGTCCGACCTTCTCAAGGATTGGAGGAATTGGGACAAGGCGATCGCCGCCTTCAGCCGCATCCCGCAGCCAAAGTTCTCTCCCTTGCGGGAATGCCTTTTCGCTCGATGGCAGGAACTTGTCGCGAGAACCAGCGTGGATAGGTATGATGATCGGCCCGAAAAGCCCCATTGGGTTCATGCGCTCGCAGATGCCGCCTGGGAGGGAGAAGGCGCGGAGAATTCCTTCTGCGCCTGGCTGCGCCAGTGGCTCAAGGCCATCGAGCGAGATGGAGCAACCCTGCGCCGCTCGCAAGCCGCCTTAGCCCGTCTGTCACTAGATTTGGACCGCGCCGAATGGTTGTCGCGAGTATCAC
>WNFQ01004171.1_pt1 | contig 10514 bp, 8 predicted proteins | sample 5400171 | NCBI WGS metagenome assembly WNFQ01 (sample SAMN13153356, study PRJNA577476) | soil metagenome | isolation source: 20 cm soil under Madrone tree | place: USA:California | collected 2016-06-14 | reverse complement strand
CGCGACAACATTCACAGCTTTGACCTGGTGGAAGCATTCGCTGAATTCATCCGCGCGCCGCGCGCCGGCGAGGTTTACAACATCGGCGGGAGCCGACACGCGAATTGCTCCATTCTGGAAGCGATCGATCTGTGCGAGGAGATCAGCGGCCGAAAATTGAAATGGGAGTACGAGGAGAAGAACCGGATCGGCGACCACATTTGGTGGATCAGCGACGTCCGCAAGTTTCAGCAACATTATCCGGCTTGGAAATTTCGTTACGGCCTGCGCGAAATGCTCCGCGAAATCCACGCCGCGGTCTCGGCCGATGTAAAATGAACCAAGGGCTGTGATCTCTTCACGCGGCTCTACTCTGTGTGTGCTGGGCTCTTTGCTCTGCGCGCTTTGTCCTTCGCTCTGTGCGCTTGGCGACGCCAAACCGGGTCTGGACTTCTCGGTTTCGGAACACGGACGGCTGACGCCGACCTTGGCCCCCGAAATGGAGTTTAAAGGTGAGGGGCAATTCTGATATCGACCTGAGAATCTCCGCGCGCGCAACTGAATTACGAAGTTGCAGCGGAATGCATGCGGTTTAGTCTCGGCCCGTGCCAGCTGAAGTCTGGAAGAACAAAGCCAAAACGCTGGCCAGTTTCACGACCATCCAGACGGCGGTGCAGGCAATCATGGCGGTGTCGGGTTTTTTGATTGTCCGCGTCCTCAGCAAATCCGAATACGCCGCTTACACAATTGCGGCGAGCTTTCAGACTCTGCTTAATTCACTCACTGATTGCGGTGTTGGCACCGGTTTGAATGCGCTTGGCGGTCGCGTTTGGCAGGATGCAGCCCGTTTGAACGGGCTTGTTGCGGCAAGTCTGCGGCTGCGCGGTTATCTCGCATCGGGTGCAATACCGGTCACCGTGATATCGGCAGTTTATCTTCTCAGAAAAAATCACGTCTCGTGGATTACAACCGTTACGCTTGCTGTGTGTATTGTCGCAACGATCTGGGGAACCTTTTTGACGACGATATATTCGACGCCATTACGGCTGCGATCTCTTTATACAACCGTCCAGAGATTCGAACTTCTTGGCGCTTGTCTTCGGCTAATATTAATCGCTGCGCTGGCGTTCATTTTTCTTAACGCGGTAGTTGCGATAGTTGTCACTGCAATCGCTTTGACTGTTCAAGGCCTGCTTCTCCGCAGGAGAGCTATCAAAATTCTCGGAGAAGAAATACGTGAAGATGAGACCGATCGCAGCGCGCTCGTGGCCTTGATCAAAAAACAAGCTTTCACGACGGTCTTTTTCGCGTACCAGGGTCAGGTCACGATTTGGATCATTTCGATTTTTGGATCGACCGAAAAGGTCGCTGACGTCGGTGCGCTTACGCGTCTCGCCGTGGTATTCGGGATCGTATCGAGCGTGCTTGGAGGGTTGGTCGCTCCGACATTCGCTCGATGTGAATCGCTTGAACGACTTGGGCGACTCTTCGCCTTGGCTTTGGCTTCTTATTTAGCGGCTGCGGCATTGCTGCTTTTTTGCAGCTTTGCTTTTCCACGCGAAGTTCTCTGGATATTGGGTGGAAAATACATGTCATTAACACACGAAGTCCCGCTACTTGTGGGAAGCGCGATCGTCGGTGGATTAACCGGTGTGATTCACACTTTATCATGGTCGCGCGGGTGGGTTTGGCAGATGTGGACAATTCCGTTTGCCACCTTGCTCGTTCAAGTTATTGCCGTACAGGTGCTCCCGCTAAACACCGTCGCGGGCGTTCTTGAGTTCAGCATTTTTTCCGGAACGCCATGGCTGCTGGTCACAAGCTACATGGCAACGCGAGGATTTTGGACAAGCTGGAAAGCGGGATATTTAGCACCGGTTGCCAGTTAGCACCGTCTGTAAAAGGTCTCGGTGAAAACATCAGTTCCTCAAAGCAGATGGGCGATCCGGAGAATTCGTGATGGCGTCTTTTACCGATTTAAGAAGCTCACTTTTAGGCCGACGATTATCGACCGTGAAATTGCGGGTGAAAGGATTCGATTTCTCCTTGGAGATCTCTTTGGAGAAGCAGCATATGGTCTGGAGCACACAGAGTGGCCGGAATTAAATTGGATCAAGGAGCATTGTATAAAGCCCGGCGATCTAGTGATTGATTGCGGAGCTAATCACGGTTTTTCCACGGTTCTTTTCGCGAAATGGGTGGGACCAGCGGGAAGAGTTTACGCCTTTGAGCCGTCCAGCCATAACATGGCCCTCCTTAAAGAAAATCTTCGCCTAAACGGAATTACGAATGTTATTTGCCACCAAGTTGGCGTGGGCGCCGCGAGTGGGACGGTGTCGATCTCATCGCACCCTAACGCTTCGGTCGTGCTCGAGGCCAGGGCCGATCATTCACTTGAGAAGGTGTCACTTGTCAGATTGGACGATGTGCTTGAAGGGGAAACGCCAAACTTCCTGAAACTAGACGTGGAAGGCTTCGAACATGAGGCATTGAGGGGAGCTTCTCGAATACTTGCTTGTGCCCCGCGCCTTGATTTGGAATTACACATTGGGTCCTACGAGGATAAAGCGAAAGAGCTGCGCCAGGTGTTGGATATGATTTTATTGGAGCGTTACTCGCTTTACATCCAGGTAGAAGTAGACGGTCCGATAGTTCCCTTTCAAAAGGAGATTCACACTTGGGATGCGCTTGCGAACGCGGAAGTAATCCACCTTTTTTGTCATTAGCGAGTTTGATTGCCAACGTAGATGAACTGCCAGTATGGGATTGATCCGACTAAGTATTGCGCTTGTGACACGAGACCGTCCGGACTGGCTACAGCGGTGTCTGCAAAGTTGGCGAGCGCAGGGTGTTCAGCCGTTTGAAATTATTGTTTCGGATGATTCGTGTGACGCCTTACAAACGAAGACGCGGCAGATCGCAGAGCATTTTGGAGCGCGCTGGATAGCTGGGCCACAACGTGGGTTATATGCCAACCGTAATACGGCATTTCGCGCGGCTGACGGTACGCACATTATGAGCGCAGACGATGATCACACGCACCCTGAAGGATTTGTGAGCGCCGTCGTCGATGCAATTGAATCGGACATTGAAGCTATTTGGACGGTAAGCGAGCGTTCCCCGAATCGGCCAACCGATCCTTTGGAGGCGCTGGGTGAATTACGATCAAACGGAACGATAGGTCCGCCCGAGAACGTCGAATACAGTGCCGCTATAGCTTGTGGCAGCACTGCCTATCCGCGGAAAATCTTTGAAAGCGGCCTATATTATGATGAGGCCTACCGTTTTGGTGGGATGTGGTATCTTTGGGGACATCAGCTGCGCAAAGCCGGCTTTCGAATTAGGCATTGTACAGAAACCTTCGTCTGGCACCATACAGAGAGTTCTCGACCAAGGCGGGATGATCTTCAATGGTTGAGACACCAGCTCGAATGCAATCTCTTCGTCCAAGTGAGTCACGCTTTTCGTATCAGCCGAAATCCGGTGGCAATGGGCCGCGCGCTGCGAAATGCCGCACGGCTATTGCTGAATGGAGGAACCGTCATAGGGAACAGTCACAAGGTCCGTTTGCGCTTTGGCCAAGTTGTTCGCGCCTTTGTGTACGGATCCAAAAACCCTTTCCTGCGAAACGAGTAGCGCTTTGAATCTCCGCATTAATTTCGCATGTGGCGCTTCGGAGTTAACTCGCGAGCGTCGCGGTTATTTTGACGCATTTTCGAGGCTCGGTTGCGCCCAGCTAGCGCACTCCGCCGGGAAAAGTTCGGATCGAACCAGCGCAACTCAGGAATTACTGCTGTATCCCGACTCCCCGACGACGATGATTCCAGAAGATCTCGCTCAGAGTGAAACACGTACAGCCTGCTTCCAAATCGATGTTTTCTCTAAACCCGATTGGAAAGCGTTTTGGTCAGCATTGTTTGATTATGTTTTCGTCTTTCATCCTGGTTTCGAAAATTACTTTTCAAGGTACGGACACCGCAGGGTTTTCGTATTGCCTCATGCTGTGTCTGCTGCTGCTTATGCTGCGAATATCGACAACGAGCGATCCGACGATATCGCCTGGGTCGGCAGGATTGATCGTGAACTATACCGGACGCGACGCCAATTGTTGCCGCTATTGGCTGCGCGTTACAAAATGAATGACTGGCAGCGTAGTTATCCGGAGAATGAGATTTGCAATGTATACCATCAGGCAAAAGTAGCCGTGAATATAGGACGAGACGACTATCCGCAGGATGCAAACTTGCGCTGCTTTGAGGCGATGGCGAGCGGGGCCTTGCTACTAACTTCCTTGCCAACGGAACTGGAATTAATGGGCTTCAAGATAGGTGTTCACTTTATGGGCTATTCGAGTGAACGCGAACTGTTCCAAATAGTTGATCGTTTGTTGGCGGATGAAGACAAGCGAAGACAAATCACTGATGCTGCTCGCACACTGGTCATGCGCGACCACACTTACGACGCCCGCGCACAAACAATATTAAAAGTCCTCGAAAGTGATGCGAACGGGCTTTTTGCTCCTGCAAGAAACTGGAACTCGAGCCGGGTTGATTTCGTTTATCTCCATTACCATAGCAAGCGCGGCAGTCCGTCGATTGCAAAAACGTTATTCAAGCGTCTTCTCCGAAATTCTCCATTGCTCGCATTACGGGGTTTGCCGTTGTTGCTCCGGCGCTGGCAACATGACCATAGCAAAAGGGAATGAAGCGACTAAAAATCTTGACGTTTTCCAATTGTCAGCCACGAGCAAGCGAAGGTTCGGGGCAAATCGCGCGAGCCTACACCGAAGGCTTGAGGCAGTCAGGGCACCTCGTAGACTTTATGGGACCTGACGATTACGAAGTTCTTCAATTGCTGCGTCCGCGTGCCAACAGTTATCGACAGGCGATTGGAATGTGGAAAAGTGCTTCGCGCAAGTTGCGAGCGAACGACTACGATGTTGTTGAGTTCTATGGAGGGGAGGCATGGATAGCGATTAGTCGATTAGCCAAGCGTCCCAATAGGAGATTTCTCCTCGTCCAGCACACGAACGGGCCTGAACCGCGTTACGAGCGGATGCTTGATGAATATTTTGGATCCACTTGCCGGACTTGGTATCAGATTCGCCGGGAGCCATTCATGAAGAAGGCATTCACGAAAGCAGATTTGGTGGTGACCGTCAGCGAGTATGACCGCGACTGGTTAATCAGAGAGGAATATCAACCCGCGGATCGCGTGGTGGCGATCGACAATCCGATTGCCGACGAATTCTTTGACACCCCTATTCCGCACATCAAAGAGAAAATAATCGGGTACTGTGGAACCTGGCTGCCCAGAAAGGGAGTCCACGTGCTGGCCGAAGATATCGGTCGCATACTTAAGGAATTTCCCGACTATCGATTGCTCCTTGTTGGTGTCGGCTCATCCTTTGAAAAAGAGCGGTACTTTTCGGCGGAAATATGTTCGAGAATAGAGGTTGTTCCTCATGTCGAAGACAGAGCCGAATTGAGAAACCTGTACGCGCGAATGTCGATCTTTGTTTTGCCTTCGATCGGCGAGAGCTTCGGTCTTGCACTTGCTGAAGCGATGGCTTGCGGCTGCGCCGCGGCGGCGACAAGAGTGGGCTTTGCAGCCGGCTTGAACGATCGGGAAGACGCGATGCTATTAGAAAGAACAGAATCGCCAAATCTTTACGACGCGGTGCGTGAATTAATCGTCAATGCAGATCTGCGACAGCAACTTAGTCAGCAAGCGCCGCAGGCTGTCCAGCATTTGGGATGGAGTGAGGCGATTTCAAAGTTGAACACCACGTACTTGAGTTGGGTATCGCGTCCGCATGCTGCGAGTAACTCGCGTCTTAACGGATGAAGCTTCTTCTGCACTCGCGATTCTGGCCGAGCGTAGGAGGTATCGAAACCGTGGCTGAGCTCTTAGCGCGAGAATGGGTCAAACAGAGCGTAGTGGTCACCATCGTGACCGACATTGCGCGGCCAATTGAGCGAAACTCCTTTCCTTTTCCAGTTCATTATCAGCCTCGTCTCTCGGTCTTTCTCGATTTGTTGCGGAAGCACGATGTGTTTGTCCATTTCAATGTCAGTTTACGAGCGATCTGGCCATTATTGATTGTGCGACGACCGTTCATTGCCGCGCATCACGGGTTTTATGTCATCGATGAATCTGGCAAGCGTGATTGGCGGGAGAAACTAAAATTGTTTATTGCCAAACGCGCGACTGAGAATATCGCGGTGAGCGAGGCGGTGGCCAGGACGATCGGCATTCCTTGCAAGATTATCGTTAATCCGTTCGCAGGCGACATTTTCCACAATGTCGAAGAGCACGTAAAATCCCGAGACCTTGTTTTTCTTGGCCGATTGGTCAGCAGTAAGGGCGTGGACGTTTTAATTCGGGCATTGGCACTGCTCAAGAATTCCGGATTGAAACCGCACCTGACGATTATCGGAGACGGCCCTGAGCGGAGAGCGCTGGAAAACCTTTCTCGAAGCCTCGGTTTGGCTGATCAGGTTTCATTTGCTGGAAAGATACCAACCGACAATGTCTCAAAGCTCCTGGCCGAGCATAACATCTTAATCGTACCCTCAATCTGGAATGAAGGCTTTGGAGTCGTTGCGCTTGAAGGAATAGCAAGCGGGTGTGTCGTAATCGGGTCGGACAGTGGCGGACTGCCCGAAGCAATCGCAAATTGCGGGCTCGTTGTTCGGACCGGCGATGCCGAAGCGCTCGCAGGGGCGATCAAGCGCGCTCTCACCGAACCTGATTTAATTACTGAATTAAGATCAAGTGCGGCCGAGCATCTCGCGCGACACGCGCCGGCGCGTGTGGCTGGGCGTTATCTCACCGTTATCTCTGAGGCCCTGTCTAAATGATCCGCCGTGCTAAAGGGTGGTTCAGTCGACCAGCTGAAATGCTATTGATAGTCAGCATTCTCGCGTGCGTTTTGGAAGGTACGTTGCGGAAGTGGGTGTTTAGGGAATCAGCCGGCCCGATTAAATACACGTGCTATTTTGCGAAAGACTTTATTTTTGCAGCAATTGTGTTTTGCCGCGCGCGCGCAGGGTTAAACAAGAGCTTAGGCAAGGTTTTAATGGTAAGCTTTCCATTGATCTTAACGGGGGCGGGGCTCGCGGCGGTTCACGAGCTGAATATAGTTGGCGGATTACTTTCTTTCCGAGCGCTCGTTGGCCTTCCTTTGCTTACTTATTTGATTATTCCGCGCCTCGCCGGCGCGAAGATCGACAACGTGGCCTTTTTGATCGGCGGTCTAACCGTGCTGAATGCAATGCTCGGTATTACCCAATATTCAAGCCCCGCCGATGCACCAATTAACTTCTACGCAACCGAGGACTTGGCCTCGGCAACTGCCTTCGAGGAAAATGTGCGTGCGGCCGGCACATTTTCATACATCACGGGATACTCGAACCTGGCGATAGTGGGCGCCTGGGCCGGCTTGTCTTTGCTTTGTCTAGCTAGGGGCCGTTTATCCTATATAGTCGGCGGTTGGGGAGCCTATGTTGCTTCGTTACTGTGTGCCCTAGTCTCAATATCGCGAGGAACAGTTCTTACTGTGCTTGCGTTGCTGGTTGCTCTCGCCATTTCAGGGAGACATGCCCTTGGAAACCTTATGAAAGGCCTTGCGACTCTTATTGTGGCTGTAGCCATAGGCTACGTCTTTAATCTGAACTCGGTCGTAGTGAAGTTGAGTGATACGGTCATTGCACGACATGAAATTTCTGACGATACGATCGAGGGGAGAACAGTCGGTCCCTTTTTAGAAGCCGGTCTAGCGACTGAAATTGCACCGTTGGGATCGGGCTTCGGTACCGAACAGGTAGCCGGCGTTTATGCTGAAACAGGCGTAATGAGCATGCGCCGCTTTGAGTCGCAATTTGCCCGGTTGGTTGTCGAAACGGGTCTCATTGGACTCCTGGGATTCTTAATGACTTGCGTAGGTACATTGTACGTCTTTTTTCAGGTGAGACGCACAGTAATGGACGAAGGATTGCGAAGAGTCTTTGTGCTCAGCGTGTTTGTGATTGCTAGCTTTTTCTTTACCAATGTTGTTTTTAACCACTTTGCTTCTTTTTTCACCTGGGTAATCGTGGCGATTACGCTTGCAAGCGCGTCTCAAGCCGGCGCATTACCAGCGGTCACTTCTCGCCAACACGGCGCTGCAACGCCTGCGCTTTCAAGCGGCATGCCGTGATGCCGCAGAAAGTTCTTCTTCTCGCACCGGTCTTGCCGACCGACGTTCTGGCGACGGCAAGTATCCTCGAGAATGCCGAGCTTCTCGAGTCACTTGTCACGCGTGGCGTTACGACACGAAGGATCGAGCGATTGCTGCCAAGATCGACAATCACACGATCGTTTTCGCGTCGACCGGCCTCGCCGGTAGCGAAGGAGCTCACCGATGCGAAATGGATATCTGATCTCGTTTTTTATCTCACGCTCGCGTTCACTCAGTCCCGCACACGGGCCATTGATGGATCGTTTGCATTTTTGGATCGATTGGCGAGCCAGCGAATCAAGCCGCCGATTGACGCAGTGTTCGCGCGAGAAGATTGCTGCCTCCAAACTTTTCGTCGCGCAAAGCAAGCTGGCATTACAACCATTTATCAGTTGCCCACTGCTTATTGGCGCTTAGTCGGCGAATTGATGCAATGCGAGCTGGCAGAGTTCCCGGACATTTGCCGCGCCGGCTCGGATCCAAAGGATTTCGCAGCGGAGCGAACTAGGCGGAAAGATGCCGAGCTCGAGTGTGCCGATCACGTTCTCTGTCCGTCGACTTTCGTCCGCGAGTCGTTAGTTAGATATCGACCGGGGACGTACACAACGATTCCTTTCGCGATTGGGAATGGAACTGCGCAGCCCCATCATAAGCCCGCAAAGCCTGTCTTTCTCTATGCCGGAAACATTACGATGCGCAAAGGCGTTCATCGGCTTCTCCTCGCTTGGAAAGAACTCAAGGCGGATCGAACACACGAACTCAGGCTAGTAGGAGATATGTTCCTTTCCGCGAAATTCCTGAAAGATTTCCAAGGGATGTTTACGCATCTACCGCGATTGGCGCGCGACAAATTAGATCGACATTATCGAGAAGCATCCGCATTCGTTTTTAATCCGGTTGCCGACGGCTTCGGTCACGTGATTCTTGAAGCGATGCGGTGCGGCACGCCGGTCATCGCCAGCCGAAACTGTGGCGCGCCTGATACAATTATAAATCGCGTCGAGGGCCTGTTGGTGGATTACGGCGATCAAAGTCAGCTGATTAGTGCATTGGATTGGGCACTCTCGAACCCTGCCGAATTACAGGAAATGGGTAGAGCAGCAGCTGGCCGCGCTAAAAAATACACTTGGGAAGACTACGGTGAGCGGTTTTTAAACTGGCTTCGGCCATTGTTGAAACATGAATGATCGGCGTACCCGGGCGCTGCATGTCATTCCATCGCTTTCGCTAAAGCATGGCGGGCCGAGTTATGCCCTGCGGACGATGGCACGCTCGCTCGCCATCGCGGATGTCGATGTTACGATCGCAACGACCGATGACGACGGCGACAACGCCCGTCTGAACGTGCCGATCGGTGAGCCGATAAAAGAAGACGAAGCGACCCTCTATTATTTTCGAAGGAACATTCTTCCCTATAAAATATCGCTTGGCTTAGCCCGATGGTTAAATGCGAACGTCGTGCGGTTCGACATCGTTCATATTCACGCGCTCTTTTCCTTTAGCAGCAGAGCGGCGGGATCGGCCGCGCGGCGTCACAGCGTCCCGTACATTGTCCGGCCACTCGGAGTATTGAATAAGTGGGGCATCGAAAATCGGCGCGCCTTTCTGAAGCAGATATCGCTGCGACTGGTGGAGATTCCAATGCTGCGCAGTGCCGCGGCTATTCATTACACGTCCGAAGCCGAGGAGCGCGAAGCGAGCAGAATCAGTGATGAGATCGCCGCTCAGGAGTCTGTCGTTATTCCGTTGCCTGTTGAAATCGCAACTGGGAACGCTGACGATTTCCGCCAACGGTTTCCTCAGACCATTAGACGCCGGATCATTTTGTTTTTGTCGCGAATCGATGAGAAGAAAGGCATCGAATTATTGCTCGACGCATTCGCGAACGTCCGGCGGCAGGTTTCTGACGCGGTCCTCGTCGTAGCTGGAAACGGCGCCCCGAGTTACGTGCATAAACTTTGTCAGCACGCCAAAGAATTGGGGATTGCCGATGCGGTGATCTGGACCGGCCATCTCGATGGCGCGCTGAAGTCGGGAGCATTCGCGGCCGCGGATGTGTTCGTGCTGCCATCCTACTCGGAAAACTTCGGCGTGGCTGCGGCGGAGGCGCTATCTGCCGGTCGACCAACAATCGTGACCGAATCGGTCGCGGTTAGTGAAGATATCCGCGGTTGCGATGCGGGGATCGTAGTGAAGAATGATTCAGCAGAATTGGCGACGGCGATTTGCCGAATTCTTAGTCAGCCCAATCTCGCGTCGCGCCTTGCGGTGAATGCGCGGCGACTCGCAGCTGAACGCTACAATATCAATGTGG
>WNFQ01004170.1_pt1 | contig 10515 bp, 7 predicted proteins | sample 5400171 | NCBI WGS metagenome assembly WNFQ01 (sample SAMN13153356, study PRJNA577476) | soil metagenome | isolation source: 20 cm soil under Madrone tree | place: USA:California | collected 2016-06-14 | reverse complement strand
ACCGTGGGCAAAGCACATTGAGTTTCTGCGCGAAAAAAAAGCGCGCACTGAAATCGCACAAGCTGTTCGTGCTGCGGTGGGCGCGCATGCCGGTCATCCGGCGATTTTCGGTTACCTCGTCGGAAATGAGATCGCGAGCACGATGGTGCGCTGGCTCGGCGTGCGTCGCGTGACCGATTTTGTGGAGAAATTAATTCGAATCGGACGCGCGATCGATCCAGATGTTCTCTTTTCCTACGCCACTTATCCGCCGACCGAATATCTCCTGCCCCAAAATGTCGATTTTTTCTGCTTCAACGTTTACCTGCACAACCAGCGCGACTTTGAGAAATACCTGCTGCGGTTGCAAAATCTGACTGAAGAACGGCCGCTCATTCTGGGCGAATTTGGCATGGATACGATCCGGCATTCGCAAGAGGAGCAGGCCGAAATGCTCGGCTGGCATGTCGATAGCGTGGTGAAATGCGGCCTGGCCGGAACGATTTTCTTTACCTGGACGGACGAATGGTTCACCGGCGAGCAGGAAATCACCGATTGGGCGTTTGGGATCGTCACGCGCGAACGCGAACCGAAAAAAGCGTTCTCCGTGCTTCGGGAAAAACTTGGCGAAGACAATTCCGCGCTGCCGCATCACCACTTACCGCGAGCGCCGTTTGTCTCTGTTATTGTTTGTTCTTATAACGGCGGGCAAACGCTTGCTGCCTGTCTGGACTCCCTAGGCAAACTGAACTATCCCGATTACGAAGTGATCCTGGTCGATGATGGATCGACCGATGACACCGCTTGCGTCGCCGCGCAATTCCCGCGGGTCCGCTACATCCATCAAGGTAATCGCGGCTTGAGTCACGCCCGCAACACCGGCGCGGCCGCGGCCAAAGGCGAAGTGTTCGCCTACACGGACAGCGACTGCATGGCGGACGTCGATTGGCTTTACTACTTAATCGGCACGCTCGTGAGCGACGAATATGCCGGAGTGGGCGGGCCCAACGTCACTCCGCCCGCGCAAAATTGGGTCCAGGCCTGTGTCGCCGCCGCGCCGGGTGGGCCGAGTCATGTTTTGCTCACGGACACAATCGCGGAGCACATTCCCGGGTGTAACATGGCCTTCTACCGATGGGCCTTTGAGAACATCGGCGGGTTCGATGCCCAATATCGCAAGGCTGGCGACGATGTCGATTTTTGCTGGCGACTTCAACAGGCTGGTTGCGTCATCGCTTTCAGCCCAACCGCCATCGTATGGCATCATCGCCGCTTCACCCTCCGCGCTTTCTTGAAACAACAGGACGGCTACGGTGAAGCGGAATCGTTGCTGCGCTTCAAACATTTGATTTTCTTCGGCCCAACCGGGGCGGCGAAATGGCGCGGCCAAATTTATGGAACGCCCCGCTTTAGTTGGTTCATTGATCGGCCGGTTATTTATCACGGAATTTTCGGCGACGGTTTTTTTCAATCGATCTATCCCACACCGCAATCGGACGTGGCCGTCTATCTGGGCAGTGTCGAATGGTTCGCGCTCACAATTTTTCTTTTTGGGCTTGGGGTTTTTTTGCCGGTGCTGCGCATTGTCCCTTATCTGATGTTTGGTGGCACGCTCTGCGTCGCGCTCTCTTACATGGTGCGGGCGCGCATCGAACCGAAATTCGACACCGTCCACGCCCGCCTGCTCGTCCTGTTTCTGGCCTTTGCCCAACCGCTCGTGCGAGGATTCTCGCGTTATTTCACCTGGCTGCACTTCAAGCGCACGCCGCGCAATGTGATCCGGACGCACGAACATTTGCCGGCCGGCGCGAATCTTGCCGGTCGTTTGGGCCGCCGAATTTTTTGGAGCGAAGAGGGAAGGGATCGTCATCATTTGCTTGGTGCCATGTTCCAGTTGCTCGAGGAAGAAGGCTGGCGCTATTCCACCGATACCGGTTGGAATGAGTGGGACATTCAGATTTACGGAAATTTTTGGTGGAGCATCGCGCTGCAAACCGTGACCGAATATCACGGCGGCGCGAAATGCCTCACCCGCGTCCGGCTCCGCACTCGATTCGTTACCACGACCGTCATCTTCAATCTCGTTGCCCTGAGTCTTTTGATTTATCGGCAGCTCAACGCTTCCCACGTCGATCTTTGGTTCATCGTCCCGTATTTGCTCTTCGCGATTTTTCTTGCGACCAGGGCGCGCGCATTGAAACGCCGGGTTGCGGAACTTGTCGATGTCGCTGCGTATCGCGCGGGTTTGCAGCGCGTCTTGCGACGAGGCGGGATCGCGCCGCGTAAACCCGCGCTGCAAGCTGATGTTCCCTTGAGTATTGATCCAGCAGCACGCGTTTAGACAAGGAGCGGTGGTCTCCAGTCCGCCGGGCAATGTTAAATAAATGCGGCTTCGCCGCCTAAATTTAGCCTGGAGAGTCCGATCGAGCGCATCGCGTCGGTGAAATCGTTTGGTAACGGCGCGGCAAAGCTTTTCCATTCGCCCGTGCGCGGATGTTGAAACCCGAGTTTCCAGGCATGCAACATTTGACGTGGATAATCTTTCGCCGATTTCGGCGCATAAACTTTGTCGCCGAGCACTGGGTGACCGAGATGATGGAGGTGGACGCGAATTTGATGGGTACGTCCGGTATGCAATTGGCACTCGACCAAACTCATTTTATCTGAGGAGCGAACGACGCGATACTCGGTTTTCGCCGCGCGCCCGCGTGATGAAGTCACGCTCATTCGCTGTCGATCGACGGGGTGTCGTCCAATTCTTTCTTCAATTACGCCCGCGGTTTTGCGCAATTTTCCGGTGACAAGCGCGAGATAAATTTTTTCCACGGTGCGCGCCGCAAATTGGATCGACAATCTTCGGTGCGCCTGATCGTTTTTCGCGATGACGAGGCAGCCGCTGGTTTCTTTGTCGAGACGGTGCACGATGCCGGGCCGTTCTTTGCCGCCGATCCCGGAAAGGGTGGGGCAATGATGAAGCAATGCATTGACCAGGGTGTGTTCCCGATGACCCGCTCCCGGATGAACCACGAGACCGGCCGGTTTGCTGATGACAATGAGATCGTCGTCTTCAAAAAGAATCTCCAGCGGAATATGCTCCGGTTGATTGTCGATCTTTTCGAGCGGTGGTTCGGTTAGCTCGATCTCATCACCGGCGTGGACAAGATCGCGCGGCCTTGCCGCTTGGCCGTTTAGCCTAACGAATCTGGAGCGGATCAGTCGCTGGAGTCGCGCCCGCGAATATCCGCTCAGTTGGCTCGCCAGAAAACGATCGAGGCGAAGCCGCGCGACTTGTTTCGGCGCCACTAGCTTGATCGTTGTCGATTTTTCTGGCGAGGTTTTCAACGGGCCATCTCTTTGCTACGGGCCTGGCCAGTGCCGCGGCACAGAAGCTGAAACACGAGCCGAGATTTTAGGCACGCTTTATTATGTCGCGCCAGAGCGATTAAACAATCGGCCGGAGGTTGTGGCGTAGCTTTTGCTATGGAAAGAGCGAATGCGTAACCGTGCCCTGGCGGCTTTAGTTTGCGTTCTCTTGTCGATCCTTGTCGCGCGCGCCGCGCAATTGCCGCTCACGATCAAGGAGATTAGCCTGATGTTGCGCTCGGGCTATTCCAGTAACGCCATCATGCAAGAATTGGCCATCCGATATTTTGCCGAGAAGCTTGATGTTGAGAAAGAAAAGACGCTGCTTCAAGCGGGCGCGTCCGCTGAACTGATCACTGCGCTAAAGAGGGGAAAGTATTCGCTTTCGCCAGAGCAAATGACGATTGCGCAGCAGCAAATCGCCGATCAAACGAACCGACGCTCGGCTGAAGCGGAGCGTTCGCGGCAGTTCGACAGTTTGTACCAAAGTCAAATGGCGCGCGAGCGCGCAGCTGCCCGGCCGCAAGCGCCGAATGCAAACGCGCTCCGTGAACTAGTAAAGGGCGATCTCGTTTCATTGCGCAATGGAGCGCTCGGCCATTTCGATGACGAAGAGCTGGAAAAGAAAAAGTTGATCGCGCTCTACTTTTCGGCGCATTGGTGCGCGCCGTGCCGCAAATTCACACCGGAGTTGGTCGATTACTACAATCGCGTCGCAACACAACATCCGGAATTCGAGATCGTCTTTGTTAGCTTCGATAAATCGCAATTCGCGATGGAAACTTACATGCGCGAGGCAAACATGCCGTGGCCAGCGATCGATTTTCAAAAACTTAAAGGCAAAGACGCAATTAGGAAATACGCCGGCCACGGAATCCCGTGTCTGGTTCTTGTCGATGCAACAGGCAAGGTCATATCCAGTACCTACGCCGGCGCGCAGTATCTCGGTCCGGCCAAGGTCCTGGGCGATCTCGACGCGATTTTCGCCGGAAGGGTTTTGGACAACGTCGCGCAGAATCGGTGAATTTGTAATCACACTCTTCGCGACGCACGGTCGGTCCCTCATGGTCCAGACGCGAGATGCCGCGCCGGTCTACGCCGGCTCAGCCTGCCGCTTCAACAAAAGCGCAGAATTCGGCTGCAATCGGGCCGCGCCTATTCTGTCTCCACAGCGCCGCGTGGATGAACGAATGCCGCATTCAGGAGTCAGATTTACACGAGTCTTTGCCATGATAGATTTTCGCGCGACCTTTTGATCGCGAAAAGCACGAGCAGCCATGGAACAGAACCCACCACCACCATTTCCTTCACCGGAAGAACTAAAGGCGAAGATCACCGAGTTCATGAAATCGAACTTCGGCGATCGCGTCTCGGTCGCGACCTTCACGCAGCCGGAGCCAGCTGAATCCGGCGTGGAAGAGAAGCCCGAGAAGGTCGACCATGAGGAATTCGTTTTCAGCTTTCTCCCGCGCGACATCAAAGCGCATCTCGACCGCTTTGTGATCAAGCAGGACGAAGCGAAAAAGGTGCTCTCGATCGCGGTGTGCGATCATTACAACCATGCCAATTATCTCCGGCGGCTGGAGAAGGAAGATCCGGGACGGGCGGAAGAGACTGAGTACGCGAAGCAGAATGTCATTTTGGTTGGGCCAACCGGCGTCGGCAAAACTTATCTCATCAAGCACATTGCCGATCTCATTAAAGTGCCGTTCGTGAAAGCGGACGCGACCAAGTTCAGCGAAACCGGCTACGTAGGCGGCGATGTGGAAGACCTCGTGCGCGAGCTGGTGCAGAAAGCGAATGGCGACGTCAACCTGGCGCAGTTCGGGATCATTTACATCGACGAGATCGACAAGATCGCTTCGGCGGGGAATTTGATCGGACGCGACGTGAGTGGACGCGGCGTGCAGACCACGTTGCTCAAGTTGATGGAAGAAACGGAAGTGCCGGTGCGGAGCATGAACGATCTCCAGGCGCAATTGCAGGCCGCCTTTGAATTCCAGAGGCGGGGGAAGGCGAAACGCGAAACGATCAACACGCGGCACATTCTTTTTGTGGTGAGCGGTGCGTTTGAGAAGCTGAAAGAGCAAGTCGCGCGACGGGTCAGGCAGGGACAGATCGGATTTAGCGCCGCGCCCGTGCAGGTGATGGACAATGAATTGTTTCAGCACGTTACCACGCAGGATTTTGTCGAGTACGGATTTGAGCCGGAATTCATCGGCCGTCTCCCGGTGCGGGTTGTTTGCTTGGATCTCGATGCCGAGGATCTGTTTAAGATCATGAAGTATTCTGAGGGCAGTTTACTTCGACAATATGAACGCGCCTTTCGCGCGTACGGAATCGAGATCAGCTTCGACGACGAAGCGTTGCGCTTGATGGCCGAAGCCGCGGCGGAGGAAAAAACCGGCGCCCGGGGATTGTTGACAGTGTTTGAGAAATTATTCCGCGATTACAAATATTATCTGGCCGGGTCAGGATTAAGTCAGTTGCGCGTCACGGCCGAACTGGTGCGTGAGCCGAAGCGCGTCCTCGACCGTCTCATGGCCGAAAGCCACGAGCACACCGGGAAAGCGCTGGAGGTGAGCGCGCATCAATTTGCCGATAGGTTCAAGAAAGAATATGGACTCGAAGTTATGTTCGATGATTCGGCGCTCCGGCGCCTGGTCGAGCGCGCCCAAACGGAGCGGATGACGATGGCGGAACTTTGCGCACATCTGTTCAAGGATTATCAATTTGGATTGAGTTTGATCCAGAAAAACAGCGGCCAGAAAAAGTTTGTGCTGAATGCCGAGGCAGTTGACGCCCCGGATAAATTTTTGAGCGACCTCGTCGTGCGCTCGTACTATCCGGTTGCGCCGGCCCAGAAAGCTTAGTTTGTCGATGAAACGACCTTTAGTCGCAACTCTGATCATTGGTTTCGTCGTTGCCGGAATCATCGGCGCGCTGCACGCGAGCGGACTATTGCTGCGTTTGGAACTAGTGGCCGCGGAACTCGTCCCGCATCACCGCACGATCACGAGATCGGTGGCCGGCAAATGGCAATATGTTTTCATCGTGATCTTGTCACTCGGTGTGGCCGGGCTCACTTTGACGAGCTCTCGGCGCAAGCAGGTGGGATGGTTGGTTCTGGCGTTGTTGATCGAGCTGTTGGGCCTTTGCTGGATTTGCTCGCTCTATCGGACATTTTTTCAGCCGCTGCCTTCAATCTTCGCGGTGGTGCTCGCGTTCGTCGTCGCCGAGGGAGCCATCGCAATTGCCAGACGCACTCGGTCCCACTTGGCCAGATCGTTTTTCACGGGCCGATTGTCGAACGAGCAAGTCCATCGTGTGATCGCCGGGGAAATCCCACTCGATACCAAGGCCAGGAGCTGCCAGGCCACGGTGGTCGTGTGCGATATCGCCAATAAGTACGACCTGGCCGAGGACTCTGAGCCCGTGGCTTTTGCCGAGACCACAGAAAAATTCATTCGTCGCACAACTGAACTTTTTCTGGAAGCGGGCGGTTATATTGAGGCGGCTGATGGCGAAGGCGTGGTGGCCATTTTCGGATTTCCCGATGGCAATGCCGAGCATGCGGACAAAGCGGTGCGTGTCACGCTCGGTTTGGTTCAGGCCTTTCGCGATTCGCGCCGGCAGAATAACGGAGAACTTTTCGGAAACTGCGACGTGCATCTCGGCGTCAGCTCCGGCACGATGATTGTGGCGCCACTGAAGGATGGCGAGCGCCCGGGACTCTTGACCAGCGGTGAGCCGGTCGAGCTCGCGCGCAGGTTCTGCGTCGCAAATCGGTTTTACGGGTCCCACATCTTGATCGGCCCGCGCACCTTCGAGCTGGCGAGCAAGGCAATTGTCGCGCGACCGATCGATTTTCTCAGTGGAGCAAACAAGCAGGAGCGGCATGAAATTTACGAGCCACTTGGGCTGGCGACTGAGGCCAAGCCGGAGCATCTCGCCCGACGCGATTCTTTCTGGAACGGGCTCGTGCTTTATCGAGAAAAACGCTGGGCCGAAGCCTACACGGAATTCCAAAAAGCGCGCGACCCGGATGCAGAGGACGATGCGCCGCTGCAATTGTATCTGCGCCGGCTTGAGCCGCTCGCTCTGCACTTGACGGAAACGCCCTCCGAGTGAACCAGCGCGCGTTTTGAGAAAGACCGAATACCCGGCCGCGCTCCGGGATTTGATTGCGCAACTGCGGCAGATGCCGGGGATTGGACCTCGCTCGGCGGAGCGGATCGCGCTTTGGATCGTGCAGGCGCGCGGAGATCAACCCCAGGAGATCGCGCGCGCCATCACTGTTACACGGCAGGCCATTCATCCATGCGCGCTGTGCGGTTATTTTACGACCGAGGAAATTTGCGAGATTTGCCAAGATCCCTCGCGCGCAGCCGACCAACTCTGCGTCGTCGAACAGCCAACCGATATCCTGCCGTTGGAAAAAACGAGCGCGTTTCGCGGGCGGTATCACTCGTTAGGCGGCAAAATTTCGCCGCTCGATCATGTCGGTCCGGAAGATTTGCGCATCAAGGAATTGCTTGATCGGATCGAGAAGGAAAAATTTTCCGAAATCATTTTTGCCCTGGCTGCCGATGCCGAAGGCGAAGCCACCACAAATTATCTGGCCGATCTTCTCAAAGGAAAACCGGTGACCTTGACTCGCATCGCGCGCGGTCTTCCTGCCGGAGGCGGTCTCGAATCGGCCGACGAGTTGACGCTCTATCAAGCGCTGACGGGAAGGACCAAATTGTAGCGGCGGTCTGTCACCGTCGGTCGAATTGATTTATGCGACGCTCGTAGAGCGCCGCTACAGTCCGCTTCAACGGTTCAACTTTTCAACGCTTCAACGTTGCGCTAGCATTCTATCAAATGTCCTGCGTGAAAATCGATCCCGCGTTGCACCAAGCGCAGAAGCCGCCCTGGATCAAGGTGCGGCTGCCCTCGAATCCGGTTTTCTTTTCCACCAGGGCGCTCATCTCCGATCTGCGTTTGCACACCGTTTGCGAAAGCGCGCAATGCCCGAACCGGTGGGAATGCTGGAGCCAGGGCACCGCCACGATGATGATCGCCGGCGATCGTTGCACGCGCGCCTGCGGATTTTGCGCTGTGACAACGGCGAAACCGTTCGCGCTCGAAGAAGATGAACCGCAACGTGTCGCCGAAGCGGTGCGACGATTGAAGTTGAAACACGTCGTTATTACCGCGGTGGCGCGCGACGATCTCAAAGACGGCGGCGCGAATCATTTCGCCCGCACCATCACCGCGATTCGGGAAATGGATCCGTCCGTGGTTGTCGAAGTACTAGTGCCCGATTTTCATGCCCAGGATTGGTGCATCCAGATCGTGCTCGATGCCGGGCCCGACATTTACAATCATAACATGGAAACGGTCGAGCGCTTGACCCCGCTCGTGCGCTCGCGCGCGAAATATCGCACTTCGCTTCGCGTCCTGAAGCGCGCGAAAGAATTGTCGCCAAAAGTTGTGACGAAAAGTGGCGTCATGCTCGGTCTCGGCGAAAGGGAAACCGAGCTTTTTCAAACCCTGGACGATTTGCGCGACGTCGGGTGCGAAGTCTTAACGATGGGTCAATATCTTCGCCCCACGCCAAGACACCTTCCGGTCGTCGAATACATCACGCCGGCGCAATTCGATTACTACGGCGGCATCGCCCGCGCCAAAGGATTCTTGCACGTCGCCTCCGGCCCGCTCGTCCGTAGTTCTTTTCACGCGGCCGACTTCCATCCGGTCGTCCGCTGACAATGGAAAACGCGGGCACGCGCGTGCAAGATCGACCATCCATTGCGGCGGTCATTCCGGCCTATGGCGAAGAGAAACATATCGGCGACGTCGTTCGCCGAACCCGGCAACAACTCGATCATGTGCTCGTCGTCGATGATGGATCCAACGATCAGACGGCGGCGCGCGCGCGTGAAGCTGGCGCAGAAGTAATTGTTCATCCGCAAAATCGTGGCAAGGGCGAGGCGATCAAGACCGGGCTTCGTCACTGGTTGGATCGGCAATTCACTTACGTCGTTATTCTCGACGCCGATGGCCAGCACCTTCCCGAGGAAATTGATCGTTTTGTTAACGTTGCATTGGCCAGCGATGCGCAATTGTTCATCGGCACGCGCATGAACGATCTCTCCGGCATGCCGCCGCTGCGTCGCATCGTCAATCGTTACATGAGCAAACGAATCAGCCGCACCTGCGGGCAAAGAATTCCCGATACACAGTGCGGCTTCCGCATGTTGCATCGACAATTGGTTCCCGACGTGCGCTGCGGCGCAAACCGCTTCGATTACGAAACCGAAATGTTGATCTTCGCCAGCCGCAAAGGTTACCGGATCGAATCAGTGCCCATCAGCACCGTTTACTGCGACGAAGTCAGCAGCATCCATCCCATTCGTGACACGATTCGTTTCTTCAAGTTGATGCGGCGTTATCGAAAATTGTAGCAATGGCTCTGTGAGCCGTTCATGACGCGCGTCACAGAGGCGCGGCTACAGCCTCTCTTCAAATCATGGCTTTTTCGCCGGCAAAGGCTTGCTGCTTTTAATGATCTCTTCTTCAGGCGTGAGCTTGTTCGCTTTGCCGCTGAAGATGAGCCGATTCGGTTTTTCCCCAAGCGCCTCGGTGATTGCCTTCGCGTGGGTCGTGATCACTTTCAAGTTCAATAAAATTACGTGCAACTCTTTCATCTGCGCCTGGAGTTGCTTGTCGGTGGTGCCAACGAATTTGTCCGCCGTTCCAAGAACCGTGTTCGCGTTTTTTTCCACACCGCCCAGAGCCGTGACAACCTTCTGCAACTCGTCCAGATCGGTTTTCACTGTATCAACCAGCGGCGATATCTTCGGCATGAATTGTCCCAGATTGCCTTTCAAGTCGGTGACCGTGACGTTCAAATTATCGAGTAATCTGTTTGCGTTCTCGAAGAGCGGACCGGCCGCGGCCGTGATTTGTTCGAGGCCGTAAGCGGGATGACCTTCAATCGCGGCGTTGTTCGCGAGCGTCTTTCCGCCCGGCGTGCCGGCGGAAAGCGCGACAAATTTCGGTGCAAGCAGCGTGTCTGAGCTGAGCGTCGCGATTACGTCGCTGGGCAGCGGCGGAACCCCTTCGTCGAGGCTGATCGTGACCCGCACGGCGTCCTTCTTGTTCTCCGACGCGCCGCGCTCGGCG
>WNFQ01013237.1_pt1 | contig 10517 bp, 5 predicted proteins | sample 5400171 | NCBI WGS metagenome assembly WNFQ01 (sample SAMN13153356, study PRJNA577476) | soil metagenome | isolation source: 20 cm soil under Madrone tree | place: USA:California | collected 2016-06-14 | reverse complement strand
GCGTAGCCGAGCCCGGAAGGAGTCTGGGTTCTATCATCGAGCGCCCACCAGCGGCCGTCCGCGGAGCGGGAAATGTCGACGGCATGCACATGCAGCCAATTGCCGCCCGCCGGCGTAATGCCATGGCACGGCCAGAGAAAATTAGGATGACCGAACGGCAGTTCCGCCGGAACCGTGCCGTCCGCCAGCAATTGCTGCGGTCCATAAATATCCGCGAGCAGAGAGTCGAAGAGCCGTGCTCTCTGCGCCACGCCCAGTTCGATTTCACGCCACTCTGCGGCAGTCAGCAAAATCGGCAGAGGGTCGAGCACCCAGGGGCGGTCGCGGCCTTGGCTGTCGGCATAGACGTTGTAGGTCACGCCGTTTTCAAGGATCAACCGGCGCGCCAATTCGACGCCGCGCCGCACGGCGTCGGCGCCGTCTCTCGCCAGCGCGTCGATCACCGGGCGCCAATGCGTGCGCACGTCCCCTGCACTATCGAGCAGCTCATCGTAGCGGCGCGAATCGCTCAGATAGGATTCAAGGCGCGCGTCGATCATCGCTCGAGCGCAAATCGAGGGTGAATGGAAATTCCGCGTCCGTCCTGGGCGGCGGTGCCGCCATCGCTCCGGGGGTATGTCCCATCCGGAAAAAGCGCGCCAAACGGCGGCTCTCCGCCTCGAACGAATTGACCGGAAATCGTTCGTGACTCAAACCGCCCGGGTGAGTGACGTGATATTGACAGCCGCCCTGGGAGCGATTCATCCACGAGTCGAAAAGATCGAAGGTCAGCGGCGAATGCACACCGATGCCCGGGTGCAGTGCGGACGCAGGCTGCCATGCCCGGTAGCGCACCGCGCCGACGAACTCGCCCACCTGTCCGGTGGGCTGCAGCGGCACCGCGCGGCCGTTGCAGGTGACCAGATACCGGTTCGGCGCGAGGCCCGACACTTTGACTTGCAGCCGCTCCACCGAGGAATCCACATAGCGCACTGCGCCGCCCGCCGCACCCTCCTCGCCCATGACGTGCCATGGCTCGAGAGCCTGCCGCAGTTCGAGCTGCATGCCGCGCGCGGCGAAATCGCCGTACTTGGGAAAACGGAATTCGAAGTGCGGCGCGAACCATCCGGGCTCGAGGCCGAACCCCTCCTGCCGCATTTCCGCGATCACATCGGCAAAGTCCTGTTCCACGAAATACGGCATCAAAAAACGGTCGTGGAGTTCGGTGCCCCAGCGCACCAGCTTCGCGAAGCTATACGGTTTGCGCCAGAACCGCGCCACCATGGCCCGCAGCAGCAACTGCTGCGTGAGGCTCATGCGCGAATGGGGCGGCATTTCGAACGCGCGCATCTCGAGCAATCCCAGCCGTCCCGTCGGCCCGTCCGGCGAATACAGCTTGTCGATGCAGAACTCGGTCCGGTGCGTGTTTCCAGTGACATCGATCAGAAGATTGCGCAGCAGGCGGTCCACCAGCCACGGCGGCACTCTCTCGCCGGGATTCGGGAATTGGCGGAAGGCGATTTCCAGCTCATACAGTGAATCGTTGCGCGCTTCGTCCACGCGCGGCGCCTGCGAGGTGGGACCGACGAACAACCCTGAAAAGAGATAGGACAGCGAGGGATGATTGTGCCAGTAGCTGAGCAGGCTGCGCAGCAAATCGGGGCGGCGCAGGAACGGCGAGTCCGGTGTGCTCGCACCGCCGAGCACGAAGTGATTTCCGCCGCCGGTGCCGGTATGCCGGCCATCCAGCATGAATTTCTCGGCCGACAAGCGCGACTCCCGCGCAGCCTCGTACAGAAACGAGGTGCGCTCGGACAGTTGATCCCAATCGGCCGAGGGCTGAACATTGACTTCGATGACTCCGGGATCCGGCGTCACGCGAAAATTGGTGATGCGCGGATCGTTCGGCGGCTCATAGCCTTCGAGAATGATGGGCTGCGCCAGCGCTTCGGCCGCGGCCTCCACGGCCGCCACCACTTCCAGGTAGTGCTCGAGCTCGCTTGCCGGCGGCATGAAGATGTACAGCACGCCGTCGCGCGTTTCTGCGCACAGGGACGTGCGCGCGATGCCTGCGGCGGATTCCTTCGGCAGCGGCGCTCGTTCGACCAAGGACGCGGGCGGCAGTTCGTCTGCGGACGCGGGCAGTTCGTCCGCCGTCGCCGGCGGCTCGACCGCCGCTTGCACGCGTGCAGCGTCGTGTTCGCGGAACTGCCGGCGGATGTCGGCATGCCGCGGCAGAGCGGGGAAGCTCCGCGACGGATCCGGCGCATGCATGAAGGGATAGTCGTCGGCGGCGACCCAGGGCTGCGAATCGAGCGGCAATCGATACCCGATGGGCGAATCGCCGGGAATCAGGTAGCAGCGCTGGCTGCGCAGGAGCCACGATCCGCTCTGCCATCGATCGCCTTGCGCCGTGCGTGCAATGGGGAGCACGTGGCCTACGACCTCGCCCAAGCCTTGTTCGAAGATCTTCGCCAGACGCGCACGCTCCATCGGATCTTCGAGCCGCGAATCGAGCGGATCGACATTCACCGGCAAACGGCGCTCTCGCCATAGATAGTAGAAAGCGTCTTCGTAGGCCGGAAATACGAACTTCGGATCCAATCCCAATTCCTCCGCGACGCGCACGAGGAAGCGCCGCGCCGTATCCTCGGTCACCGGGTACGGAGTTCGCTCGTCGGCAATCAATTGGGGGTTCGCCCACAAAGGCTCCCCGTCCTTGCGCCAATAGCAGTTCAATGACCAGCGCGGCAGCTGCTCGCCCGGGTACCACTTGCCTTGGCCAAAATGCGCGAGGCCCGTCGGGGCGTATCTGGTCTTCAGGCGGTGATATAGATCCGCGGCCAGCCGGCGCTTATTGGGACCCAGCGCGGCGGTGTTCCATTCAGCGCCGTCCGGATCGTCGATCGACACGAACGTGGGCTCTCCGCCCATCGTGAGCCGCACATCCTGTGCCTCGAGGTCCGCGTCGACCGCGCGGCCCAACGTTTCGATGGCCGACCACTCTGCATCGCTGTAGGGCTTGGTGACGCGCGGCGCCTCCCAGACTCTTTGCACGCTCATGCGGTGTTCGAAGGACGTCTCGCACTCATCGACCGCTCCGCTGATGGGCGCGGCCGCGGACGGCTCCGGCGTGCAAGCCAGGGGAATATGACCTTCGCCCGCCAGCAATCCCGAGGTGGGATCGAGTCCGATCCAACCGGCGCCGGGCAGGTACACCTCGCACCAGGCATGCAGGTCGGTAAAGTCCTCCTTGGCTCCGACGGGTCCGTCGAGCGCCTTCACGTCGGGCACCAGTTGGATGAGATAGCCGGAAACGAACCGGGCTGCGAGACCCATGTGGCGCATCAACTGCACCAGCAACGCGGCTGAATCCCGGCACGATCCCGAGCGGTTCGCCAGCGTTTCCTCGGGCAACTGCACACCGGGTTCGAGGCGAATCAGATAGCGAATGTCGTGGGCGAGACGCTGGTTGACACCCACGACGAAATCGATGGTGCGGCAGCGCTGACGGGAGATGCCGGCGAGGTAGCCCGCGACGAGCGGTGTCGGCGGCGCCTTGACCAGGTACGGCACCAATTCCCGGCGCTCATTCGAGTCGTATTTGAAGGGAAACTTTTCCGCGTACGGCGTGAGAAAGAAGTCGAACGGGTTGATGACCGACATCTCGGCGACCAAATCGACTTCGATTCGAAGCTCGCGGGTCGGGTCCGCGAATACCAGTCTCGCCAGGTAGTTTGCCTGAGGATCTTGCTGCCAATTGATGAAATGGTCTGTCGGCCGCACTTGGAGCGAATAGCTCAGAATCCGAGTGCGGCAGTGAGGGGCGGGGCGAAGGCGGATCACCTGCGGGCTCAAACCCACCAATCGGTCGTAGCGATAATGAGTGACGTGATTCAGGGCAATATGGATCGACATACTTCTCCGTTACGCACCATGGCAGTGCATAACAATCGCGGCAGGAGGCCGTGCCGTCGAATTGTATAACGCGCGCAACGTAAAACGCGTTGTTACTATATCGGGACGTGACGGATCAAACATCAAAGTCCTGGGTGCGCTCGGCGAGTTTCGGTCTCGCGATACTCTCGTTCATCAACCTGTTCAGCTATTTGGATCGCTACGTCGTTTCCGCCCTGATCGAAAGCCTGAAGCATTCGGATCTGGGTCTCTCGGATGCGAACTTGGGATCTCTCATGTCCGGCTTCCTGGTGGTGTACACGCTGACGGCGCCGGTATTCGGCGCCTTGGGCGATCGGCGTTCGCGGCCTCGATTGATCGCTCTCGGCGTGGCCTGCTGGAGCTTCGCCACCGCTCTCTCGGGGTTTGCGGGAAGCTATCTCGCCCTGCTCGCGGCGCGCGCCTCCGTGGGCGTGGGTGAAGCGGCCTATGTCACGATCGCACCGAGCCTGCTCTCGGATTATTTTCCGGTGCGTCAGCGCGGCCGCGTAATGGCCATTTTCTTCTGTGCAATACCGGTGGGTTCCGCACTGGGCTATGTGGTCGGGGGACTGGTCGACAAGCACTATGGCTGGCGCATGGCATTCTTCGTCGCCGGCGTTCCCGGCTTGCTGCTGGCGGCACTGTGCTTGCTGCTGAGGGATCCGCCCCGCGGGGTGCAGGACGCAGGCGCCCAGCACGCGGACGCTGCGGGCGCAGCGCCTGCCGCCGCACCGGCGTCGAAATCCCTGTTTGCAAGCATGAGCAAGGACACGTGGGCGACTTATGGGCGGCTCGCGCAGAACAAGCCGTACGTGCTCACCGTTCTGGGATATGCCGCATATACATTTGCGGTGGGCGGACTTGCCGTGTGGATGCCGGCGTTTCTCGAGCGCGCCCGCGGCATCCCGCGCAGCGAGGCCACGGTGAGCTTCGGGGCCATCGTGGTGATCACCGGGTTTATCGGCACATTCGTGGGCGGTTGGCTGGGCGACTACTGCGCCAAGTACTCACGTCAGGCCCACCTTTGGTTATCCGCGATCTCCACCCTGGTTTCGGCTCCCTTCGTGTGGCTGGCTCTGACCGCGGATTCACACACGATGTACCTGGTGTGCATGGTGACCGCGCAATTGTGCCTGTTCCTGTCGACCGGTCCGATCAACGCGGCCATCGTCAATCTGGTCGCTGCCACCGAGCGGGCCACGGCGATCGCCCTGGCGGTCTTCGCCATTCATCTCTTCGGCGACGCACTCTCGCCCCCCCTCATCGGCGCATTGTCCGATCATTTCTCCCTGGCCCAGGCCGTCAAAATAGTACCCATTGCGGTCGTGATCGGCGGCTGCATTTGGATCTGGGCGGCGCGCGCGCAGGCACGCGCGGACGCGGTTGCCGGCATGGACACCGCCATACCCACTATCCCAGGCTAGATCCAGCGCAAGCGCTTCCGCCGGTCCGCACGCGCCAGCATGCGATCGACTTCTTGTCCGCCCTATGGTTCACGTCCCTCGCTCACATCCCCTGTATCGGAACTTCTGGTATTGACGAGTCTCTGATATATCACATATGTTCAGCAACTCGCGAAGCTGTCTGAATCGGGTGAACAACGGGGGGAGCCCAAATTGAAGCCGCAGTCTGATTCTATTCTCGGAAACCCCTGGATTCAGTTGGCGCTCGGGGTCGTCTGTATGGCCGCCGTCGCCAATATGCAATACGGCTGGACGCTGTTCGTCGCCCCCATCGACGCCAAGTACCACTGGGGCCGGTCCGCCATCCAGGTCGCATTCACGATCTTCGTCCTGATTGAGACCTGGCTGGTTCCAGTCGAAGGATATCTGGTCGACTCGCCGCGGCCATCGGCGGCATGGGCACCGGCTCTGTCTATGGGACCTGCGTCGGCAACGCGCTGAAATGGTTCCCTGGGCGCCGCGGCCTGGCGGCGGGCGTGACCGCGGCGGGCTTCGGTGCCGGCGCCGCGCTCACCGTCCTGCCGATCTCCAAAATGATCCATTCATCGGGATATGAGCACGCCTTTTTCCACTTCGGGATCCTCCAGGGGCTGATCGTATTCGTCATGGCCTGCGGCCTGCGCGTCGCGCCATCCCGGCTCCTGGCGACGCCCCCGCGCGCCAATCAGTCGGCGCGCAGCTTCACGCCGCTGCAAGTCTTGCGCAAACCCGCGTTCTGGGTGTTGTACCTGATGTTCGTGCTGGTGGCGTCCGGCGGCCTGATGATGGCCGCCTCCATGGGTCCGATCGCCAAAGACCTCAAGGTCGACAGCCTCCCCGTCGACCTGTTGGGCCTGGTCATGCCGGCCGGTATTTTTGCGATCACCCTGGATCGTGTCTTCGACGGCGTCGGCCGTCCTTTCTTCGGCTGGGTGTCCGATCAGATCGGCCGTGAGAACACGATGGCCATCGCGTTTGCGATCGGCGCGGTCGCGCTCTTTACCCTCGGCCAGGCCGGCAGCGATCCGGTGGTATTCGTGCTCGGCAGCGCGCTGTACTTCGGAGTGTTCGGCGAGATCTACAGCCTGTTTCCGGCGACGCAAGGCGACACCTTTGGCGGCCAGTATGCCGCCGCGAACGCCGGCATGCTGTACACCGCCAAAGGCACGGCCGCTTTGCTGGTCCCGATTGCCGCGGCGACCGCAGCATCCATGGGCTGGCACGTGGTCTTCGTGATTGCGACGACTTTCAACGTCCTGGCGGCAGCGCTCGCATTATTCGTATTCAAGCCGCTGCGCGTCAGGCACTTCGCGGCCGTGCGCGCGGAGCTGGAAAGACAGTCCACCGGCCACTCCGCTGCGGCCGGCCGGCTGGGGCGGCAGTCCCCGAGCAGCTCATTGGCGCGCAGGTCGACCACGTAGGCCGGCAGCGCCCCGCGAGTTGGGTGCATCATTTGCATGAGCGCAACGGAAATTCGAACCCCGTGAGCCTTCAGCCTCGCGCCAGACGAATTTCGTCGAACTGCGCCGCCAAATCCGCGCGCGCCGCCATGTCCTCGATATCCGCCGACACCTTGCGCTGCCAATTCGGATATTCCCGATCCGTTCCGGGCACGTTCACCGGGAGGGTCTCGCCCAATAGATCTTCGATTTGCAAGGCGGCCAACGCCGTCGCCGAGCGCGCGAGGTATAGATGCAGGGCGTGCGCGAGCTCGGCGGTGAATGCGTCGAACGGCGTCGCCGGCTGCGCAGGTTTGAGCCCTTGGGCTTGCAGGGCTCCCAGCAGTAATTCTCGGTCGTGCTCGCGCTCTCGAATCACGTCGCCTTCGATGTCAGCGCTGGGGTAGAGGCCCAGGCGGCGGCGCAACTCGATGTCGCGTCCCTCCCAGTAGCTCCGTAAGGTGGGCATGTCATGGGTGGTGACCGTGGCCAACGCGTCCCGCACGTACTCGTCGGGCTGCCGGAATCGGCCGGCCGCCTTTTCGAACAACAGCACCTTGTAGTGGTAGAGGCCGCACTCGGGCATGGCCCGGCGCATTTCATCCGGTACCACGCCGAGATCTTCACCCACGACCAAGCAGGCGCCGCGCGCGCTTTCCAGCGACAATACCGTGAGCAGCTGCTGCAAGGGATAATGGACGTACGCACCCTCGGTGGGCGAGAACCCGGCCGCAACCCACCACAGGCGAAACAGCGACATCACATGATCGAGGCGCATGGCGCCGTAGTAGCGCATGTTGTTGCGGATCAGCGCCACGAAGCCTTGCAGCCGCTGTGCCAGCATCTGCTGCGGGTCCTGCGGCGGTATACCCCAGCCCTGACCCTTGAGAGCCAGCGGATCCGGCGGCGCGCCGATCTCTGCCCCCAGTCGATAACTCAATTGATCAACCCAGGTTTCGGACCCGGACGGGTTGGCGCCCACCGCATAGTCGCCGTACAGGCCAACGGGCATGCCGAGTTCGCGTGCCAGTTCCTGCGCGCCGCACAGCTGTTCATGCGCGAGCCATTGCAAGTACGCATAGAATTCGACTTCCCCGGGATGTGCGGCGGCGAATCGCGCCGCGGCGTTGCCGTTCGCATCCCGGAACTCCTCCGGCCAGCTTTGCCAGCCCGACGCTATACCTAAGGTTGCGCGGAAATACCGATCGAGCGCATCGAACCGGGCGTGCAGCTGCAGTAGATCGCCGCCGGCCGACGTGAAGGCGCGAAAATCCCGCGCGCGGTCCGTCCCGAGGGCCAGATGCCGATCGCAAAAATCGCGATACAGCAGCGCGAGAATCTCAAACTTGAGGTCGGCCACGCCGCGGTAGTCCACCAATTCGCGGCCGCGGAGCTCTTGGAGACGCTCCGCGACCGCAGGATCGGCCATTCGCTCGCGCGCTGCCGCGCATTCTTGAAATTCCGGCACCAAGGGGACCGCGATATACAACACGTTGAGAAAGTGCCGGCTCGAGGCGCTGTACGGACTGGACCTCTCGGGATCCGCGGGCGCCAGCGCATGCAGGGGATTCAATCCGATGAATCCGGCCCCGTGCGAAGCGACCCAGCGAATCAACGCGCGAAGATCGTTGAAATCCCCGATGCCCCAATTCTCCCGTGACCGCAGCGTGTAGAGCTGTACGGCGATGCCCCACAGGCGCCGGCCCGCGATGATCGACGCGGGCTCATAGCAGCGCGGCGGCGAGATGATCAGCAGGCAGCGGTCGGCGGTGCCGCCGGCGACTTTCGCCTCCAATTCGTGATAGCCCGAGGGCAGATCGACCGGCAACTCGAAGCGCCTGCGCGTGACCCAGGATCCCTCGACTTCGCCTCTCCAGATCTCCGGGCAATCGGCCGTCGAGATCGCTCCGTCGCGCCGCGAGCCGTCCTCGAAGCGCACCGACCACACCAGCGTGGAGCCGAATTCGCGCGCTGTCACGTTGATATCGATCCCGATGCGCCCACCGCGCGCGGCTGCGACCGCCGGCAGGAATTTGCGCCAGCGAACCAGCTCGAGCTGGCTCAGCTCGAGCGCCAGGGCGGCGGGGTCGTCCACCTTGCACCCCATCGCCCGCAGCAGGCCTATCTTCGTCTCGAGGCTGAAGTGCCGCAACTCACCGCGATAGTCATGGTAGGCGTCGCCGATGCCGCGCAGCCGTGCCAACCTCTCGATCACTGTCGTGTGCATCATTTCAGCACTCCAATAGGGCGGCGCTGCTGGCGTCCAAGCGATAGTCGCGCGCGTGCCCAAGACTCGTCGCCTGGTAGGTATCGAGCGCCGTATCGAATTGCCGGATCCAAGGCTCGTCGGCCGGAGCAGCCGGCAGGGTGAACTTCCGCTCGGTATCGTCCGCATTCAGCAACAACAGCAGGCGACCTTGCAAATCGTTCCGCTTACCGAACCAGATCCCTAAGGTGCGCAGATTCCCATCCTGCCACTCACCCTGTTTCATCTCGGTGCCGCCCACATTTAACCACGTCACATCCTTGACGCTGGCGCGCGATGCCGCCCCTTTGAGGAAGGTCTCGCGGCGAAACTCGACATGCAGGCGGCGCAGCCGCGCGAGCAGCTGCACGAACCGCAGTAAATCCTGGTTGACCGCGCGAAGATGCCAATCGACCCAGGAAATCTCGTTGTCCTGGCAGTAGGCGTTGTTGTTGCCGCGCTGCGTGCGCCCGAATTCGTCGCCGGCCTGCAGCATGGGCACGCCCTGCGAAAGGAACAGCGTCGCCAATATGTTGCGCAATTGCCGCTTTCGCAGCTTGATGATGGCGGCATCGTCCGTAAGGCCCTCGACTCCGCAATTCCAGCTCAAATTGTCGTTGTGACCATCGGTGTTGGCATCGAGATTGGCTTCGTTATGTCTCTCACTGTAGGAAACCAGATCGCAGAGCGTGAAGCCGTCATGTGCCGTCGGAAAATTGATGCCGGCGGTGGGCTTGCGGCCGTTGTGTCTGAACACGTCGCTGGAACCGGCGAATCTCTCGGCGAACTCGCCGATTTTCCCGCCGTCGCGCCGCCAGAACGATCGAACCGCGTCCCGGTAGCGGTCGTTCCACTCCGCCCAGCCCGGGGGAAATCGACCGAGCTGATAGCCGCCCCAGCCCACGTCCCAGGGTTCGGCGATCAACTTGACGTAGGTGAGCGAGGGTTCGGCGCGCAACGCCTTGAAAAAGGCGCTGTGCTCGTTGAAGCCGTTGCCTTCGCGCGCCAGCACCGTCGCCAGATCGAATCGGAACCCGTCCACGTGCATCTCTTCGACCCAGTATTTGAGGCAGTCGATGATCAGCGCACGAACTTGCGGGTGCTCGCAGTTGACGGTGTTGCCGCAGCCGGTGACGTTCTCATAGAAGCGCTTGTCCTGCGGCATGAGGCGGTAGTAGACCGAATTGTCTATTCCCCGCCATGACAGGAGCGGGCCGGATTCATTGCCCTCGGCGGTGTGATTGAACACCACGTCCAGTATCACTTCGATTCCCGCGGCGTGCAGCGCCTTCACCATGGTCTTGAACTCGGCGACGGCATCTTGCACGGCGTATTCGTTCGCCGGCGAAAACCACGCAACCGAGTTGTAGCCCCAGTAATTGCGGAGTCCGCGGTCGACCAGAAACTGCTCGCTGACGAAGGACTGAACCGGCAACAGCTCGACCGCCGTCACGCCGACGGACTTCAAGTGTT
>WNFQ01007554.1_pt1 | contig 10517 bp, 12 predicted proteins | sample 5400171 | NCBI WGS metagenome assembly WNFQ01 (sample SAMN13153356, study PRJNA577476) | soil metagenome | isolation source: 20 cm soil under Madrone tree | place: USA:California | collected 2016-06-14 | reverse complement strand
CGCCCATCAATATGACCATTTCGTGATTCAGCTTGAATGAGCTCGGCTCGAACTTGACACCGCCGGGACGTGCACGCTTCCTATCAGTTACGGGCTGCGACAATGGAGTAATCGGGCAAAAGATACTCATCTATGTCGAACAAGAACCCAAAGTCTATACCGGAAGTTTCAGAATGGGCGGGTAATCTAGTGAGCTCGAAGCGTAGACGAACCGACGTGGGTGATATGACCCTCCTCGTCGATCATGATGTTGCCATTATGACGGTCCTTGATCTGAAGAATATAACACGCTACGGAGTATGCAGCCATTGACTGAATGAAATTCAGACGAGCACATTGATATGCGACCGAGTCTTCTCCGCCGTACTTTGAAACGAAAAAGCCCTGGAGATCATTAACCTTGGCTCGGCCCATTTCGTCTCGTGAGGTGGAATTTGGAACGACGTCAATAACACCACACTGTAGCGCATTGAGCACCACGCATACAAACGAGGTAAAGTTGAACGTACCCCAGGGGCAGTTGCTGTCACGCGGTAAGGATAAAGATAGAGCGTCAGACCCACGCCCGTGAAGATGTTCTTGAACATGGCGATGAGCTGAAGAGCAAGTACGTCCTGCCGGCAGTCGTCGCCGACTTTGAAGATTGCCTGGATCTTCACATCTTGTTCTGTGCGGCGCTCTTCCTCTCCGCCGTCGCCCGTGATTAATGAGTCAGGGTCAGCATCAATGATCACCAGCTGCTTTCGCACTACGAACGTTGCCATGAATGGTGCCTATGAAACAAGGTCTTGATCAAATCATGGAAACGAGAAGGCAACGAACCTTGGCATGGCTCTGGAGTGGCCGCCCGGACTTTTTATCAACGTCGATAACCTTCCCATCGGGATTGCTTGGGAGGTAAACGCCAACATCGATTTTTATTTTTGCCATCTCTTCATCAATCTTCGCCTACCATCACGTCTCAGTACCGTACGCTTTCCCCAGTTCACTGAATGTACCTTCTTCTCTGGCTTGGTCTTCTTGATGTAGGGCTTCAACTTTCCAGAGATTGACGTCACCTCACCGAAGAAACCAAACTCGCGGTCGTAGAAGTCCTTTTCCGAACCAGACAGTGACTCCACAATGTCATGGATCATACGGTCCAAGATCGGTTTCATCGGATCCTCCTGAAAAAACCGCTAAGATTCCCTGACTGTCTCCAAAAGCATGCTGGAATGAGCGTACCACCTCGGTAGCGTCGTCCTTGTAACAATTAGCCTTCATATTCCATATGATTTGGTGGCAGAACAACTGAGATATTCTCGCCGTATCAAGAATAAAATGGCTGACGTATCCTGCGTGGGAATTGAGGTTGATGTATCTAGTCCCAAACACGAGACAACCCACCTAGCTCGTCGTAGCGCAACGCTTGTACGATCTGTGGAACGAAAAAGAATGTCACTTCCACTGGGTGTTGAGCTAACACTCTATGAGCGTATTGGAGAATGGTAGGATTTCCATGACATCGAGGCTCGAAGAAAGTAGTCGCGATGATGGGAGACACAGAATCCCAGAAGAGGAGGTACTGCTTATGGCGGTTAGCAAATTCATATCAATGAGCTGATAGACTTACTCTAATGTCCCGGCGAGACCCGTCAAACCTATCGCCAACGAGGAACTCGACAGCTTCAGGTATATGTAGGACTTCTCGCGTGCGAGAACGGACAAGAATACCAACTTCCTTCCCAACGATGGGATGCTTGAACCTCTCCACGAAATTCACCGCCAAAGCGGGGTCAATCTCCCAGGCTGTCCGTATGACATTCTTCCAACCCTCCTAAAACGCATTAAATTATCCATAATTTAAAATAGCCAAAAAAAAAAAGCTTACATCCGTCATAGTCCTTTCCAGGTTGGTGGGATAATCCGCCCCACGTTTTGAGTCGTTCATTGGATTAGTCCACACAGAAAGTCTGCAAAGTTCGTTCTCCACCAGCAGTTTGAGTGGGACACTATGACTCTTTAGACGCGAAACATATGCTAAAATAAAGACGTATCCATTAAGATATTTAAGAATAAAGGAGAAGTACACCTACTTGAGTTCATCGATGCTGCTTGCGTATGTCCAAGGCTCGAGACTTCATGAGCAAGTCGGGCAGTGTCTGCCTGAAGAACGGAGAAAAACTCAGTCAAGAGCTTCGAGTCTGTGTCCATCTGTAGGCGATTAGAGCCATGGGACCATCTGCACCCGCAATGAGAAACTTGGTCACATGACAGACGTTTGCTTACTGAGGGCGCACAGAAAACCACGAAAATGCAACTGCATATAGACTTTCCCGAAGCGCATGCTCACAGTAGGAATCAAGTCTCGAACTTGCCAAGGCCTCAAAGCCAAAAATCAGAAGAGAGAACCGAGCCTCCCTCGCTAAGGCATGTGTACTGCAACAAACATTTGTCTCAGAGTATCACAGAATGCGGCGATTTTATTACCTCAATGACCGATAAGCCATTGCTGAGCGTAGGACTAGGCGCTGGATGAGCAGCATTAAGCCTGGTTTGCGGAATTTCGCGGCATGCAGTCTACTGAAGAGCATTTGCAAGACTAGCGTATGCGGGGTGAGCAGACGACGGGCATGATTAGTAGCGCGGTCAATGACGTCTTTGTCTGTAGGCGCGTAATCGACAGGATGATAGAATGGGTCGTCGTAGCTGGAAGCGGTGATTAGCCCCGAGCCATCAACCTTCGGAGTTAAGATCTTACTTGAGCGTCTTTGAGAAAATGCCCCTCGCTAATCTAATACTCGCCATCCACGCTGAGTTGATTTCGGCCATCATGGCAATTTCAAACGTTGGTCGCTCCGAGATCACCCATGTCCACGTCTCGATGCCGGCGGCGATGGCAGATGGCGTAAAGACCTCAAAGGGCAAGGCAACCATATAGTACATTAATGTATAATCACACTGTCAAGCCAGTTAAGTGAGCAAATATAAAATGGGCGGCTACTCATACCCTGGTCACTGCGATGAGAGACGAAGCGCAACGAAATAGTAACCGCTTCAAGTCCTGGATGGTGAACGAGTTACGCTTATCGCGCACCGCAGCAAGAGCCGAGTGCATCTTTTCGCGAAGAGCTGCAATCTCAGAAACTGGATCATTTTCATCGGGTGGTTTCTGCAGGTTCTTGCCTAGAACCGACATACATAAGTATGAGATAAGGGCCCATGAAAACATGATAACACAAACCTCCCCTCCCAGCAAGACGTAGGCCAGCTATCTCTCCCGTATAATACGCTTTTGACGCAAGTTGACTGATCAAAATCTTAGAGCGATCAGGCTTATGCTTAGAAAGCCCGGCAAGGGAGGCTATGCAACAATGAGAAGGAATGGAACAAGGAACTTTAAATACACGTACATAGCTTCCGCTCTACGGGACCAATTACCTTTCCATAATTTTCAGCAATTGAAGCCCCGAGATCGACCGAATCAATGGGCGACAGCGATTGATTAACAGCGAGATATTTCTTGGAAAGATGGTAAGTTTTGTCTCTGCGTAGGTTAAAGTAATGGGGGCAGTTACCTGAAGCGTGGATTGCAATTCCATGGGAGCGCGACTGAGTGCAAGCTCGAACCACTTTGCAGAATTACGCTGCAAATTGACGAGAATTTCATCCCTAATCTTGTAGTCATCAGGAAGCTGGAGAGATATGTCTACCCGATCGGAGTATAATTCGTAGACCGGATTATACTGTAACGCTGGCTGAGCAAGATACATGGAGCGTTACCTGTACTAACCTCGTCCACATATTCACCCTCACATGAACGCCGGAGTAGTGTAAGAACTTCGAGGATTGAAAGCACAAGTTGGGGGTCGCACATAAGCGATGGGAAGAACGTGATGAGTCTGTGGAGGTATTTCGATGCCACGGTGCGTGCCTTGGCGACCCGGTGCGTACTGCTGACTAGCAGGACTTGCAGTTCGCTAAGTAATTCCCCCGGTAGAGATTGGGTCCGAGCTTGGTGATTTAGATCTTGAATTGCATCTGTAATAATCTGCACAGATAGTTCGATTGCAAGTTGCGGTGGAATCTATTTTTTACGTACCTTTTCGGCCATGGAATCCAAACATGCGCTTAGATCTGTACGGCTGTTGATGCTATTGTTCGTGAAGTAGGGCACCAGAGATGAGGGGAGACCAGCAGTAGCGCGCATTCCTTCCAAATCATGCATAGTAAGAAGAAAAATGACTTCTCCAGAGGATATGGAGCGAATCTCTGTGTGGTTGAATGGTAGATACTTGTTGAGCAAGCCGCGATGTTTTGGCATAATCTTCTATATCGTCATGTGCGGCACATGATGGATGGACAGAAGAACTCACATTATGCGCATACTCCCGCCGAATCGACGAATTGAACTCAATGTCGCTTACAAGCGGATCGTGGGCCTCCTCAAAGACCAGGGCAGGCGTCTTTGCAGCAATGCGGGATAATGCGGGGCGGCGCCACTCTGTCGCCGAACCATCCTTTCCATCTGCCGCAGTAAACTGGAATAGAGTACAAAGGAACCACATTTTACGGAACAGGGCGACCAGCTCTGGAGATGAGCCAGAGCGGGGATTAAAGTCGCCATGACTCAGAAGCGCATCGATTGGTAAGAGAAGAGAGACAAGTTGTTCAGCAAGATCTTCCGCCTTCATAAGTCGGTTCTGGATAGAGGCATTTTGGATTGCGATCCCCTTTTCCTCGAACAACGATAGGAGGCCCTGCAAGTAGATAAGATAGAACTCTGGTCGTTGATCCAGGTCATGCGCAAGTCTAGTCTGTGCGGCCAGAATCTGTGGAGAGCTGTTCTTAAGCAAATTCGGCATGATCACAATACACCTTTTACCATATTGCACGAGAACCTTGGATCGTCGGAGTGAATAGAGAGACTGAGAGAAGAAAAAGCCTTTGTGATACCCAAAAACGAAGCCTCTGAAGCCTCCAATGCTAAATCCACAAGATTATGAACTATGGCGGCCTCAGCGTATGGTTCAGAAACGGGAAGCCGTTGGATCAGCATCGCAATGGTTAGCTTAGTGGCCTATATAACCGATTATAAGCTGAGATTGTTTTTGACATAAGCAACGGTAGTCACTTCATCGCGCTTGAATTCAAGGGCAAGCCTTGATACCACTGATATCGTACTAGTGGTGATCAGTTGTCTCTCCTCTTCCGTGTGGCCATGAGTAACTGTGTCGATGGAGTGTACAGTAGCGCGATCTGAATGCATAAGTGGGTATTCGCCATTCAAACCGGAGAATTGGCCAAACGCCGGGATGTTATATGGTGTGTCGTGTATCTCCTTGCTCGTTGTGGCGACATAATTCAGTAGGGAGTACATGTTTGACATGATTTGGTCGTCACCCGGTGCCAACTATTTTGGGTAAGAAGACAATAAATAAAAGACAGGTGCCAGATACCTGGATGCACAAAGCAAGACATTTGGCGGCAGCGTACAAAGTTGGAGGAATTCGAGACTCGCTAACAAATTCATTCTCAAACGTGGCTACCGGCGACGTGACAAAACGTCTAAGGTGGGATACCAGGGAAGACGCGGTCTCGGGGAAACTATACATGAGTAGAAACCAAAGGCTCCGAAAAAAAAAAGAGGAACATACTGTCGCACTAGTACAGTAACTGCTTTCGAAGCAGCCACTTGAATGAGACTATCAGCGATTGGCGAATCCAAACTAAGAATGACTTTAAGGCGCAAAAACAGATTGTTGTCAAGATCTCGAAGGGCAACAACACAGACGGTGCCCAATTTCTGGCAGAAGTTGAGGTATAATCAACCAAAGCTAATGCTGGATCTTACCAAACTCTCAGACATGGTCTCCCATGCATATGCATCCAGTGACGGCTCAGAATCCATCTCCTCGATCTGTACAAGGAGATCAGTGAAAGCTTGTGTCGATAACTCGAGAGACTTCTTCAAGGCGCTCTTCATGAACGGCTCGGAGGCACCAGTCTCGGAGGCAACGTCCCGGGTAAGCGCTGACCAGGCCTTATTAGCAGCTGCAGCCTCAAACTCTTCCCCAGAGTTAGTAGAGGCGGGTGCTTGTGACGGATAAAGAGCCTGAGCTAACATAGTCCACTGGGCCTCTTCCACGCAACACAGGAGAAAATATCCATTAAGGGGTCGACCGCTCAATACATAGCGCGAAAGGAGAGCTTGTACGTAGTTCTTGATGTCAACTTCGCCGTCTTCGTCCTGAACGACATTGAGGAGAGAGCGATTCAGACGCTCGATCACATCATGTTCAAAGAGGACGTTAAGGTGTTCAGAGACTGAAGCCCAGGCAAGATAGGTCCAAGAGAACTCGGTGGAAATGATAGCACGATATAATCCATGGAACGAGAGCGCATGAAGGGTAAGTATTTCAGAGGCTATTCAAGACTTAGAGAAACGCATTCAACAGAAAACGGAGACTCACGAGGACTATTTCGTAGTTTGTCGACAAGGACAGACGTGAAGGTCGTTATAGCGGTCATGACGCCATCCCTGTATTCCGAATGGACCGCGGCAAGTTTCAAGAGAGCGGAGACAGTAGAATAGGCTAATTGGTCTGGCAAAGACCAGTCTTGGAAGAAATTCGTTCGACTATTCATTCAGCGAGAACAATGGTGAGAGCTCACCATCCCAGGTTAGGTTCATGTCGAAGTCAATATAGGGTATGTCTCGGAGAATATCGAGTAAGACAGGGACAGTAGTTGGGAGAAGAGTAGACGTTATGTTCGCAGACAGCTCTGCGAACCCGATATTGCACCTCGCCCTCGAAGCCGACTAGTCTCACCGATTATAACTATCACGCTAAGGGATATGAGAGACGCCCACCATGAACACCCTCTGCTCCAAGCTAACGTTGGCACTACTCTCATTCACATCATCCGTAGAAATAGCCCTAGTCGTGACACTGGAAGTGATCAGGTCGACAGAAGAGTCGATTGTGGGGTCTGCAGGGTCATCTTTGGAAGCGCCCACACTAGCAGCGAGGTCCGAGAGAATTAATTGATGGATATTAAATTCAAGACTACATAATGAATTACCATTCTGAGGAGCTCAATGAAATGTTAGGATGAAGCGTACCCGTCCATTGCCCGGCTGGCAGAAAGCGTTGGCTCAAGGAGTCCGGGTTGCGCACGGACCGACAACTGGAAATCGTTATATAAGGTCACGATGTCACGCGGTTGCCCCAGTTGTCGTGACTGTGACGCCTAACTGTCACCTTGCATAGTACATTCGTACGCATTCGTACGTGCGTCGTTAACCACGTTACCGCATCGGTTTCTGGAAGTAACTCGATGGAGGACTCGTGATGTTGAACACGTGCGTGTGTGACATATCTAAAGCTCGAGTGCATAATCCGCCAGGCTGGAGGTCAGGTCGGCGCCTGACAGCCACGGAGGACACCGAACCTTGCCGAACCTTCCTGTCTTGGGCACCGGGTAGCCTGTTTGAGGCGCTTTCGGTTCTCTCTCTACCTTGCTACCCACCGTCTAACCCAGCATGTCCTTCTCCTCGCGGAAGAAGAAGCACACGCCTTCTAACTCTGCCCCTGCCATTGGACTTGCCTCACACTCGCAGCCTGTCAACCCATGGTCTGCACATACTCCCCCATTAGGACAGTCGCCATCACCATTTCCTCGATATAGTCATGCGCTTTCCACGACTGGCACTCCCGCTGGCGAATTGTTCCTCTTTGGTGGTTACTCACACGACCATATACGGAACGATCTATATGTGGATAATCCACGACTTGTCCAATTCATCAGACACATCACCGAGCCTCAAAGCACCCAATAAAGACTATGTAGTCTTTTCTGATGGAAAGGCTAAGGTCACACTTCCACGGGCATTTTCCAGAGGACTCGCATTGAAAATTTCATGCCGACCGTTAGATTGGTAGCTTTCATCTGTGACACAGGGTCTGTACCTCATCGCTCTAATGCCCATAATGGAACACCTCTACATATCTGAGCACAAATATTCCCGACTGCGTTAGCAAGACAACATCGAAGACACCCAAAGGCTGGAACTTTTACACCTGTTCACCCCTGAGAGACCTATCTGTCCCGGAAATTCGCACCACGCATTGCGCCCCATTCTGCAAGAACCAGACTGGGGGAAATGTGATTGAAGTGTTACCTCAGGCTCATCGCGGTGTCTTTGCTTGGAGGAGCGCCACCCATCGGGGCCTGTCCAGGAAGGGATTGGAAGGTTTGTTACCATGCGACAGCTCGTCTGTCACCCTGTAGTTGTTTCTTACTGGGACAGAATACAGGACGACTTATTGGAAGTCGATTATTGATCAGTATTTTCTGCTTCCTCTCACTGCTCGCTATTTTTTCTCGCGTTCCTCGTAAGTCTTGAGACATTAGTCTCAGTATTTTCTAAACATCACTATGAGCAGACTTGTATGACATTCTTGTGTAGAACGGAAGTTAATAGATTTCGAAAGTAGTCATCATTCACTACGAACCTCGGGCCCACGCCACGCGTTCGCAGTTCATCTGTTTTATCTCGCCGCTCGGGCCCAGAACGGGGTGCGGACGCCCTTACGTCCAAGGGATTGACGCGAACCACGCCATGCCACTATCAGAATCGGGCCAAGCGCATGAGTTTACCAGAATAATACATGCACAGAAAGGCACTAAGATAAAGGTGCTCCCTGCAAAGCAGCGACGACCAACTCGAGAATTTCCTTGACGGACTTCCCCCGGTTTTTATCGTCTTTGGCGATTGGCTGCCACGTCTCACCATGACGTGGTTCCGCCGCCTGACATCGCGTCACCACATCCTCCTGTTGTGCCGCCATCCCATGTTGCCGCTCGAATTTAAGCCACCAACCCCACGCATCACCCAAGTCCGGGCCCGCAGTGACAGCACGATCGAACCACCGGCGTGTCATCTCGATCTTCCGGTCTGTCCAGAACAGCCGAGCGACAGTACAAACTACGAGCGGATCGCCCTCACATTTCTTAAGCGCGTCCACACTGCGCGCTTTGCGCTGTGGCCGGGCCTCTGACCAGATTGCCATCGACCAGAGTAGGCCGGATGTTGGACATTCTTGTAGCGCACGCGCGAGCAAGGCCTTCCCTTGTGCGGCCGCGCCTGAACGTTCCTCGACTCGGACTGCCTCCGCCCAGAGGACGTCACTCTTCGGGTTGACCAGACGCGCTTTCTCGAGCAACGCCCTTGCGCGTATACTCTTCCCATCGGCCTCTTCTAGCCTGCTAGCAAGTACCCGCAGAGTGATATCCTTCGGGACAGCCTTGATCCCAGCAGTATACGCAGCGCGTGCTTCAGAGTAATTGTTGGCGGCTTGGTGAATCTGCCCTTGGATCATATACAGTTTGGCAAATTTCGGATATTTCGATAATGCGGCGGTGACTGTTTTGAAAGCGAGTTCAGCTTGGCCTTGTTGTCGCTCGAATACAGCCGATTTCATCCAGATCTGGGTAGAAGTGAATAACAAAATGAGTCCCAGTAATCGCTGAGAGAGAAAGAGGTTGTAATCACCCTCTCAGTGTCTGCAACTGTCCGCGCACGCACTAATAGTTCACGTGCCACATCCAATTCTCCATTTTCCGCCTCGAGCTTGACAGCGGCCAGCCAGATCTGCTCGCTCTCCGAGTTTCTCACGAACGCGCGTTCAAGGACCTCACGCGCCGCAGGCACGTCCCCACCCAGCCACTTCTCCTTGGCCCACATGAGCCATAGTACTTCCGCCTGAGGGCAGCACTCGACAGCACGCGCAAGCAGTTTGTCGAGGCTCTCGTGAGAGCCGTGGGCCTTCTCAAGGTCGGCCGCGCGGCGCCAAAGGTCACGGCGGTCGGGGAATACGCGTAGCGCGTATACTAGCACAGCGCGCGCAGTACCAACGCGTCCACGCGCCTCCGCTGCCTCTGCGTCACCAAGCCATGTCGCAAAACGGTCTTCCTCCTCCACATCCATTGCAACGGTTGCGGATACCATCGCCTCGCACGTACGCGGCGCACCCTCAGCCTCACATCGCTCAGCTTCCTTGAGCCATTGCTCACGCGTGAGCAGCACGCCATGCGCACGCAACGCCCGAACAGCTGTTTCAAGCGTCTTATCGACGCGTTCGAGTTCCTCCGTACGCTTCTCCTCTGAGAGGTCGGCCGCATACGCCTCTTGTTCGATCAGGCGGCCCGCAGCGATCCAAATTTCGTGAGATGTGGGCACCGCTTTGCGCGCCTTGTTAAGCACTGCTTTCGCGTTTTCAGGCGTCTCAAGGCGGGCAAGGGCGAGCCAGAGCTCAACAGAGAGTGGGATCACTTCAACGGCTCGGGAGAGGAGAATGCGTGCGTCCGCGGGAGATGTTTCTAGATTGACGGTTTCTTTCCAGAGGCGCACCGAGTTTGGAATGTGTTCGAGAGCTAGGTCACAGATGAACCTGTAAAAGACGGCAGAAATGGAGAAGTCGTACCTCGTCTTAATACGCGCTTCTTTGCTTTCACGTCATGCTCGAGGTCAG
>WNFQ01004169.1_pt1 | contig 10517 bp, 9 predicted proteins | sample 5400171 | NCBI WGS metagenome assembly WNFQ01 (sample SAMN13153356, study PRJNA577476) | soil metagenome | isolation source: 20 cm soil under Madrone tree | place: USA:California | collected 2016-06-14 | reverse complement strand
TCAAATCTGAAATCTCAAATTCCAAATAGCGAATATGTCATTACTCGTCGTAGGTTCGGTGGCGTTTGATAACGTCGAAACGCCGTTCGGCAAGCGCGAACGCATGCTGGGAGGCGCAGCCTCTCACTTTTCAATCTCCGCCAGCTTCTTTACCGAGGTCCGCGTCGTCGCAGTGGTCGGCGGTGACTTTGGGCAGACTGAAAGAGATGTGTTTGCGGGCCATAACATTGATACGAGCGATCTGGAAGTTATTCCGGAGGGGAAAACATTTCAATGGCACGGCCGGTATGAATACGACCTGAATGTGGCGCATACGCTCGATACTCAATTGAATGTTTTTGCCGGCTTTGAGCCAAAACTTTCCGAGAGTTCCAAGCAGGCGCGGCTGGTTTTTCTCGGCAACATTCAACCGGATTTGCAGCGCGGCGTGCGCCAACAGGTTCCCGACGCCGAGTTGGTCGCGCTCGATACAATGAACCTCTGGATTGATATCACCCGCGATTCATTGCAGAAGACCATCGAAGTCGTTGACCTGGTTATTATCAATGATGCCGAAGCTCGCCAGTTGACTGAGGAACCTAACCTGATCAAAGCAGCGCGCAAGATTCTCTCCTGGGGACCGCACACTCTGATCGTCAAGCGAGGGGAATTCGGTGCTGCGATGTTTACTAAAGACGAGTACTTTGCGATTCCGGCTTATCCTCTGGAAGCGGTCTTCGATCCAACGGGTGCGGGTGATACTTTTGCGGGCGGTTTGATGGGTTATCTCTCGAGCCAGGAAAAGATCGATGCCGGCGCTCTGCGGCGCGCCATGATCTTTGGATCAGTGATGGCATCTTTCAACGTCGAAGAGTTTGGCACCGAACGGGTGCAAAGGCTGACACACGATGAGATCAACCAGCGCTTCCGCGACTTCAAACGCTTCACACATTTTGAAGAGATTCCCTTTGAGCGCGCGGTCAGCGCGGTGAAATAGCGCAAGTTCTCAAAGTGTTAACTCGCCGGTGCGTCGCGCCAGATAACATCTTGCGCTACAATTAAAATATGTTCTGTCCAACTTGCGAGGCTGAATACGAACCGGGGATTACTCATTGTGTCGACGATGGCGCAGAGTTAGTCGAGCGTCTGAGCGTCTATGCCGGCGCACACGACGGCAGTGAAGCCAGATTCGTCGCGCTACACACTTTGTCGTCGCCGGCCGAGGCGGAGATGGTCAATGACATCCTGCAACAGAACGGAATACGCTCGGCCGTGCAGTCGGGAGCATCGGATCAATTCTCGCCATTGTTTTCCGTGATGTCGCCCGGGGCGCAGGTGCTCGTTGATGAACGCGACCTCGATAGGGCCAGAGAGCTTTACGCGTCATTCTTCGGTGACGATACTTCGCCGCTGACCGGCTCCACTTCGGAAGAAGACGATCAAGAGTCAGAATAATTGGCCCCAGACTTCAGTCTCTGATCCTTAAGTCTGAACCCAGGTGTCGAGATCGTTCCAGAAGCCCTGCGGACACGGATTCATCTCGCGCGTCTATTCAATGCGACCTGACAGGTGCCGTGGATTTCCACCATTTCAGAGAGCAATCTGCGGTCTAGTCACCAGACTGAAGTCTGCGACACCTCGTATGAGTGATACTTCCTCAGAGCCGCTCGTAGTGCTGATGACCGCGGCGAACCGCGAAGAGGCGGAACGAATTGCAGAGATGCTCGTCAGTTCGCACCTGGCTGCCTGCGTCCAGGTCCTACCCGAAATTCAATCGATCTATCGTTGGCAGGGTGAGGTCGTTCGGGGGACGGAAAGTTTGCTGTTGGCCAAGACGGCGAAACACCAGTTCGACGATTTAGTAAGCAGAGTCACCGCTATACACAGTTACGAGACGCCGGAGATTATCGCGCTGCAGGTCACTGCCGTTGCGGAACCTTATCTCAAGTGGCTGCTGGGTTCGCTCCCCGAAGGATCGTAAGTCTTGACCACAGAAACGATTTCCTCGGGCGAGTCCGTCACGTGCAAGCGCTGGAAATCATCTTCGACAATCTTCCCTTCGGTCAGCATTCTGCCTCGCAGCCACTCCAGCATTTCCTGCCAATATTTTGAACCATAGAGCACTACCGGGAAGTTATGAATCTTGTGCGTTTGGATCAGGGTCAACGCTTCAAAGAGTTCGTCGAGTGTCCCAAAGCCCCCGGGGAAAATGATGAAGGCATTGCTGTATTTGACAAACATCATCTTGCGGACAAAGAAGTATTTGAACTTAAGGGAAAGCGTCAGGTAAGGATTCGAACTTTGCTCGTGCGGTAGTTCGATGTTGCAACCAACCGAGGCGCCGCCAACTTCAAAAGCGCCACGGTTAGCGGCCTCCATGATTCCCGGACCTCCGCCGGTGATCACAGTGCACCCCGCGCGCGCCAACAGCGCGCCGGTTTCCTGCGCGGCCCTATATTCCGGATGATCAGGGGGTGTGCGGGCCGAGCCAAAAACACTCACTCCATTCTTGATGTGAGCCAGATCCTCGAAACCCTGGACGAACTCGCCCATGATGCGAAAGACACGCCAGGTATCGGTGTGCAGAAACTCGTCTGCGCTCGGCGTTTCCAGCAGACGTTCGTCCTGGGTTCCGCCCGGTGGTGTCTGATTGAATTCGTCTTTGTCCACAACCCCTCGCAATTGTTTAGAGTCGGGCTACTGCCTGACTAAGCGGGCCGTAGCCCGCTTCTAAACCTCAGATTCGACCAACTGAATTTAGAGCCCCATGATGTTATAGCCGCAATCGACATAGATCGTTTCGCCGGTAATGCCCGATGACAACTCGCTGCAGAGAAAGAGCGCGGTGTTGCCCACCTCGCGCGGTTCGACGTTGCGATGCAGCGGCGCGCGTTCGGCGTGATGTTTCAGCATCGTGCTCAAGCCTGATACGCCACGCGCTGATAAGGTCTGAATGGGTCCGGCGCTGATCGCGTTGACGCGAATATTTCGCGGTCCGAGATCGGCGGCGAGATAACGCACGCTTGATTCCAGCGCAGCCTTGGCGACGCCCATCACGTTATAGCCTTGATAGACTTTGTCCGCGCCGTGAAAAGTCATCGTGACAATGCTGCCGCCCTCAGTCATCAAAGGCGCGGCCGCGCGGGCGAGTTGCGTCAACGAGTAGGCGCTGATTTCGAGCGCCGTTGCGAAAGCATCGCGTTCAACTTTCATATATTCGCCTTCCAGCGCTTCGCGTGGCGCAAAAGCAATGCTGTGTATCAGAAAGTCAAGCCGGCCAAACTCCGACGTGAGTCGCTGGAAGGTCTCGTCAACTTCGTCCTGCTTAGTAACATCGCATGACAGCAGGCATGAATCCGGCATCTCTGCTTTCGTCAGGCTTTCAACGTTATCTTTCAGCCGGTCGCCCTGATAAGCAAATGCGAGTCGCGCCCCAGCTTCGTGCAGCGCCTGCGCCGTGGCCCAGGCAATGGAGCGTTTGTTGGCGACCCCGAAAATAATTCCTTGTTTGTGTTTCAGCATTCAGATATTCCTTAACCGTGATCGAAGCTAAACGCGGAAAGTATTAAGTAAGTAACGGTGAAAGGGCAAGTAGCGCGAAGCCCGGGGCGCGGATATCCTGTCCGCCAGCGCACTTTGCGCGCTAGTCCTAACCACCTTCAAACGATATTCGCGCTGCGCGCTCAGGCGGACCAGGATGTCCGCGCTCCATTCATACTAGTGCTTGAAATGCCTTATACCCGTAAAGACCATTGCGAGGCCGTGTTCATCGGCGGCGGCCATCACTTCTTCATCGCGCACTGAGCCGCCGGGTTGAATGACAGCCGTGATCCCATGCTTCGCGGCTTCGTCGAGCCCGTCACGGAAAGGGAAGAAAGCATCTGAAGCTAGAACGGATCCGGCGGTCGGCAACTGCGCGCGCATGGCGCCAATTTTCACGGAATCCACGCGCGACATCTGGCCGGCGCCGACGCCGACGGTCTGCCGATCTCGGACATAGACGATTGCGTTTGACTTCGTGTGTTTGCAAACCGTCCAGGCGAACAGCAGATCTTCGATCTCTTTGTCCGATGGCGCCCGCTTGGTTACAACTTTCAAATCTTCGCGTTTCATTCGATGAGTATCACGCGTCTGCACCAGCATTCCGCCCGAGATCTGTTTGTATTCGAGGCCTGCGATCGATTCCGGCCGGCCCGCGCGCAGCACCCGCAGGTTCTTCTTCGTTTTCAGAACTTCCAAGGCGGCCGGTTCATAATCCGGAGCGATGATCACTTCAGTAAAAATTTCGGTGATCGCGCGCGCCGCGTCTTCGTCGAACGGTGTGTTGAAAGCGACAATGCCTCCGAACGCTGATACAGGATCACAAGCGAGCGCTTTTCGGTAAGCTTCTTCGTTCGACGTTCCTAACGCCACACCTGCAGGGTTCGTATGCTTGATGATCGCGCAGGCCAGGTCGTCAAAGTCGCAGACAAGTTGCCAGGCGGCATCGGCGTCCACGTAGTTGTTGAAGGACATCTCCTTGCCGGAAAGCAATTCAGCGCCGACTATGCCTTGAGGCGCCGGCTCTTCGGAAGACTCTTCATCGCGAAATGGATCCTCGGAACGATAAAGGTCGGCTTGTTGATGAGGGTTTTCGCCATAACGGAGGTCTGAAATCTTGTGTAACACCAGCCCGTCGCAATTCAAAAGAGTATCTGGCGGAACCTCTTGTGGAAATTCTTTACCCTCCAACTCGTTCAGATAAGCGAAAATCGCTCCGTCGTACGCGGAAGTCCGGGAGAATGCGTCGCAGGCGAGCTCTTGTCTCAGTTCGATCGTAAGAGCGCCGTCGTGCTGACCCATTTCATGAATGATGAATTCATAGTGGCGAGTATCGGGAACGACGGCGACGCTCTCAAAATTCTTGGCGGCAGACCTGATCATTGCCGGTCCACCGATATCAATTTGTTCGATAGCGACTTCCGGAATGACGTCTACGCTCTTAATTGTTTCCTCAAAGGGATAAAGATTCACGACAACCATGTCGATAGGTTCGATCCCACGGTCGTTCATCGCTGCGAGGTGTTCAGCGTTGTCTCGTAAGCCGAGCAAAGCGCCGTGAATCTTCGGATGCAGGGTTTTGATCCGGCCGTCCATCATCTCTGGAAAGCCGGTCACGTCCGAAACATCACGCACCTCGATCCCGGCATCACGCAAGGCGCTCGCTGTCCCGCCTGTGCTAATGATTTCCACATCGAACCGCTTTAGCTCGCGCGCAAAATCGACGATGCCGGTCTTGTCCGAAACGCTAATCAAAGCGCGGCGAATCTTTACCAGTTGTAATTCGTTCTCGGTTGTCATATGCCTCGTCAGAACCACCTGCGGTAGCGGGTGGGTTGCTATGTGGTCCGTAGTTGATTCACTGAGGAACCACCCGCTACCGCAGGTGGTTCTGACAAAGCCTATTTCAGGCTGTAGCTGCTTCTGAGTTGAGTTACCTTCAGCTTGCGATTTGAAACCGAAACAGCCGTCGGGTGAAGCTTCCCGTCACGTGATGCTGCGCTCGGATAAAAACCAATTACATATTGGCTCCGCAAATCTTCTTCGATGGCCGAGAACACGGGCGTCAGATCAACCGCCGCGTGGGGATTCAAAGCCGAGGCCGTAGAGCCCGCGACGAAATTCCTGCCGCCGGTCTTTTCTGCCAGATCGCGGAAGCCTTTGGCTGCGGGGCGGGGAACCAGACGCCCTTCGCGCGGAGTGAATAAAGGTAGTTGAATTACATAGAACGAAATATTCCCGAGGTTCGCAGCCGCGATAACCTGTTGAGCGGTCGCCCTGCTTGCGGTATCCAGTCCGTCGCTAATCAAGATAGCGATTCGCCGCTCGGTAGAATTTTCAGGTCGCTGTGCGTAAGCCTTAATCGCAAAAATCGCTGCGTCAAAAATCGCGGTCCGTTGACTGAGGTCCACGGGTATGTTGAAGGCCGCCCGCGCGGTGTCCGTTTCAGTGGCGAATGGGGCCAGTAACCTTGCCTGTTGTCCAAAACGGATCACGGCCACGCTGGAGGCCGGACCGAAATGCGAGAAGAGTGCCAGGGCAGCTTCGCGCTGACGCGAGAGTTGCTCGCGCAGGCTGCCGGAATTGTCCAACACAAATGCGAGCGCGATGCGGTCTGCGCCCGACGCGAAGTAATCGATCTTGGTGTTGCGGCCATCGTCGCCCAGAATAAAATCCTGCTGCTTCAAATTTGAAACTCGACGCCCGCGTGAATCGGTAACTGTCACGGGCACCGCGACAAGGTCGGTGCGCACGGAAATGACGTCGACTGGCTCGGTTTCCTGGGCGGAAACGAAAAACGAAAACAGCAACAAGCTAAGAAGTGTAGTTAGACAGAGAGGGAATCGCGATCCGCGCCGAATGTGCGGGTTGTGCAGGGCCATGCTCAGGCGGGCTAAAAAAGAAAGCGCCCGAAGAACAGGATGCTTAGGATTATCAGGACAGTAATGACGATGATCTTAACGAGACTCATGAGTCGTTCCTCGTTACCTTCAAGGAAATGTGATTTTATTGTGGTTCAGGGAGACTGTCAACACTGCAGTGGCGGAAGTACTGGGGCAATTGCGTGTGGCCGTCGGGTCGTGATGCGAGGAACTAGCCCGACCGTCAGGGAGGCTCAATTCGTGGCTCGGAGCCCGTTCCTGACGATCGGGCTAATACCCCGCAAGCTAACAACACCGTCTTAACCACTATTGTGACGGATTCTGCTGGTGACTTAGACTCGGTCGGTCGTGCCTGAAAAGATCATCGGCGAAGGTCATCGGCCAATCAGTTGCACCGCGACGGCAATGAAGACTATGCCCACAATTGCGGCAGCAGAGACAGTCAAACTCGAAGAACGCCGGTGAGCCTCGGGCAGTAGATCGCTGGTGGCCGTATAGAGGAAGAAGCCCGAAGCGAAGCCCAGGAAGATTGCCAGGGCTGTGGGCGGTGGCAGAATGGCCAGAGCGAGCAGACCTCCAACGACGGGCGCAATTGCATCCATCGCCAGAAAGACCACGTCCCGACGCCGCACCGGTTCCCCATGAGTGACCAACAGAATAGTATTCAGACCGTCACTCATGTCATGCGCTATGACCGCCAACGCCACCAGCAATCCCGTTTTCCAGTTCAACAAGGAAGCCGCGCCAATCGCGGCTCCGTCAAGAGTGCTGTGAACGATTAGGCCGATCGAGCCCAGGCGGCCAACGTGCTGGTGAACTTCGTTGGTGCAGTCTCCTTCAGGGCAGGCATGCAGGACCAGCAGGCGTTCAACCAGATAGAAGATAAGGAATCCCGCCACCACGATGCCGAGGACGAATCGAGGGCTCCAGCCCTGCGTCGTGGCAACCGACAGAGACTCGGGCAGCAGATCGAAAAAGACCGCTCCCAGCAGGACGCCTGCGCCTAGTCCCATTAACAAATGAATCCGATGCCTGGCGACAATCGCGATGTACCCACCGACTAGCGTTGAGCACATCGCAAGTAGAGTAAAGAGAAGTGTGGACATTGGACTTCAGACATTCTCGCATGGATTCCAATATGGCTTCAGTGATTCGTCAGGCAAGCGTAGGTGCTCTGTTCCAGGCCGGGATTCGTTTCGGCTGCCGGCGGCTCAGTTCTGGGGCCATAGCTGCTAATGGCACGACGAGTTACTCGTAAGAACTGAAAAAGACCCCGGCACGATCACTAGTAGCTCTTCCTGATTGTTTTCTGGGCCTTTCATCTCTAGAGTCAGATCTGAATCTCAAAATGAAACGACCGCCGCATCGATTGTGGTTGGATGCGGCGATCTAGTTCATTGACGGTTCTGGCTAGCGCGACTAGAAAGTCACTCCTGCCTGAACTTGGAACGTGCGGGGGGTGACAAAGTGTGTACCGCTGAACGTCGAGAGGAAGTTATAAAGCGCCGACTTGTTTGTGATGTTGATGGCCGTAAATCGCAAGGTCAGCTTCTTGTGCTCGGTGCCGAGCAGGTTGTCTGTACCGGCGCTGAAATCAAAAAGATTACGCGGCGCAATGCGCGGCGGATTGGTGTCGTCGTTCTCTGTCCCATCAGCCGGAATGCGGACGCGCAAAGCACCGCGATTCGCCGAGGAACACGCGAGAATGGCCTGCGTGGGCGTGGCGAACGTGCTGCCGCAGAACAAACCAATTTGCGCCTGCTGGTCCGCAGTCAGAGCCAGCGCCGATGCGAAGTCCGGAACCGAACCTGCCACCAGACCGCTGTCGTAGCGCCAGGTAAAGTTGACGTAGGGCGCGACTTTCTTCCACTTCTCGAACTGATACTGCACCTGCGTGGTTTGCTCGAGCTTCTGATCATGATCGATTCGGAAGACGCCTGACGGCAGATTGGAATTGAAGAACAACCCGCCAGTCTCGGGCGGAAAGAAACGTGCCCGTGTATGTCCGGCCACGATGAAAGCCGACAGTCCTTTGTAGTTTGTCAGGTTGAGACGCAGGGAAGCACCGTCGACCTTCGACTTCTGCCACGAAATCGGAAAGGTGACCGACGTGTTAAAGAGCACGTTGAAGTCGTAGGCGTTATTCGTCCGCTTGATGAAGTAGTCCATGTCCAAAAGCAGATGTCTACCGAGCGATTGTTGAAAGCCGGCGTTGACTTGGGTACGCGCGCCCGGCCGCAACGGCAAATTACTGGTGTCACCCAGAATGCCGTTGGCCAGTCCGCCGGCGCCGGTCACGCTCGAAAGAATCAGATTCTCATTGTATGGACTTTCGAAACTGCGCATGAAAGAGGCACGCAGGACCGTGCCTGTGCTCTTGAGGTGGTACGAGACACCCAGTCGCGGCTGCAAGAGTTTCCCCTTGGTAATCCCATCGTAGTTGTCGAACCGAACACCCAACGACACCGCCGCCTGACCAAGCGTCAGGATGTCCTGTGCATAGAAAGCTTCCTGCTTGATATCTGTATGGCCGCGGAAGGTGAACTGTTTGCCGCCACGGGTCAAATCGAATGGCAAGAGGCCGGGCAGAAAGTCTGGGCTGGCCGGATCGTTGAAAGTGGGATCGGTGATTCCGAACTTGAAAGACTCGGTCAGGAAGGTGTGGGAAAGCTGCACGCCGAATTTGGCGTTATGTATCCCCTTTACGTAAGACAAGTCAGCTTTCACTCCGACGTTATTTAATCGGCGTGACTGGCTGAAGGTCATGGTCTGATCGGAAAACGGATTCGGGCTGGCGAAGTATTTAACGTTATCCAGACGGTAATACGGGTTAACCGAGAGCACCGTGGTCGCGCTGAAAATGTGAACGTAGCCCGGCGCGATGTTAAGGCTATGAACCATCTGTCGTTGATCCTGCCCCAGGGCTTGCTGATCAAATTGATTGGGGGTCAGGAAACTGTTACGAGCTAGAAACAGATTAAGGTGAAACGTGTCTTTAGAGTTCGGGCTGTAGTCGATGCGATCAAAGATACTGCCCGCCGAACCCTGGTCATGCAGTACGGTGAACTCCGGCGAATCAAGAAACCTCCGCGAGCGTTCGAAGTTAAACGTAACAAAGTTGCCCGCCTTTGCATTTCCGAAACCCAAGGACGCATCCTGCCCGATCGTACCGAACGTGCCATAGGTCGTACTAAAGCTTCCGGTAGGCTTCTTCTGATTCAGACCTGACTTGGTAATTGCATTCACGACCAGACTTGTTTTATCGCCATACTCAGCCGGCGTCGATCCGGTAATGATTTCCATCGATTGGATCGCGTTGGGCGGTAGTTGGGTCGAGAAGGCCTTGCTCTGTTGATCGGAAACCGGCTGGTTATCGATCGAGTATGAAGTCTGCGCGTGGTCTCCAAGCGGGTGAAAGAATCCGTTTGAGTCGGCCACGACGCCAGGCGCGGCTAGAGTTACCACGTCACTCAGGCCGGATCCTACGGACCTGACGGGAAGTCGCGTAATCAAAGACTGATCGACATCAGTGTGTGTGGTTGAAGTGTTCTCCAAAACCTCGGCAGTGTTCGAAGTTATCGTGACGGTTTCACTGGCTGTGCTTACCGAGAGTGGAATTTTGATACTGATGGGCACCGAGGTCCGCACAGTCAGGCTTTGCTGTTCAGACGTGAAGCCTGGAGCCGAAGCTTTAAGTTGGTAGTTATTGGGCGGAACATCGTTGAAGCGAAATGCGCCGTCCGCGTTGGTATTGACGGTTCGTGTATATCCGGTTATGGAGTTGGCGATGGTCACCGTGGCGTTTGGTACGACCGCGTTGTTGGGATCGGCGACGACACCGGTTACGGTGCCCGCGTTGAGCGCCTGTGCCGCTACGCGAACCGACGCCACTGAAATTGCCGAACAAAGAATTAAAAATGCGAATGAGATCTGAGCAAAACTTCTCTGAGCCTTCATGAATGTCTCCTATCAAGGTCTTGGTTGCAGGCGAAGCTCGCGGACATTGACCCACGTCGAGTGAATAAACGTCGCTGGCTTCGAACAGTGCGCAGCTCTGAAGAATTAGAAAGAATGAGCGCGCACCCTAACAGCGAGCGGTGGCTTAGAGATTGATAG
>WNFQ01004165.1_pt1 | contig 10519 bp, 15 predicted proteins | sample 5400171 | NCBI WGS metagenome assembly WNFQ01 (sample SAMN13153356, study PRJNA577476) | soil metagenome | isolation source: 20 cm soil under Madrone tree | place: USA:California | collected 2016-06-14 | reverse complement strand
TTGGCGTAAAGTTGTTGGCAACCAGTTGCTCCTGGCGCTTGAAGTTGACCATGTTGAAGTCAACGTCCTTCTGGGCCTGATCGATCTGGGCCTGCATGTTGCGATAACTGGCCTGCAGCGCCACGAGATCATTCCGCGAATTTCCGATCTGAGCCTCGGCGCGATCCAGTGCCAGTTGAAACTGCAAAGGGTCCAGCTTGAACAGGATGTCGCCCTTGGCGACCTTTTGATTGTCGTGAACCAGGACTTCCGTAACGATGCCGGCGACGTCGGTCGACAATCCGACCATGTCGGCCTGCACATAGGCATTGTCGGTCGACATGACCGCACCGCCTGTCACATAGAAATATCCGCCCGCGATAAGCGCTACCGGCAATAGCGCAAACATGAGAGGTCGCCGCAGCGATTTCTTCGGCCTCACGGAATCAGGCGCCGCAGGAATGAGGGGCGGTTCATCTGATGGCCTTGCCTCGGGCTTGCGATCGTCCGGCCGGGCTTTCAATTCGGGCTTTGCAGCCTCGCCCGCGCCTGGCGCGTCCCTCGCCTCCGGCGGACTGCGCATCAGACGGTAGATCTTATCCTCAGGACCGTGGTGGCCACTTTGCTCGGCGTCGGCGCTGTAGAGTTTCGGATTGATTTCGTTCGGATTAGCCATGAGTTGCTCGCTTTTGCCCTGCCACCGACGAGTCGCAAGCGTCCGTCAGGTTTAATTTCAACGCCTGTAGTGTCTTCAGCAGGTGCAGCCCGTCGCTATCGGAAACCCCTGCCAAGGCCTCGCTCCTCGTCCTGTCGCTGAATTTTCTGGCTTCCGTCAATTTCGGACGCGCGGCGGGCGTGAGACGAAGGACCCAGACGCGTCGGTCAGACGGGTGCGGATGCCGTTCGATCAATCCGAACGACTGAAGTTTGTCTACGATGCGGCAAAGTGTGATCGGCTCCACGTCAAGGAGCTCCGCTAATCTGCTTTGGCTAATCCCTTCGTTTTGGGCCAGATACGTCAGCACCTGCCATTGCGATCGAGTCAGGCAAGAACCGCGCGCATTTCGCTCAAATCTCTTTCTGAGCAAGCGAGCAACCTCGTGCAGCACGAACCCAAGTGTTGGCGAATTGACTTCCACGCGCCTCGAAACTCCTAAGAAAGCTTGATTTCAGCTCACCTATTAAAAAGGTGCCCGAGTTCGGCAATGGCCCGGTTCCGCGACGGGCGCGCGTAAGCCCACACTTTAAGGCTAACTTTACAAACAGCGTTTATGCCGCTAGCCAAGATTAAAACCACACTGTATCGTTTCTATAATCGAACTTGCGAAGCCTGACAAGGCGGAATGTGGATGACGAAAGATGGAACCGACATTGTGGATCCGGTGCGGGAATCGAGCGGAACGCGTTCCGAAACAAACCCTCCGTTGCAGGCGAAGCAGTCGCTCGCGCCCCGGTGATCGCGTGCGAATGAGCGCATGGGGACGTGGGCGTCACCCCAAGCACGGCGACCGCCAAGGTCTCATCGTCGGACGGGGATCCCCGAGCAGCTGGCGGGTCAAGTTCGATGAACGAAAGTATGTCCAGGCCCTCCATCAAGCCTACCTGGAGAAAGTGGAACGATCCGGCGCCGGCCTCTCCGGACGATCCGACATCAAAGATATTTTCTAACTACGCGGCGAGCCTTCCATCGCAAAGCTGCGTCGTTGAACAGAGCCAGGTAACCGTTATGTGTTCTTTTCGTCAGTTGCTGGTGGTGCCATTCGCCATTTTGGCGGTGATGTTCATCCTTGCCGGCTGCAGTTCTCTTCCACGAACACCGTACGCTGCATCCGATGCGGCATCCTCGACGGTATTGGATCTTGGCGCGCTGCGCAGATATGCGGACGAGCCGGCATCGACGTTTCTCAAGACAAATGTGAGTTTTCGAGCTGGCCCTCTCAGCTATCTTGCATTATCGGGGGGCGGCGCCGACGGTGCTTACGGTGCGGGTGTACTGAACGGTTGGACCGCGGCGGGGACGCGTCCCGAATTCTCGGCGGTTTCGGGGGTGAGCACGGGCGCTCTGATTGCACCATTCGCATTTCTCGGCCCTGCCTACGACGCGACGTTGCGAGACGTTTATACCAGCGGCATCGCTGAAAGCCTGCTCAATACGCCAAACATCGTGCACGCTCTTTTCGGCTCCGGCCTGTTTGGAAATACGCATCTGCGCGAACTCGTTGCCCGCTATGTCGACCAAGACATGCTCGGGGCAATCGCCGCCGAACACGCCAAGGGCAGAAGACTTCTCATCGTAACGACTAATCTCGACACGCAACGCACCGTGATCTGGGATATGGGCCGCATCGCTACGATCGGATCCGCCCAGGCGTTGGGTTTATTCAGGGATGTCTTGACCGCGTCCGCAAGTATCCCGGTGGTTTTCCCGCCGATGCTGATTGATGCAGAGGCGAACGGACGCCGCTTCCAGGAGATGCATGTGGATGGAGGCGTGACAGCGCCGGTCCTGACGTTGCCGGAAGCATTCCTATTGCGAAACGGAGCGCTTGCCAGAGGCCTGCGTATGAACATCTACGTCTTGATCAACGATAAGGTAGAACGAGATTTCCAACTGGTGCCGAACAGCACGATCGACATTGCGGCACGAGCTTCTGCTTCTGTCACGAAGACGCAAATGCGCTCGGTGCTCTTTGAGACTTATGACTTCGCTCGCCGCAATAGCTTCGGATTCAATCTGACTTACATTGACAAAGACCTTCCGTCGCCAGGCTCATTCGGTTTTGAAGCAAGCTATATGCGTTCTCTTTATCAATACGGATATCACAAGGCCAAAACTGGTGATTTTTGGGCGAAAGCGCCACCATCGGACGATCTCTTGCAAAATGGCATTCGTTATCGAAGATCGGCTACGTTGCGATGAAAGCCCAGGCCAGCATCACCACGGTGAAACGTCGTGCGTTAACGATCCTCCACGCGTTCGAGGAGGCCGACGCGCAGCTTGTCGGTAAGGCCGTAGTCCTCACCGACGGAACGGCGGGGACGGTGGAGGCCATCTGGCTTGACGATGTCCACGGCTTGCGAATCTCTATCAAAGGCCACCCTGGAAAGCGGCCTGTCTCAACCGTCAAATTCGCGCAAGGCTAGATGTAGGTCCTCAGCGAGGTCTCACGCCATTCAGGAAGAGTTTGACGGCAGCCTGTCTCCGTTGTTCCTGGATCTTTGGACGGGTAGCGATGCCGTGGTGTTTGTCGATATTCCCTAGCACAAGACTGAGGAACAGGTCGGCCGCAATTGCGGGGTCGTCGATCTTGATTTGGCCGCGGTCGGCAAACTGCTGCAGCAGGATTGCAACGGCCCGAACCCCACGCAACCAACCCTCTTCGTATCCGAGCTTTGCCACTTCCGGAAACTGGACGGCCTGGGCGGCAAGGGTTCGCCGCAGCATGACCACCTCAGGTGTCGAAGCGTGGGCCAGCAGGTGCCGGCTAAGATCGTGCAGCGTAGTCTCTACGCTCTTGGGGTTGACCTTGGCGGCCTCGGCCGCCGCCGACAGAGGAGCGAGCCAGCGTTGGATCGTGGCTCGCAGCACGGCCGTGAACAAATCGCGCTTGTCATGATAACGCGCATAGACGGTCGGCTTGCTGACGCCGGCCGTTTCCGCAACCGCATCGATCGACGTGCAGTCAAAACCGCGCTCCATGAACAGCTTTGTTGCGACGTCGAGCAAACGCGCGTCACGCCGCACAGCCTCCTCGCGGGTAGGACGGCCGCCGGCGCCCCGCCGGGCTGGGCGCGTCGCCACAATAGTTGCTTCCTTCGCCATCCAAAGCCCCTTGTCAGCCTGAAGAAGTTGGATTATATAAACGATACAGTATAGTTTTTGGTTTAACTACCGGTATGAACCGTGTTCGTAAAGCTAGTCTTAAAGCAAGGGGGTCACCGACACCGCGTACGCGGCCAGTTCCAATGTCCCGCAACGCCGCAAACAAATTCGTCCCGATCGATGCTCGATCAAGGTGTCGTCGCCTTACTCCGCAACGGAGCGGCTGAATCATCGCATGGAAACTCATTGGTTGAAACCTATCAGGGCGCGTTTCCGGGGACAAGAATCGCGCAACCTGAGGGTTGGCGATAGCGACGGCCGGCCTGGGACCCCCAAGCTATCAGGCCTGGACGTCGCGGAGCGGCCGGCCTGCGGGATCCGCCCCCGTTTCCGGGGCCGGCCGCTCACGGATTGCAACAGGGGGACGTGGTGCGCTCCAAGGACAGTTCCAGAGAAGACTTGACCACGCACAATCGGTCACTGTCTGACCACGCCCCGCTCTACGCGATGTTCATTCTTGCTCTCGGCCTCGGCATTGTGGCTACGCCTCTGGTGCTTCTCGCCCTTCTCCTTTTTTGACGACAAAAAACGCACACTCATCGAAAGAAACCAACGGAGAATTTCAGCATCCCGCGGATGCTTTTCACCGAGATAAGGATGTGGCTCCGGAACTCGAAGCTGCGTCTCTTTGCTTCCGCTAAAGTCATCTCGACGGCAGAGGAGGTTATGCAACACATCGTCGACACTTACGACCGCCCCAGTATGGACTTTTGTAATAAGGCGGACAGGCAGGACAAAGTCGACGTGCAGCGCGCTTTTAGCGAAGTTTGCGGCGACGTCCGGGTTTAGGAATCCGTCAACCCTTGAAGTTCCCAGGCGTCTGGCCGCCTTTCAAAGACGTCCGCCGGTGGACGTAGTGAGAATGCAGACTGGCTTCGCGAGGAGTTGGGCGCTCGAGCGGATCGCGGCCGATTCTGGAGTGCAAATCCGTCAGATCAGTGAACACGTCCGCCTGCCGGCGAAGTTCGTCGGCAATCATTGGAGGCTGGATGGAAATCGTGGAGACGACCGTGACTCGAACACCGCGTCGCTGCAGGGCTTCGACCAACGAACGGAAATCTCCGTCGCCGGAGAAAAGCACGATGTGATCGACGCGGTCGGCAAGCTCCATCGCATCGACTGTGAGCTCGATGTCCATGTTGCCTTTGACCTTTCGGTGGCCGTTGGCGTCGACAAATTCCTTAGTAGGCTTGGTAACCACGGAGAAGCCATTGTAATCGAGCCAATCGAGCAGCGGGCGAACGGACGAGAACTCCTGATCTTCAGTGACCGCGGTGTAGTAAAATGCGCGCACCAGCGTTCCGTGGCTCTGAAAAACCTTTAGAAGCCGCTTGTAATCGATATCAAAGCCCAGCGCCTTGGCAGTCGAATAAAGATTGGCCCCGTCGATGAAGAGCGCAGTTCTGTTAGCTGAAGAAACTGTCATTTGTCGCTCGTTCGTTCAATTCTGAGCTAATTTCCTTGACGGCGCCGGCGCGCTGGCAGATCGACGAAGCGTATTCTCGCGCACCAGATTCTGTGGCTTCGAAACTTCTCGGCGCGACGGTGACGATCCAGGCCGCATACATGGCATCCAACAGCGTCATTCTTCCCCTTCGTACATCGTCTCACTTGTCGGCGCGACAAACACCTGTTATATAAACGAAACCGTATAGTTTCAAGTATGCCAAGCCGGTATGTGGTTTTTTTGGTGGAGACGCCTTGAGAGGCACGGATAAACACTCCCGCCGCGTAGTTCGCAGCCAAGCGCCTGCGCCGCAGCCTCATGGCTGGACGCAGACTCAGATTGCAGCGGAGCGTCATGTCAGGGCTCGCGAGCAAGCAAAAATAACGCTCCCGAGCCCGGAGCACCTCAAACGTATAATGCGGGACGCGCCGTCTCTCGAGGATGTCATGAAGGAAAGGACGGACGGCGAGGCCACTGCCCGGTCTGAAAGATGAAGGCATTGCCGCTGTGACCACCAATGTAGAAACCTGTCCAGTTGTAGATGGGCGCGGCAACAGCCGGAGCCTTGTTGTATCGGCGGGCTGAAAGGTCGGCAGCAAGCGCTGGCATGGCTGCGCGAGAGTGATGACGATCGCGCTATTAGCTTCCGCTGTCTACACAAGCCGACCGGGATGTCCTGGCGAATGTCCGCTTCGCGCCGATTGTGTTGAAAAAGTCCTTTTTCGCTGATGACTGAAAATTCTCAGGACCGCTGGTGCATCTCTCTCGCTGCGATGTGAGGGACCACATCAATTACTGCAAAAACGATCGCTGACCCTCGTATCGATTCTACAGCGCCTTGCAGCGACAGGAAATCGCCAGTGCGCTACATTTGCGAGATTTTCGGAGGCCCGCGATTTTCGAGTTTTTCAACACAATCCGCCAGCAGCGGTCGTTCGCATTTGAAGCCGAAGGCGGCGAGCCGCATCATGGCTCTTCGCCTCTGCTGAGGTCATCTCAAGAGCAGAGGAAGTCGTCCAACCCATTGCCGAAATCTACCGCCTCCTTAACAGGGATTTTCGCAGTCCGGACAGGCAGCCGGACGACGTCGATTTGCTTTGGGCGCTGGGTCCTTGGATAAGGTAGATTTGCAGGGGTTTTCCGCAATCGACGGCTTACACTTGTGCAAAGCCGCCATCCACAAACAACTCCGTTCCCGTGATGTAGCTGCTGTCGTCGGATGCGAGAAACACCACGGCCTTCGCGATCTCATCAGGTCTACCAAGCCTGCCGAGCGGAACTGTGTTGGAAATCATCTTCAAGCGTTCCTGCCCCGCTTCTCCGGAAGCCAGCAGATCGCTTAGCCCTGGCGTGTCGGTAGAGCCTGGGCTTACCGCGTTCACGCGAATGCGACGCGCCTTCAAGTCCGTCGTCCATGTCCGTGCGAAGGAGCGCACAGCAGCCTTTGTGGCGCTATAAACACTATTCGACGACAAGCCTTTGCTAGCGACGATGGAAGCATTCAGGATAATCGAGGCGCCGTCCGGGAGCAGCGGAAGCGCCTTCTGCACCGTGAAAAGCAGACCTTTTACATTGATGTCGAAGGTCAAGTCATAGAGCTCCTCGGTTATCTTGCCGAGGGCGGCATACTTCGCCATACCGGCATTGGCGAATACGATATCGAGCTTGCCCTTCTCCCGCTTGATTTGTGCGAACAGGCGATCAAGATCGCCAAGGTTCGACACGTCTCCTTGCACGCCGGTTACATTTCGTCCGATCTCTTTGACTGCCACGGCCAATTCGGGATCACGACGACCCGTGATGAAGACATACGCGCCTTCGTTGACAAACTGCTTTGCCGTCGCAAGGCCAATGCCGCTATTGCCACCGGTAATGAGTGCGATTTTTCCCTCAAGCTTGTTCATGTGTTCCGCTCCTCTGATTAAAACTGTCAGATTGCGAGGACGACCCTGCCGAAGGGCCGACCCTCAACCGGGTCACCCCGAGCATCAACCTGATGTAGCCGCGCGTGGCTTGCGGGCGACCTTGCCTGCATAAGCGCCCAGGTTCAGTTCGACGTCGCTGCGCTGCTGGAAGCCGTCCTCGAACGCCTGCCCGATGATGGAGGGCGCGGCCGGACGGGCGATGGCCTCCGCGAAGGCGTCCATTTCGGCGGTCAGAGCGGCAGCGGCGGGAAGCGACGCAGCGTTGACGAAGCGCTTGATGTCGGCCAGCGCGAGCAGGTCAAAGCGCGAGACCCGCTCCGCGAAGGCATTGACGAAGCCAACGAACTCCGTGTCGGGAACGGCGCGGTTGACGTAGCCATACCGCTCGGCGAGATCCCCGTCGAAGTCCTCGCCACCGAGCAGGATTTCGAATGCCCGCCCCCGACCGACCATCCCCGGCAAACGAGTCGATGGGCCGCCTCCAGGCACGGCGGCGAACCCAACCTCGAATTGCCCCAGCACGGCCCGCTCCCGACTGGCGAAGCGGATGTCGGTGGCGAGGACGAACTCGCTGCCCGCACCGCGAGCTCTGCCCCGAAGGGCGCTGATCGTCACCGCCCGAGACCTGCTTAGTCTGATCAGCAGGTTCGCCCAATGGTGGAACGGGGTGCGCGCCGCCGGCAACGCGTTGAACGCGGACCGGTCGGCCGCGATGTCGTAGTGCGCCAGGAAGAAGTCCGCATCCGCGCTGTCGAACACCACGACGGCCACCCGGTTGTCCTGCTCGATCTCGGCGAGCAGATCATGCAGCGCGATGATCATCACCGGGTCGATCAGGTTGATCGGCGGGTTATCGAAGGTCACACGCCATAGCGACGGTGTCGATCTGTCCAGACTGAAGCCCGTGTATCCCGGGTGGGAAGTGCCCTTCGAGGGGGAGTTACTCATGCTCTTCTCCTTTGTGCGCCCTCAGCCCGCAACAGCCTCGGCGGGTGTCCAGTCGGCAACCCAGTTTCCGTCGCGGAGCATCTCTTCCCCGACATGCGGTGTGAACTCGACGAAGACCGTCTGGCGGGGCACGCCGAGCAGCTCGACGCAGGCGTCGACGATCGCTTGACCCCAAGGCCAGCCGCTGTTGCGCTGTGCGACCGCGACGAAACTCGACCAGGACCATGGTGATGGACTCGAGGCCATCGAGGCCGAGGCGATAAAGATTGTCCTGGCCGAGTTCGGCAAAGCCGACATTCGGCCGCCACAACTGCGTCTCCATGAGTTCGGCGTACAGCTTGCAAAGCCGCGTCGCCAGTTCGCGTTTCACCTCGACGGGATAGGTGCCGGGTAGATCAAGGTGCAGATAGGGCATGACGATCCTCCTTCACGTTGGTCATTGTCGTGGGTTGTCTTTGGCCGAGGAAGCCGTCGGCCGCGGCGGCAAGCAGGCCCGCGCCGTAGATCGCTGTGTGGTGGCGCATTTTGGCTCACGCCACGCTGATAGCGACGTCGACGTTCCCCCGTGTGGCCTTGGAATAGGGACACGTCAGGTGTGCGGCATCTACCCAGGCCTGGGCGACTTCGCGCCCTATCCCTGGCAGGCTGACGTTGAGGCGCGCTTTGAGGAAGTACTCGCCGCCGTTGTCGCACGAGTCCACTTCAGCATCGACGGCCGCATCAGCCGGGAGTCGAGTCCTCATTTTGGCGGCCACAAGGCCCATTGCGCCCATGAAACAGGCCGACCAGCCGGCGGCGAACAGCTGCTCCGGATTAGTGCCGTTGCCCGGTGTGCCGGGAGACGAAAGCTTGATATCCAAGCGGCCGTCGGAGCTGCGCGACGCTCCGTTTCGTCCGCCCGTGGTGTGGGCCTTGCCGGTGTACAGCACTTTCTCGAGGGACATGGCCATAGTGTATTCCTGTAAGAGAACTGTCTGTTGCGGATATGCTGCGCGATCACCTGCGTTTGGCTCGGCGATTTGGCTAAGCAGGGGCATTTGGTTTGCTGCGAAAATTGTGCGGCGAGCCGCCGTGTGGTTGAGATCAGGACACCTTGGCGCGCGCCGTCTTCAAGGCTGCGGTCCACCACAGCAGATCGTCGATCAACGTCCCGGCGGGCCCCTCCAACTCAGCCAGTCCGGCCTCGACATCGCCGCCTTGGTAGTGAGCCCACAAGGTGGCGACGGGGATGTGGACCGATGAGCGAACCGGGGCAAGCTGAAGTTCTATCGCGGTTTCACGGAGTTGCTGGACGCTGCGGGCGCCCATGGCGGAGCCATAGCTCACGAAGCCAATCGCCTTGCGATTCCACTCCGGATAGACCCAGTCGATCGCATTCTTGAGCACCGCGGAGGGTCCGTAGTTATATTCGGGCGTGACGAAGACGAAACCGTCGGACTGGGCGATCGCAGCGGTCCATTTCTGAACCACTTCGTGCGCGAAGGCGGGACGGCCCGGCGTGGCCGGCGTTGCTACCTGATCGAAGAACGGCATCGGAAAATCGCGAAGATCGAGAAGCCGAGCGTCGACCCGTTCGCGCTTCTTCAGATGCTGCAAGATCCACTTCGCGGGCTTTTCCGAGAAGCGGCCCTCGCGGGTGCTTCCAACAATAACGGAAATGATGGTCATGTTTTTATTCCTTGCTGTTCGCCGAAAGAACAGAGGTCAGTTGATAAGAGGAACAGACCGTCTAGCGGCCCAGGCCGCATTGACGATTCTGCACACGACGTGCGCTCAATCAGAATGAGTGCACTTGGTCGCCGGGTGGTCCGATGTCGGCTACACCATTCGGCAATTGTGCCTGCGCCATCGTCAGCGGATTGAAGGATTCGCGCAGCAACTTGATCTCACCGGCCTTTGCCACCAGGTACCCGGTGAACAGATGATGGGCGGTCCGACCGGTCGCCGCGGCGCGCCCACGTCCTACGTACTCGGCGAAGGTCTTGTCCGGCGTCTCGATCAGGATGCGGGTATCATCAGGCGCGAACGCGAAGTTGGGATAGATTTCGAGCAGCTTGCGAACAAGCGCTGTGATCTCGCCGCGGCCTGTGTAGCGAGGTTCGACCCCGAGCGAGCGCAGGAACGGCAGTTCGAACACCCCGTCGTCAGCAAACAGCGACGCGGCGCGTTCTGGATCACGGACCGACGCGAGATAATCCAACAGCAGAGCCTTTGAGTGTTTCATCTTAGTGTCCTTTTTGGGCTGGGGAGTATTTGCAGCATTGCCGTCATGCGGGGCCGCCGACCCGCGCAACCTCGACCTGGTCGCCGAGCCGACGGATGCGCAGAACCTGCTGT
>WNFQ01008772.1_pt1 | contig 10520 bp, 8 predicted proteins | sample 5400171 | NCBI WGS metagenome assembly WNFQ01 (sample SAMN13153356, study PRJNA577476) | soil metagenome | isolation source: 20 cm soil under Madrone tree | place: USA:California | collected 2016-06-14 | reverse complement strand
CACGGTCGATCGCTTGGTGAACGCGTTCCCCGCGGACAAGCAGCCCCATGTGCGCACCATGCTCTCGACCAGCCTGCGCGGCGTCGTTTCCCAGCAGCTCATCCCCCAGGCCGACAAGCGTGGGCGCGTCGCCGCCCTCGAGATCCTGATCAATACACCGGCGGTCGCGAATTTGATCCGGCAGGGCAAGATGGACCAGCTGGAAAATGCGATGCAAAGCGGCTCCGCGGTCGGCATGCGGCTGATGGATACGGCGATTCAGGCGCTGATGGACCAGCGGCAGATTACCGGCAAGGAAGCCTTCAAAAAGGCGATCAACAAATCCAAGTTCGAACAGTTCCGCGAAGCGTCGTAAGGCGCCGCGGCGGTATCGCGCCAGCGAAAAGCTGCCGCGCGCTGTAAACTGGCGGGATGACCCGCAAACTCTTCGTCACCACCGCTCTGCCCTACGCCAACGGCCCGTTCCACATCGGGCATATCATGGAATACATCCAGGCCGACATCTGGGTCCGCTTCCAGCGGATGCGCGGAAACGTCGTGCATTTCGTCTGCGCGGACGATGCGCACGGCGCGCCGATCATGCTCAAGGCCGAAGCCGAGGGCATCACGCCCCAGGAGCTGGTTGCGCGCATCACCGCGGATCGGCCCCGGTATCTGCAAGGCTTTCACATCGGCTTCGATCATTGGCATTCGACGGACTCTCCGGAGAACGTGGCGCTGTCCCAGGACATCTACCGCCGGCTGAAAGCCGCGGGGCTCATCTACGTCAAGGCCGTCGAGCAGTTCTACGATCCGGTGAAGGCCATGTTCCTTGCGGATCGCTACATCAAGGGCGAATGCCCGAACTGCCACGCGAAAGACCAGTACGCCGACGCATGTGAGGTCTGCAGCATCGTCAATTCGCCCGCCGATCTGATCGATCCCTACTCGACGCTGTCGGGCGCGAAGCCGCTCGTGAAAACGTCCGACCACTATTTTTTCCGCCTGTCGGATCCCAAATGCGTCGAGTTCCTCAGCGGCTGGCTCGACACCCCGCAGCGGCTGCAGCCGCAAGTCGTCAACAAGGCCCGCGAGTGGCTTTCGGGCAAGGGCGACGAAGCGCTCGGCGACTGGGACATTTCCCGCGACGCGCCCTACTTCGGCATTCCGATCCCCGACGCGCCCGGCAAATATTTCTACGTCTGGCTGGACGCCCCGAGCGGATATCTCGCATCCCTGCAGAACTACTTCGATACGGGCAAGGCGCGCGCGCGCGGCGAACATCGAACCTTCGCCCAATTTCTTGCGGCCCCCGACACCGAGCAGCTGCATTTCATCGGCAAGGACATCATCTACTTCCACACGCTGTTCTGGCCCGCCATGCTGAAGTTCGCGGGAACCCCCTACAAAGTGCCCGATCACGTGTACGCGCACGGCTTCATCACGGTGTCCGGCGAGAAGATGTCCAAATCGCGCGGGACCGGCATCAGCCCGTTGCGATATCTTGCGATCGGCATGAATCCGGAGTGGCTGCGCTACTACATCGGTGCCAAGCTGAATTCGAACGTCGAGGATCTGGACTTCAATCCGGACGACTTCGTCGCCCGGGTGAACAGCGATCTGGTCGGCAAGTACGTCAACATCGCGAGCCGGGCCGCGAGCTTCATCACGAAGCATTTCGGCGGCGCACTCGAATACGGCGGCGGCGGCGCGCTGATCGCGCGCGAAGCGCGCGACATTGCACTTCGGGTGGCGGAACACTACGAAACGCGCGATTTCGGCAAGGCGATGCGCGAGATCATGGCCCATGCGGACCGGATCAACCACGATTTCGATGCGCACCAGCCATGGATTCTCGCGAAGGATGCGCAGAAGCGCGCGGAGCTCCAGAACGTCTGCTCACGGGCGCTCCAAGGATTCGGACTCTTGAGCATCCTCATCGCGCCTGTGCTGCCGGCTCTCGCGGAGCGCGTCGCACGCGAACTGTTCGACCTCGACCGGCCCTTCGCGTGGAGCGACGTCGATGTGCTGCCTGCGCGAGTCAACTCCTACCAGCACCTGATGACTCGCGTCGACCCGAAGCAGCTCGATGCGCTGTTCGAGGCGGACAGCGACCCCGCGCCCGCCGCCGCTCAGACCTCTGCGGCCGCCCAGGCCTCTGCGGCCGCTCAGGCCTCTGCGGCCGTTCAAGCCTCCCCTACCGCTCGGGCCTCTCAGGCCACACCGGCCGCGGCGGCCGCCGAAAGGGCGCGCACCCTTGCCGCGGGCGCGTCGGAAGCGATCCTTGCGAATGCGGCGGCCGTCGAGGGTAATTTGATTTCCATCGACGATTTCTTGCGCGTCGACCTGCGCGTGGCGAAAGTCCTCAACGCGGAGCCGGTCACAGGCGCCGACAAGCTCCTGAAGCTCGTACTCGACCTGGGCGAGCTCGGAACTCGCAGCGTTTTCGCCGGCATCCGCGCGGCGTATGACCCGCCGTCGCTGCTGGGCCGGCTGATCGTGGTGGTCGCCAACTTGGAGCCCCGCAAAATGCGGTTCGGGGTTTCCGAAGGAATGATGTTGGCGGCGGGTCCGGGCGGCAAGGAGATCTTCATACTGTCTCCCGACTCCGGCGCCGCACCCGGCATGCGCATCAAATGACATGAACACCGAACCCGCGCCCGGCGTCGTGGCGCGAATCGACGCCTTGCTGCCGCAGACTCAATGCACGCGTTGCGGCTATCCCGGGTGCAAGCCGTATGCCGCGGCAATCGCGGGCGGCGAGACGGAGATCAACCAGTGCCCGCCCGGCGGCAGCGCAACCATTGCAGCCCTGGCTGCGCTAACGGGGCGGCCCGTGCAGCCCTTGAATCCGGTCCATGGGATGGAATCCCCTCCGCGCGTCGCATGGATCGACGAATCCCGCTGTATCGGCTGTGCACGCTGCCTCGCGCCCTGCCCGGTGGACGCCATCATCGGCGCCGCCAAGTACATGCACACCGTTCTTGCCGGGCACTGCACGGGCTGTGAACTGTGCCTGCCGCCCTGCCCGGTCGATTGCATTGAAATGCGGCCAGGACTTGAGCCTGCGGCGGATCAGGCGGCGCTCAACCGCGCCCGTTTCGAAGCGCACGCCGCACGGCTGCTGAATCGGGCGGCCGAAAGGCAGCGGGAACTCGACGCCAAAAAGGCTGCCGCCTCGCGGACCGCGGCTGGGCCATGAACGACGCCAAAAAGCCACCGACAAGAGCGTTAACAAGGCCACGGCGGCCTTGTTTCGCGTCGCGAATACGCCCGCGGCGCTGCTGGCATTGGGGGTCGACGGCCTGTCGCCGTACATCAAGTCCATCGGGCTGTACAACAGCAAGGCGAAGAACATCATTGCCGCCTGCCGGCTCTTGCTCGAGCGGCACGGCGGCGCGGTGCCCTCGTCGCGCGAGGAACTCGAGAAGCTGCCGGGGGTCGGCAGAAAAACCGCCAATGTCATCTTGAACACTGCGTTCGGCGAAGCCACTATCGCGGTGGACACCCATATATTTCGAGTAGCGAACCGCACCGGATTGGCACCCGGCAAGACCGTGCGGATCGTTGAGGAGAAGCTGCTGAAATCCGTGCCGCCGGAGTACCTCCAAGATGCGCATCACTGGTTGATCCTGCACGGGCGCTACGTATGCAAGGCACGCAACCCGGCGTGTCCCACCTGCCGCATGGAGGACCTTTGCGAGTATCGTCACAAGTCCCATGCCCCTGTTTGATTCCCATACCCGCGAACAATTGCGCCAAGCCTATGCCGACGCGTGGCGCAAGCACCTGGCGCATTCCCCGCTCACGCCGCTCGAGGCCATGATCACCGATGTCATCGGGGCACACCCCGAATATCAGGCCATCGTGAGCGATACGGATGCGGCGCTGGCATTCGAACCCGGCGTCTCGACGGGCGCCGAGAATCCGTTTTTACATATGGGGCTGCATCTCGCCGTGCGCGAGCAGGTATCCATCGACCGGCCGCCGGGGGTGCGTGAGCTGCACCGCCAATTGCAAGCTCGTTACGGCGATCTGCACCGCGCCGAGCACGCGCTCATGGAAGCGCTCGGCGAGGCGCTTTGGCAGGCGCAGCGCGCCGGCAGGCCGCCCGATGAGGGGTACTACTTGGCTGCCGCGCGCCGGCATCTCGAGACCTCCGGCCGGTATTAGCGCCTGGGTGCGGGCGCCCTCCTCGCGGAACCATGGCGCTGCTCAACCACGCGCTCCAACCACGCGCTCCAGCCAAGCGCTCCAGCCAAACGCTCCAACAAGGAGCTGCAATCAGGTGCTGCAACCAGCCGCTGCTCAAAGGTTAAGCAAGCTTCATCCCCGCTTCATCGCTGCGATCGTGCGTGAGCGCTACTCTGGATCGAACGGCCGCCTGCCGGCGGCTTTGAGTCCTCGATGGAGTTGACCATGCGTTTCTCGACCGTGGCCGCCGCGATGTGCTTCTGCCTGCTATCCACGGCGGGCGCGTTGACCGCCCCGCCGTCGGCGCGGGGCGCAGACGTCCCGGGGGCTGCCGCCTCGGCGGCAGCGGCCCCAGCGGCCGTTGCCCCGCCGCCCGCCTCGAAAACGCCTCCGGCGCCGCCCCCGCCCTCTGCCGATGCGGCCGCCAAGCACGCCAAACGCACTGCGTGCCTCAAGGACGCCAAGACCAAGAAGCTGGTGGGTGCCGACAAGGCGGCGTTCCTGAAGAACTGCATCGCTCCGCCGTAAGGCGTCTCAATCCGCGCGCGGCGCGGAAGGCGACTCAACGCGCGCGCGCGCGAGTCTTTCGTTTGATGGAGGCGGACCGGATGGTTCGCTTAGGTTGGCCGGCTTTGATGTGCCGGCTGAAGTCTTTCATGCAAGCGTCGGCGAGAGGCCGCAGGCTCGATTCCAGGCGGCGATACGCCGCCGCCAGCGCGGAGCCAAACGAGGTCAGGACGACCCCGCCGCCGCCGCGACCCCCCACGCTGGCATGAGTCACCGGGTGGTCGAAGCTCAAGTTCATGTCCTCGAGCAGCAGCCACGCGCGCCGATAGCTCATGCGCATCTCGCGCGCGGCCTGTGATAACGAGCCGGTGCGCGCAATGCCTTCGAGAAGTTCGATCTTTCCCACGCCGACGGAACACCGGTTGCCGAAATCGACGCGAAATCGCACGGTGAGGCTTTTCGCCATCAAGGCTTCCACATCGGAGCCGGGGTGATCGTCAATCGCACCGTGTCCGAGTTCGCACCGTTCAACTGCCACCATGCCCCGCCCGGCCAGGCTCCTAGCGTTTCGGGATGTAGAGATCCGTCAACGTGCCCTCGAAGGCCTCGGCTGCGAACGCCACGGTTTCCGAGAGCGTCGGATGGGGGTGAATGGTCAAGCCGACGTCCGCCGCATCCGCGCCCATCTCGATCGCGAGCGCCACTTCGGCAACCAGATCACCGGCGTTCGGTCCGACCATCCCGGCACCGATGACTCTGTGAGTCTCCTTGTCGAACAGCAGCTTGGTAAAGCCCTCGTCGCGATTGAGCGCCAGGGAGCGGCCGCTGGCGGCCCAGGGAAACATGCCCTTGCCGTACTGGATGTTCTGCGCCTTGGCATCGGTTTCGGTCACACCCACCCAGGCGACTTCCGGGTCGGTGTACGCCACCGAGGGAATGCACCGCGCATCGAAAGCCGACTTGTGTCCGGCGGCCACTTCCGCCGCGACCTTGCCCTCGTGCGACGCCTTGTGCGCCAGCATCGGAGCCCCCGCGACATCGCCGATCGCGAAAATATGCGGCACATTGGTGCGCATCTGCTTGTCCACGGCGATGATGCCGCGCGGACTGACGGTAACGCCGGCGGCGGCCGCGTTGGCCGCGTTGCCGTTGGCGGTACGCCCCACCGACACCAGCACCCGGTCGAACAGTTGGGGCTCGGGCACATCGGGTCCGTCGAAGGTCGCACGCAAACCCTCCGCCAGGGCCTCGAGTTTGGCGACCTTGGTGTTGAGCATGATGCGCTCGTAGCGCTTTTCGATTCGCTTCTGCAGCGGCCGTACCAGATCCCGATCGGTGCCGGGCATCAAACCATCGCTCAATTCCACCACCGTGACCCGTACACCGAGCGCGTCGTAGACGCAGGCCATCTCCAATCCGATGATGCCGCCGCCGATGACCAGCAGCCGCTTGCAATCGACCGGCAGCTCCAGAGCGCCGCCCGAATCGATGATGCGGGGATCAACCGGAAATCCCGGCAGAAGCGCCGATTCGGAGCCCGCCGCGATGATGCACTGCTTGAATTCGATGCGGCGCGGGCCGCCCGCCTCCTGCACGTCCAAGGAAAAAGCTCCGGAGAATTTGGCCTCGCCCTGCACCACGGTCACTTTGCGCTGCTTGGCCAGCATCGCGAGGCCATTGGTCAATCGACTGACGACTCGATTCTTCCATGCACGCAGGCGGTCGCGGTCGATCTGCGGCGGTCCGAATACGATGCCGGAGGCGGCCATGTCCTCCGCGTCTTCGATCACCTTGGCGGCATGCAGCAGCGCCTTTGACGGGATGCAGCCGACGTTCAAGCACACTCCGCCCAGCATCGGCCAGCGTTCGATGAGCGTTACTTTGAGGCCGAGATCGGCGGCCCTGAATGCCGCGGTATAGCCACCCACGCCGGCGCCGAGCACGACCAGGTCCACCGCCCCCGGCGGTGCCGCGCCGGCGGCCTTTGCCGGCGCAGCCGCCTGCGACGGCGCAGGTGCAGACGTCGTCGCCGCGGATGCCGGCGAGGCGGCCGGAGCGGGCGCCGCTGCGGCGGTGGGCGGGGCCGCAGGCACCGTCCGTGTGGGCGCGGCTGCGGGCGCAGCCCCCGGTGTTGCCGCCGCTTCGCTCACCTGCACGGTGGCGATGAGCGCACCCGCCGAGACTTCGTCGCCCTTCTTGATTTCGATGGAATTGACGACGCCGTTCACCGGCGACGGCACATCCATGGAGGCCTTCTCGGTCTCGAGCGTTATCAACGGATCGTCGATGCGGATCTCGCTGCCTTTCTTGACCAGGACATCGACGACATTGACACCCTTGGCGTCGCCGAGATCCGGAATTCGCACCTCGACTACGCTCATAGCAGCCCTTTGACGTCGCCCAGCACCTTCGCGAGGAACACGGCGAAGCGCGCCGCTTCGGCGCCATCGATCACACGATGATCATAGGACAGGGACAGGGGCAACATCAGACGCGGCAGGAATGCGCCCTTGTCATACACAGGTTTCTGGCTGGACTTCGACACACCCAGGATGGCAACTTCCGGCGCGTTGATGATGGGCGTGAAGGCCGTGCCGCCGATTCCGCCGAGGCTCGATATGGTGAAAGTCCCGCCCTGCATTTCGGTGTTCTTCAATTTACCCGCCCGCGCCTTCTCCGACAGCGCCGCCAGGACGCGCGCGATCTCGTAGATATCGAGCCGATCCGCATTCGGGATGACCGGCACCACCAATCCATTCGGCGTATCGGCGGCGAAACCGATATTGAAGTATTTCTTCAGGACCAGATTCTCGCCGCTCGCATCCAGCGAGGAATTGAACCGCGGAAATTCCTGCAGCGCCGAGATACAGGCCTTGACGATGAAGGCCAGCGGCGTGAGCCGCACGCCCTCCTGCGACGCCTTGCCCTTCAGCGCCACACGCACGGCTTCCAGATCGGTGATATCCGCATCCTCATGCTGCGTCACATGCGGCAGATTGATCCAGCTCGCCTGGAGCCGCGAGCCGGAAATCTTCTGTATCCGCGAGAGCGGCTTGACCTCGATGGCGCCGAACAGTGCGAAATCCACGACCGGCACCTTGGGCAGAGCCGAACCCGGTGCCGCGGCCGGAGCCGCCGGCGCGCTCAGAATCCTTTTCACATGGGCCTTCACATCCTCGTGCGTGATGCGGCCCTTGACGCCAGTTCCCTTGATTCGGCCCAAATCCGCACCGAGCTCGCGCGCGAATTTGCGCACCGAGGGACTGGCGTAGGCCTTTGAGAATGCCGCTTCGTCGATCGTCGCCTCGCCGCGGGCGGGCGCCGCTGCGACAGGCGCAGCTGCAACGGTGGACGCATCGGCAGCCGCCGCTACGGCCGTGGACGCGGTTGCGGCGGGCGCTGCTGAGCCGGTGGTGACCGGCCGCGCCGGCGCGGCCGGTGCAGCCGCGGACTGCGCTTGCGCAGAGGCAGCCGTAGTTGCACCGGGCGCCGCTGCGCCGGATCGCGACGCGGCGGGCGCTTCTCGCGGAGCGTTCGCCTGGGCCGCCCCAGGCTCGAGCGTGAGGATCAGCGATCCCTCGGATACCTTGTCGCCCTGCTTGAGCTTGACCTGGGTGATGCGGCCGGACATCGGCGCGGGCACGTCCATTGCCGCCTTGTCCGTTTCGAGCGTGACCAGCGGCGTTTCCTTCTCGATCTCTTGACCGTCCTTGACCAGGACCTCGATGACATCGACGTCCTTGAAGCCGCCGATGTCGGGAACCAGAACCTCGATTGCATTAGTCACGGTGCCGCCTAGACCGAGAGGGGATTGGGTTTTTCCGGATCGATGCCGAAGGACTGCATGGCATCGGTCACCGTCTGCTTGTCGATCTTGCCATCGTCGGCGAGCGCCTTGAGCGCGGTGATCGCCACATAGTGACGGTCCACTTCGAAGAACCGCCGCAGTTCGGCGCGCGTGTCGCTGCGGCCGTAGCCATCCGTCCCCAGCACGGCATAGCGGCCGGGTATCCACTGGCGGATCTGGTCCGGGACGGTTTTCATGTAGTCGGTGGCGGCGATGAACGGCCCCTGCCGATCTGCCAGGGCTTGCTGAATGTAAGTCTGCTGACGCGGCTCGTTCGGATGCAGCAGATTGCGGCGCTCCACGGCCAACGCATTCCTGCGCAGCTCGCTGAAGCTGGTGACGGAATAGACGTCGGCAGGCACGCCGTAGTCCTTCTCGAGGATCTCGGCCGCCGCCTGCACCTCGCGCAAAATGGTCCCCGACCCGAACAGCGTCGCGCGGACCTTGCCGCGGCCGCCGATCTGCAGCAGGTACATTCCGTTCAAGATGCCCTGCGCCACGCCGGCGGGCATCGCCGGGTGCGCATAGTTTTCGTTCATGCAGGTGATGTAGTAAAAGACGTTCTCCTGTTCCTGGTACATCCGCCGCAGGCCATCCTGCACGATCACCGCCAACTCATAAGCGTAGGTCGGATCGTAAGCCACGCAGTTGGGCACCGTGGTGGCGACCAGCTGACTGTGTCCGTCCTGATGCTGCAAACCCTCGCCGGCGAGCGTCGTGCGCCCGGCCGTGCCGCCCACCAGAAAGCCCCGGGCCTGACTGTCGCCCGCCGCCCAGATGAAATCGCCGACGCGTTGAAATCCGAACATCGAGTAATAGATGTAAAAGGGCACCATGCTCACGCCATGGTTCGAGTACGCCGTCGCGGCGGCCAGCCAGGAGCACAAGCTGCCCGCCTCGTTGATGCCCTCCTCGAGAATCTGCCCTTGTTTGTCCTCGCGATAGAACATGAGCTGCTCGGCATCCTGCGGCGTATAAAGCTGTCCGACCGACGAATAGATGCCGATCTGGCGAAACATACCCTCCATGCCGAAGGTGCGCGCTTCGTCGGGTATGATGGGCACCACGTGCTTGCCGATGTTCTTGTCCCTGACCAGGGCGGTGAGCATGCGCACCAGCGCCATGGTGGTGGATATCTCGCGATCGCCCGTGCCTTCCAGCAGCGCGCTGAACGCCTCGATCGGCGGCACCACCAGGGGCGGCGCAACCGAATTGCGCGCGGGCAGATAGCCGCCGAGAACGGCGCGGCGCTCCTGCAGGTACTTGAGTTCCTCGCTGTCTTTGGCCGGTTTCCGGAACGCCAGGCCCGCGAGCTCTTCGTCGCTGATCTGGATATTGAAGCGATCGCGTACCGCCTTGAGATCTTCATCGACCAGCTTCTTCTGCTGATGCGCGACATTCAAGCCTTCGCCCGCCTTGCCCATTCCGAATCCCTTGACGGTTTTCGCCAATATCACGGTGGGCGCGCCCTTGTGGGCGGCGGCGGCGGCGTAGGCCGCGTACACCTTCTTCGCATCATGGCCGCCGCGATTCAGGTACCAGATCTCCTGATCCGACATGTTGGCGACCATTTCCTTCAGCTCGGGATATTTGCCGAAGAAGTTCTCGCGCACGAAGGCACCATCCTTGGACTTGAAGTTCTGGTATTCGCCGTCGACGCACTCTTCCATCAGGCGCTTGAGCAAGCCTTTCTGATCGCGCTCGAGCAGCGGATCCCAGCGCGAGCCCCAAAGCACCTTGATGACGTTCCAGCCCGCGCCCAGGAATGCCGCTTCGAGCTCCTGAATGATCTTGCCGTTGCCGCGCACCGGCCCGTCCAGCCGCTGCAAATTGCAATTGATGACGAAAATGAGGTTGTCGAGCTTCTCGCGCACCGGCATGGTCAGCGCGCCCATCGATTCGGGCTCGTCCATTTCGCCGTCGCCGAGAAACGCCCATACCTTGCGGTCGGAGGGCGGCACGATGCCGCGATGCTCGAGGTAGCGCACGAAAC
>WNFQ01006139.1_pt1 | contig 10520 bp, 8 predicted proteins | sample 5400171 | NCBI WGS metagenome assembly WNFQ01 (sample SAMN13153356, study PRJNA577476) | soil metagenome | isolation source: 20 cm soil under Madrone tree | place: USA:California | collected 2016-06-14 | reverse complement strand
GTTACAGTTTTCATCTACTTGGTGTACTCGATGAAAGAAACAAAAACATCACCCCAGCTAAAGGCTGGCATGGAGCTAAGTGCTCAAAAGTGTAAACGATGTCCCCGGTTTGAAACGTAAACCATGTCCGGCTTGCACAAGACTCTATGCAGATTCTCGAAAAGAATCTTCAAGTTCTTTGGTTGCACTCTCGACTGCTCGCTTCGCGTCGTCCAGGATCTTGGTTGCTTTAGTTAATTCGGCGGCGATGCTTTGCGCGCGCAGGGCTGCATCTGCGGATGCGGCGCTCGCTTTTTTGAAGCGCTCCTCTGCCTTGCGCTTGTTCTGCGCGGCTTCCTTCGCTGTTGCTTCGGCCTTTTTCTGCGCGACCTCCAAACTCCTGGCCGCGGCACGAGCAGCAGTGAGCGATTTCCTGGCCTGCTGTAATGAAGCTTTCGCGCCACTTATCCGAGCCTGCCGCTCTTTCTGCCGGCTCGCCTGGCCTGCGGCCTCTTGGGCCTTGCTCGATACAGTGACTGCCTTTTCTGTAGGACGGACGTGCAGCGGTTCCGCCGCGCGCTTGGTTATGTCGGCGCTCGGCGTGAATGAACCTAACGAATCAAAGCCCGGAGGATCGATGTCCTCCGTAAGTCGCCCGAGAGTAGAGCGATCTGAGATTGAAGTGGCGACGGACAACGCCTCGAGTGTAGTGCCAATGCGCCGCAGTGTATCCAGCGAAGGATTGTGACCGGCATCGCGCAGGGCTTCGGTCGCGAGAGCCGACAGGTGCGAGAGTGCTTCGCGGCGCGCGCCGAGAGCTTCCCGCATGTTCACCATCTTTCCGGTGACTTGCGCCTTGCGAAATCGCTGACTCGTCGCAATCAGCTCATCGAATGTCTCACGATGCCGCCAATAGAGTTGATTCACCATCCAGGCGGAGATTGATGGCTTGGTCAACGCCTTTACGCCTTCGGCCTCACTGACGAAACCGCTCTTTTTCAGTCGAGCAGCTAGTGCTTGGCGGGCAGAAATGAACTCTGTCAGCGGCAGCTTGAACAAGGCATCAATATCATCGTCGAGTTTGGGCATCGATCTCGATCCGGTATTGCGGTAATGTCTCAATCTAATTTATCCGCAGATTACGCAGATTCTCAGTCAGAGGATAACTGTAGCTATCGTGGGCTTGGGGATCACGCATGCTATCTGTGATTACGTTAAAAGCAGGTATAGCCGCAACGAATGGCTGGCCTTCACTCTTGATCAATTTGCGCATTTACTCCTAATTGCAGCGGCCGCTGTTGCGCTCACTCCCAACGGTCTTAACCAGACAACGATCACCCTCCGATACGCTCTCCGTTCGGAGAAACTTTTTCTATTTTTGTGTGCCTATAGTCTGGTTGTGTTTGGCGGCGCTTATTTCGTGCAAAAGGTCACAAAGTATTTCATGGATCAAATCGACTCGACACTAATCCCTTCAAAACCAGGTCTGCCGAAGGCGGGAAAGTACATTGGATGGTTGGAACGATCCCTCGTACTTACGTTTATTGTAACGGGGTATCCTGAAGGAATCGGATTCTTGTTAGCCGGCAAGGCTCTTGTTCGTTACCCGGAGATCAAAGAGGATCAAAAGGGCCATTTCGGTGAGTACTTCCTGATTGGAACGCTCACAAGCGTGGCTCTCGCGCTCTTGGCTGGTTTGGCTTTGGTGAAACTGAAAGCACGCTTATAATCCTGCTCAAATATCTGGTATTACTCCAGTGCCTTTGCCGCTTCCAGCATCTGTTCAGTTCGCGAGGTCGTAGCGGCGAATAGTTTCAACTTTAGGATCGGAAAGAAAAGTAAAAGTGTAGCCTGCTTTTTGGCAGAGATCGCGAGATACTTCAGGAGTGTCCACGCTGATCGCAACCGGTCGAATTCCTGCCTCAGTGAACTTATCCAAACTCTGCTGAATGCTCCGCAACTCGGAGTTACATGAAGGTCACCAGTAGCCCCGGTAGAAGATCAGCAGCACGCCCTTTGCGGGTTTTCCCTTGATTCGAGACGCGAGCAGTTCGGCAAGTGATACGGACTTGTTGTTCGTGTCCGAGAGCAGAAATTCCGGGGCCTTCTGGCCGACTTGTGGCGCACCGTGTGCTGCCGGCAGCCAACGCCCCGCGACGAAGAAGGAGAAAACAAATAATCCCAGCACCGCGGCGGTGAGCGTGGTTAGGATCGAAGCGATGACTTTCGATCGCTTACGCCGGTCAGGCGCGAATGCACGGCGCACCCCGATAAACATAAGCAGAGCGGCAGCGCAGAATATCAGCAGATTGGCCCAAGGGAAATCGCGAGTGACAGGCCATCTGACAAAAATGAACGGGTAACTCAGAACCGCAAACAGGCTGACTAGGAGACCTGTCCAGATTGGCCAATTGAATCTTTGTAGTTTCATGGACACTTATCTACCACAGACGACACCGAGGAATAAAGAGAACCAGAATCCAGGCAGCGGAGGGCAAATGTGTGTTGGCTGAATCTCAGTTCGCCCAAATCGCCAATATTAGAAAGATCAACCCTCCGATGAGATAAAAGACTCGGTTGACGGTTTCATTAGCGGCCGCGCCTAGTCCGATCATTCTTTGCCATGCCGCGGTCATGCGGCCAAGCGGTTTGTTGAGAACCAATATTGATATCGCAAAACATACGACGGCTATCCTAATGGCTGGAGTAGTCATTTCAATTGACCAATAGTTCTCAAATCCCAAACATGCCTACTAATACCTGGGCATTAGCCAGGTGTGTAAGTATGCGGATCGGCGTCTTAATGCTGAACCAAATTATGTTTGGATTCAATGACGCGCCCATAGTCAGGATGAAGATAAGCGACGCGCCCGGCGACAAGAGTGGCTACGGCTGCGCCATGGAAGGTATACCCATCGAACGGTGTGTTGCGGCTCTTTGATTTTGATCGCGACGCATCGAAGGTCCAGGCGAATTCAGGATCCAGGATAGTTAAATCAGCGCGCGAGCCGGCACGCAACGACCCTCGCGCTTCCAAACTGAAAATCCGAGCCGGATTTGTCGAGCACAGTTCGACCAAACGCTCGAGTGAGATCACGCCTTTGTTAACCAGATGCTCAAAGGCCAGGCCGACCGCCGTTTCCAATCCGACAATACCGAAGGGCGCCTGGTCGTACTCGAGCGCCTTCTCATCCGCGTGATGCGGCGCGTGGTCAGTCGCGATCGCGTCAATCGTACCGTCACGCAAGCCTTCGAGAAGTGCTTCAATATGATCCTGACTGCGCAAAGGCGGGCTCATTTTTGTGTTCTGGTCATAGTCCTGGACTGCTTCATCAGTCAGAGTCCAATGGTGCGGCGCGACTTCGCATGTCACCGGCAAACCTTTTTCTTTGGCGCGTCGCACCGCCTCGACCGTTCCGCGAGTTGAAACGTGAGCGAGATGCACACGGGCGCCGGTTAACTCCGCCAGCAGACAGTTGCGTTCGGCGTCTACTTCTTCCGCGGCGGCCGGCATGCCTCGCAGACCGAGCACCAGCGACCAGTGGCCTTCGTGCATCACTCCACCGCGAGCCAAGGACTTGTCCTCGCAGTGATCGACGACGGGCAAGTCAAACCCGCGCGCGTACTCCATCGCCCGGCGCATCATGCCGGCCGTGGGCACCGGACGGCCATCATCCGAAACAGCGATGATGCCAGCGTCTTTCATCTCTCCCATTTCAGCCAGCTCAGTGCCGGCGGAATTCTTGGTGATCGCGCCAATCGGAAAGACGCTCGCCAGTCCCGCGCGCTCAGCCTGTTCGATGACGAACCTGGTAACCGCGGCGCTGTCGTTAATCGGATCGGTGTTCGGCATGGCGCAAACCGTGGTGAACCCGCCGGCCACCGCAGCCGCGGCGCCGCTGGCGATAGTTTCTTTGTATTCGTGTCCGGGTTCGCGCAGGTGCACGTGCATGTCTATGAATCCCGGCGCCACGATTAGGCCGGTCGCATCAAAGACCTCGGCGCCTTCGGGTACACCGTCGCTTTGGCTCGAGAGTCCGACCACGCGGCCGTCCTCGATCAAAAGATTCTTGCCCGTATTAGTTCCCTGCGCGGGATCGACTACGTAACCATTGGCGATTAGTAAGCGCATTGCCGTGTGGTTCTCAATTCTTCCAGAGCGCCGTTAAGGCGCGCAATATTTATAGCCTAGGCCTATCCATATTGTTCTTCTTCTCGGTCAGGAGCGAAAGCTACTTTCGCTCCTGACCGTGAGAGAGTTAGGTTAAGGCTCTCACTTGCTATAAACATCTGGCTCCTAACGGAGCCAGAAATACTCCGCAGTTTTTCAATTTGCCAGGCCGAGCCGTCCCCATCGTCGGGCTAGGGCCTTCTGGTCCTCTATTGAGCGAATAACTTTCCAGTTCGTTCCTTCTTCCCACCGCTCTTCACGGCTGGAGGCCGCTTTGCTCCGTTCTCTTTACTGGCGCCTGCCAGAAGGTAGAGCACAGCCATTCGCACGGCGACGCCGTTGGTAACTTGATCCAGAATTAATGAGCGTCCGCCATCGGCGATCTCTGAAGAGACTTCGATTCCGCGATTCATGGGGCCGGGGTGCATCACGATGGCATCGGGAGCCGCCAGGCTTAGATGCCTTAAATGTAATCCATAGTGAACGGCGTACTCTCGCATCGACGGGAAAAACGCTTCGGTCTGTCGCTCACGTTGTACGCGCAGGATCATTACCACATCGGAGTCGACAATCACGTCTTCGATTCTGCTTTCGACGCGCACGCCTTGTTCGATCAGACCGGCGAATTCGGGTGGCACCAGCGTTCCCGGGCCAGCCACCCTGACTGTCGCACCGAGCTTCGCCAGTAAGTAAATATTCGAACGCGCCACGCGCGAATGCAGGATGTCGCCGATGATCGCAACTTTCAGACCCGCTAATCTTCCCTTGTATTCTCGGATGGTCAGTGCGTCGAGCAGCGCCTGCGTCGGATGCTCGTGCGCGCCGTCGCCGGCGTTCACGATTGCCGCATTGCATACCTGAGCCAGGTGTCCCGGCGCTCCCGCGGAAGAGTGACGAATGACTATGCAGTCGGGAGCCATGGCTTCCAGGTTCCGGGCTGTGTCGAGCAGGGTTTCGCCTTTCGAGACACTCGACGTTGAGACGCTGATGTTAACGGCATCGGCCGACAAACGTTTGGCCGCGATTTCAAAGGAGGTGCGCGTGCGGGTCGAAGCTTCGAAAAATAAATTGATGACCGTGCGGCCGCGCAGGGCCGGCACTTTTTTTATTTCACGCTTTGAAACATCCAGGAACGTCTCAGCCGTGTCGAGCAGATAGTTAATCTGATCGGCAGTTAATTCCCGAATGCCGAGCAGATGTTTGAGTTTGAATTGAGTGCTCATTCTATATCTGACAACCTTCAGGAACGTCGATCAAGTGCCTTCGACGCGACGCGTCGCGTCGATGTGATTTTAGCCCGGTGTTTCAACGCCGGGATCAATTGGGTTAGCCGGTCTCGTCGCGTAGCGACGATTGAAATTCTCACTAATTTCAGGCGTCGCTCCGCGACGCGAATGGTTCGTTGGCCTTTCCCGGCCTTTGAAAGGCCGGGCTAAATTCACATCGACGCTATGCGTCGAAAGCACTTGATCAGACATTCCTTCCATTTGGCGATCGTCACCAGTTAGCTCAGCTCACGAGAAACTGAAGTTTGTCGGACACCACTCAATAAAAAAAGCGGCCAACGGGGCCGCTTCACGCTGCAGCTTCGGCTGCCGGTCGCTCTACGATTACGACCCCTTCGTCTTCGTCGAAATCGGTGAGCATGACTTTGATGATTTCGCTCTTCTTCGTCGGTACCAATTTGCCAATGTAATCAGCCTGGATCGGCAACTCGCGATGTTCGTTCCCGCGATCGATCAGCACCGCCAGCTGCACGCGGCGCGGCCGGCCGTAATCAATCAACTGGTCGAGAGCCGCCCTCACCGTGCGGCCCGTGTACAGCACGTCGTCTATCAGAACGATGCATCGGCCCGCAACATCCCCAGGCAGTTCCGTGCCGCTGACAATCGGTTTCGCGCCGACCGTCGAGAGATCGTCGCGATATAAAGTGATGTCGAGAATGCCTACCGGGGGGCGGTTACCTTCGAGGTCTGCGATTTTGTCGGCGATGCGGTTGGCCAGAGGGACGCCGCGACGGCGAATGCCAACCAGAACCAAATCAGTCAAGCCGTGGTTTTCTTCCACGATCTCGGACGCCAGTCGCGCCAGCGCGCGATTGATGCGCGCCTCGTCCATGATCCGAGCTTTTTCAGTGAATTCCACCGCGTCGGATACTAACAAGAACCGTGAGACCGTGACAAGTAAATCAAGACAAAGATCGTGTTCGGGAATGAGATCAACCCGCACCTGCGATACAGAACCCGGAGCGGTAGCGACGGGATGCAGCCATCCAACCAAGTGGGTCGAGCAAAGCGCCGTTTGTTTCCAAGCCATCGATCGTTCGCGACTTTCCGTCATCATTCATGTTGAGTGTTTGACCCGGTCGCTACTACTCCTGGAATGAAATCACCAGCGCCTTGGGTACTGAACCCTGAGCGGTAGCGACGGGGTCCAGCCGTCCAACCAAGTGGGTCGAGCAAAGCGCGCGCTCGTTTCCAAGCCATCGATCGTTCGCGACTTTCCGTCATCATCATGTTGAGTATTTGACCCGGTCGTACTACTCCTGGAATGAAATCACCAGTGCCTTGGGTACAGAACCCTGAGCGGTAGCGACGGGGTCCAGCCGTCCAACCAAGTGGGTCGAGCAAAGCGCCGTTTGTTTCCAAGCCATCGATCGTTCGCGACTTTCCGTCATCATTCATGTTGAGTGTTTGACCCGGTCGCTACCGCTCCCGGTTCTGTACAGAACGGTCGGGCCGGCCTCGCCCATCAGCGCTCAGAGAACCCCGTGACAAATAAACGATCGACAGGCTAAACTCCTGATCCGGCTCGTCAATCATCACTTGTCAATCTATCGCTCAATCGTCCGTCCGATTCTGTTCCGGCTACCGCCAGAGTCAGTGCATGAGTTTGCGCTCAGCGCACTCTCCGTGGCTCTTAGCACATCGGCCGCGCGTCGCCTCGCCACGCGGCAACTCCGGCGCGAAACCTTTGGCAAACTGCAGCGATTCGGACTGGAATTTGGCAATCCCATTGGCCTAGCAGCCGGGTTCGACAAGAACGGAACAGCCGCACAGGCACTGGCGGCGCTCGGCTTTGGCTTCATAGAAGTGGGTTCAGTCACCAGCGAGCCGCAACCCGGCAACCCGCGGCCCAGACTGTTTCGTCTGCCCCGCGATCGCGCGCTGATCAACCGCGCCGGGTTTAATAATTACGGCGCTGCGCAACTGGCGGAAAACATTAGCCGGCGCCGGCCTGACTGCGTGCTGGGCGTGAACATTGGCAAGTCTCGCAGCGTGGCGATCGAAGATGCAATTCCGGACTATCTGAAAAGCCTCGAAGCCGTTTACGACATAGCGGATTACATCGCGATCAATGTCAGCTCGCCCAACACACCGAATCTGCGCGAGCTGCAACGGCCAGAGATGCTCGCCGGTTTACTTAAAGGTTTGCAGCAGCGAAACGCTGAACTCGCTTTGCAGCATTCTCACCAGCCCAAGCCTCTATTGTTGAAGATTGCGCCTGACTTATCTGAATCTGAAATTGAATCAATCGTTGGGGTCGCCACCAGTTTCAAAGTTGCGGGCCTGATTGCGACGAATACAACGATCAACCGCGAAGGTTTACAAACATCGCATGCTGAGATCGAAAGCTTCGGCGAAGGGGGGCTGAGCGGAGCCCCTCTGGGTCAACGCTCCAACGAAGTTATCGCGCTGATTCATCGACTAAGCCGCGGCCAGTTACCGATCATCGGTGTGGGTGGAGTTTTCAGCGCCGCGGACGCCTGGGGAAAAATTTGCGCCGGCGCAAGCCTGATCCAGTTGTACACTGGTTTCATTTATGAAGGCCCCAGCGTGGCCCGGCGAATTAATGAAGGGCTCGCCGAGATTGTGAGGCACGAGGGATTTCGGACGCTGGACGAAGCAGTTGGCTGTCGGGCGAACTAACAAGGACCTACCGCAGAGGTCACTGAGGATCACGCAGAGGTCGCGGAGAAAGAGCCTCTGCGTCCTCTGCGAAAACCTCTGCGTCCTCTGCGTTTGAAAAGTCTTTCATGAGGATTTATTCGGAGTTGATATGATTCGAGCAAAAGACAAAGTGATCGTTGCCCTTGACGTCGACAGTGCTGATCGCGCCCTCGATCTATTCGACGCCTTGATCGACGAGGTCGGCAGGTTCAAGATCGGTTTGCAACTCTTTGCCGCTGCCGGTCCTGACATTGTCAGGCAGATAGTTGCCAGAGGCGGCCGCGTCTTTCTTGACCTGAAGTTTCACGACATTCCCAACACCGTGGCCGCGGCTGGCATTGAAGCGACTCGACTGGGCGTATCGATATTCAATGTGCACGCATCGGGCGGCCCGGAGATGTTGAAGCGCACCGCGGCCGCCGTAGCCGACGTCGCCGGCCGAGAAGGGCTCAAGCGACCGAAGGTCATCGCGGTTACGCTCCTAACCAGCCTCGATCCAGCAAGTCTGAAGGAACTTGGGATAAATGAAGAACCGAGTACAGCGGTGGCCCGGTTAGCGCGTCTAGCGGCGGATTGCGGACTGGACGGCGTCGTCGCGTCACCACGCGAGATAGGAGTCATTCGGCAGACTATCTCCGACCGCGACTTCTTAATAGTGACACCCGGCATTCGCTCCAGTAACGACCCGAGCGATGATCAGAAACGCACGCTCACTGCCGCTGAGGCGATTAGCGCCGGCGCGGATTACCTGGTTGTGGGCCGGCCAATCTTGAATTCTGAAGATCCGATCGCCGCAGCCAGAAAAGTTGTGGCTGAGATCGCGGCTGCTCTCTGAGATCATTGGAACGAAAGTGTGGGAGAAGGCGTGCAGTTGGCAGATATTGTCATCTTTAATCAGCGGTGATCAGAGTTCCGACTTTAGGCGGGCTTTACTGGGCAAGAAAGAACCGAGCTGAGTTGGTACACTAACGCCAGGAAATTAGGACATACCGGCTGAAAGGGTTGTTGCGCGGCGTAACGACTTACCATTATCATTCGAAGGTGCATGCAAAGCTGAAGTTCTCACTAAAATTTGCGCAATTGATGGCCCTGCTGGTTTCGCTCACCTGCACGATTGCAGCCCAGCAAAAAAGCGAAACGACCCAAGCGCCTTTTAACGAGGCCGCTTACCAGGCGGGCGAACGTCTTACGTACAACGTTGATTTCGCCCATTTTGTCAGCGCCGCGCACATCGAACTGTTTGTGGCCGGCCGCGGCACTTTCTACAACCGTGACGGAATTCAGTTGCGCGCGCATGTCGAAACCGTGGGAGTAGTAAACGTGGCGCTGCTCTCGATCAATAACGACTACACGACCTACGTCGATCCTCGGTCGGGTTTGCCCTATCGCGCCCAACAGGTCGTGCGGGAAGCAGGTCGCGCCTCCGAAGCAGAGCGCGATTACAATCAGCCGGCGGGTACCGACGCGATTCCGGCCAAAGTAAGGACGGGAGAGTTTCCGGGTACGTATGACCTGCTCTCGGCTCTCTACCGCGTGCGGGCACTGCCCTTGACCGATGGCTCGTCGTATTTGCTGACAGTGGTTCACGACGGCGATCAATACAACGCTGAAGTGAAAGTGATTGGCCGCGAGCGGCTCAAGACCAACATCGGATCCTCCAACACGATCGTTACGCGCTTGATTGTGAAGTCGCACGATTACAACGTGCGCGTTTACTTCAGCGATGATGAACGACATGTGCCCGTGCTGATTACCGCTAAACTTCCGTCGGGCGAGATCCGCGCGGAACTGGCGGCTTCCGAGCTGGCGATTCCAGATGCGGGCCCAGCTAACAGTACGGCTCAGACCAGCAAGACCCGCACCCAGGATCCGCCTCCGGTTAAGTCGAAACCGGGCACGCGCGGCAGCATTCCAACGCTGACGGGGGAAGCTATTTCCGACCTGCCACTCAAGGACGTTCCTTTCAGAATCGGCGAACAACTTACTTATCAAGTTTATCTCTCCAGTAGTCCGCAGCAGGTAGGCACAATTACCTTCGCTTTGAAATCGCGCGGACGGTATTTCAATCGTGACGGTTTACTGTTTTCAGTCACGGCACAGACCACGGGCGCGGGGGGACGGGTGTTTCCAGTCAACGATCAAATCAACTCGTATGTCGACCCGACCACATTGCTTCCGTTTCGTACCGAACTCAATTTGTCAGAGGGCAAGTATCATTACAGTCGTACATTCAGTCTCGATCAGAACCGCGGCGCCGCCCTGGCCGATACCAAGCAGCGGATTGAGATACCCGTCGGCACGCACGATCTGATCTCAGCGTTTTATTCCATTCGCACTTTTGATCTCCGGCCGCCAAAACAGAACGCCATATCCATCATGGCGACCAGCCAACCGCGCACATTGCTGGTGAAATCCCAGCG
>WNFQ01004163.1_pt1 | contig 10520 bp, 10 predicted proteins | sample 5400171 | NCBI WGS metagenome assembly WNFQ01 (sample SAMN13153356, study PRJNA577476) | soil metagenome | isolation source: 20 cm soil under Madrone tree | place: USA:California | collected 2016-06-14 | reverse complement strand
TCAGGCGGGAGCTACGCTACGGTGAGGAGACCGAGAGGGGGCGCACGGCCAGTCTGCCGTGCCTGCTCGACGCGCCCGCCGGCGGGGCGATACGGCGCCACGAACGCCAGGTACGCGGTCCCCGCGGCGAGGGCCGGCAACGCCGGTGCGCGGACGATCGGCGCGTGATGCGTGACGGTGCAGATCGAGCACGGATGCGTGATCCGACCGACGTGCGTGTGGCCGCTCAGAACGACCGGAACGAGCAGCAGTGCCGCGAGGAAAACGACTCGCGCTCGACTGTAGAAGCTGGTCGGCGATGCGGCCACGATCGCGGCGTATAGCCGCCTGACGGAGTTGTCAAGAAGAGTGCGGACGCGGTAGGCGGTCGTCAACCTGACGGTTGCGATGTCGCCGATCAGCTTCGCGAGTCGAATTGGATCGCGTGGCCGCTTCAACGACGGTCGATCATTGCGCGTATCGAGTCTCCTCGTTGCTGTCAGTGGTGTTCGTTGTGGGTCCCCTCCTCGCGGCCACCGTTCACCTCACGCATGAGGGTCAGCTCCTCGGGCGAGAGTTCCGGGAGGTGCCGGATGAAAAGAACCAGCTTCCAGTTCTCATCGTCCTCACCGTCCCAACCGGGCATTCCGGTGAAGCGGATGCCATTCCGGATGATCGAGAAGATTTCGCCATCCGAAAGGTCTTGCGTAGTCGTTTCTCTGAGGTCGGGAGCGGGAGGGTAGAGGCCTTCGTTGACGACTGTCTTTCCGTCACCATTGTTTCCGTGGCAGAACGCACAGTGATCGGCGAAGTGGTCGCGACCTTGGGCAATAGTGAGCGGAGTGCTCTCGAGCGGGTTCTTCAGACGCTTCACGGCCGGCGAGGTTGCGAGGTCGCGAACCCTTTTCGCAAGAAACGCCTCGAGCGCGGACGGCTTCGCCCGGGCACTGAAGGTGTGGGTTACAAGATACTCGTAGCCGATGAGCGCGCTCACGATGACGGCTGCCGCAGGGATCAATAGAGCCCGTGTGCGTGGCTTCATCAGAGTATTCTAGTGCTTCGCGTGTGTCGTATTCTCCCCAGTGCCGTTGCCCTCAACATGGATATCCTCTGCAACCAGCTCTCCGCTTTCGAGCTTTGTTCCGAAGACGCTCACTCGGCTCTTAGGTGTCAGTGCCTTTCGGTCGAGTTCCTTCTCACCGGCTGCAATGTGCGTCGTCTCGGTTAACGTCACAGCGACCGATCCGGTATCCGTCGTGAGTGTTAGATGGTCGCCGTTCACTGTCGCTATCGTGCCTTCCGTTGGTGTGCCGTGATGCGCGTGTCCGCCGTGCGCCCATGCGTTTGCTGCGATCGCGACGAGAAGTAGTCCAAGCGCGATTAATAGTGGTCTCATTGTCGCTTTCTCCCGGTTGTTACGTGTCTACTGCTCTTTCCTTAGATCTTGATGCCGTCCGCGCGCAGTTCCTCAGCGGTTGCAGGCATGGCGACCGTTCCGGCTGGGTGCTGATACCAGCCAGGATCCGCGTAGCTTGTAAGATCGTCCCGGACCTTGAGGATGGTGAACATGCCGCCCATATCAATTGCGCCGAACGGACCCTTCCCGCCGAGCATCGGAATACTGTTTCGCGGCACGGGCATGTCCATCCCCGTCATGTCGCCCATCCCAGTAGTCCCCATCGACATGTAGTCGGGGAGAAGACTCTGCACGCGTCCATCGAGGCCCTGTGGATCCACGCCCAGCATGTTCGGCAGCCTGTGTCCCATTTGATTCATAACGTGGTGGGTCATGTGGCAGTGAAAGGCCCAATCTCCGGGCGCGTCGGCGACAAACTCGATGTCGCGGGTGGCACCAACGGGCACGAGCACGGTTGTCGCCGGCTGGCGTCCTTCTTTCGGGATCGCGCCAGCGTCGGTGCCCGTAATCCAAAAGCGGTACCCGTGAAGGTGAATAGGATGATGGTCAGTGGGACCTAAATTCCCGAAGCGAATCCGAACGCGCTCTCCGCGCTTCACGACTAGCGGGTGAGTGCCGGGAAACGCCCGACTGTTCATCGTCAGGACATTGAAGTCCGTCATTTCCGTCGTGTCAGGCTTTCTCGCGCCGGGTTCTACGGCCCACTCAGCGAGCATCAGCGAGAAATCACGGTCGACGGCAGGGTTCTCGGGATCGCGCGGATGGATAACGAACATCCCCATCATGCCCATGCCCATCTGCAGCATTTCGTCAAAATGCGGGTGGTACATCTGCGTTCCGACTTGCCGCAGCGTGAACTCGTACTTGAAGGTCTTCCCGGGCGGGATAGCCTTTTGGTTGAGACCGGACACCCCATCCATTCCGTTCGGAACGAGGACGCCGTGCCAATGGACACTCGTCGGCTCGGGAAGACGGTTCGTGACATAGATCCGCACGCGGTCGCCTTCGACCGCTTCGATGACCGGCCCCGGCGTCCGCCCGTTGTATCCCCAGGCGTCGATCACCAGCCCGGGCGCGATCTCGTGTCGGAAGGCTTCGGCAATGAGATGCCCAACTTTCACGCCGTCGACTAACTTCCACGCGAGCGTCGCGCCGTTGGGAACGACGACGGGCCGATAGTCACGCCCTGCTTCGCCCGGTGGAAGGTCATCCCGCCGAGAACGTGTATCGGTCTCCATCGGAGCGGGATCCGCCGCGTGCGCGATGGCCCCCAAAACAACGCTCCCCGCTGCAAGGGAAAAGGACGTTTTGAGCAATTCTCTTCGGGTGACCACGTCGCTAACCTCCTTGATGGTGCTGCTGATGATTCATCGCAGGTTCACCTGCGGGCGTCGGCGTCGTCGGCCGCGAGCTCTCTTCAAGTCGCAGTTCACCACCGACCGCACGCTCGAGATCGACCCGGCTTACCCAGTATCCGCTAAGCGCCTCGACGTAGCGTCGGCCCGCGTCGACCTGGTCGCGCTTTGCTTGAAGGAGTTGGAAGACGCCGATGAACATGCCGTTGTACTTGCGCTGGGTCTCCTCGACGATTCGTGCATGAAGGGGGAGAACGACTTTCTCGAAATACTCAGCACGCGCGCGCGCTGCCTCGAGACCGCTCCACGCTCGGCGCACCTGAGCGCGGATACCAACGGCGAGCGCAGCGTAGCGCTCTTGATTTCCCCGGACGCGCGCAGCGGCGCTCGCTAACAGCGCTTGGCGTTGGTCGAAAAGCGGGATGGGGATGTCGAGCGCAGGACCGAGCGACCATGCGCCGTCCAGTTCACGCTGTGCGGCAGCACCCATCGACGCATTCGGAATGAGACCGTAGAGCCGTCCCATCCGGTACTGCGCCATCGCGCCCCCTGTTCGGAGGCGCGCCTCTTCGAGGTCGAGCCGTTGGAAGACCGCGAGTGTCTCGAGGCCTGTCGACGCTACGTCTGCTCGAGGCAGCGTCGGAAGACGCGCGGCAGTCTTCCAGGTGGTCAGCTCGCCCCAGAGTCCAAGCAGCGTGTTCAGTTCTTCACGGTCGCTGACGACTGCCGATTCTGCACTTGCAAGCTCGAGCTTCGCGTCTTCGTTCTGCGCGACTTGGCTTGCAAGGTCGAGGTCCGAGATGTTTCCGGCCTCGTGTTGCCGCTCCGCGATGTCGCGCGCGACCGCAGTTGCTGAAACGACGGTGCGACGAAGCTCAAGCATCTGAAGCGCGCCCTGCACGCGGTAGAATGACGCCTTCGTGTCGAGTGCGAGCTTCAGCACCGCATCCGCTGCCGCCACCTTCGCGACCTCGAGCGCGGCTCCCGCGACGCGCTTTCGTAGGGGAATCTGGAGCGCGCTGATTACGTCCTGAACGAGGCCCAAATCGGCGCCGGTACCGGACGCGCCAACCCCAAATCGCACGTCGGCGCTAAGAACGGGGTTCGGAAGAAGTCCTGCTTGAACGAGCTCCGCCTCCTGAACCCCGAGATCCTGATAGACAGCGCGAAGATTTCGGTTGTTCAGAAGCGCGATCTTCACGGCGCTTTCTGCGGTGAGCTCTCGAGCGACGAGCTCGCTGACCGTCGCATCCGCCGCGCGTGAGGCGGCTTCGTTCTCCGGCCATGTGACCGTGAGCTGGGCGCGCTTCGAAACCAGGCGTTCGATGTCGCCGAGTCCGGCCCGCGGATTCACGGCCGCGCATCCCGCGACACTTAGCACTCCCAGGAGTGCGAGGGCCCTACTGCGCATGATCACCTCCGTGAGCGGCATGCGAGCTGCCGCCCATGTGATGCCCCGTATGCGCATCGCGCCCCTGTGCGCCGTCGGAGGAGGGCTCAGGCGAGGCGTCCGCGCTTCCCGCTCGTGAAGACTTGAGCGAAAGCGTCTCTGACGCCTGCGCTACAGGAGCTTCCTTCGCCTCAGCGCTCGCCGGATGGGACGCGGTAAGCGGCGGGAGGTTCAACGCCGTTGCGCACCCGGCAAGCAGCAGAGCGAAAGCAAATAGACGTAGGTTTTTCATGGACTCGCATCTCCATTGGCTGTCAATCCGACGGCGAGACGACGCCCACAGCGCGTCACGCCGCTCTACGCCTAGAGTTCTAGGCGCGCGCCAGTGGATGCGAGCTCAGACGAGAAGGACGCACTTCAGCAGATGGACACCGAGCGGCGGACTACGAGTGCCGCGAAGCGGGTCTGCATGAAGCGTAACGGGAAGGAGAGCCGGAAGGCTCAGTGGGGCACTGAGAAACGCTGGGAGTGGGCTTAGAAGGGGGGCGGAGAGCTTTACCGAATCGGGAGCATTCAGTTGGGGGTTCGAGCAATGCTGGCATCGAGGGTTCTCGTGGTCCTTCGGGGCCCTGCGGTCTTGTCCGTGACAGCAGCCGTGAGCGGCCCTTGTCGGCGCCGAAGTCTCGTGCGCTTGAACGCCGCGTTCGGTGCTCGCTGGCGCGGATTGACTACAGATGCACAGAAGATGCGCGGCAAAAAACACCGGCACCATCAGAGCGATCATGCATCTTCGTCGCGCGGGCATCATTGCGGACGAATTAGTTAGTACCCAGGCGGCGCGCTTCTGTCGAGTGACGCGGGTGGGGCGCCGCCGACGTCAATATGCGACGTAGGGACCGGCGCCAGCGGGCGTCGTCTGGCCTTCGATCGCGGCGAAGACTCTGCGGCCGTAGAAGAACGCCAGTCCGAAGTCGAAGATGCCGGGGCTCGGGCCGGCGACGTCGTCGAACGCGACGGCATTGGGGTTGCCGTCGAAGAGCGCGTTCGCATTCGCCGCGGTGAACGTTGCGGAGACGGTCTCCCCGCGTGCGCCGCGGAGGGTCGTCGCGATCGTTTGCGGCGATGGTGGGCAGTAGAAGCCCTTGTTCCCGGAGCAAATCGGCAGCCCCGTTTGGGCGGTATTCAGGAAGAAGATGCCGTTCGACCCGCTGTCGATGAAGCTCACGGTGACGGACTGGCTTTCGAAGAGCGTCGTAAAGGTTCCATTTGCGCTCAGCGTGACGATGTTCGCGGCCCCCAGTCCGTTGTTGGATTGCGTGCCGATGCCGAGGATCAGCGACCCGCTCACGCCGTCCGATCCCGACGCGGGGATCGACGGCAGCTCGATGACGACGCCGTCGTTGTCCTCGGGAAGTTTCCACACCGGATTCTGCAGCTGGCTCGCGATCGGCTGCGCGATTTGTTCGCAGCCGCTCGCGGGACACGCGTAATACACGCCCGGATTTTCCGCTCCGGTCGATTCGCAGATCGGGCCGCAGTCTTCGCGAAAGACGCCGACGCCCAAGATGCCGTTGGTGCGGAGCGTGCCGACGGTGTCGGCGGGGGGCAAGCCGCTGCTCGTGCACCGCGCCGGGATGTTTGGAAAGCGCGGATCGCCGATCACCTGAATCGGGATCGCGCTCGCCGTCTCGCCCGCGAGCTCGACGTCGGCGACGCGCACGGACCCCCAGGTCAGGCTGTCGAGGAACGGCACGCACTCGGCGGCGGGGTCGCCGCTTGCCGTCGTCTGCTGCGGCAGCGACAGCGACAAGGCCGAGGAGAGAATGCGCAGCCCGATGGAGCCGGTGTCGACGAGGACGCCGCCAATCGTCTGACAGCGCGAGTCGTCGCCCGGCATGCAAATCGTGACGCTCGTGAACAGGCCGTTCGTGTAGTCGCCCGTCGGTCCGAGGTCGACGGCGATCGGCTGCACGTTCGACGACGTCGCGATCGGCGTCGGCTGGATCGGCGTCGCCGACGCGCGAGGGGTGGCCGTCGGCGCGGCCGTCGTTCCGTGATGACCGCCACCTCCGGAGCCGCATCCCGTGACGCACACCAGCGCTGCGAGCGTGACGACCGGAACAATCGCGCGGCCGGGCGCCCTCATCGGATCGTCTCGGCGCGGAATCCCGACGGCACCATCTCAGGCACGTAGGCGCGGCCGACGAAGGCGCGCATGTGGCCGGCGATCTCGACGACGAGGCCCGGCTCGCGAATCACGAGCGGACCGCGTGCTCTCGGCTTCGCCTGCGCCGCGTTCGCGTACTGCTGGAAATACGGGCCGAGGAGCTGCCGCAGATCCGGAAGCCAAGGGCCTTCCCACGCTACCGCGAAGACGGTCCCATTCGGCGCGGCATATTCCCTGACGACGGTGCCCGACGCGAGGCGGAGCTCGTGGACCGCGCCCGCGTCCGTCGGCGTGACCGTCAGACTGCTCGCCATCTGCGCCCGATCGACGTCGACCGAGGTCGCGTCGCCGCCCAGCATCGCGGCCGCCGAGGACGGGACGCCGAGTGCGAGCAGCGCGACGAGCGCGTGCGTTGCGCGACGTTTGGCAGAATCACGAGCGGGGACGGACATGGTCATCGGGTTCCTCCGGCGCATGGGTCGGCGCGGCATTGTACGACTCTCCGAGACGGGGAGCCATGCGGGCAAAGAAGTTGTGGCCGCAATGAAGAGCAGCACCATCGGAGCTACCGCGGAACGCGCGCGGCGTCGGCGGGCGATGGCGAGCCGCAAGTGACGTTCTCCGGCCAGACCAGCTCCGCGCGATCGCCGATCAGCGCCCGCAGAGTCGGCAGGATCACGGCCGCCGCGACGATCAGTCCGGCGAGCGGATCGACGAACGGATTCCCGGAGGCGAGCGTCAGCAGGCCCGCGACGGCGGGAGCGAGCGAGACGAAGGTGTCACCGAGGTTGTGCACGTACGCGAGACGAATCGCGGCGTCCTCGCGGGCGGACTCACGCAGCACGCGCGCGACGCCCCAGTTGGCGGCCGCGGCGCCGAGTCCGACGACGAGCGGTATGGTGCCGAGAATCGCCTGCGGGTGACGCAGTCGATCGAGCGCTTGCCAGGTGACGAGCGCGCTCACCGCGAGGAGCCCGACCGAGTTGAACAGGTTCGCGGTGCGAAGAAATCGTCCCGACAACCCGACGCGCAACGTATAGGCGAGCACCAGGAAGGCGAGCGCGACTTCGTCGGAGAGGTTGTGGACGCCGTCCATCACGAGACTGAGGCTCTTCGCGGGCACGCCGGCGCCGATCTCGCCGACGAGCGCGACCGTGTTGAGCGCCAGCGCCGCGGCGAGCGGTCGTCTCCGGTGCGACATTGGTCACTCCTTCTCGAGAACCCAGGCCCTCGACCCGATCAGCGCACGCCGTCGGAGAAGGCGTCCCGCCCAGACGACGAGCCAGACGCCCACGACGAGCGTCAGCGCGGGATCGACCCATCGCCACGCGAAGAGGGCGATCGCGACGGCGCCGCCGAGCGCGATGATCGTCACCGTCGCGTCCGCGAGCTCGTGCGCGAGCGCGGCACGAAAGGACCAGCGCGTCGCCGCGGGATCGCGGAACAAGTAGGCCGTCGCGAGGTTTGCCGTGAGCCCGAGGAGGGCGAGGAGCATGAACGCCGGCGAGGGTGCTTCGGTCGCGGTGGAGAGCAGCTTCTGAATGGCATCGATGAGGATGCCGACGGCGATGAGCGTCACCAGCACGAGTACTGCCACCGCCGCGAAATCCTCCCGCTGCTCGTGCGATCGTGTCGTCGGAATGAGGAGCACGATGAAGATTCCGAGGTGCGCCATCAGGTGCACCGCGTCGGCAGTGAGGAAGAGGCTGCCGCTGCGCCACGAACCCAGCACTTCGGCCGCCGCGGCGGCGGACGTCAACGCCGCTGCGGTCAGCACGGTGCGCGCCGGAACGTGCACGTGAGCATGGGAGTGGGAATGATCGGCCACGAGATCCACCCGGGAAAGTGGCGGACTTTCGCACGGTGTCAAGTCGAGCTCTCGAGGGGTGATTTTGCGCGCCTGCGCGCCATGCTTTAGAGGTATCCGCCGTGCGGGGCGCCCACACCATCAATTTCCAATGGCTCGTCACGTTGCGCTGGGGCGCGATTGCGGGCCAGGCCGCGACGATCCTCGTCGTCGATCGCCTGATGGAAATCGCGCTGCCGCTCACGCCGTTGGGGTGCATCGTCGCGTTCGCGGCGCTGAGCAACGCGGCGTGCGAGTGGTGGGTCCGCCGTGACCGCGCGGTGCACGAGTCGACCATCGCCGGCATCATGGTCGTCGACGTGCTGTTGTTGACGGCGCTGCTCTTCTTGACGGGCGGTCCGTTCAATCCGTTCAGCTGCCTCTACCTCGTCAACATCGCGCTCGCCGCCGTCGTCCTCCGGCCGGGTTGGACGTGGACGCTGGTCGCTCTGTCGCTCGCCTGCTTCGGCGCGCTGTTCGCCGATCACGGCGGGTTGCTGCTCAGTCGCGCGCACGCGCAGCACATGCAGATGCACCTCCAGGGGATGTGGGTGGCGTTCGGGGTGGCGGCGGTCTTCATCGTCTACTTCGTGCAGCGCGTGACACGCGCGCTCGCCGCCCGCGACGCCGATCTCGCCGCGGCGAATGCACGGAACGAGCGCCACCGGCGCCTGGCGTCGCTGGCGACGCTCGCCGCGGGCGCCGCACACGAGCTCGCCACGCCACTCTCGACGATCGCGGTCGCGGCGAAGGAGCTCGAGCGCGAGCTGGTGCGAAAGGGAAAGCACGGCGCCGCCGCCGACGACGCGCGTCTCATCCGTGAGCAGGTCGAGCGCTGTCGACAGATCCTCGAGCACATGGCCGCCGACGCGGGCGCGAGCGCCGGTGAAACGATCGTGCCCGTCCTCGCGGGCAGCATCGTCGAGGATGCGCTGCGAGGCGTCGCCGACGCGCGCATCCACGTCGTGATCGACGACGCGGCACGGACGCGGCCGCTCTCCGCGCCGCCGCGCGCCGTCACGCAGGCGCTGCGGGGCGTGATCGAGAACGCCCGTCACGCGGCGCCGCTCGACGGATCCGTCCTCCTGCGCGTCCGCGCCGACGCGAACGGATGCCGGTTCGAGGTCCGGGACGACGGCCCCGGAATGGCGCCGGACGTGCTGTCGCGCGCCGGCGAGCCGTTCTTCACCACGAAGCCACCCGGCGAAGGCATGGGTCTCGGTCTTTTTCTCACCCGCGCGGTCGTCGAGCGCCTCGGAGGCGCGCTCGAGCTGTCGTCGGCGCCGGGGCGCGGAACGACGACGGCGCTCGTGCTGCCGAACGGCTTGCATGCCGTGTCCGTGGGAGCCGAATGAGCAGCCGCACCGCCCCGACGGCGGCCGGCGGCCGCCCCGCCGACGCCGACGCGACGATTCTCATCGTCGACGACGATCGGTTTCTGCGCGACCGCTTGGCGCGTGCGTTCCGCGACCGCGGGTTCACCGTCTACGCCGCCGGTGGCGTCGAGGACGCGCTCGCGATCGCGTTCGTGGATGCGCCGGCGTTCGCCGTGATCGATCTACGGATGCCGGGACGATCCGGCCTCGACCTCGTCCGCGAGCTGCGCGCCCGCAACCTGGCGACGAAGATCGTCGTGCTCACCGGCTACGGCAGCATCGCGACCGCGATCGAGGCGACGCGTCTCGGGGCGACCTACTACCTCCCGAAGCCGGCCGATGCCGACGACATTCTCGCGGCGTTCGCACGTGGCGACAGCTCGGCACCGGAGGCGTCGGTCGCGGCGGAGACACCGTCATTGGCACGCGCCGAATGGGAGCACATCAATCGCGTCCTCGCCGACTGCGACGGCAACGTGTCGGAGGCGGCGCGCCGCCTCGGCGTGCATCGCCGGTCGTTGCAACGCAAGCTGCAGAAGTATCCGCCCGCGACATAGCCCGCGACAATTTGTCGCATGTCGCTTCCCGCACGCCTCCGCTAGTGGGAGGAGGATGCGTGGCGTTTTGCGGCCGAGCCGATGGGCGCTGCTCGCGAGCGTGTTCGGGATCACGTCCTTCGCGCCGTTCGCGAACGCGCACGGCGTCGTCGGGCAACGCTTCTTTCCGGCGACGCTCACGATCGACGATCCGTTCGTCGCCGACGAGCTGTCGCTGCCCACCGTACAGGTCGTCCGCCGAAAGAAGGGTGCCGATAGCCCGCCGACGTGGGACACGGAGATCGACGCCGAGCTGTCGAAACGGCTCAGCCGCCGTTTCGGAATCTCGCTCGCCGGATCCCTGGCAATCGAGGATCCGAAAGGCGGCCCGACGATCGCCGGGTTCGACAACATGCACGTCGCCGCCAAATACGTCTTCATCCAGGACGCGGCG
>WNFQ01004161.1_pt1 | contig 10520 bp, 13 predicted proteins | sample 5400171 | NCBI WGS metagenome assembly WNFQ01 (sample SAMN13153356, study PRJNA577476) | soil metagenome | isolation source: 20 cm soil under Madrone tree | place: USA:California | collected 2016-06-14 | reverse complement strand
AGGTAACCGTGCTGGATCCCTGCCCCGCTCCGAAGTTGGCCCCGGTGATGGTGATCGACACGCCCTCAGCTCCCGAGATCTGACTTAGACTCGTAATGGTTGGTGGCAAGACTATTGTAAATGGCGATCCATTGCTGGCCTGCCCGAATACGGTCACGACCACGTTGCCCGTGGTAGCTCCGACCGGCACCGTCACTGTGATGCTGGTTGCGCTCCAAGCGCTCGCTGCCGCCGCTGCGGTCCCGTTAAAGGTAACCGTGCTGGATCCCTGCGCCGTTCCGAAGTTGGTCCCGGTGATGGTGATCGACGCGCCGACGGTTCCTGCGTTCTGGCTCAGACTTGTGATGGTCGGCGGCGGCGGTAGATTGATGAGAATACTCAAAGCCTGCGTCGCAGTCTGCACCGGATTGCTCGAGTCCGTCACCATCACAGTGAAATTTGATGTGGCGTTAGGGGTGGTGGGTGTCCCGGAAATCAGGCCCGCGCTGCTCAGGGTCAAGCCTGGTGGCACCGCACCGGCGCTTGTCGTAAACGTGAGTGTTCCGAACCCCGTGGCCGCAACCATTTGGCTATATGCCGTTCCCGCGACACCGGGAGGCAGCGTCGTCGTGGTGATGGCTGGCGCGGGAGGCAAATTGACTAGGATACTCAGGGCCTGGATGGCCGTCATCGGAGTCATGGTGCTCGAATCTGTCACCTTAACCGTGAAATTCGCCGTGCCGTTGGGGCCGGTCGGTTTTCCAGAAATCGTGCCGGCGCCGCTCAGGGTCAGACCTGCAGGCAACGTGCCTGCGCTGATGGAAAACGTCACCGTTCCGGCGCCGCCAGTCTTCGCGATCGCCTGGCTATACGCTGTGCCTTCGACACCTGCCGGGAGCGTGGTTGTCGTGATGGCCGGAACGGCAGTGACGGTTATCGTCACCGTAAATGTTTTCGTTATGTCAGTTACGGAAGTCGCCGTGATCACTGCGCTGCCTGAGGCGCCATTCGCGTTGTAGGTCACTGCAGTCGTGGTCTGGCTGGCGATTGCGCCTGGACCGCTCGCCAGGCTCCACGTAACTCCCTTGCTGGTCGAGTCATTTGCGACCGTGGCCGTAATGGTGACACTCTGCCCTTGGTCCAGCGCCTGGGTAGCCCCCGAAGACAGGGTCACTGCAATCGGCGCGGGCGCTGAATTGGTGCCGCAGCCCGATACAAATACCAAAACAAACAAAGAGTACAGGAATGTTTTTTTCATGGCGCCCTCTCGACAAGAAGATTCGGTGTGTCTATTACGCGACTTGCGGCGATTCGACTCACGATAAGACCGGAGATTCCATAAACTTGACACACCACTACAGAAGAATCGAAAGGCACTTAGCATCGCGGCTATCCTTTTCGGGCTAGAGGGGCTTCAGGGTACGAGGAAGAATCGAAGCTGAAACCGGGCCCATAAGCTAGAGATGTTTTGACCCCAGCGGTCAGTGCGATTTTCACTCTAGCTCTGTAAAGGGACAAGTATGTGTTTAGACAACTTGTGAATGGGTGTGTCCTATCGAGCAAACGAGCATTTTGAGGAGGGAACTAGTAACTAGTGTGCCGTCCCGGAAATACGTTCACATCGTCGCTGGACTTTCGCAAAGATCGAATCGGCCGTGGCGGTCCAGACGAACGGCTGCGCGTGGGTGTTGGAAGCTCGCACCTATTCAACGGGCTAATTGGGTTCGCACCGACCCTAACCGCAGATGTAAACGACGCAGCTTGTAGGATGGCCAGCATTGCGAGGCCGTGAACCTGCGCCCGCCTGGCGCCGGCCTGGAAACTGGTGGGGAGTACGAGACGCAATCTAGATTTCCATTAACGACGAGAATCACAAATTCGGATGGTTGCAGGGTTCGCCGAAGTGATTGAAAGCGAAGAAGCTTCAGTTGCGAGGGCCCGATACTAGCCGAACTCAAGCGTCAGGGATTGATTCGTCACATCGGTGTAAGCAATGTAACTCCCAAGCAGCTAGCGGACGCCCAGAGAATCACGGAAATAGTCTGCGTGCGAAACTTCTACAACGTAGCGCAACGGAACGATGATGGCTTTGTTGATGACCTCGCGGAGCATGGCATAGCTTATGTGCCATTCTTCCCGCCGGGAGGGTTCACCCCGCTACAGTCGTCGGTGCTCGACGCAGCAGCAGCGTCGCTGGGGGCCACGCCCATGCAGGTTGCGCTTGCGTGGCTCCTTCAGCGTTCGCCCAACATCATGCTAATTCCGGGCACATCGTCCGTCGAACATCTTCGTGAAAATCTTAATGCGGCAAAGCTACGGCTTCCTTCCCGAGTGATCGCCAATCTTGACGCAATCGGCGGAGGTCGTGGGCAAGGACAGCGAGAACGTTCCATGCTCGGCCACATCAGTAAAAGTCGGAATCTCGTCAGGAAATAAGGCACTGACGAGATGCGTTTATCGGGAGTAATCTGCCAACTCGGAGGCATTACTTCCGGTTTGCCGGTGATAGGACAGAATCCGGACCAGACACCTCGGGGTCCTGAATGCTATTGCCCGTTTACAACAATTACCGCCGAGGTAGTCAGCTTCACGTTAGTTGCGGAAGACGAGGGGCTATGGAAACGTTGGCCGTTTATCAAGAAGGAGAATTCCTACTAAGTTGCACCTGCGGGGCGGGCACACTGGTACACTGCCTCCGTTATCTTTGGAGGCAAGTCGTGAAGGCTTCTCGGTTTTATCGAATCGCAGCTGTTCTTCTGCTGCTTTTTGCTGTAGGACATACACTTGGTTTTCGCCAGTCCGATCCCACATGGGGAGTTGATACGCTTCTTGGCTCAATGCGGTCAATTCACTTTGACGTGCAGGGGTTCAGCCGGACATATTGGGACCTCTTTGTCGCGGCTGGATTCTCGGTCGGCGTGTTTTATCTATTCGCGGCGTTATTAGCGTGGCAGCTAGGTGGCCTTCCGGCAGAGACTTTGGCAGTCATGCGCGTCACTGTGTGGGCTCTCGCTCTTTGCTTTGCCGCCATCACGGTTGTGAGCTGGAGATACCTCTTTATCCTCCCTATCGTTTTTTCAATCTTGATTACAGGGTGTTTGACTGCGGCGGCATGGCTTTCAGCGAAGCCAATCTGAAGCCGTTCGTTCGCGTCTGTTCCCGCCTGCCTGGTGAACCGCACCCGTACTCAGCTTTCTGGCGGTTCCGGTGTGCCTCGCCAAAACTAGAAGCACATTTGAAATCAACAAGATGCAAAGAGGCTGTGTAACATGGGCCCTGCGGGAGCCGTAATGGGGCCAGACGAGGTTTTCGGTAGGTCGCGCTGGGAGAAGCGTGGAAGTGGAGGAACCAGCAAATGAAGTAGGGGAAACCATTTAATGAAATCCAACGGGTGCGAGCCCCGTCCGGTCAAAGCTAGCGAGCAGGCCGGTAGCGAGTGTTGCCATTCACCGGGTGACTGGTGGGTGTGAAGCGTACACAGCAAGGAAGCAGGCCGTGAAGGTTCAGCTCCGAAATCTAACCATTGTTGCGATGCCGACGCCGTCCTACCAGCGGAAGGCAGCATCCGGGTACGACCGAAATTGCGAAGGGCCTCCCGGGATCGCCGGAGTCGCTAGCTCAGGGCATGTTTCCAAAGGGATTTCCCATGAACCCAGGAGAGCTCCCCATCTCCGCTTGCAAGAGCGGTAAGACGGCCGCCAAGGGAGACCGTAGGTGACCGAGGACGGATGGGAGAGCAGTCTTACGACCCCGTAGTACCTATGAAGGTGGAGAACCGCAGGGCTTCCGGAAGGAGCGGCCACGGTATCCACCGCAGGGAAGGGGGGAACAAGGTGACGTATCTGTTGAAGGAAACATAAGCGAGACACAGAACTCGAGGAACTATTTCCACACAAATCGACAGAACATCTGAACTAGCCAAGGAGGATCCTAAGCGACAATTCTACTCGATCGGGCACATGATCACGCCCGAAGCGTTGTATGCGGCATTCCGAGGATTACGAAAGAAAGCCAGCGCGGGAGTGGACGGCGTCACGTACGAGGAATACGAACGGGACGTCGCGAGAAACGTCCAAACTCTCCATGAGAGGCTCAAGAATGGCAAGTATCAGGCCCAACCTTTGCGCCGAGTCTATATCCCCAAGGAAAACAGAAAACAGAAAACAGAGACCACTCTCGATTCCGGCCCTGGAGGATAAGATCGTGCAGAAGGCGATGGTCGAAATACTGAATGCCATTTATGAGCAGGATTTTCTCGACTGCTCGTACGGGTTCCGACCCGGAAGAGGGCAGCACCAAGCGCTGGATGAAGTGAGACGAGTGATCTGTACTCGGCCCACGGGATGGATCCTGGAGTTAGACATTACCGCATACTTTGATTCGATCGTGAGAAAGCAACTCATGGAAATGATCGAGAAGCGAGTCCGCGATGGAAGCGTGCTCCGATTGATACGGAAGTGGATACAGGTAGGTGTCATCGAAGAGGGCAGGCTGCTCGTGAGCGAAACAGGTACGGGACAAGGGCAGACGATCAGTCCGCTCCTGGCCAACATTTACCTGCACTACGTGCTCGATGAATGGTACGAGAACGAAGTGAAACCCCGGTTAAGGGGCGAGGTGCACGAGATCCGCTTCGCCGATGATGCCGTGCTGTGCTTCCAGTACAAGGAGGACGCGGAAAACGTGATGGAGGTCTTACCGAAGCGATTCGCGAAATACGGTTTGACGCTCCACCCGGAGAAGACGCGACTGGTGGAATTGGGGCGGTATGCTGAGGAAAATGCGAAGAGGCAGGGGAAGAAACCCTGCACTCTGGATTTCCTCGGCTTGACGCACATCTGCGCGCGCAGTCGAAAGGGGAAGTTCACCGTGCACGTGAGAACGATGAAGAAGCGGTTCCGACGGGGCCTGACGGCAATCGCCGAATGGTGCCAGGAGAACCGACACATGCCTGTGGATGAGCAGCAGAAGACCCTTAACGCCAAGTTCCGGGGCCACTACCAGTATTACGGGCGACCGACAAACTACCGGAGTATCTGGCGGTTCTTTCGGGAAGTCCTTCATACCTGGCGAAAGTGGCTCAGCCGACGCACTCGTGGAAACGGGATGACCTGGGAGAAGTATGCAGCCATCCTACGGAAACACCCATTGTTGTTGCCTCGGATCGTACACCCTTGGCGCAGTGCGGAGAGCCACGCTTGAGGAACCCGCTGCGGTAAATCTGCACGGTGGGGTCTGTGAGGGGGGAGAGTCGACGACGTCATGGTGGACCTAAACGCGCACGAAGCTGGAAACGGCGGATAGAGCCAAGGAACACCTACAACCCGTCGTGCTTTCCTCTACTCGGACACAGATGGTCTACGGGATCGAGGATTCCCAAATAGCCCGATACTTTCTCCACCTGCTTGCACCACAACGCGAGGCCCCAAGGAAGGCAACGACATCAGACGGGCCGTGTTGCTTTGTGCCCCGGCTGCGTGGTTCACGATGTAGCTGATGAGAAAAACGGAAGAGAACGCGAAGGCTAAGAGCATACTCGTGCGATGCGCTTCCCTGTTTTGATGTTTGATGAAATACAATCCCACGCAGAGCGCAATCGCGCACAATCCGTTCAGAAGCGCGTTGAGAGCCGGCAGAAACATCCAGCGCCCGGCGAAATCAGCCGAAGCATGATGCACGTACAGCAGCCACAGGAGGAATGACACAGCGAGGCCGCTCACCAAGACGATCGCTCCAACCACCGGGCGCGGACTAATTTCAGCCTGTTCCATGCTGACAATTAAATCACAAGAATCCATCCGGAAGCCATATAGAGGCAGCATGACTTCCGAATACGCCGTGATCCAGCCACGATCCTGCGAACACTCTCTCCCCCGTCTACTTGCATTATACATACCTCATGGGCATAATCCCGCCCATGATCATTGGTGACCGCCTTCGCTCACTCCGCGAAGAAAAGAAACTCTCCCAGGGCGACATCGAAAAGCGTACCGGCCTGCATCGTTGCTACATTTCACGCGTCGAGAATGGCCATACTGTCCCGGCCATCGAAACGTTGGAAACGCTGGGTCGCGCTTTAGAGATCCCACTCTATCAACTCTTTTATGACGGCGAGGAACCGCCCAAACTGCCGAACCTTCTCAAGCGAAAGTCGTCTGACGGGATCGCTTGGGGTAGCTCAGGCAAAGACGGTCGGTATTTGAACAAGCTTCGCCGTGTGTTGAGCAAGTCCGATGAACAGCACCGGAAGCTTCTTCTACTCATGGCTCAGAAGATGGCCGTTCGCTAGAAAATGCCACATCATCCTTGGGTCAACCGACAGGTTTCTTCATAAGCTGTTCTAGAAGCATCGGGTAAGGAGTTAGTTGGATTTCATGGTGCTTTCTATGGGCCTCATCATCGTTGCCGCGACCTTACACTGACCATCGACCGACTTCCAGACCCGAAGGTATCCTGTCTGGAATGCAACATGTTTGCCGGTTTTCTGATCGTCAAAGCTCAACTCACCGGTTCCGTATTCATAGGCCATCTCGCCCGATTTGGAAACAACGATTCGCTGAGGATGCTGCGCACCGACTTGATTCTTTCTTGGCTCATCAACTTCCGCCTTCTTGGCAGCTTCCTCATGTTCCGCCTTTCCGATCAGCGGTTTGTCAAAAGCACCGGACCAGAAAAACGAGTCGTCCGCAGATTTCATCGTGTGATTCTGAACGGCATCTCGAATCGTCTGCTCAGAGCAAACAGAACCCTGGGCGATTGCCGCGACCGGCGTTACAAAAACAAACAACAGAGTAAAAACACGCGTCATCGGAATTCACCTCACGCTTCTTCAAAAATTGGTTCAGTTTCAACGGGAATTCTCCAATTCACCCTTACTTTTGCCCAAGACTATAGGGCGGCCCGGCGTCTCGCGTCAAGCCCAGATGGCTCTGGCCGATTTGGATGTCAATGGACGGTGAAGTGGAAAGTTGCACTCGGAAGCACAAATCTATTGTTTCTTGTTCCAAATCCCATAAGGGTTCACTGTGGCGGGCTGTGTCTGTCTTTCAGTACCCGGCACCTACGACCTCCATGTGCCCTTCGATGTATGAGTCAGGTCGAAGCCAGGCTTCATATCGGACCAGGATGCGAGTACCCTCACGACTAACGAGCAGCCACAGACCATGCATGTATCCGAGCTTTTGGAACAAACCAAAGACAGTCGGGATGTCGTTCGTGTTCGGCGCAGTCAGGTCGTCGGATCGCATGCCAACTAGTTCTTCACGTTGATACCCAATAAGTTGGCAGAAACTGTCGGAAACTTCGACGTACCTCCTGTCGCTATCGACCACCGTGACATAGTGAGGTTTCACTTCAAATTGTGAGGCCTCTAATGCTTGGCGAAGGGACAGCAGAATACCCCTGGTCCAATCGGGATATTCTGCCTCGGACTCGTAGCTAAGAACGGAAGGTGGGGCATAGGGCTTTCTTTGTGACATTTCAGTGGATACCTCCGTATACGCCCTAAGATACAAACGTTGAGCCTTTGTAACGCACTGCGAGAACGCCTGGTTGGGAAACCAACCAAGACTTTCTTTATTCGGCATATTCGGCCCATGCAACCCAATATCTCAAGAATGTTTGGAGCGCAATCCGTTTTCCTCGTTTAGACGGAACCAATAATCAAATTGCGCTTCAGGGGGCTCCCTGATGAAGGGAGCCCTTCTCCTCGCCAACCAACTCCTGTACGGTTGACATGAATACATATCTGGGATATTTCTGAGGGCAGTAAACACGTTTGCATCTGTTACGAGTAAAACATGGCTCTCAGAGAGCCACAACGAAGGATGAAAATGAGCCCGAGATGGCGTACCGTTTGTGCAGCCGCGTCGGCGACAGAGGCCGACCTACTCTGGCGCTCGCAGAGCTGTCGCTGGCGAATTGATAAGTTGGAAGAGAAACGATCGGATCCGCGAAGCGGGCAGCCACCAAGAACGCAAACATAAGATGGGTTAGTTGGAAGTTTTCCCAAGGTTGACCGGATACGCAGCGATCGACAGTCTTTGGAAAGTTAGGCAGCCACTGGTGTCTGATATAGGTTACGACAGTGAGGTTGCCATCGAAACGAGCGGAGATTTGCGATTGGTCGTGACACCGGCGTATCCGGCGTTCGCCCTTCCATTGAGGTATGCGTGCGATGGTTGTTGAAGTAGGTCCTGAAATCGAGCAGCTTGTTTTCGAGATCTGCAGTGGTCCAGAACAACATGTGATCCAAATACTCACGGCGAAGGGTGCCAATCAGCCTTTCCACGAACGGATGGGACAGGGGAACGTAGGGGATGGATTTGATTTCCGTCACCTCCAGTACCCGCAGATTGGCTTGCCATCGGTGGAACCGATAAAGTGGATCGTTGTCGGAGCTAAGGTACTTCGGCATCCAGAGTTGCTCTCGAATGGCACGGTTGAACATCCGACAGAGTCCGACACCATCGACCTTTCCCGCATGGACGCCGAACCCAATGATCCGGCGCGTGCATTGATCCATGACGACCAAGACCCAGTGGGCCCGCAACGTGGCCGACTCGCACCTGAACAGATCCATACTCCAGAGGCTGTCTTTCATGTGGCCGAGGAAAGTCAGCCAGGAGGGACCATCGGAGTCCTGTCCCGGCAGGTAGTGATGGGCGAGAATCCTGCGAACCACGTCTTTGTCGATTTGGATGTTGAACGACAAGGCGATGTGTTGCGCGATTCGCGGACAGCCCCAGTTGGGATTACGTTGCTTCATTTCGACTATCGCATGAATAAGTTCTGCGCTCGGGCCCTTTGGGCCGGGCTTCCGAAGGCGATTCGGTGAGAACAGGTTGAGGTACTTTCGCTTGCTCATGGCTTTGTGAAAGGCTAGCAGCGTCGAGGGCTTCAGTACGATCGCGGAACGGAGCAGACGAGTTGGTGGCATCAAGAGTGCCATCCAGCCGGCAAGAATACGGTCCCACGCGCAGAGGTTGGGGGATCGTTGCCGGGAGCGATTCACGATCAGGAGTTGGTGTTTGACGAGAAGCGACTCCGCAATGATGGAACGGACACCGCCAGGTCCGAGCAGGCGGACCAGGGTAGCAAGGAAATGGATGAAAAGAACTACGAGATGGCGCATCGAAGAATGGTAGCAGGGCGGGGAATCCTGAGGAATCGTGGGTGAAATAATAATTCGCCAGCCACACCTTTATCACCTGGTTTCAAATCAAGAATCCAGGGTTACTCAAGAAAAGGATCCAACTTCATCTGACCTGACCATGCGATTTGCAATTCGATTACGCTCGTCAGCTTGGGCTTCCGATCTTGGTCGGACCCTACTTACTCACCACCATCTAAGTTCGGTCGACCAGCAAAAGTGTGTGCAGAAGCACATCGGCTCCATTGGCGCAATCCTGCCAGCTTGTGAATTCTCTCGGGGAATGGCTGATACCGCCAGCACTAGGTACAAAAATCATCCCCATCGGCCCGAGCCGCGCCATCATCTGCGCATCATGCCCGGCCCCGCTGGGCAGGCGGATGGTTTTCAGCCGTAGCTGCGCCGCGGCTTCTTCGATCTTCGTCTGGATTTCGGGCTGAGCGACAGCCGGTGGATCGTGCTCTACTTTTCTTATGACGATTTCAGTCGCGGTCTCCAGTGCAATAGCTTGCGCACGTTGCTGAATCTCCTCTCCCAGACCCGCGATTTTCTCCGCAGAGAGGTCACGCAGCTCGATCGTGAGCTTTACCAGCCCAGGTATGACGTTGCGCGCATTCGGAAATACTTGCAACCATCCTACCGTGCCCACCTGCCGTCCCGGTTCGAGCGTCACCACGTCTTGCACCGCTTCAATTAGCTTCGCTGCGGCGAGGAGGGCATTGCGCCGTACTGGCATGGGAGTGGTTCCTGCATGATTGGCGAACCCGCGGATCTCCACTTCGTGTACGTCGATACTGACAATGCCCTCAACGACACCAACAGGGGTGTTCTCCTTATCGAGAATTGCGCCCTGCTCGATGTGCAGCTCCAGGTAACAGTGGAACGAACCGAGGGCGAGCCGCGCCTCAGCCAGTCGCGTCGGGTCACCGCCGATCTTACGTACACCGTCCGCCATGCGAATGCCGTTGTAAGTGCGGTCGACTTGGTCAGGTTCCAACTCGCCCGCGGCTGCCCTGCTCCACCACCTTTCCGAGCTCCGGAGGTTGTACCGTCCGAGGGATCGGAGCATCCTTGTCTAGAGACAAGTGAGTGCGAGTCCGCTCGTAGTATTCGAAATACAACTTCAAGACGCGACGCAGGCCTGGTTCATGCAGGACGATGACGTGGTCCAAGCACTCGCGGCGAATCGTGCCGATCAGGCGCTCGACATAGGGATTTTGCCAAGGCGATTGCGGAGCGGTGAGGACTTCGCGGATGCCCAGCCACCCTGTCGCTTCGTGGAATTCCTCTCCGTAGCAGCCGTCGCGATCGCGAAGCAGATAGCGGGGCCCACTGTCCCAAGGGAAAGCTTCCAGCAGTTGCCGGGTCGTCCATTCCGCCGTGGGATTCG
>WNFQ01019552.1_pt1 | contig 10524 bp, 5 predicted proteins | sample 5400171 | NCBI WGS metagenome assembly WNFQ01 (sample SAMN13153356, study PRJNA577476) | soil metagenome | isolation source: 20 cm soil under Madrone tree | place: USA:California | collected 2016-06-14 | reverse complement strand
GCGGTGGTGTCGTAAAGCAGCGGATTCGGTCCCCACATGAAAGGAACGCCATAGACTTGGGCGTTCGCTTTGACAAGAGGAAGGTCGCGGAGTCTAGAAGACAGCTGAGTGTAAGACGGCAATTTCGAAAGATCGAGAGTCGCGGCAAGGCCGGCGCGCGCAATCGAGGCAGCGACGTCGCTCGAAGGAGAAATTACGTCGTAATTCGATGCGCTGCCACCGCGTAATTTCGCCACCAGTTCGTCACTGGAGCCCATGTAGGATGCGCTGACCTTGCAATGATGACTCTCTTCGAATGCTGTTAGGAAAGCGGCATCGGCGTAACCCTCCCAAACCAGCAGGCTCAGCGATTCCGCTTTCTTCCTGCAAGCACCGCATGCCAAGGAAAGCGTAAGAATGCTCAGAAGAATGGCACGAGTTCGCATCGCTCCTCCCGGCTACTTCGTATCCTCTTGATAGACTACCCGCCCACCGACAATAGTAGTGACAACCTTTGTGGCTCCAATCTTACGTGGCTCCATGTCGAAGATATTCTGCGAAAGGATGATCAGGTCGGCGAGCTTGCCGACCTCGAGCGAGCCTTCCGACTTTTCGCGGCGGCCGGCGACAGCCGCTCCCAGCGTATAGCCATCAATCACTTGCGCCACGGTCAAGCGCTGCTCCGGCACAAAGCCCGCTTCGGGCTGACCTTCTGACGTCTGGCGTGTAACTGCTGTCTGAACTCCTTCCCACGGATTAAGCGTAACGACAGGCCAATCGCTGCCGAAGGCCAGGCGGCCTCCAGCATCAGCGATGCTCTTCCAAGCCCACGCGCGAGAAGCGCGGTCGGGACCGGCATTCCGCGCCCCAATGTGTTCGATACGCGGCCGGCGGTCGCGCCCGTGGTTGCGCGTCTCGGCATTTTCATAAGCATCCAGGGCCGTCCGCACGCCGTAGTCGCCGATCGCGTGCGTGAAAAGCTGCAAACCACGCTTGTCCAATTCCGCAACCGCCGCCTTGTACTTCGCGGGATCCCAGAAAAGTTTGCCCTTTAACGACGGATCATCGGCGTACGGCTCGAACATCGCCGCGGTGTGCGATTCGACGACGCCATCCACCATGAATTTGACCGCGCCGGCATCGATCCAGTCGTCATGGAATTTTTTATGGGCGTGTTCGATGGCGTCCAGGTCCGGAGGCCGCAATTCGGGCGGATTCAGAAAGTAAGCGATATACATGCGTAGAGTGAGGTCGCCACGCTGGCGCATCTCGTCGAAAAGATCGAGCACTTCAAAATCGCCTCCCGCGCTATGTACGCGAGTGATGCCGTGTTCGTTTGCCCATTTCACGCCCGCACGCAGTGCCAAAAGCGCGCCCGTCGCCTCGCCTGTTTTCGAGTCGCGAACGATCGTGCCGTTGGGTGGATTTTGAGTTTCGCCGGTGACCCCGGCCATCGCAAGAGCTTTTGAATTCGCCCAGTAGGTATGTCCGTCATAGCCTTCGAGGAAAACCGGGCGATTGGGGAAGATTTCGTCCAAATATTTCTTGTGCGGCAGCGCCTCGGGACCGAACATGGCGTAATTCCATCCGCGGCCCAGGATCCAGTCGTCGCCAGGATGTTCGGCGGCATATTGGCGCAAACGTTTCTGAATGTCGGAGGGCTCTTTTGCGCCTTCCAGGTTCACTCGGCCAAGACTGAATGATCCGTCGATAAAGTGGATGTGACAATCGACGAAACCCGGGAGCACAAGTTTTCCGCCAGCGTCGATCACTCTTGTGCCCACGCCGCGCATGCGCTCAATCACCGCGTCGTCACCGACAGCGACGATCTTGCCGCGATGGATCGCCACGGCTTGGGCCCACGGCAACTGCGGGTTTTCCGTGTAAACACGGCCGTGAAGGACGATGATGTCCGCGGGCTCGACGATCCGTCCTTGCGCGTGCGACATCGAGACAACCCAAAGCAAGAGCAGTAGCCCCCGAAGAACGACGCGAAGCGGAAAAGTCTTCATAGGCACGTGGTCCTCCACATCAAAATGTCGGCGGCGTATTGATCCACAGCAGCCAGGTTTCTGTCCGTCCGGGATTCCTCCAGCGGTGCGGAGTCGAACTATCAAAATAGAGGCTGTCTCCACGTTTTAGAACATAATGTTCCTTTGAGTCGAGCCAAATCTCAAAATTTCCGCGCATGACATGCAGGAATTCCTCGCCTTCATGCGAGTAGGATTCGCCGCTCCCGCCTCCAGGTTTGATGCGGAAAAGATGCGGCTCCATCGCCGTGTTTCCCCAGGCTAGCAGCTCCATGCGCACGTCCGGGGTGGTCTCCAGGATTTTCCGCTGGTTCGGGCGCACCAGGCGCGGATTATCGCCCGCCGTTTCGAAGAGCGAAAGAATGTTGGTGCGGTAGAAGCGCGCGATGCGGCGCAGCGTGGCAATCGAGGAGCGCATCTGGCCGCGCTCGAGGGCGCTGAGAAAGCCGACAGACACATTGGTGGCGCGAGCCACTTGTGCCAGCGAGAGGCCGCGGCGCGTCCGCAAGCGGCGGAAACGTTGCCCGGGGAGCAGGGAACTCTTCGCCGGAGCAGAAACAACACCCTGGCGCTTGAGGACATGGACGATAGCGGCGGGATTGAGGCCGCGGGCCCGGCGAAGGAAAATCGCGCGCTGCAGCAAGCGCACGTCGGATTCGGTGAACAGGCGGTAGCGGCTCTGCGTACGGTGCGGCGTGACCAGCCCCAAGGCCTCCCAAGCGCGCAACGCTGAGGAGGAAATCCCCACGCGGCGGGCCACCTCGCTGATGCGCAGTGTGCGCGCAGGCTGGCGCGCCGCCGATGCTTTGGATAAATTCTTTCTGCTTGACACTGGTCCCGGCTTTCTCTAAGTTTACAGGATTATAGTAAGGTTTCATGGACACAGCAACCACGAAGAATTGGTTCTCGAAAAACTCTTTGGGGCAAGGGGTGAGGTCATGAAGGCTGACGCACGTTTCCGGCAGCTGCATTCGATCGGTCGCCGCGGCATTTTATTCGCAGCAGTTCTGATGGTGGCCTTCTGCTTCGCGGCGCCATTTGCCGGCGCCCAGAGCACCGGCGGCCGCATCCGCGGCACGGTGGAAGATCCAAGTGGCGGGGCAGTGCCCTCGGCCAATGTGAGGCTGAGAAATGAAGCGACGGGCAGCGAGCGCACAACCCAGTCTGGCGCATCGGGAGAATACGCGTTTCTGGAGGTTCCCGTCGGCACTTATACCGTTGAGCTTCAACTGACTGGATTCAAGAAGTATGTGCGCAAGGGCATCACCCTCGAACTGAACCAGATTCTGACACTCGACATTGCATTGCAATTGGGCGGCGCGACAGACGTGGTGGAAGTGACCGGCGCACCGCCGCTGGTGGACACTACGTCCACACAGCTGGGCGCGGTGGTCAATGAGAGATCTGTGAGCCAATTGCCTTTGGCGCAACGGGACACCTATCAACTGCTGCAACTTCAGCCAGGCGTGCAGTCGCAGGTAGGGCTGGACAGCGTATATGGCAGCGATCGCGCCGGTGTAGTGAGCGTAAACGGGGGACGCGGCCGCGACAACAATTTCACGGTGAATGGCGGAGATGGAAACGACCAATTCGCCGGTTTGCCGGCGATTCAGCCGTCCCCTGATGCAATCGAAGAATTCCGCGTTTTGACCAACACATTTGATGCGGAGTACGGCCGGAATTCAGGTGCGGTCGTGAACGTGGTGACGAAGTCTGGCAGCAACGAAATCCACGGCAATACCTACGAGTTTTTCCGCAATAAGAATCTGAACGCCAAGGGTTTTTTCGATTCCTCGAAGCTCGAGTACCTGCAGAACCAATTTGGCGCAACTCTGGGCGGTCCAATCAAGAAAGACAAGACATTTTTCTTCGTAACCTATGAGGGTGATCGCATCCGGCGAGGTACGTCATCGGACACCGTCACCGTGCCTACTCTTCTAGAACGCGCAGGTAATTTCAGTGAGGGCGGCAACGGTCAATTCCAGGGATCCTTAACGAGCGACTTTGTTGCCACGACTCTGAACAATCGATGCGGCCTGGGCATACCTCTCCCTTCCACAACCGCTTCAGGCTCCGTGGATTGGGCCACTATTTTTCCGAATCAGCAGATTCCGACACAATGTTTTGACCCAACGGCCGTGGACCTGTTTAAACAATATGTTCCGGCCCCCAACGTGGGCGACTCTTTGCTTCAAACTGTGCCATTGGGCCACGAGCGGAGCAATCAGTTCACGGTGAAGATCGATCACGAACTGACCAAGAACCAACAATTGTCGGGCTACTACTACTTCACTCAGCACTATTTGGCAAAACCCTTTGCGCGGTTCCAGTCGGGCGGCGCTAACGTGCCGAATTTCGGCGATCTTACGGACGAGCGCATCCAGCAACTCAACATCAGCCACACTTGGAGACTCGGTTCGACGGCTGTGAACCAGGCGCGTTTCACACTCTTCCGTGAGGGCCAGGGAACGTTCCTGCACCCACAGCACACCGCCTTGGTACAAGACTCCTGCAAGACGGTACCGGCCGCCAACTGTTTCGCCGATCCGAATAACCCAGACTTTGGCATCCATCCGGAATTGGGGGCCAGCCGTGAAGGCGTGCCGTTCGTCAATATTTCCGGCGGGTTCAACCTCGGCAACAATTTCGAGGGCGAATTGCCACAAATTGGAAATACCTATGAATGGTCGGACAACTTCAGCAAGACCATCGGGAAACACGATCTGAAGTTCGGCGGAGATTTCCGTTCTCAGCGATTTGACCAAACGCTCTTCTTCGATATCAGCGGCCAATACTTCTATTTTGGTGGAGGGGCCAACGACCCCAGTTTGCAGGTCACGGATCCGACCACCGGCCAAACGACTCAAAACTTGTTTCCTAATTATTTTCTGGGCCTTCCTGATGAATATGGTCAAGGTTCGGCGCAAGAAGAGAGGGTGAGAAGCAAGTCCGTTTATCTCTTTGCCCAGGATAGCTGGAAACTGAAGCCCAGTTTGACTTTGAACTATGGCCTGCGATGGGAATTCAACTCGCCTCTGGGGGATGCAGGGCGAAAGGTGCAAACCTTCCGGCCCGGACAGGCGGACACAATCTATCCTTGCGTTCTTAAGCCTGACAATCCCAGCAGCGTTTTTCTGATCGGGCAATTCGGGTCCACTGACTGTAGCCTCAATGGCCCCGGCGCTTCTGTCTTCCCCTTGGGATTGGTCGTGCCCGGGGACAAGGGGATCCCCAAAGGGCTCTCGCAATCCTATTACAAGTCCTTCGCCCCAAGAATCGGTCTGGCCTGGAGCCCCTCCGCGCAGGACGGTATTCTGCACAAGTTATTTGGAGGCCCAGGTAAGTCGAGCATCCGTGCCGGATTTGGCATGTTCTATAACCCAGTCGAGCAATTGGTGCTCGAGCAGTTCAGCGCGGAACCGCCGTTTGGCGGCAGCACGTTTGTCTTCAACACGTTGTTCAACACGCCCTTTCTCAGCCAGGATGGATCGACAAGCTTTCCGAACCCTTTCCACGGAATTCTGAATCCGCCGCGCAATCAGGCGGTGGACTGGTCGGTCTTCCGGCCAATCCTTTTGTTCGGGCTGCAGTTGTCCTATGTGGGCCGCCAGGGACACCGCCTGCTGGCTTCGCAGGACTTGAACCCGGGGAACCCCCAATCGTGCAACGATTTGAACTTTATCTTTGGAGTCGGTACCTGCGGGCCGTTCTTCGCCGACAGCGCTTTCTCGTTCGATCTTCCAGCCGGAAAGGTATTTCACTTGCCGTACGCTCCCGGCCCGAGTCCGGGCGGCCCGAACATTCCTTGTCCTCTCAAGAACGCTCCCGCCGCTTGTACTGTGACTGGTGCGGCGGGCGGCACTCCGATCAACCTAGTAGGGCTCCGGCCTTACTCTTCGCCACTGTGCGACCCGATCGGAAACACCGGGTGTCCGCCAGACGGTATCGATGTTTTCTCAAGCATCTTTACCCAAAACACGCTTGCCAATTCATCGTATAACGCCTTCCAGGCAAGCTTAGAAAAACGTTTTTCTCACGGGCTGCAATTTCAAGCGAGCTACACATTCGGCAAATCCATCGACATGGCCTCGACGTTTGAGAACTTGATCGACCCCGTAAATCCGAGGCGCGATCGTGCCCTCTCTCTGTTCGATGCCCGCCATCGTTTCGTTTTCAGCTATTACTGGGAATTTCCTGTTCCCCAATATGAGGGTTTCAAAGGAAAAGCGTTGAACGGCTGGGCCGTTTCTGGAATCACCACATTCCAGAGCGGATTCCCAATCCGTATCACGTCGCAGGATGACACCGAGCTGCAATCGAGCTTTGACTTCGAGACGCCAGGAGAGCCTAACTTGCTTGCGCCGTTCAAAAAGCTCAATCCGCGTGGGTCAGGAAACCTCGGCTTCGATCCCAGCTCATTCAGTACCGGGTGTATCGATCCGGCTGACACCAGTAACCTTCAAGTGGTTTGCTCAAACGACCCGGGCGGCGTTGTACTCGGCACCATCGGCAACGCGCCGCGCACGATATGCTGCGGACCGGGAATTAATAACTGGGAGATCGGCTTTCAGAAAGTTACGCCGCTCAGCGAGCGGACCAGGTTGGAATTCCGTGGAGAACTCTTCAACGCCTTCAACCACGCACAGTTTTTCCAGCCGGATGGCAATACCACGGACGGAGCGGACTTCGGCCGCGTCAAGCGCGCGCGTGATCCGCGGCTAGTGCAATTCGCGCTAAAGTTCTACTTCTAGCGCATAACAGGAGCTCGTCAACGGTTCAAAAGGCGCGGCTCGCGAGGGTCGCGCCTTCGTACGTCTGGTAAAATCAGGAGTAACAGTCTCAGGAAGTTTTCCTCACACACTGACTGCAGGGAACAGACCTGCCACCACGGAGCACTAAAATGCACGACGCACTACAAAAAGAAATTGCCACCTACGAAAAGCGCACGCCGAAATCGGCGGCAGCGCACAAGCGGGCGCTCGAACGCATACCGCTCGGAGTCGCAAGCAACTACCGCCACTACGAGCCCTATCCGCTTTTTGTGAAGGATGGCAAAGGCAGCCGCATTCACGACCTCGACGGCAACGAATACATCGACCACAACCTGTGCTTCGGCGCGCTGATGGCTGGGCATTGCCATCCCGCCGTCGTAAAGGCCGTCGAGCAAAAGCTTCATGAAGGAACCACTTTCGGCATGCCGCACGAGCAGGAATGGGAACTTGCCGAAGAGATTTGCAAGCGCTATCCGGTGGATATGGTGCGCTTCGGCTCGAGCGGAACGGAAGTCACCATGCACGCCTGCCGCATCGCGCGAGCCGCTACGGGCCGCGACAAAATCCTGAAGTTTGAAGGCTCCTACCACGGTCTGCATGACACCGCGCTCGTCAGCGTCAAACCCAAGGCGGAAGACTACGGCGATCCAGATGCTCCCAATTCCGTTCCCGGCGGCGGTGGCGTGCCGAAAGCTTCGCTCGACAATGTTGTGGTCGCCAGCTTCAACAATTTGAAGAGCGTCGAAAATCGCTTCAAGCAGTATCCTGTCCAGATCGCCGCCATCATTCTCGAGCCCATCCTGATGAACGTCGGACTCTGCCTGCCGCAGCCCGGATTCCTAGAAGGGCTGCGCGATATTTGCACCAAGAACGGCGCATTGCTGATTTTTGACGAAGTGAAAACCGGCGCCAAGCTAGCCTGGGGCGGCGCGAGCGACTTCTTCGGCGTAAAGCCGGACATGATCTGCTTGGCCAAATCCATCGGTGGTGGTTTGCCGCTTGGAGCATTCGGAGCGAGCCGCGCGGTAATGGATCTGATCTCGCAACACAAAGTCTTCCACGGCGGCACATACAACACGAACCGCGTGGCCATGGCCGCCGGCCTCGCAACTTTCCGCGAAGTCCTGACGCGCGAAAATTATGCGCATGTCGGCAAGCTCAGCAAAACTCTTACCGAAGGCTACCGCGCCATCGTCAAGAAATCCGGTTTGCAAGCCTACGTCGCCAGCGCCGGCGTCAATGGCGCGCTGATGCTTTATCCGAAGGAAATCCAGAACTATCGCGATTGGACCAAGATCGATATCGATCTCTGGCGCCACTACTGGTTCGGCATGGTCAATCGCGGCGTGCTGGCTCAACCCTACTGGTGGGATGAACAGTGGACCATCTCCGTTCAACACTCCGCAGCCGACATCGACAAGCACCTCGCTGTGTTTGAGGAAGTTGCACCGGCGCTTGCAAAGGCTCAGAGCGAACGGGGCATGGCCTTTGTCGGTGCCGCGGGCCACTAAGAGCACCATGTAGACGCCGGGCTTTAGCCCGGCCTGTTTCTTTATAGGTCATCGGGAATTTCGGGCCGCCAACCATGGAGAGAGCATCGTTGACAAACGGGGTCATCACTGCACCGGCCGCGCCTCTCGCAAGAGAAGCGCCGCACCTGCGCCGCGTGCTTGGGCGGTGGGACCTCGTTTTGCTCTTCGTCGTCGCCGTTTTCAACCTCAACGTCGTTCCCTCGATCGCCGCCAACGGCGGCGTTACCGTCTGGCTCTGGATCATCTCGCTCATACTCTTTTTCTGGCCGCAGGGCATCGCCGTGATTGAGCTTGCCCATCGCTTTCCAGGCGAGGGCGGCGTGTATCTATGGGCCAAGGAAGTCTTCGGAGACTTCCACGGTTTTCTCTCCGGCTGGTGCTACTGGACGAACAACATGATGTACGTGCCGACCATCATGCTTTATTTCGTCGGCGTGTTCGTGTTTGTCCTTGGGGCCGGACACGAATCGCTCGCGGACAACAAGTTTTTCGCGTTGACCACGTCGCTGCTTTTGTTATTTCTGCTGGTGGTGCTGAACGTTCTTGGTCTCGGTGTCGGAAAGTGGCTCAACAATCTGGGTGCGATCGGAACGTTTGTAGCCGCCACCGTCCTCATCGGTTTGGGAATTGTGATTTGGATGCGCTTCGGTACCACAGTGACGGCGGCCGATTTTCGGATTCCCGCGAATTCCGGCTTTGTTCTGAATTCCTTCGGTGTGATTTGTTTCGGTCTGGTGGGCCTGGAGCTCGCTTCGGTCATGGGCGATGAAATCGCTAACCCTCAAAAAACTCTTCCCGGCGCCGTCGCCTGGGGAGGCCTGCTATCCGGTTTGCTTTATATCGGGGCGACGCTGACGCTGCTCATCGCCGTGAGCAAGAGCGACATCAGCGTGCTGCAAGGCATCGTGCAGGCCGTCGGCCACATGGCCAGCCGCGTTGGCGTCAGTTGGATCGTTGCGCCTTTCGCGTTTCTATTGAGCATTTCCATCGCTGGAATTGGCTCCGCCTGGCTTGGCGGTTCAGCGCGAATTCCGTTTGTCGCGGGCCTTGATTCCTATATGCCCGCCTGGCTTGGCAGGGTCCACCCGAAGTACGCCACGCCGTACGCCGCGCTGACCGTCCACGCTGCTGTTTCTATGTTCTTGGTCGTGCTCAACTTCAGTGGCGGGACGCTGTGGAACCAATTCATCAGCGCCCCCTGGGTTTCGCGGGGAGTGGAAAGGCTAGGTTTCGCAGTTCGTGAATGGTTGGCTTCTGACTCCGGGGTTCAGGAGACTTTCCAAAAGCTTCTCTCCCTCGCCGTGGTCCTTCAATTGATCCCGTTTCTCTATATGTTCGGGGCGCTACTGAAAATCGCTGCCAGCACTACTTTTGTAAAGGGGCGCTACGGAAAAACAACTCTTCTCCTCGCCGGCTTTAGCGGATTCACCACCACCGGTTTAGGAATCGCCTTGGCATTTTTCCCGGCGCAACAAATCAAGTCGCTTCGCTCTTACGAGATCTGGATGTTCGGCGGCACATTGTTTTTCGTCGGCCTAGCGGCATTTTTCTTTTTTATCTACGGCAGGCGCAAAGTCCGCGTGGAAATTGGCCGCGGCAGCGGCGCCCGCACCAGTACTGTGAACTGAATTTGGGAGGCGGTTATGTCCAGCAGTGCAAAGACGATCGTTCGAGCCTATCAAAACTACATTAACGGCCAGTGGGTCAAGAGTTCTTCTGGAGAAACGTTCCCGGTCTATGATCCTTCCACCGAAGAAGTAATCGCGCAAGTTGCGTCAGGCACTGCCGCGGATGTCGATAGCGCCGTCGAAGCCGCGCGGGCCGCATTCGATTCCGGACCCTGGCGCCAGACCAGCGCCGCCGAGCGCGGTCGCTTTCTCTACAAACTGGCTGAAAAAATTCGCGCCAACGCCGCGCCGCTTGCCGAACTGGAATGCCGCAATTCCGGCAAGCCCATCGTCGAAGCAGAATACGACATCGCCGACGCCGCGACCTGTTTCGAATACTACGCTGGCCTCGCCAACAAAGTTCTCGGGCACGTCAATCCCGTTCCCGCTAACGCGCTGAGTTTTACTTTGCGTGAACCTGTGGGCGCCGCTGGGCAAATTATTCCCTGGAACTATCCGCTGGTGATGGCTTCCTGGAAGCTCGCTCCTGCGATCGCCGCCGGCTGCACCTGCGTCCTCAAGCCCGCCGAGCAGACTCCGCTCA
>WNFQ01010181.1_pt1 | contig 10527 bp, 9 predicted proteins | sample 5400171 | NCBI WGS metagenome assembly WNFQ01 (sample SAMN13153356, study PRJNA577476) | soil metagenome | isolation source: 20 cm soil under Madrone tree | place: USA:California | collected 2016-06-14 | reverse complement strand
GCGCGTTCGAGACCGGCCTCGAGTATGCCGACGTCCTCCTGCCGATCGCGCCGTTCACCGAAACCGCCGGCACGTTCGTGAACACCGAGGGCCGGCTGCAGAGCTTTCACGCCGCCGTGAACCCGCTCGGCGAGTCGCGTCCGGGCTGGAAAGTGCTGCGCGTGCTGGGCACCCTGCTCGGCAAGCCCGGCACCGGCTACGACAGCATCGAAGAAGTGCGCGCCGATTGCCTGCGCGGCCGCGATGTCTCGAGCCTGCTCTCGAACCGGACGCAGGTCGAGCCGAGCCCGGTTTCCTTCGATCCCCCGGGCATCCAGCGCATCGCCGACGTGCCGATCTACTTCGCGGATCCGCTGGTACGGCGCGCGGTGGCGCTCCACAAGACTCCGGACGCGCAGCCGCCCAGGGCGTGGATGAACGCGAAACTGATGGCGCGGCTCGGAATTTCCGCGGGGCAACCGGTGCTGGTCGACGGCGCGGCCAGGCTGCCGGCGGCCCTCGACGACAGGCTGCCCGACGAATGCGTGCGCATCGCCGCCGCGCATCCGTCGACGGCGCAGCTCGGCCCGATGTTCGGCATGGTTTCGCTGAAGAAGGTCGCGGTGGAGAGGGCTGCCTAGATGGACTGGCGCGGCGCGCTGACCTCGACGGCCTGGAACCTGGCGTTCATCGTGGCGATCGTCGTTCCTCTGCTCCTGTGCGTCGCCTATCTCACGCTGTGGGAGCGCAAGCTGATCGGCTGGATCCAGATCCGCATCGGCCCCAACCGCGTCGGGCCCGCCGGGCTGCTGCAGCCGGTCGCCGACGGCGTGAAGCTGCTGCTGAAGGAGATCATCCTTCCGGCCAACGCGAACAAGGGCCTGTTCCTGCTCGCGCCGGTGCTGATGCTGACCCCGGCGCTCGCCGCCTGGGCGGTGATTCCTTTTGCTCCCGAGGTGGTGCTCGCGGACATCAACGCCGGGCTGCTGTACATCATGGCGTTGAGCTCGATGGGCGTGTACGGCGTGATCGTCGCCGGCTGGGCGTCGAACTCCAAGTACGCCTTTCTCGGCGCGATGCGCTCGGCGGCGCAGATGGTGTCGTATGAGCTGCCGATGGGCTTTGCGCTGGTGGTGGTGCTGATGGTGTCGGGCAGCCTCAACCTGTCGGACATCGTCAACGCCCAGGGCCGCGGCATATTCGCCTCGATGGGGCTCAATTTCCTGTCGTGGAACTGGCTGCCGCTCGCGCCGATGCTGGTGGTGTACTTCGTCAGCGGCGTCGCCGAGACCAACCGCGCCCCGTTCGACGTGGTCGAGGGCGAGTCGGAGATCGTCGCCGGGCACATGGTCGAGTACTCGGGGATGAGCTTCGCGCTGTTCTTCCTCGCCGAGTACATGAACATGATCCTCATCAGCGCGCTGACGGTGCTGATGTTCTTCGGCGGCTGGCAGGCGCCTTGGGACAGCGCGGTGACGAACTGGGTGCCGCCTTTCGTCTGGCTGTTCGCGAAGATTTTCCTGGTGGTCTCCATGTTCCTGTGGTTCCGGGCGACTTTCCCGCGCTACCGCTATGACCAGATCATGCGGCTGGGCTGGAAGATCTTCATCCCGCTGACGCTGGCATGGATCGCGGTGATCGGGCTGTGGATGCAGACTCCCTGGAACATCTGGCAATGACCCGCGTGCTCGATTTTTTCAAGTCTTTTTTATTGGTTGAACTTCTGCGAGGCATGGCGCTCACCGGCCGGCACCTGTTCGCGCGCAAGATCACGGTGCAGTTCCCCGAGGAGAAGACGCCGATGAGCCCGCGCTTCCGCGGCCTGCACGCGCTGCGCCGCTACCCGAACGGGGAAGAGCGCTGCATCGCGTGCAAGCTGTGCGAGGCGGTGTGCCCGGCGCTCGCCATCCACATCGAATCGGAGAGCCGCGCCGACGGCACGCGCCGCACCACGCGCTACGACATCGACCTGACCAAGTGCATCTTCTGCGGCTTCTGCGAGGAGGCCTGCCCGGTGGACGCCATCGTGGAGACGCGCATCCTGGAGTACCACGGCGAGGCGAGGGGGGACCTGTACTACACCAAGCCGATGCTGCTCGCGGTGGGCGACCGTTACGAGGAGCAAATTGCCCGGGACCGGGAGACAGACGCCCGCTACCGCTAAGCCACAACAATAATGCTCGAGTCCGCGGTTTTCTACGCCTTCGCGGCGGTGCTGCTGGTGTCAGCGACCCTCGTGATCACGTCGCGCAACCCGGTGCACAGCGCGCTGTTCCTGGTGCTCGCCTTCTTCACCGCGGCCGGCACCTGGCTGCTGCTGCGCGCCGAGTTCCTGGCCATCGCGCTGGTGGTGGTCTACGTCGGCGCGGTGATGGTGCTGTTCCTGTTCGTGGTGATGATGCTCGACATCAATATCGAGCGCCTGCGCGAGGGCTTCTGGCGCAACCTGCCGCTGGCGATCGTGGTGGGCGGGATCCTGGTGTTCGAGATGATCGCCGTGCTCGCCAACCGCATTTACGGCGCGCGGGCGCGCGAGCTGCCGCCGGGCTACAGCAACACCAAGGAGCTGGGCCGCGTCCTGTACACCGACTACGCCTACGCCTTCGAGATCGCCGCCGTGATCCTGCTGGTGGCGATCATCGCCGCCATCGCCCTGACCCTGCGCCGGCGCAAGGACCGCCGCTACCAGGACCCGTCGCAGCAGGTCGCGGTGCGGCGCGAGGAGCGCGTTCGGCTGGTCTCCATGCCCGCCGAGAAAGAATGACGCCGACCCTGCCCTTGACTCTGTCCCACTACCTGGTGCTGGGCGCGCTGCTGTTCGCCATCAGCGTGGTCGGCATCTTCATGAACCGGCGCAACATCATCATCCTGCTGATGGCGATCGAGCTGATGCTGCTCGCCGTCAACCTGAACTTCATCGCCTTCTCGCATTTCCTCGGCGACCTGGCCGGGCAGGTGTTCGTGTTCTTCATCCTCACGGTGGCGGCGGCGGAGTCGGCGATCGGCCTGGCGATCCTGGTGGTCCTGTTCAGGAACCTGAACACGATCGACGTCGAAGATCTCGACTCGCTAAAAGGATGAAGACGCTCTACCTGCTGGTGCCTTTCGCGCCTCTGGCCGGGGCCATCATCGCCGGCCTCTTCGGCCGCGCCATCGGCCGCGCCGGCGCGCACTGGGTCACGAGCCTTTCGGTATTCATCAGCTTCATCTGTTCCGTCGTTATTTTTGTCGACGTTCTCGACGGCAATACCTTCAACGGCGAGGTGTACCGGTGGCTAAGCGTTGGGGGAACAACCCAGTTCCAGATCGGCTTCCTCATCGACCGGCTGACGGTGCTGATGATGGTGGTGGTGAGCTTCGTCTCGCTGATGGTGCACATCTACACCATCGGCTACATGGCCGACGACCCCGGCTACCAGCGCTTCTTCTCGTACATCTCGCTGTTCACCTTCTCGATGCTGATGCTGGTGATGGCGAACAACTTCCTGCAGCTGTTCTTCGGCTGGGAGGCGGTCGGCCTGGTGTCCTACCTGCTGATCGGCTTCTGGTACACCCGCGAGAGCGCCAGCTACGCCGCGCTGAAGGCCTTCCTCGTCAACCGGGTCGGCGACTTCGGCTTCCTCCTCGGCATCGCGCTGATCTTCGCGCACTTCGGCACCCTCGACTACGCCGCGGTGTTCGGGCAGGCAGCTCCGGTTTCCGCGAACATCACCTTGATCTGCATCCTGCTGTTCGTCGGGACGCCGATCTCGGCCCTGATCCATGCCGCGACCATGGTCACGGCCGGCATTTTCATGGTGGCGCGCATGTCGCCGCTCTATGAGCTGTCGCAGACTGCGCGTTCGGTGGTGCTGATCATCGGCGCGATCACCGCGCTTTCCATGGCGCTGGTCGCGCTCACCCAGTACGACATCAAGCGCGTCATCGCTTATTCGACGCTCTCCCAGCTCGGTTATATGACGGCGGCGCTCGGCGCCTCGGCGTACTCGGCGGCGATCTTCCACCTGATGACCCACGCCTTCTTCAAGGCGCTGCTGTTCCTCGCCGCGGGCTCGGTGATCATCGCCCTGCACCACGAGCAGGACATGCGGCGCATGGGCGGCCTGAAGAGCTACATGCCGTGGACCTACTGGACGCTGCTCATCGGCGCCATCTCCTCGGCCGGGATCCCCGGCTTCGCCGGCTTTTTCTCCAAGGACGCGATCATCGAGGCAGTGCGCGACTCCGCCACCCCCGGCCACCTGTTCGCCTACGTCTGCGTGGTCGCCTGCGTCTTCGTCACGGCGACCTACACGTTCCGCATGCTGTTCATGGCTTTCCACGGCCAGGAGCGCTTCGACGCGGCGCACCCGCCGCACGAGTCGCCGGCGGTGGTGACGATTCCGCTGGTGCTGCTCGCGATCCCCTCGGTGGCCGCCGGCTGGGTGGTCGGCGACGTCGTCTACGGGGACTTCTTCAAGGATGCGCTGCCGCGGGTGGAGGGCGAGTTCCACGGCCTGCTCGCGTTCATGGCGCACGGCTTCGTCGCGCTGCCCTTCTGGCTCGCGGTGGCCGGCATCGCCACCGCCTGGTACCTGTACTCGAGACGAACCGACTTGCCCAGGCGGATCGCCATGCAGCTGGGTCCCCTCTACGCGATCGTGGCGAGGAAATACGGCTTCGACGAGCTCTACGCCTGGCTGTTCGCGGGCGGCGCGCGCGCGATCGGCAGGGGGTTCTGGAGAGGCGGGGACCTGGCGATCATCGACGGCCTGCTGGTGAACGGCTCGGCACGCCTCACCGGCTGGTTCTCGGGGGTCGTTTCCTTGCTGCAGTCAGGGATGATCTACCGCTACGCCTCGGTGATGCTGACGGGCGTGGTGATTCTTGCCCTCTGGTTTTTGAAAAGCTAGATGCTCCTGTCACTGGCCATCTGGATCCCGGTCGTCGCCGGCGTGCTGCTGCTCGCGCTCGGCGAGCGCCATGCGCGCTGGGTCGCCCTCGCCGGTTCGATCCTGGGTTTCCTGGTCACCCTTCCGTTGTATTGGAATTTCGACGTCTCGTCGAGCACGATGCAATTCGTTGAATTCGCGCGCTGGATCGAGCGCTTCAACGTCAACTACCACCTCGGCGTCGACGGCATCTCGATGCTGTTCGTGCTGCTGAACAGCTTCATCACCGTGCTGGTGGTGATCGCCAGCTGGTCGCAGGTCGACAGCCGGGCGGCGCAGTATTACGCCGCGTTCCTGATCCTCTCCGGCATGCTTAACGGCGTGTTCTCGGCCCTCGACGCGGTGCTGTTCTACGTGTTCTTCGAGGGCACGCTGATCCCGATGTTCATCATCATCGGCATGTGGGGCGGCCCGAACCGGGTCTATGCCTCGGTGAAGTTCTTCCTGTACACGCTGATGGGCTCGCTGCTGATGCTGGTGGCGCTGCTGTACCTGTACGGCAAGTCGGGCGGCAGCTTCGCGATCCTCGACTGGCACAAGCTGCCGCTGCCGCTCGGCGCGCAGCTGCTGCTGTTCTTCGGCTTCCTGTTCGCGTTCGCGGTCAAGGTGCCGATGTGGCCGGTGCATACCTGGCTGCCCGACGCGCATACCGAGGCGCCGACGGCCGGCTCGGTGGTGCTGGCGGCGATCCTGCTGAAGCTCGGCGCCTACGGCTTCTTGCGCTTCTCGCTGCCGATCATGCCCGACGCGTCGCGCCATCTCGCCTGGCTGATGATCGCGCTGTCGGTCATCGCGGTGGTCTACATCGGCTTCGTGGCGCTCGCGCAGACCGACATGAAGCGCCTGATCGCCTACTCGTCGATCTCGCACATGGGCCTGGTGACGCTCGGCTTCTTCATCTTCAACGCCTACGGCGTCGAGGGCGGCCTGGTGCAGATGATCTCGCACGGCTTCGTCTCGGCCGCGCTGTTCCTGTGCGTCGGCGTGCTCTACGACCGCATGCACAGCCGGATGATCGCCGACTACGGCGGGGTGGTGAACACGATGCCGAAGTTCGCCGGCCTGATGATGCTGTTCGCCATGGCCAACAGCGGCCTGCCCGCGACCAGCGGCTTCGTCGGCGAGTTCCTGGTGATCCTGGGCGCGATGAAGACCGGCTTCTGGCTCGCCTTCCTGGCCGCCAGCACCATGGTCCTGGGCGCCGCGTACACCTTGTGGATGTACAAGCGCGTGATGTTCGGCCCGGTGGCGAACCCGCAGGTCGCCGCGCTCAAGGACCTGAACGGTCGGGAAGCGACCGTGCTCGGCCTGCTGGCGCTCGCCGTGCTCGGCATGGGCGTCTATCCCTTCCCGTTCACTGAAGTCATGCATGCTTCTGTGAACGACCTTCTGCGCCACGTGGCGCTGCCAAAAACCTGATGGACGCGAGAACCGTGCTCATCGACCATCTGCCGGCGCTGCCGGAGGTGCTGCTGCTGGTTGGCGCGTGCGCGCTGATGATCGTCGATCTGTACGTCAAGTCGGAGCGGCGCAATGCCAGCTTTGGCCTCGCCCAGATCGTCCTGCTGCTGTGCGCGGCTTCGACGCTGTTCGTGCAGTGGGTGGACGGCACCACGCGGCTGTACATCTTCAACGGCCTGTTCGTCTCTGACGTGATGTCGAACCTGCTCAAGCTGCTGTCCTACCTCGCGGTGTGGGCGACGCTGATCTACTCGCGCCAGTATCTCGTCGACCGCGGCCTGCTGCGCGGCGAATTCCTCACCCTGCTGCTGTTCTCGCTGCTCGGCATGATGGTCATGATCAGCGCCAACAGCTTCCTCACCATGTACCTCGGCCTGGAGCTGATGTCGCTGTGCCTGTACGCGATGGTGGCGCTCGACCGCGACTCGGCGATCTCGACCGAGGCGGCCATGAAGTACTTCGTGCTCGGCGCGCTCTCCTCGGGCCTGCTGCTCTACGGCATGTCGATGATCTACGGCGCGACGGGCACGCTCGAGATCAGCGAGGTCGCGCGGCGCGTCTCGCGGATCGCCGCCACCACCGACCGCAGCCTCCTCGTCTTCGGGCTGGTGTTCGTGGTCGCGGGGATCGCGTTCAAGCTCGGCGCCGCGCCGTTCCACATGTGGATCCCCGATGTCTACCAGGGCGCGCCGACCGCCGTCACGCTGGTGATCGGCGCGGCGCCCAAGCTCGCCGCGTTCGCGATGGCGGTGCGGCTGCTGGTGAACGGGCTGCTCGACCTGGCGCAGGACTGGCAGCAGATGCTGGCGCTGCTCGCGCTGCTGTCGATGGCGATCGGCAACATCACCGCGATCGCGCAATCGAACATCAAGCGCATGCTCGCCTACTCGACCATCGCGCACATGGGATTCATGCTGCTCGGGCTGCTGTCCGGCGTGGTCGGCGGCAACCTGCTGAACGCCGCCGACGCCTACAGCACGGCGCTGTTCTACGTCGTCGTCTACGTGCTGATGACGCTCGGGGCCTTCGGCATGCTGCTGTACCTGTCGCGCAAGGGCTTCGAGTGCGAGAACCTCGACGACCTGCGCGGCCTCAACCGGCGCAGCCCCTGGTTTGCCTTCGTCATGATGGTGATGATGTTCTCGCTGGCCGGGCTGCCGCCGACCGCCGGGTTCTACGCCAAGCTCGCCGTGCTCTCGTCGGCGGTGCAGGCGGGGCAGCTCTGGCTCGCGGTGGCCGCCGTGATCCTGTCCCTGGTGGGCGCCTTCTATTACCTGCGCATCGTCAAGCTGATGTATTTCGACGAGCCGAAGGAAGCCGGACCGGTGCCGGGACACAGCGAGATGCGCGTGCTGCTCTCCCTCAACGCCCTGGTATTGCTTGTATTGGGGATCCTGCCCCAAATGCTGATGCAGCTCTGCTACATCGCCATCAACTCCCTCTAATGAAAGATCTTACCGAGCACTTCATCGCCGGGGAGCGCGTCTACGACGGTGTGCTCCTCAAGGTGCAGCGCGACGTGGTGCGCCTTCCCGACGGCAGCCAGGGGACGCGCGAGTACATCAGCCACCCCGGGGCCGTGGCGATCGTGCCGGTCTTCGACGACGGCCGCGTGCTGCTCGAGCGGCAGTTCCGCTACCCCCATCGGCGCGTGTTCATCGAGCTGCCGGCCGGCAAGCTCGAGCCCGGCGAGCCGCACCTCGACACCGCGAAGCGCGAGCTGCTGGAGGAAACCGGCTACAGCGCGGCGCAGTGGACGCGGCTAAGCGTGATCCACACCGCCATTGCCTATACTGATGAAGCCATTGAGATGTTTCTTGCCAGAAAACTGCAGCACGAAGGCAAGGCGAAGCTCGATGCCGGCGAATTTGTCGAGACGATGTCGGTGCCGTTCGACGAGGCGATCGAAATGGTGCGCGATGGCCGCATAACGGACGCAAAGTCGGTCTGCGGCCTTTTGTGGATTAAGCTGTTTCTCAAGGTGTAGCATAAGCGCGGGGCCAAGCCCGGGGAGGACGTCATGAGATGGTTCGTTCTTGCATGCATCACCGTCGTCGGCGTCGCACACGCCGATGAAACCTGCAATTCGCCGTACATCTCGCAGCTCATCAAGGGGCAGGAGGATTACGTCTACGTCTGGACGCTCGGCGTCGAAGGGCTGGGCGACGGCTCCGACAAGCTGGTCACGATCGACGTCAATCCGAAGTCGAAGCGCTACGGCAAGGTGATCAGCAAGGTCTCCACCGGGGCCCGCGCCGAGGCGCACCACATGGGATTCACCGACGACCGCCGCTACCTGTGGGCGGGCGGCCTGTCGGACAACCGCATCTGGGTGTTCGACGTCGGCAGGAATCCGGCCGCGCCGAAGCTGGTGCGCACGATCACCGATCTCGGGGAGAAATCCGGATTCCTCGGGCCGCATACGTACTACGCGCTGCCCGGGCGGATGCTGGTGCAGGCGCTGTCCAACACGCAGGACAAGGGCGGCCGCACCGGGATGGCGCTCTACAACAACAAGGGCGAGTTCATCACCTCGTACTCCATGCCGACCGAAGGCGGGGGCGACGGCTACGGCTACGACCTGGCCGTCAATCCGAAGCAGAACGTGCTCCTGACCTCCAGCTTCACCGGCTACGCCAACTACATGCGGCCGCTCGGCGAGCTGATCAAGGACGCCGAGGCGATGAAGAACTTCGGCAACAGCATGGTGGTCTGGGACCTGAAGGCGATGAAGCCGACGAAAGCGTTCAAGGTGCCGGGCGCGCCGCTGGAGATCCGCTGGTCGCTCAACCCGAAGGATAACTGGGCTATTACTGCGGCAGCGCTGACTTCCAAGCTGTGGCTGGTCAAGCAGGACGCGAGCGGCCAGTGGGCGGCTAAAGAGGTCGCCACCATCGGCGATCCGTCGAAGGTTCCGCTGCCGGTCGATATCAGCATCACGCGCGACGGCAAGGGCCTGTGGGTCAATACCTTCATGGACGGCACGACGCGCTACTTCGACCTGTCCAATCCCGAGGCGCCGAAGCAGACCTACGAGAAGGTCACCGGCAAGCAGATCAACATGATCTCGCAGAGCTGGGACGGCAAGCGCCTGTACATCACCTCGTCGCTGCTCGCCAACTGGGACAAGGGCGGCGCCGACAACGAGCAGTTCATCCGCGGCTTCGCCTGGGACGGAAGCGAGCTCACGCGCAAGTTCGAGGTCGATTTCGCCAAGGAGAAGCTCGGCCGCGCGCACCACATGAAGCTGGGGACGAAGGCGCAGCGCGCGACCGTCACTGGCGGTTGAAAGGCACCGCGCTGCTCGCCGCGCTGGTTGCGGCCCCGGCGCTGGCGCACCACGTCGAGCTCCTGCCGCCGCTCGAATTCGTGCCGCCGCCGCCGGGCAGCTACCAGCTGCACCGGATCATGCCGGCGCCCGAGGGGCGCGTGCTCGACGTCGACGGCGGGGCGGCGCGCCTTTCGCGGTACCTGCGCGACCGGATTACCCTGCTCGGCTTCATCTACACCACCTGCGCCGATCCTGACGGCTGCCCGCTCGCCTACCGCGTATTCGATGCGCTGAAGGAAGCCATCGCGGACGCACCTCACCTCCACGGCAAAGTGCGCTTCGTCACGCTGTCGTTCGACCCGGCGCGCGACACGCCGGAGGTGATGCGCCGCTATGCGGGGAGCCGCGTGGTGGAGGCTGATGGGGGCCTGCGCTGGTATTTCCTCACCACCCGTTCCGCCCGCGAGCTGCTTCCGCTGGTGGAGGGATTCGGGCAGGACGTCCGCGTCACCTCCGCTGGCCGCGAGCTGTCGCACGTGCTGAAAGTGTTCCTCATCGACCGCGCCGGGTACGTGCGCGAGATCTACAGCTCGAACTTCCTCCATCCGCAGAGCGTGCTCAACGACATCGAAACGCTGCTTCTTGATCAGCAATGAAATGCCCCCATGTAACGGGGAAATTCTCAGCGAGAACCATGCCATGACCGAACTGCGACCCGCCGACGAGCGCGGCCATGCCAACCACGGCTGGCTCGACTCGTACCACAGCTTCTCCTTCGCCGGCTACCAGGACCCGCGGCACATGGGGTTCGGGCCGTTGCGCGTCATCAACGAGGATCGCGTCGCCCCGGGCACGGGCTTCGGCACCCACGGGCACCGCGACATG
>WNFQ01004151.1_pt1 | contig 10527 bp, 9 predicted proteins | sample 5400171 | NCBI WGS metagenome assembly WNFQ01 (sample SAMN13153356, study PRJNA577476) | soil metagenome | isolation source: 20 cm soil under Madrone tree | place: USA:California | collected 2016-06-14 | reverse complement strand
CATTGGCCGCTTCACGCTCTCCCAACAATGGGTGCCGGGCGAGATCGATCCTTTCCTCGTCGCTCAGTGTCCCCGCCCGCTTAATATAGTCGCGATTCATAACGGTCTCGCCCAGGTCGTGGCCCAGAGCGGCAATGCGGAGTGAAAAGCGATCGCGCGATCCCAGGTTGAACGATCTGCCGATCTGATCGGCAATCACGGCGATTCTTCCCGCATGCGGATGAGCATAGCCTTCATACTCGTCAGCCCCAGCGCCCAGATTCCTGAACACCTCGATCGCGGTTTGCTGGTCGCCGTTAATCGCATCAAATGACATAAGCTGCAAGGGGATCGATTTCAAGTGTTCAGGATTTCGGGCCTTTGTTCCTCAAGCTCAGGAGCAGTGAGCGCGCCGCGTGGTTGGTCGGATCGCCGGCCAACGCGCGTTTTAATTCGCCTTCCGCCCTTCTTTGTAATCCCAGTTGTTTATAGAGCTCAGCCAGCATAACGCGATAAGAGGTGTTCTCAGGCTCAAGCGAAAGCGCCGTCTGTAGCTCGGTCTCGGCAATGCGTCTGGAGTTTGAGTGCCGGATGAGCGCGTGTCCATAGTGCGCGCGATAGCGGGCCTCACGCGGTGAAAGCATCGCGGCCTCTGCCAGAAAACGGATTCCTTCGTCGTATCGATTTCGTTTGAGCGCCTCCATTCCATGCTGGAAACTCGTTTCGGCGCGGCTTGCGTCTGCGGACGCCGCCGGTTTCGCGCCATTAGAGTCCTTCACCGGAATGGCTGACTTCTGTCTGACGGTCGGCGCAGGCTTTGATGTATGCTGCGCATCGTAATCCGAGCCCAACGATTGCTCGCTCAAGGTCTCGTAGGCCCGGGCAATGCGCGCGAACGCCGATTCTACTTTATTGCGGAAGTAAGGATCACTTTGATGGAAGCGATCTGGATGAAACCGCAAAGCCAAGGCGTGATAGGCGTTCTTGATCTCTTCAGCCGTCGCCAGTCGCCCCAGGTCAAGCACTTCATAATGATCCTTTGCGGTTTCCAATCGCGCAAATAGATTGTCGACCGCGGCGAGGTCATCATTCTCAACCGCGACGGTATCGGCTGTCTTGCTCGGGATGCGCGGCGCTTTGATCGATACTGTGGCAGGAGCCGCACCCAATGCGCCCGGCCAATCGCTGCGCTGCAACAACCCCGATAACGACAAGGCGTAGATCGCTCGGTAATCCTTCTCGGGATCGTTTTCACTTCCCGCCGTCAGATCGTTCACCGTCACGGAATCAGCGGCGCGAGCCAGAACTACGAGCTCGGAAGGCAGCAGGCCTGTTGGGCTGCGGTTTTCGACTTTCAAGTAGGTACTCCGCGCGCTCTCCAAACGGCCGGCGACGAAGTTTGCGGGAAGATGGCGCGCGCACTCGAGCAACAAACGATTCACGTCAACCTCAACCCGGGTCTCATCAGCCAACCGCACTCGCGGCTCAAATTTCCATGTTCCATCTATCCAGAGTAACGCCAGCCGCAACACTTCCGACACCTGGCTGGCCTGAATCGAGGCCAGAGTTTCTGGTTCCAATGCTCTGGTTTTTAACATGGCTGCGGCCAGTTCCTCATCGGTCGCACTGATCGGAAACTGGGCGAAGTGCGCCTCGCTTAACCCGTTGCGCTTGGCCACTTCCCGCAAGCGATGCGCGCGCAGATTCGAGGTAGCGAAAACCAACTCTCCAGACTCGAAGTAGATCGCTACTTTGGCTCGTTCCCTGGCCAGGCGTAGGGCACCCGTCAGCCCAGTCGCCGTGATTTCGCGAATTAACTCAGCTAAGGGATGTTCGGCCAGTTTGCCTTCCATGAATCAAAAGAGAAGCGTGCGGCTTTCCGTTCTGAATCATAGCGCACGGATAGAGAGCGGCGAAAGTGCTCCGAAAACCAGCTAGGCCTTGGGATGCGCCTTGTCGTATACCTCGATCAACTTTTCCATCGAAACGTGGGTATAGATTTGGGTAGTAGAGAGACGCGCGTGTCCCAGCAGTTCCTGAATGTCACGCAGGTCGGCGCCGCCATCCAGCAGGTGAGTGGCAAACGAGTGGCGCAGTGCGTGCGGACTGATGTCATGGATGCCCGCGCAAAGGCTAATGTATTTCTCGACCAGCCGGCCCACTGAGCGGGTTGTCATTCGCGTGCCCTGATAATTCAAAATCAGGGGTTGAGCGTCGCGCTTCGTCGCCGGCGCATTCATCAGAAAACTTTGACGCACGTCCAGATAATCCTGCAACGCGTTTGCGGCCGGATCGCCAAATGGCACAATGCGTTCTTTGCGGCGTTTGCCGAAGACACGCAGCAATTTGTTCTTGAAGTCGATGTCCCGGAGATTCAGTTGAACCAGTTCCGAAACGCGTACCCCTGTGGCATAGAGCAGTTCCAGGACGGCCCGGTCACGCTTGCCGAAATCGGTTTCGGTGTCCGGGGTTTCAATGAAGCGGATTGCGTCTTCGATGGAAAGATGGACGGGCAGCTTCTTTTCTTTACGCGGAGTCGCGACCAGTTTTGCCGGATTCGATTCGACGACGCTCTCACGAACCAAAAACTGAAAGAATGTGCGCAGCGCAGCGAGCTTTCTGGCTATCGAAGTCTTCTTCTTTTTATCCGAATGAAGCGTCGCCAGCCATTCACGAATCGTTAAGTGATCGACTTGCCCGATGTCCGGTTCGTTGCGTTTCCCATTGTTCGGATCTGCGGGCGCCATATATTCGAAGAACTGCAGGACGTCGCTCTCGTAATTGCGCAGGGTATGTGCGCTCACGTTGCGTTCGTAGCGCAGGTGGTCGAGGAATTGAGTCAGAAGTTGATCGATCATCGCGGCTTGGTGGCACAGACTTCAGTCTGTGTGTTCTCGAATAATCACAGACTAAAGTCTGTGCCACTCTACACCCGGTCGCGGTTCTTCACCACAAATCCTTTTCTGGCGCGTATTCGCGCGTTAGGTCTGGTCTTCACCCGAACGGCGATGAGGTGATATTTGCCGTCACGCTTATCCTGAGCCGGGTAGTAACTTAAGATGTATTGCTGCGCCAGGTCGGCGGCGATTTGGGCAAACGCGTCGTCGAGATCATCGGTCGACTTGGGAACATATACCGCGCCGCCGGTTTGCGCCGAGAATTCCTGCATGCGGCGCTCGGCGGCCAGCGCTCTGACATTTGCATTCTCATAAAGCCCGGTCTGCACCACATAAATCTGGCAATCATCCGCGAGCGCGCGCTGCATCGTCAGGTCAAAGTCCGCGCGACTGGTAGTGTCTACTCCATCGGAAACAATCACGATGACACGACGGCCCGGGTAGGGGCGGAGATACGTGCCTGCCTGAATGATGCCATCGAAGAGAGAAGTTGCTCCTTCGGGTTTTCCGAAACTGGCGATCGTCAATTCCAGCCGGCGCGCGTCGTTGGTCAAAGGCTCAGCCATCGTGACATCGGTCGAGACGGAAAACACCGCCGCCTGATCCACGGGCCGCAAGACGTTGCGAAAGAATTTGATCGCAGCGCGCTTCTCAAAGTCGCGAGATTCACTCAGACTGCCGCTGTTATCAAACAGCATGGCCATGCGCACAGGGGTATCAGCACGGCTGATTTCACTGATCGTGTTTGGCTGACCATCTACTTGCAGCTCAAAGTCTTCAAGTTTGAGATTCGTTACTGCTATCCCACGGCTATCGACCACAGTGGCCGGCACGGCTACAAGATTTGAAGTCACGCGCACGATATCCGCTGAATCGTCCGAAGTATCTTCTTTTTTGTCGGACTTGGAGGGTTGCGTATTGCTTTGCTGGGTCGGTGTCTTTGATGTCTGGCGCGGACTAGTGTTGCTATTAGCGGACGGCGTTGGTGGTTTTTGCCGGCCCGATTGAGAGTGAATTGCCAGGGGCGTGATGAAAAGGGCGAAAGCAATGACCAGCGCCTGGAACACCTGCGCGCGGGTTTTCCGGGAGCGATGGAGATCATTAGCGACGCTCGTCATGTTGCCACTGCCAGAACTGGTTCGCGATCTTTCCAAACTGTTTGTAGCCACCGGTCCCACTCTTCCAAAGCCATCTCGACTTGCAGCAAGTGCCGGTCACGCTTGCGGCGCACGCCCTTTGTTAATTCGGCGCTGAGCGGCTCGAGCAGGGCGAAGGTGATATTGACTGGCTGGTAATTTTTCGTCTGTGCGCTTGACACGTAACGCGCCAGCGCGCCAATCGCACTACGCGGCGGCGCCAGCAAAAGTTCCTGGCCCAACAAATGTCGCACAGCATTGTTGCCCGCCAACCAACCCATCGCCACCGACTCGACGTAACCTTCAACACCGGTAATTTGACCGGCGAAGAAAAGGTTTGAGGCGGAACGCATCTGCATGGTTGCCGCGAGCACGCGCGGCCCATTGATATAAGTGTTTCGATGAATCTGGCCGAACTGCAGGAACTCTGCCTGCTCGAGCCCCGGAATCAAACGCAGCACGCGCGCCTGTTCGCCATAACGAAGATGGTTCTGAAAACCTACCATGCTGTACGCGTCGGCCATTAGATTTTCCTGTCTCAGCTGCACGGCGGCGTAAGGCTCTCGCTCGGTGCGCGGATCGACCAGTCCTACGGGCTTCATGGGTCCATACCGCAACGTGTCGACGCCGCGACGCGCAAGCTCTTCGATGGGCAGACAGGATTCGAACCAGCGTGTTTCTTCAAAGCGCTGCAAGGGAACGCTGTTCGCTTCGACTAGAGCCGCATAGAACTGTGCGTATTGATCTGCATCGAACGGGCAATTCAGATAATCGTCGCCGCCCTTATCGTAACGCGCCGCGGGAAAGGCAATCGACCGATCGATCGAATCAGCCGCGATGATGGGCGCGATGGCGTCGTAGAAATAAAGTTGATCATCTCCCGTGAGTTTCATGATCGCCAATGTCAGGGCATCGGAAGTCAGCGGGCCAGTGGCAATGATGGTGACGGCATCCAGCGGAATGCTGGTGACCTCTGCGCGCACAATTTCAATCCCCGGATGTGATTCGATGCGCTCGGTGATGTATTCGGCAAACAGTTGGCGATCGACCGCGAGGGCTGCGCCGGCGGGCACGCGCGTCGCCATGGCTGCGTCCATGACCAGGGAATGACCGCGCCGAAGTTCTTCCTTAAGCAGATGGGAAGCTGATCCCTGCTCGTCCGATTTCAAAGAATTCGAGCAGACGATTTCGGCGAGCTTGTCAGTCCGATGCGCAGGTGTTTGCTTTACCGGCCGCATCTCGTGCAGGCGCACCTGGGCCCCTGCGCTCGCTGCCTGCCAGGCAGCTTCAACGCCTGCTAATCCGCCGCCGATCACGATGACTTCATTCATAAATGTGGCGCAGGTTGTTGACTTGCGTAGCCACAGCTTTCCTACAACTTGAAACGCAAGTTAACAACTTGCGCTACTTACGCTTCTTTCGCCGCAGAACTTTCGCGTGCGCCTGCTTCGTAACTTCCGCGACTCGTTCAGCTTTGGTTTGGGCTGGGCCTCCTTGTTGTTCCTGTTGATTGTCATGATGCTCTTGCATCTCGCCCTGATGCTTATGAAAATCGAATTCATTTACACGGGTCGATCCGACTTTGAATGTTTCGATGTTGCGTGTTTGACCTTTCATTATCGCTCCTTTCTGATCATCGCGACCTTCAGTTTTGTCACAACTCGCCGTTTTTTGAGTGCTTGACAGCGCAAACAGCGCGTTCGTATAGTTCAGAGACCAATTTCAGCCGGCTTAGCTCAGTTGGTAGAGCGTTCGATTCGTAATCGAAAGGTCGTCGGTTCAACTCCGATAGCCGGCTCCAGATAATCTATACTGCCACTATCAGTTATCGCAAAGATGAAGGCGGAACCAGGCCGCCTTCAGTAGTTTCGCCCGCCTATCTCCCGCCCCGGCTGGAACGGAATGAGTAGAAGCTTGGCTTCCACTTTGTGTGGTAACGTACAGACACGAAAAGCCGCATGGTTTAAGTTTTCGTCGCTACCCCTTATTGAGTCCCAGCGTTTTGGAGGAGACGAGGCCCCGCGCGGCCCGCCCCAAGTACTCCTCTTGTATCCGCCCCGCATATCGTCCCCGACGCCGGAAAAGAGTCAGACCTGTAAGAGAGCCCGAATGGAGTTGTTCCGGGACATGCAGGTCCTTCGACATCTGCGCACATCCTAAACCGTTGGAGGTACCTATTATGTCCCAGTATTCACCGTCTCCTCAGAGACTTAACAACTCAGTTGGACGCAGATCGTTTCGCCAAGCCGATTCCCGGAATCCCGTGGTACTGATCGTAGAAGATCAGCGGGATGGACGATCCGAGTTGGCTCATATCGTTGAACTAAATGGCTACTGCGTAATTGAAACGGATAACGGACGGGACGCGGTCAAACGTGCTCTATATGTTCATCCGGATCTGATATTAGTGGATCTCAATGTGCCTCTGCTGTATGAGATGACGGCCGCGCGTCAGATCGTCAAGCACGCGCGGTTAGGAAGTGTCCCGGTGGTAATCGCCAGCCGTGAAGATACTGTGGATGCCGCCGCGATAATGGAGTTGGGCGTTCGCCGCAACGAGTATGTGACCAGACTCTCCGACTATCAGCAATTGGAATGCCTACTCGAGTACCTGCTGACCGTAGAACCACGCGTAGCCTGATCTAAAGTTTGCCGGGAAGAAACAAAGTGCAATGGCCAGCGCTATAACAACCGGGCAGCGGCTCCGCTCTCTAATGCTGATACCGGTTCTGCCGTCTGAGGTGCGGAATGCCTATGCCTTTCCGGAAAACGTTTCTGAATTGGCCGAGGCTGCGCCTCGGATCAGAGGCAGGGCCGCAACTTTCCGCACCTCGCGCGCCGATCATCGCTGAAGCCGCCCTCTATTTCTTTTCCGGAAACAGCATCACCTCAACGTACGCGTTCGTGTTGAGATAGGTCTTTGCCGCCTGCTGAATTGTTGCCTTATCGATTTTTTCGTAATAGTCGGGGAGACGCCAGACAGAGGCGAGATCCTCACCGCTCTGATACTTCGCAGTCAGTTGAACCAACAAATAGGTATTGAGCTTGCTATTGGTTTCGAACTCCCGCCGCAGCGTTTCCTTTTCGTCGCTTAGCTGCTTATCGGTTGGGCCATTGGTCTTGAACAACTCGATCTCCTGAAAGACTCGCTTGATCAAGTTCTCGGTGCGGTCAGGGGCGCTGCCAAACTGAACTGTAATTGAGTAGGTCGGATTGGGTACGCGTTCAAAGCCAGGCGTGGCGTTGATCCCGTAGGTGCCGCCCAGTTCCTCACGAATCGTTTCTAACAACCTGTTTTGCAGAATCTCAGACATCGCGCGAATTGCCACGCGATGGGTTTGATCGTACTCAAAGGGGCCGCTGAATACGATCGCTGACAGACTCTTTGGCTCGATCCCTTTTTCGACTTTTTTCTCCACGATGCTGGTCGGGGTCCGCACGCCTACGTCTTTCCAGGATTCCTTCCGGCGGATCGACGGCAGCGAACCTAAATAACGTTCGACCAGCGGCTTGATCGTGACGAGATCGAAACTCCCGACGAAAACGAAGGTAAAGTCACTCGCGTCCGCAAATCGATCTTTGTAAAAGGCCATCGATTTATCGAGGTTCCATTCATCCATCGTCGCCGGCGTCGCCAGACGCCTCCTGAGGTGGTTCTGATATCTGGTGGTAATGAGCGCGTTGAAAAATGCAAACTCAGGAATTGCGGATTGATTTGCGAGAAAAGTCTTCGTCTGTGCTGTCTGGACAGCGAACGCAGTAGGATCAGCTCGAGGCTGGGTGAACCTAAGATAAATGAGCTGGAACATGGTCTCCAGATCCTTGCGAGAACCGCTACCACTCAACCCCTCTTCGACCTCACTTATAAATGGAGTCACGGAAGCAACTTTTCCGGTCATGAACTTTCGCAGATCGATGGCGCTGAATTTACCCACGCCGCCGGCGGTGACCACCTGTGTGGCCGAGTTGGCCGGGATGTAGTCTTTGTCGGCCGCCAGAGAAGTTCCCCCGGGGCTGGTGGCGCGAAACAGAATTTCATCCTCTTTGAATGTCGTCGGCTTAAGAATCACCTTGACGCCATTGGACAGTTCCCACTCGGTGATGGCCACGGTATCTTTCGTCGAGGTCTTGGCGATTGTTCCGGGTGCCGGCTTCGTTTCCAGCAACATTGCGCTACCGACCGTGTCCACATATGGCTTGAGGTCCTTTGCCGCCGCCCCCTTGATCACGGCCGCGAGTTTTGCTTCGTCGGGAATTACCAGACCGGTTTTCGCCGGAGCTTCAACCACCACCGTGCGGTTCCGATCGGGGAACCACTCCCGGGACAGCTTGTTGATTTCATCGAGAGTGATCCCCGGCAGGAAGCGCTTGTGCAGCGAGTATTCGTCATCAGCGGTGGGCAACGTCTCGTCCTCCAGAAAGTTGCGGACGTACTCATCGGCCCTGCTGGCGGCCAGAAGGTTTTCTTTTTCCAGCGCGTTGCGCTCGTAGGTTCGCAGGACGCTCTGTTTTTGCCGCTCCAGTTCGGTGGCGGTGAAACCAAAGCGCGCGACTCGTTCAGCTTCATTGAGCAGTGTATCCAAACCGCGCTCGATGCCATCCTCCTTCACGAGAGCGAAGAGCGTCGCGGAATCTTTCGAGCGCGCGAAGAAACTTCCGCGGCCCGCGCCGGCGAAAATGAATGGCGCGTCGGGTTTCTGCGTGAGCTCTGAGAAGCGGGCCGAGAGCATGCCCGAGAAGAGCCGGTCGACAGTCTTTTGCCGATAGGCGCCGACAGTTCCTTCCGGGCGTGATGGCAGCAGAGTATCAAGTTCGACACTGGTGCGGCTGTTCTCCTTGTCGGTGACGATCGCGTAGGCTGTTTCGGCATGATCGGGTACATCGTACGTCGTCCGCGGTCGCGGTTTAGTTGCCGCCGGAATAGACGCAAAGTGACTTGCGATCATTTTTTCAATCGCCGCCTTATCAAAATCGCCAACCGCGACGACGGCCATTAAGTCGGGCCGATACCAGTCAGCATAAAACTGCTTCAATCGTTCCTGCTTTCCGTTCTGAATGATCTCCGGTTTTCCGATCGGCAGCCGATCGGCATAGCGAGATCCCTTCAGCAGGACCGGAAATAATTTGTCGCGCATGCGGGCGCCCGCGCCGCGACCGAGCCGCCATTCTTCCATCACCACCCCGCGCTCTTTGTCGATTTCGACCGGATCGAACGAGAGGTTGTGCGCCCAGTCTTCGAGAATCAGCATCGCCTTGTCCATCGTCTCAGGCTTATCGGTCGGAACGGTGAGCATGTAAACCGTCTCGTCAAAGCTGGTGTAAGCGTTGATGTCGGCGCCAAAGCGCATACCCAACGACTCGATGAACGAGACGAGTTCGTTCTTGGGAAAGTGACTGGTGCCGTTGAAAGCCATATGCTCGACAAGATGGGCCAGCCCCTGCTGATCGTCGTCTTCCAGAATCGATCCGGCCTTGACGACCAGCCGCAGCTCCGCGCGCTTTTCAGGCTTCTTATTGTTGCGAATGTAATAGCGCAGGCCGTTCGGGAATGTGCCGATGGCGATCTCCGGATCCCTGGGCATTGGCTCGGAAAGGTTCTGTGACTGAACTTGAGCCTGGACCTGAGCCGGAATAATCGCAGCGTGCTGCTGCGTGCCGATGAGGCATGTGGCCAGCACTATGGCTGCGGCCAGAAACAAAAAATGTATCCGGGTGCGAATTGACATGGCTTCTCTCCGACGGAGGCGATCGCTTTTCAACATAAAGGTTTTCATGTGAGAACTCCTAACGAGGTAGTTGGTTAAGGGAAGACGAGAGGCTCTTATATCATTAGGGCCCGATTTCAGGCAAACGAGGGTGGTGGATGGGAACAATGGCTTCCGATCCCGGATCTCAACCTGCTCGTATTCGTGCCAAGAGTTCGGCAGGCGCAACAATCTCCAGACGCAGTCTCGCCTGTTCTCGGAGAGAGATTTCCAACAGGTCAAGATCGTTCGTCACCAAAAAGCTAGCCTTGCCGGAACGTGCCGTTGCGATCATGATGTTATCGTCGGAATCGCGGCTTAGCTTCGGACGCGAACCCAAGCTGACGTGAGTGACTGTTATTCTGTTGGCGAAGCGCTTCTCCAGTCGTTTGACCAAGCGTTCTGGAACTCCGAGGCGCGAGAGAATTTCGAAATACTCCTGGAGCACGTCGTCGCTTACTATCAACTGAAGTAGTCTTTGATCGCGCCACAAGCGGAACGCCTGTTGGTTTGCCGATCCGGGAGTGCGGCTGAGGTAAAAACCAACTATTACGTTCGTATCGAAAACGACGGGGATGCGACGTTTACGAGGCGGCACTGGGTCTGTTTCTGTTCGCACGCTGGCGGCGCACTATTTGAACGGCGTCTTCTTCTCGCCGACCACTGCTGAGCGCTGCCTTCTTGACCTGTCGATCAAGCTTCTGATCTTCCCAAACTTCGAGCCGTTCTTTCATAAACTCTTTGAGCAGACGAACCGGATCGCGCCGTCGC
>WNFQ01006020.1_pt1 | contig 10530 bp, 10 predicted proteins | sample 5400171 | NCBI WGS metagenome assembly WNFQ01 (sample SAMN13153356, study PRJNA577476) | soil metagenome | isolation source: 20 cm soil under Madrone tree | place: USA:California | collected 2016-06-14 | reverse complement strand
ACGCTCCCGGCGCGCCCGGCGAAAGCGGATTCTCCAATTGGATCTACGAGAATTGGCGTGGCGCGTACGACTTGTCGGCGCTGGCGCAAAGCGTGGACCTCATCTGCCTGATGACCTATGACCAGCACACGCGCTGGACCGCCCCAGGTCCCGTGGCTGGATGGGCCTGGACCACCGGCAACCTCGACTACGGGCTAAAGTTCGTACCTCAGGAGAAGCTTTCACTGGGGATCCCGCTCTACGGCTATCACTGGTTCGCTGGCACGCCGGTGAAAGCTCCCGCGCAACCTGGATTCCCTCCCACGGACAAACCCAACCCAAGCGCGGAATACATCGCCACTGACGACGCCCTGGATCTCGCCAAGGCTTACAAAGGCCGCGTCGAATGGGATCCCGTCGACCGTTCCGCCTGGTTTTTCTTCTATCGCGATGACTTGCGCGAATGGATATTTTTCACCGACGCCCGCACGTTCCGCGAGCGCTATACGCTGGTAAAAGACCGCGGCTTGCAGGGATTCTGCTCCTGGGTTCTCGGGGAGGAAGACGCTGCCATCTGGGAAACCCTACCTTCCCACAAATGAATGCTCGCAAGGCGCGCTTGTTGCTGTCCCTTCGATTTGCAAATCCTCAAGTCTTCCCTCATCATTACTAGTTTGTTTGGGGACGCGGCACGCTTCCGCTGCGGCAATTCTAGTTCTAGGTTCATTTGTTCCGCCGATCTCATGGCGATCATTCAATAAAAGGAGCGGCATGGAAAAGCCTTCCAAGATAGCGCCCGCCAAGGGAAAACTCGGGGTGCTGCTTCCGGGCCTGGGCGCCGTCAGCACGACCTTCATGGCCGGAGTTGAGCTCGTCCGCAAAGGCAAGGCGCAGCCCGTGGGCTCGCTCACACAGATGGGCACCATTCGGCTGGGCAAGCGCACGGACGCGCGTTCGCCGCTCATCAAGAAATTCGTTCCTCTTGCCGAGCTGAAGGACCTCAGCTTTGGCGGCTGGGACATTTTCAGGGACAACGCTTACCAGTCCGCGGCGAATGCGGGCGTCCTGAATCCCCAGGACCTGGAAAAGGTGAAACCCTTCCTGTCCACCATCAAGCCTATGAAGGCCGCGTTCGATCGCGATTTCGTGAGGCTGATCGATGGACCGAACATCAAGAAGGGCAAGAACAAGTACGAGTTGGCGCTGCAAATCAAGGAAGACATCGCCAACTTCCGCAAGACTTCGCGGGCTTCGCGGCTGGTGACCTGCTGGTGCGGTTCAACGGAATCTTTCGTCAAGCCGGAAGAGGTACACTCCACTCCGGAAAAGTTCATCGAGGCGATGAAGTCCAATCACCCGGCGATCGCCCCCTCCATGCTGTACGCCTGGGCTTCTGTGACTAGCGGCGTGCCTTTTGCCAACGGCGCGCCCAACTTGACCGTGGATATCCCCGCGATTCAGACGCTCGCGCACGACCACAACGTGGCAATTTGCGGAAAAGATTTCAAGACCGGTCAGACGCTGATGAAAACCATCCTTGCACCGGGCTTCAAGGCCCGCATGCTGGGGCTGGAAGGCTGGTTCTCCACAAACATTCTCGGCAACCGCGACGGCGAAGTCTTGGAAGACCCTGGCTCATTCAAGACTAAGGAAGAGTCCAAGCTTAGCGTGCTGGAATATATTCTCCAGCCGCAGTTGTACCCGCAGCTCTACGGCAAGATGTGCCACAAGGTGCGCATCAACTACTATCCGCCGCGCGGCGACAACAAAGAAGGCTGGGACAACATCGACATTTTCGGCTGGCTCGGCTATCCGATGCAGATCAAAGTGGACTTCCTCTGCCGCGATTCCATTCTGGCCGCGCCGCTGGTGCTCGATCTCGTCCTTTTCCTGGACCTGGCGCAGCGCGCGGGAATGCGCGGCATCCAGGAGTGGCTCAGTTTCTACTTCAAGTCACCGATGACCGCGCCGGGGCTGTACCCCGAGCACGATCTCTTCATTCAGTCCATGAAGCTGAAGAACACGCTTCGCTGGATGAAGGGTGAGGACCTCATCACGCACCTCGGGCAGGAGTATTACGATTAGGTCGCCTTAGGCACCGCGCGCGCCAGCGGATTTCGCTTCGACGGCATCCAGCACGCGCGAAGAATAGACCAGCGCGGCGCCTGCGTTCATCGCGACTGCGACTCCGAGCGCTTCGCTGATTTCTTCTTTTGTGGCGCCGGCTTTCAGCGCTGCGTCAGTGTGCACGACGATGCAGCCGTCGCAGTGGGTTGTCACCGCTACGGCCAGCGAAATGAGCTGCCGCGTTTTTTCGCCGAGCTTGCTGGCCTTGGAATTAGCAGCGCTGAGCGTTTGGTAGCCGCGAACCGTGTCTGGCGAAACCTTCATCAGGTCTCCAATGCGGGCGCCGACTTCCTTATGGTATTGATTCCAGTCCATCATCATGGCAATTCTCCTCTCGTGTGATTCCAAAATCGAACGCGATTATACTCTCTGCCTCTATGAGTGTGTTATCTTCTCCAATTCACCCGAGCCCGCCGCGTTGTACGGCGGTTGTTGCGGCGCGGCGCAACCTTTTCTTCGTGCGCCAGTTGAGCAGTGGAAATTATTCCAAGGAGCCGTATTCATGAAGAGTTCGTATAACGGAAAGACTGTCCCCTCCGAAGGCAAGCCGATCGGTTACAGCGGCGGCGAACTGCAAGTGCCGGACACGCCAATTATTCCGTTCATCGAAGGGGATGGAACGGGGCGCGATATCTGGAAGGCGTCAAGGCGAGTGTTCGACGCGGCGGTGGAGCACGCGTACGGCGGGAAGCGGCGAGTAGCGTGGTTCGAAGTCTTCGCCGGCGAGAAGGCCTTCAATGCATTCAAAGAGTGGCTGCCGGGCGATACCGTCGATGCCATCCGCGATTTTCGCGTGGCCATTAAGGGGCCGCTGACGACTCCCGTGGGCGGAGGTATTCGCTCCTTGAACGTGGCGCTGCGGCAGATCTTGGATCTTTACTCGTGCGAGCGGCCGGTCCGCTATTTTACGGGCGTGCCTTCTCCGGTGCGCGAGCCGGAAAAAATGAATGTATTCATCTTCCGGGAGAATACCGAGGATGTGTACATCGGAATCGAATGGAAATCCGGCTCGCCCGAAGCGAAGAAGCTGCTGGAATTCCTGAATAACGAGATGTTGAAGGATGGGAAGAAGCAGATTCGCTGGGACTCCGGCGTGGGCATCAAGCCGATTTCTCCGACGGGAACGAAACGGCTGGTGCGGCGGGCCATCAAATACGCGCTGGCGAACAAGCGCAAGAGCGTGACGCTGGTGCACAAGGGCAACATCCAAAAGTTTACCGAGGGTGCTTTCCGCGATTGGGGCTATGACCTGGCGCGCGAAGAGTTCCGCGCGCAGACGGTCACCGAACGCGAGAGCTGGATTATCGACAACCTCGACAAGAATGCGGCGCTCACCGTGGAGCAGAACGCAGCGCTGATCGAGCCGGGACTCGAGCAGGCCACGGATGCTTTCAAGAAAACGGTCTACAGTGAAGTGAAGCAGACGCTCGACGCGATTTACGCCACTCACGGCAAGGGAAAGTGGAAGCAGAAGTTGATGATCAACGACCGCATCGCGGACTCCGTGTTTCAGCAGGTGCTGTTGCGGCCGGATGAATACAGCGTGCTGGCGACTTCCAATTTGAATGGTGATTATTTGTCTGATGCGTGCGCGGCGCAGGTGGGCGGGCTCGGCATGGCGCCGGGATCGAATATCGGCGATGGATTCGGCGTTTTTGAAGCGACGCACGGCACGGCGCCGAAGTATGCGGACAAGGATGTGATCAATCCAAGTTCGGTGATGCTCTCAGGCGCGATGATGTTTGAGTTCCTGGGATGGAAGGAAGCGGCCACGCTAGTCGAGGATGGCATCGCGCGCACGATTCAGCAGAAGCGGGTAACCTACGATCTCGAGCGGCTCATGCCTGGCGCGACGAAGGTGGGCACGTCGGCGTTTGCGTCAGCAATTATTGAGAATATGAAGGAGGCTGTTGTGGCTCGCTAGTTAGAAAAAATATCCTAGCGCAGAGACGCAGAGAGCACCGAGAATTCTCGGAGAAGAATTTTATTGGAGACGAGGAGCGGCATGAGTAGAAAAAAGGTGACGGTGGTGGGAGGCGGTTTCGTGGGATCGACCACGGCGCAGCGGATTGTGGATCTGGAGCTGGCCGATGTGGTGTTGACGGATATTTTGGACGGGCCGCCGGCAGGGAAAGCGCTGGACATGATGGAGTCTGGGCCGATCACACGGACGGATTCTCGTGCCATCGGCATTTCCACCGCGACCGGCGATTATTCCGCGACGGCGGGAAGCGACGTGGTGGTGATCACCGCGGGGTTTCCTCGCAAGCCGGGAATGAGCCGCGACGATTTGCTGAAGGCCAATTACGACGTGGTGAAGGCCGTCGTCGAGCAGATCGTGAAGCATTCGCCGAACTGCATCATCATCGTGGTGACAAATCCCCTGGATGCCATGGCGCAGGCGGCGCTCAAGGTCAGTGGCTTCCCGAAGCACCGAGTGCTAGGGATGGCGGGAGTGCTGGACTCAGCGCGCATGAGCACGTTCGTGGCAATGGAATGCAAGGTCAGCGTGGAAAACGTGCACTCGTTCGTGCTGGGCGGTCATGGGGACGACATGGTGCCACTGCCGCGGTATTCCACGGTGGCGGGAATTCCCCTCCCCGATGTACTACCGAAAGAACGCATCGACGCCATCGTGGAGCGCACGCGCAAGGGCGGCGCGGAGATCGTGAATTTGTTGAAGACTGGCTCGGCTTACTATGCGCCGTCAGCCGCGGCTGTAGAGATGGTGGAAGCAATTCTGAAGGACAAAAAGAAGATTCTGCCGTGCGCCGTATACCTCGACGGAGAGTACGGGATCAAGGGACTGTTCGTAGGCGTGCCCGTGAAACTTGGCGCCAAGGGCGTTGAAGAGATCATTCAGATCAAGCTTACGGCCGAAGAAAATGCCGCGCTGCAGAAATCCTCCTCGTCGGTGCGGGAGCTAGTGACGGTGCTCGGACTATAAGTAACCAACCGCCGTCAATTTTCCTTACCAACCAAAGATTTTTCCTGCGCCGTAAACCAAAGCCAGAGTGAAGCCCGCGATCACCACTTCGCCGATCGCTCCGACCGCGAATGGCCGGAGGCCCTGCTTGCGCATGTCGCTGAAATTGGTGCGCAGGCCGACACCAGCGAAAGTGAGCAGAAACGCCCAGCGCGAGAGATTGGCGAGCGCTCCGACCTGCTCCTTGTTGAAGAAGTGATAGGTGGCGAGGACCGAGATCAGCAGAAAGCCGAGGACGAACTTCGGAAATTTTTGCCATAGGAATGCTGCCTTGTTTCCAACGGCCTGCGCTTGTCCCTTGCCGGCCCAGTAGATGGCGTAAGCGAGCACGACGAATCCGATCATGGCGTTGCGCGTGGACTTGACGAGCACCGCAAGTTTCCCGGCAGCGTCGGAGTACAGCGCTCCCGCGGCGGTAGCCTCCGCAGTATTGTCCACTCCCAGGCCAGCCCACAAGCCGTATGCGCGATCGCTCAGATGAAGCGCGTGACCGATCAGCGGAAACGTAAAGAGGGCCAGCGCGCCGAGAGCGAGAATTGCCGCGATGGAGAAGGAAGAATCTTCGTCGTCCGCTTCGATGGCGCCTTTAGTGGCGATGATGGCGCTCACGCCGCAGACCGCCGAGCCCACCGCAAGAAGCGTCGTGAGTTTGGGCTTGAGCTTGAACAGGCGGCCGAGAAAGGTCATGAACGCGAGGGAACCGACAATTTCAATGGCCACGAGAATGAGGCTGACGCCGCCGAGCTTCAAAATGTCGCCGAGAAGAAAGCGCGCGCCGAGCAGCACGATTCCGGCCTTCAACCAGAATTCATACGTCGCGACGCCCGTGCGAAAGATTTCAGGGACGCCTACCGTGTTGGAGATCACCAGGCCAATCACAATGGCCCAAAGGACGTATTCGATATTCGGAAACGTCCAGTGATGCCCCTTGGCGTAGGCGCCGACGTTCTGCTCCAGCAGTTTGCCCGCATAGCCGACGGCGGCGAGCAGCAGAACTCCGGGAATGACGCGCAGAAATCGCAGCGCCGGCTGCAGCGGCTGAACTTGAGGAACCGTGATTGCATCAGCCATGTTTCGTTATCTCCCTTTTTCCAAGACTCTTCACCAGGGGACGTGCTTGAACACGCCGATGCGGACCAGCAGCGCCAGGAGAAAAGCCACCAGCACTGCCCAGGTGTCCAGCGACAACTTCCAGCGGCTTGCGGTCTTCCCTGCTTCCACCTCTGCGCTCATACGTATGCTCCTGACGATTTAGCTCACCGATGTTTGTCGCAAATCCGGATCTTTCCGATTGGTGCCCCAGAACTGCGCACTGATTTCTGCAACGTCGCGTGACGCCACGCGGCCGACAATCAACAGCGCCGGAGCCGGGAGCTTTTCCTCGCTGGCCAGTCTGGCCACATTGGACCAGCGCACTTGCTGTTGAGACCCTGTGGCGCGAGAGACGATCACGCACGGAAGGTCCGCCGGCAGCCCGCCTCCTAGCAATCGCTCTGAAACCTCGGCATAATCTGCGCCGGGCATGTAGAGAACGAGCGTGGTCGTGCTGGTGACGCAACCCCAATCCATCGCGCTGCCGTCAATTCCGCGCGAGAATGTTGTCAGTAGAATTTGCGAGGCCACCCGGCGATCGGTGAGCGAGATTCCCGCTGCCGCCGCGGCGCCGAGTGCGGCGCTAATGCCCGGAACGATTTCATATTCAATTCCGGCTTTACGAAGGGCTTCGATTTCTTCCCCGGCGCGGCCAAAAATCGATGGGTCCCCGCCTTTCAGCCGGACAACACCCGGGCGCGTTCGGCCATAGGAAACCAGGAGCGCGTTGATTTCATCCTGGGTAAGGAGTTTGTGGCCGGCGCGCTTGCCCACGTTAATGATCTCGGCGGCGGGCGAAATCATCGCCAGGACAGCATCGCTAACGAGCGCATCGTGCAGGACAACACCGGCATCAGCGAGCAGGCGTGCCGCTTTCAAGGTGAGCAGTTCGGGATCACCAGGCCCCGCGCCAATGAGATAAACCTTGCCGATCATGCCACGCACTCGCCGCGGCCCAGCTTCAGGGAATAAGTCTCTGTGTCTCCCCAGTCCACGAAGATATCCTCGGAGGTGGCTGTTACCTCTGCCAAAGGGACGAGCCGTTCCTTGATGGTCTTGTCCGGGGTGCGCGCCACCCATGCGGTAAAAGTTTCGGCAGCCTGGCGGTCCTGCTGATAGAAACCCAGGAGCTCTCGAATAATCGCGGGGATCGGCCGGGCAGGCACAGCCATGATCTGGCGCGAGAAGCGCACGCCGTCGGCATTCACTTTGCCGCCAAGCAAGAGCTGATAGTAAGGAGCCTGCTGTTCACCAACTTTCCTGACGTTGCCGTAAAAACCGATATCGGCAATGTGATGATGCCCGCAGGAATTGGGGCAGCCGCTGATCTTGATGCGCAGCTTTTGGATTTCCGGATCGGTGTAATCGTTCAGCTCGCGCGAAAGAACTTCAGCCAGCGTAAGAGAGCGCGTAATCCCGAGATTGCAGGTGGTGGCTCCCGGGCAGCCCGTGACGTCGGAAATAGTGCGCGCTCCGGCCGTGGCCAGATCAAATGCGCGGAGCTCGTCGTAGATCGCGCGCACCCGGTCAAAAGGAACCCACGGAATGACCAGATCCTGATTGACGGCAATGCGCACGCCGGTCAGTTTGTTCTTCTCCAGAACATCCGCAAGGCCGCGCATCTGGTTGCTGTGCAGCGTTCCGGCAGAAAGTTTGACCCACACCCCGCCGTATCCGGCCTGGCGCTGAAACATCAGATTGTATTCGGCCCAACGGTCGTATTCCGGATCCGTTTGCGTACCAGCCGTTACAGAAGACAGGGGCGACGGCGCGATCGTGACCAGTGACGGCTTGATAGGAGAAGTCACGGTAAAAGTCTCCGCCGGAGCCTGCGAGACCTTGCGCTTTTCGGCAACCAGGCGGCGGAACTCTTCGATGCCTTTTGCGCGCAAGACAAATTTCAATCGCGCCATGAGCTTGTTCTTGCGGTTCCCCGTTTCCGTAAAGACCCGCAGGACGGCTTCGATGGTGGGAAGCAGCTCCTCTTCAGGCAGAAAATCCGTGAGTACCGCGGCCTCCGTGGGCAAGCTTCCCAGACCGCCGCCGACGAGAACTTTGAAGCCACGATGCGCCGTGCCGTTGTTGCCACGGACTTGCGCGATGAGGCCGACGTCGTGGATGCCGGCAACCGCGCAATCGCCGTCGTTTTCGCAGCCGGAGAAGGCGATCTTGAACTTGCGCGGCAAGTCGTGAAAATCGGGATGACGCAAGAGATATCTCGAAACGCCCAAAGCATAGGGGGTGACGTCGAACGCTTCGCCGGGGCAAATACCTGCTACCGGGCAAGCCGTGACGTTGCGTACGGTGTTACCGCAAGCCTCGCGCGTGGTGAGGCCCGCATCGGCGAGCAAGCGCATGGCGGCGCCCACGTTTTCGAGTTTCACGAAATGGAACTGAACGTTTTCGCGGGTGGTGAGGTGGCCGCGGCCGGTCCGAGTTTCACGAAATGGAATTGAACGTTTTCTCGCGTGGTGAGGTGGCCGCGGCCGGTCGAGTATTCGTCGGCAATAACCGCCAGGACGCGAAGCTGCGCAGGCGTGAGGACCCCCGCAGCGATCTTGATGCGCAGCATCTGGAAGCCCGGCTGTCGCTGGCCATAGGTGCCGTGTTTCAGTCGGAAAGGACGGAATTGTTCCGGCGTGATGGCGCCGCTCTGAAGCTCTCGGATGCGCTCTTCAAAACGGATGATCTCCGCTTCAATGGCTTCTCGACTGTGCCGTTCCTCGACTTCGGATAATGCTGCCACGATCATGATTCTTGGCTCCCAGGGTTTCGATCTTTGAAATATCCCTAATCCAAAAGAAAAAGCCCACCTACCAGTGTCTCTGGCATGTGGGCTTCGGAACTTTATGATTCAACTACAGCTAAGTCCGGAAACTCCTCTGGCCAGAGATAGGTGTCGTGCAACACGCAGCGTTGCACGTGCAGAGACAACACATCATCTGGCAACAGGTCATCATGAAACTAAAGCATACTTTCCCGGCCGCCCCTTGTCAAAGGGTGGGCCCTGCTAAAGATCAGATGCATCTTATTCGAAAAAGTAATCCATGGCAACCGGGAAATTATTATGGCTTCGCGGCTGCCGGGGCCGGCGCGATCAGCGTGGCGGTCTTGATGGAGTCAAGCTTGGGCCAGCCTTTGTCCAGATAGGGCTTACCCAGCTTGGAGATTTGATCCTGTTCGGGACCAGCGCTCTCTCCGTATTGGTCGTAGAGCATGTCTACCACCTTCATTCCCTGAGCATCGACGTAGCCGAAAGGTGAAAACCCTTGCCGGTCGAGCCCCGCGTTGTCGCTCAAATTGATGAAGACTTGCGTCGAGCGGGTATTTGGCATGCTCGTTTTCGCATACGTCAGGTAGCCGCGCTTGTTGGACTGTGTGACCGGCTCATCCTGAATATTGGCTTTCTCCCATGCGGCCGTAACAGGCGGATAGGCGCTGATGCCAAATTGAACGATGAAGCTGGGCACAACGCGGAAGAAGCTGGCGTTGTCATAGAAGTGGTGCTTCACCAGATTGTAGAAGCGGTCGGCGCCGATGGGAGCCCATCCGCGATTGACAGTTACAACAAAATCTCCGCGCGTCGTCGTGAATCTTACCTGAAACGTCTCCGGCGCTTTGTCCTTCAAGAGCGCCGCGCGAAGAAGTGCGCGGTCGTAACCCGAGCGAGTTGCGGGCGCAGGTGCGCTTGCTGTTGCCTCCGGCCGCGCTGCGGCGGCCGCTGGCGTTTCTGCCTTTGGAGCAGCCGTGGCCTCGGCCTTGGGTTGTTCCGGCGGGGGCGCTTCCGCAGTCTGTTCTTTCGCCTTACAACCGAAAAACAGCGTTCCCATTGCCACAGCCGTGACAAACCACTTTGCGCGTTTCATTTTCTAACATCCCCCTATGCTTCCTTCTCAAATCTTCTCCGTTGCTTTTACTTCCCGGCATTCAACTCGCGGCTGACCCGTTCCACTTCCGTCATCACCCGCAGAGTATTTTCGCCGAGAATTTTCTTTACGTCACCCTCGGAGTAGCCTTTTTGCAACAGGGCTTCGGTGATCTTTGGGATCTTCGTGGCGTCTTCCATGCCGTAAGGCATATTGGCGCCGTCGAAGTCCGAGCCCAAGCCCACGTGATCGATGCCGGCAACTTTCATGGCATGGTCGATGTGCTCGATGATTTTGCTGAATTCCACACGCGGGAGATTGCCCTGTTCGACGTACTCGCGGGTGATGCGGTCGCCCTCGATAAGCTGGCAGCCTTCGTTGTCCGCGCACCGTTTCATAACCTCGGCGCTGATGGCCTTGTTTAGCTCCGGATCGGTTTTTTCCGCGTCGCGGAATTCCTGGCTGAGAAAGCCGACGTGG
>WNFQ01010582.1_pt1 | contig 10532 bp, 8 predicted proteins | sample 5400171 | NCBI WGS metagenome assembly WNFQ01 (sample SAMN13153356, study PRJNA577476) | soil metagenome | isolation source: 20 cm soil under Madrone tree | place: USA:California | collected 2016-06-14 | reverse complement strand
CACGTCTAGCGTATACGTTTGTTGGGAAGCATCGGACGGGTTGGAGGCGGTTCAGAAGGCAGAAGAACTGCGACCAGATTTGATCCTGCTGGACATTGGTCTTCCAAAGCTGAATGGAATTGAAGTCGCTCGGCGAATACGTAAGGTCTCGCCCGGTTCGAAGATACTATTCGTGAGCCAAGAGTCGTCTGCTGATGCGGTGCAAGAAGCCCTTGGCACAGGCGCACGGGGCTATGTCGTCAAGACTGATGCCGGAAGCGAGCTAGTGGAGGGTGTGAACGCTGTTCTTCGGGGCGAGCGGTTTGTCGGTCGGAGGTTCTCTGGTCATGATTTCGTCGGAGCTTCGCACTCGGGAGCATAAGACCCGCAAAGTGATATCTATGGCTATTCTCTGGGTAGCGTTCGGGGCGGAATGAGACCCACATCTTCCAACGAATCTCTGCAGAGCATTCAGCCGTTTATTCGGGGTGAGAGTCCTTGGTGATCTCAGTTGGAAACCCGCTACTCCTAGCCTGCCGCCCGTGCAGAATCGCTGCTTGAGTCGCAAGGAACGCGAGCGTGGATTGTAGTACCACCCTTCGTTTGCGAGTTGATTGTAAGCTCTCCATGCGCTAACCGCAGGAATCGTACTTCGAAGCGCTTTACCCCACTATGCTTCATGGCATTGCGCAGGGCTTCTTGTAGAACTCGGAATAGAGAAAGAGAAAGTTCGGTTGGCAAGGCTGTAGGTAGATCGCGACTCTGGAAATCAATTTCCACCTTCTGGCGCTCACTAAACTCTTTGCAGAAGTTCTTCGTCGCCCCAACGATGCCCAAATATTCCAGTTTCGAAGAATGCAATTCGTGCGATAACAATTGAACATCGTTCGTTATTTCGGTAGTTTGGTTTCGTAGATCGCCTATTCGCCTACCGAGTTCAACTGCCGAGTCAGGGACATCTTTCTGCACTCCGTCTAGCTCGATCGCCAGAAGCGCGAGTCGTTGGACGAAGTCGTCATGCAAGTCTCTCCCAATCCGGGTACGTTCCTGCTCGTGTGCTTCGATCAGCTTTCGGCTCATGCCTAAAAGCGCCTCTTCAGCATGCTTGCGGTGGGTAATGTCCTCCGAAAAGATAAGAATCCCTCCCTGCACCCCGTTTTGATTCTGCCAAGGGCGAATCTCCCATCGGAGCCAAGTGGTGCCACTCTCGCGATCCCAACGGTCCTCCATGGCTCGCAACGTTTCTCCAGCAAGACCACGGCGGTGAATTTCCTTCCACCGTTCGGGAATGTCAGGCAAGACTTCGTAGTGCGAACGCCCCAGTATCTCCGAACTGCCGAGTGAATAATCCGCACACCAGCGGTCGCTCACTTGTAGATAGCGCATGTCACGGTCAAGCATCGCCACTGCGGCTGGTACGTGTGTGACGAAACTCTTCAGTAGCTCCTCTCGTGTTTGTAGCGCCACCGTCCGCTCTCCTAAAACGCGATTCATCTCTTGGAGCGCCTGCTCTGCCATTTTGCGGTCAGTGACGTCAACAGCAATCCCGATGTAGCCTTCAAAGGAGCGATCCTGATTAAATCGTGGTACTCCAATGTCCAGAATCCACCGATACTCTCCGTCGTATCGCCGGAGCCTGTACTCCATCTCGAACCTCTCCCGCCGATCAAAAGACTGCGTATAGGTATCGAGGCATCTCTGAAAATCGTCGGGGTGAACGCCATCCGCCCACCCGTTTCCAACCTCCTGTTCGAGAGGTCGCCCGGTGAAGTCCAGCCAAGGTTTGTTGAAGTAGGTGCGGAGTTTGTCTGTACCCGCCATCCAGATCAGCACAGGCGCGGTGTCGGCGACCAAGCGGAAGCGTTGTTCGCTTTCCCTTACCGCATCCAAAATCCCACGCTCACGGTGTTGGCTCTCACGCAGGGTCTTCTCAACCGAGTCTTTTTCTTCGATCACAGTGGCTATGCACAACACCGGAATTGACACCACAAACAAGAATAGTTGTAAGAATATGAGACTTTTCGACTCGAAGCCCATTGAAAATAACGCGGTCTTTTCGGCGATCCCTGCGGTACCTAGCAGTGCGAGTACGGAAAGCGACGTTGAGGCTCCAATCAAGCCGAATCTCGTGGCTGCCCAGATGAGAAAAGGAACAGGAACGCAAACGGCAATTGGCGAATATGCGGAGTGAGCAAGCGTAAGCGCGAGCATGAGGGACAGCGCAAAACCAGCGATCCAGAGCCCTAGCTCGGCGGTGCGTGGTCTCAACGCTCGGAAACGTTTCGAAGACCAATACAGCACGGCTGGAGTAAGCACGACGTTTGTCAGTGCGTCCCCAAGAAACCACTGATACCAAGAAACCCAAAATTCGTACCCAAGTAAGTGGCGCGTGGCTGCTCCCGCAAAGGCGGAAAGTACTGGGACGACAAAGACGCCTACACCGAGAAAGGTTCCAAGCTGAGGCATAGTGGACGGGTGGCTTGAACCATTTGGCAAACGGCGTAGGAGGTACGCTGCAAACGTCGCTTTAATTAGATCATTTGCGGATGTGGCGAAAACAAACCAAAGCGGAATCGCTGGGTGCGGGGTCGGAATTAAACGGATTGGCACCGCGATAGCGAGGTACAGCCACCATTCGTTCGGCGGAGTCAGCAAAAGAGCACAAAGCAGGACGGAATCTGGGAACCATAGCGGAGCCGCTGCGGTTTGCAGGAAGAGTGTTCCATATCCATAGGCAACGAGATATGCGAGTGCGAAGAGCGAGAGCTTTATGGGGTTGAAGGCAAAGGCGTATCGCTGCCAGATTTTGCGCTGAGGCAGATGGGCAACCGACCTTGCGACTGCGTCTGGAGGCATTGCTTCCCAGCCATCGAATACCTTGAAGGTTAACTCGATAGTTCTAGCGAAGCAAGACACGTCCCGGTCTGGTGCGCGGTAACCTTTCGTGGTGTAGCAGAGACGACCACCTCATCGCTTCTTGCCCGCCACTGTTTTGCGGTTTCGCCCAGTCTTGATCCGCGCCTCCCGCGTCCTGCCGTCAACACCGCCTTTGTTCCACAACGTTGCGGCACAGGTACCCGGAATTGCTGGAAGAATGGGAGAAACTGTGAACACCGACGCCGTTGTCTGCTAGTAACCCCAACTTACTTAAGTTTGTTCAGCGGCAGACCCGCCGCAGTACATTGGCAGCAGGAGAACACCCCTTGCAGCCCAGAAAAGCACCCCTGAGTGGCGCGTCAAGCAGCCTTCGATGCGCATAAAAGCGCCCAACGCGAAGACCAACATTCGGCAAAATAGCGAAAAAAGTTCGCTATTTCGGGGCACGATCGCTCCCACCTTCGAGTTCATAGCTGCCAAGACCGACGCCGAGAAGGTTGAATACATCCAGAAGATTCTCGCCCGGAGCGAGGAAGAGGCACTCGCAATCATCAAGCCCGTATTCCGGCTCACCCGCAGCGGAGTCGAGGTCTTCGAAGTATACAGACCGATCATCGCGGTCTTGCGGGATCACTTCTCCCGCCCCGGTCGTCCGAAGGCGGGTCAGATCACGTGGTCGCAAATCTGCGAGCGTTACATCGGCGTGGGCATCCGGCGAACCCAACAGCTTCTCGCCGCCCCGAAACCCGCGCCGAAACCGCCGCGGCTCAACAGAGGGGACTCGTTAGCGTTGCTGAGGACAACGGAGTGCGATCTGGCGAAAGTCTTTGGGCCGATAACAGGTGCGGGGGAGTTCGCCGAGGCGTTGCGCAGCTTCGCGCAGGCTGTGGCGGATCGCTTCGGGGAGCGCCACGGAAAGTTTGCGGTATCGGTTTCGATCTCTTTCACGAAGACGCAGTATTCTATGACCCCAAAGGCGGTGTATTTCGTGGTAAAAGCAACACATCCAGATTTCGAATATCAGCCCCTCTTCCCTCCCGAGGAATTAGGTGATGCCGGACGGGTTCGATGGGTATCTGGCACTCCCGGCAAACCACCAGCTTACGCGGGAACCGATTTTATCGTCGCCCGGAATGGTCGCATTGCTTCGCTCTATCTCTTTTTCGACGATCTTCCCTAAGGCAAAATGCGCGACCTCGATGAGATCGAATGGTTTGTTAAATCCTACGAGAGCGAAAAACTAATACTTGTAGTTCGTCACGCCTGCTGAACCTAAGCACCCGGTTTTCAACGCGCACTCCATGCGTTTCGCGAGGGGAAACTGACCACCAGACGACCAGCAGAAAAACCTGAGCGTACTTCGCAAAAACGTGAAGTGAAATTGCGACGATCACGGAGCGCCCTGAGTTGTGATGCCGAGCAAATGGGAATCTCGCCCGTTTAGCTCGAATTTAGCTCGAAAAAAGCGGCGATCAGAGGGAAATAGGGAGACTGGAGAGACTCTAGCGGAAGAAACGAAAACAGCTAAGCCCCTGATGATTCAAGATTTTCCAATAACACTTGGAAATTTTAGTTGACATGGCGGAGAGGGGGGGATTCAAGCCTCCGTTGTTGACGGGGAGGTGAGGGGTTGGTGAGAGTTGGTATGTCTCTTGTTTTCAACGCGCATTTTTGATTTTCTGCAATCGCCAGATTCTAGAGAGGATCGAATACCCTCAAATCGGCCCCAATTAGTAGCAAGTAGAGTCACGAATTGTCGGCTTCTTGGGAGGGTTTCTAATCCCAGTCCCCCTCGTTTTTTGGTCTAGTTCTTCCTTGATGCCAAATCCGAGTTTGAATCTTAAGAACCGAGGGGGCGCCGAACCAAGTTTGTTGAGCAACTACACTTTAATCCTTAATCAGAAACGGTTTCACAGCGACGACGCAAACTGCAGACCGGCGTCACGACATCTTTAGCCGCGGCATCAACATCACCACTACAGCCACAGAGTTACCCATCCAGAGGCATCCATTTTTGCGAACCGTAGAGGATTTGGATCGTAAATCCTACCTGTTTCTAATCCAACCCGGACCAGTTATTGGTGGTGGACCGAGGCCTCTCACCTGCGGGTTCCACTCAACATTCGGCCACATCTCAGGGGGTTGACCGAGAATTAGGCTCAACTGACACACGATGCTTTCGATGTCCTCGCCGTTCCAAGGTACGTTGATAAGAACCTGATACGGCCCTGGCGCGAGGACAAGGGCCGCTGTCATTATCCCATCTCTACACCGCCCAGACGCCCAAGAGAACACAATGCCTCTTTGCGCCAGCGCGCCTCTATCGACAGCTTGGGAAATCAGCCGTGCAGCTTTGCGCTCTGGCGTTTCCCATGAATGGTCTTGAAGAGCTCTATCGACCTCTGCATCATATTGGGCAGCCAGGAAGCAGACTTGCTGTGAGGAATCTATCGACATCCACATGACATGGTCGTGGTCCTTTCGGATTTCAACTTCGACACTCCCGCAGCCAACAATTCCGCAGGAGCAACGACCGATGATCACCGGGCGAGACGAATCCTCAGCGCGCAACGGACACGGATCAGTGAGTAAATCATCAGGGTCGAGGCCAATGAGACCACTGGAAAAGCGATCGATTAGGCTCTTGCCGTCAGCCAACAATTGCACTTCATGGTCGTTGGTCTCAGGCGAAGGCCGAACCTCGATTCGAAATTCAACACATTCTTGCGCGTTCATAGTTCCGTATCTCTTTAGGACTTCACTTCAACCTTCGTAAGATGCCCCTCTTGCGTGGTCACGAAATCGACTGGCAGGAAGTAGCGGATAATCTCCATGTTGGTTCGGGAATGGAGATTCAACTTTTCGGCGGTGAAGGTGCCACCACCCGCCAAGGCAAATGGCAGGAGAAGCTGATCGGCCAGGTGCTCTCCGGCAACCGCCCCTGAAATCAAGTACGAACGCGCAGCTTCGGCTGCTTCTGAAGCCACGCTCTCGGCACTTACGCCGATCCGCCCGAAACCACAGAAGATCTCGGCCGCACCCCCGCTTGCTAGTTCGATTAGGACAATATTTCCTGGACCGACGGAATTTTTGGTTTCGACAATCTCCGCGGAGTCCGCATCCCAATTCATCAGTTTCGCGATTGTATCTATCTCACGCTGAGCAATACTGCGAGGAAGATTCGCCACAATTGCCACGGCACTGCGGCGTTCGATCTCTCCCCTCTCCAGCAGTTGAATCGTGGAAAGGCGTTCGCACGGTTCAATTGTGGCCGCAAAACGGCCACCGCCGGCCGGATAGAAGCCGTACCTTTCGAGACGAATCTCGATTTTAGGACCGAGCCTGTTGACGACAGGCAAGAAAGCCTTTTGCATAAAGTCCAGTGGCGGCGCCTGCATGTTGTGCGTGCCACCTTCGATTGTGACTTCGCTGCGTCCAGATGCCGTCATCAGCGCTGGGAGTATGGTCTGGAAGACCAGAGTGCCGCTACCCGCCGTTCCTATTGCAAAGTGATAGGTGCCAGATCGCACAGATCCTGGAATAAAGGTGAGCGTCTTAGAACCCAGGGTCGCGCCTTCGACCTGTGCGCTCCCGATTTCACTGGCAGCGAGAACGGCCGTGAGATGCTGTCGAAGTAATCCTCCCCGCTCTCGTTTGGTGCGGATGTTTTCCATACGGAATGCTTTCCCAGTGGCGAGAGACAGGCTAAGGGCGGACCTTAACATCTGTCCGCCTCCTTCACCCGCCGATCCGTCAATACGAATCATGCATTCGCTCCGTTGATGTGGGTCCTAAGGGATCCCGACTATCCTTTCACGCACACAACCTGTCGCAAGGTGTGGACGACCTCCACCAGATCAGCCTGAGCGGCCATGACGGATTCAATCGGTTTGTACGCGGCCGGCGTCTCGTCGATCACGTCGGCGTCCTTTCGGCACTCCACGCCTGCCGTCATGCGCACGTGGTCCTCTACTGAGAACCGACGCTTGGCTTCGCCGCGTGACATTGCGCGACCCGCGCCGTGGCTGCAGCTCATGAAGCTTTCCATGTTGCCTTTGCCGCGGACGATATAGGAACGCGCACCCATGCTTCCAGGAATGATACCCATATCGCCTTCGCGGGCGCGGACTGCGCCTTTGCGCGTAACGAGGATGTTCTGTCCATAGTGTCTTTCACGGGCCACATAATTGTGGTGGCAGTTGATGGCCTTCAGTTCGGCGACAAACGGCCGGAGTTCGCCTGAGGCGCGCACTGCGCCAACGATCTGCTCCATCATCAGGTGACGATTCAAGCGTGCAAAATCCTGTGCCCATTCGACCGCTTCAACATAGTCGTTGAAGTGTTCCGTGCCTTCTGAGAAATAGGCAAGATCTTTGTCGGGCAGATTGATAAAAAACTTCTGCATGTCTTTACGCGCGATTTCAATGAAGTAGCTGCCCATGCGGTTGCCAACTCCGCGTGAACCGCTGTGCAGCATGAACCAGACATTTTCCGCTTCGTCGAGGCATACTTCGATGAAGTGGTTACCCGTTCCCAAAGTACCCAGGTGGTTCGAGTGGTTTCCACGGTCCAGCTTAGGATGCTTTTCGAGAATCGCATCGTAGCGAGGCTTCAATGTCTGCCAGGTCTCCTCATTGCGAACCGGAATATTACCCCAAGCACCCACATCCCCACGGCCACCGTGATTGGTACGGCCGTGTGGGACGGCCTTCTCGATTGCAGCGCGAATGCCCTTCAGATTGTCCGGCAGGTCGCGCGCGTTAAGGTCAGACTGCACCGCCATCATGCCGCAACCAATGTCCACTCCCACGGCGGCTGGAATAATGGCACCCTTTGTCGGAATGACGCTGCCCACCGTTGCGCCAACGCCCCAGTGGACATCGGGCATAGCGGCAACCCACTTGAAAATGAAGGGGAGCTGCGCGACGTTCAAGAGCTGCTGACGAGCCTGATCTTCGAGTTGCACTCCCTTCGTCCAAGCCTTGATAGGCGCACCCTTCTCTGGGACGATTACGTTGTAGGTCGGCTCCGACATTTCATCCTCCTTCGACTGCAGATCGAATTCTTCTAAGAGACCTCATTTGGCTTCGGAGAGGCGCCAGTCAGTATGACCTGAGCTGACGCCTCAACTGGTTCGCGACACCCAGTTCGCTCGCGAACCCCTCTCTTCCATTTGTTCTGAACCGACAAAGTGCAAGCCCGTGGCCAGACTTGCTGCTGTCGCAACAGATTATAAACACATGGCTTAACTCAAGTCGCTCCAAGTGAGTCCACAAAACACTGATCTCATAGGATAGTGATATATAATTATGGATATGGGCCAGAAGGCTAACATTGTTATTGGGCTCTTGGGAACGACACTAGACGCTGGCCGCAATCAAGACCGCTGGCAGAGCTGGCGACCGACCGTTGCCATCTGTCGCCAATCTGACTTTGTTGTCAAACGCCTGGAACTCCTGCATGGACTTCGCGACAAGTCACTCGCGCAGCTTCTCGCCAAAGACATCGCTGCCGTCTCACCGGAAACCACAGTACGCCTGAACGAAATTGAATTTGGTGACCCCTGGGACTTCGAGCGTGTCTACGAGACTCTTTTCAAATTCGCCCGCGCGTACCCTTTCGACGCCGATACAGAAGATTATCTGATCCACATCACCACCGGCACGCACGTCGCCCAGATCTGCCTTTTCCTTCTAACGGAATCAAGATACTTGCCAGGCAGACTTCTCCAGGCTTCACCCGAACGCGACCGAGCGGCACCCGGAGAAATCAAAATCATTGATCTCGATCTGTCCAAGTACGACCGCATTGCCTCTCGCTTCCGCCAGGAGCAGAGTGACGCCGTCTCCTACCTGAAGGGAGGCATCGATACACGGAATTCAGCATTCAACCAACTGATCGACCGCATCGAACAGGTTGCGATTTCCACGCGAGATACTCTTCTCTTGATGGGACCAACCGGAGCCGGGAAATCAAAACTCGCGCACCGCATCTTTGAGTTGAAAAAGCTGCGTCACACGGTCACGGGAGAGTTCGTTGACGTGAACTGCGCGACCCTGCGGGGCGACGCGGCAATGTCCACACTGTTTGGCCATGTGAAGGGTGCTTTTACCGGTGCTCTTCGCGATCGTCCTGGCGTTTTGCGAACTGCAGATAAGGGTGTCTTGTTCCTCGATGAAATTGGAGAACTCGGAATAGACGAACAAGCGATGCTCCTGCGTGCGCTCGAGGAAAAAACATTTCTACCATTCGGGTCTGACCGGGAAGTTCATAGCGACTTTCAACTAATTGCTGGTACGAATCGAGATCTATTGGTGGCTGTGCGCGAAGGCAGATTTCGCGAGGACCTTCTCGCCAGAATTAACCTCTGGCCTTTCACCCTGCCTGGACTTCGGTCCCGCCCCGAGGACATTGAACCCAACATTCAGTTTGAGCTTGACCAATATGCCGAGCGGGCCGGCCGTCGCGTCACCTTTAGCAAAGAGGCACGAGAGCTATTCTTGGATTACGCGCTTTCAAGTTCAGCTATCTGGCTCGGGAATTTTAGGGATCTGAATGCTGCGATTGTCCGTATGGCTACTTTAGCGCCAGGCGGTCGAATCTCCGTGGGTCTCGTTGGCGAGGAAATCGAACGCCTCAGAAGCGCTTGGGCAAAATTGGAGGCCAGCGACGTGGAAGACAGCTTGGCTGACTTGCTAGGCAAAGACCGACTTGAAGACCTTGATCTGTTTGACCGGGTCCAGCTCGCCAGAGTTATTCAAATTTGTCGAGATTCTCGTTCACTCTCTGATGCTGGCCGCAAGCTCTTCAGTGTTTCGCGAGGCCGTAAGGCAATCACGAACGATGCAGATAGATTGAGAAAGTATTTGAACCGCTTCGGAATCGAATGGGTGCAAATTGCTTCTGATTGACGGTCTCCAAGGCGCAATTCGGGTTGACAAAAGATAACTGGCGATATGGTATAGGTATAGGAGAGGGGAATTGCAGCCCCAATTGATGAGAGGGAGGTGACTGATTGGGGTGAGGCATTCGTCGCACCGTCGCGAACGGCAGGGCGCTTCGCCGCCAGAATGTGTACCTGCGCGTGGTACAATTATGCGATGGAAGTCATTGTCAAAAATCGGGATATTCTTGGCGGAACTCCGGTGTTTCGCGGAACGCGAGTACCTGTCCAAGTGCTGTTCGACTACCTCGAAGGCGGAGAAACACTCGAAGACTTTCTAGAGGGATTTCCTACTGTCTCGCGCGAATCCGCCGTCGCGGCGCTCGAAGAAGCAAAACAGCTTTTACTCGCACGTTCATAAATGCGCGTTCTGATCGACGAATGTATCGATGAGCGATTCCGGAACTCTTTGCCCGAGCACGATTGCCAAACAGCCCGTTACGCTGGACTGGCCGGACTGAAAAATGGCGAGCTTCTCATAGCGGCGGAGACGGCCAAATTCGACGTTTTCCTTACTGTCGATCAAGGTATCGAATATCAGCAAAATCTAACCGGCCGAAACATAGCAATTATCATTTTTCGCACGAAGTCGAACCGTTTGAAGGACCTGTTGCCACACGTACCCGCTTGCCGTGCCTACATTGAATCCATTCAACCTGGTCAGATTGTTAGAATCGAGGGTTAAGTCACCCAACGAGAACCTGCACGTGATCCTTCGCGCTGATTGCCGGTA
>WNFQ01004757.1_pt1 | contig 10532 bp, 8 predicted proteins | sample 5400171 | NCBI WGS metagenome assembly WNFQ01 (sample SAMN13153356, study PRJNA577476) | soil metagenome | isolation source: 20 cm soil under Madrone tree | place: USA:California | collected 2016-06-14 | reverse complement strand
GCAATAGCCGGGGTCTTCGATAACCTGTTGCGCCAGTGCGGGAGTTGCGGAAGCTGCCGCAACAACAGCGGCGGCACCAATCAACGCGTATTTCATCTTGGTCTCCTGGTTGGTTTTCCCAGACCGGAAGATGGGAACACGCATCCGTTCCGCCAATCAACTTTTTGCATGGCTGTTCTAAAATTCAATTTAATGGCACCGGCGGAGCGACAGAGTTACATCGCGTTGACGTTCGATGGCATGGGGCGGTCGCAATTGCACCGTTCCAGCCGGTCCCGGAAAATAAAATCGAATTTAGAAGATCGGCGGGTTACGTCGAGGCAAAGTTCGGTTGCGCAAGCACGACGTTGTCACGTCGCTCATCAGGGTTCTGAGATAAACGAGGATTGAGGCATGAAGCACGTTGCGATAGCAGAAACGACTTTCATGGACGACGCCCATTCGAAATCAACGACTAAACCTCGTGGACGACCGATCCATCACATGCTGGTGTCGTTTTCCGCCGCCTATTTCGCAGGCGCTCTGGTCACCGACCTCGTCTATTGGCAGACCCCTGATGTGCTGTGGGAAAGATTTTCCATCTGGCTGATCACCGCCGGCCTGATCGTGGCGGGCCTTGCCGTCATCGCTTACGTGATCGACCTTGCAGGCGGCAGACAAATCGCACGGGCCTGATGCTTTCCGGCCTCGTCGTCGTCGTTCTATTGCTGACGGCCTGGGTTGCCCGGACCTTGGCAAATCCCGATCGCGTTGGAGGATGATCATCATGCGCGCCCTCAACATTGCAGGTTCAGCGAAGCTGCCGCGTCTCGCCGCTCTCCTTGTCGCCGTCGCCGGATTGGGACTTGCCGGCTGTGACGACCATGCGGGCGACCCGAAAATGCAGATCGGCGCCAATCCCGCGCTGCCCCCGTTGCAGCAGTATTTGATGCCGCCGATGCGGATCGCAAAAGTCGTCGGATGGGGAAAGGACGAAACCCCCACGGTGGCGCAGGGATTGCAGGTCCATGCACTGGCCACCGGCTTTCAGCATCCGCGGTCCCTCTACGTCCTTCCCAATGGAGACGTGCTGGTGGTTGAGAGCAATGGTCCGAAAGCGCCGGTTTACCGGCCCAAGGACATCATCACTGGCTGGGTGCAACGCTTCGCCGGCGCCAAGGCAAAGGACGCGAACCGGATCACGCTGCTGCGCGACACCAATGGTGACGGCGTTCCCGAGCTGCGAACCACCTTTCTGGATCATCTCAGCTCGCCATTCGGCGTCGCGCTGGTCGGTCACGATCTTTACGTGGCCAATACCGATGCCATCGTCCGCTATCCGTATCAGGACGGACAAACCAGCATCACTGCTGAAGGCACCAAGCTCACCGATCTTCCCGGCGGGCCGATCGATCATCACTGGACCAAGGCTCTGTTGGCCAGTCCGGACGGCTCCAAGCTCTATGTCGGGGTCGGATCGAACAGCAACATTGGCGAAAACGGAATCGGGGCCGAATACGAACGCGCCGCGGTCTGGGAGGTCGACCGTGCGTCGGGCGCGCATCGCATCTTCGCCAGCGGAATTCGCAATCCCACCGGGCTGCAGTGGGAGCCTGAGACCGGCAAACTCTGGGCCATCGCCAACGAACGCGACGAGATCGGGCCCGACCTGGTCCCGGATTATCTGACCTCGGTGCAGGACGGAGGCTTTTATGGTTGGCCCTATAGTTATTACGGCCAACACCTCGACCCAAGGATCGAACCGCAGCGGCCGGATCTGGTGGCCACAGCGATCAAGCCGGACTATGCGCTAAGCTCTCACGTGGCGCCATTGGGCGTGGCCATGTACACCGGCACCGATCTTCCCGCAAATTACCGCGGCGGTGCGTTCGTGGGCGAGCACGGAAGCTGGAATCGAACGCCTCTTAACGGCTACAAAGTTGTCTTCGTGCCCTTCAGCGGCGGAAAGCCAAGTGGCCCGGCGCAGGATGTCGTCACGGGCTTTCTCGATGCGAACAATCACGCGCGCGGCAGGCCGGTCGGTTTGGCCGTCGACCGGACCGGTGGACTGCTGATCGCCGACGATGTTGGAAACACGGTTTGGCGTGTGTCATCGGCTCGCCCGGCTCCGGCAAAGCCGGCTTCCTAGCCGGCTGTTCTGTGAGGCCACGATCGTAGGCCACTGATCATTCGGCGGACGTGCTGGATATGATCGCGGCTCTCGCCCGTCGCGGTCTTTCCTTGTCCTATCCGAAACAAATGCACCGGCGCATTGCACTCCGTTTTAAATATCCAGGTCTGGATCCGGCGCACGCCGTGTTCGAGCCGGATGTTGAATGCCGATGATTGAACCGGAATTTAGTGGAGAGGACAAGCAAGCGTTCCCATCTCCAGTCCATCGCGACGCTGGCGTTTGCCTTGGTGCACGCCACCGTCTGACGCGATCCTGTGGCGGAAAGTCCCGCCCATTCCAAAAGGAGAATGTCATGAGAGGACGAGTGATGATGGTTTTGGCAAGCGCCGTGCTTGCCGGCAGCCTTCTTGCCACTGATGCCCAAGCCCGCGGTGGCGGTGGCGGCGGCGGTGGCGGAGGACACGGTGGTGGCGGAGGCCACTTCGGCGGCGGCTTTGGCGGAGGCCACATGGGCGGCTTTGGCGGAGGCCGCATCGGCGGCTTCGGCGGAGGCCGCATCGGCGGTTTTGGCGGCGGCCACATGGCCGGGATGCGCGGAGAGCACTTTGGCGGCCGGCGCCATTTCGCTCACGGCGGTCTTTACGATTACGGCCTTGGTTGCCCGTATTACCAGACATACACCTGGCCCTACAGCTGCGACTACTGAATGGTGAGCCGGTTCGGAAGCTGCCGACGCGCAGCTTTCGCCATCCCGCGCCCTCGCGTTTGAACCACCGAGCGAAACGTCCGCTCATCCAAGCAAGCTAGCCAAAGCTCGATGCCGCGCTACGCGGCATCAAGCTTGATTCTGTAAATTTCTTATTCCCCGCGTGAATTCGAATTTAAGGTCCTAAACGCCAATTTAATGGCTCCCCTCCCCCCGGTGGTTATCATTTCTGTCGTCCGCTCGAGCTTCGCGCGGCAGGCAACATCCACGATCGAGGAACCGATATGAGCATCGAGGGTCAATTCAGACGTCTTCCAGTTCCAGCCGCTCGGCGTGAACTGGCGTTCGCTGTACCCGGAACCGGGAGAGGTTATCTGGCTGACATCCGGCGTTTCGAGATGCTCGAAAGGGACCAGGAGTACGCGCTCGCCAAACGTTGGCGCGAATACGGTGACCGCGATGCCGCCAACCAGCTTGTCACAAGTCATCTTCGTCTCGCCGCCAAGGTCGCCACCAGCTACCGCGGCTATGGCTTGCCCATTTCGGAAATCATTTCCGAGGGCAATGTCGGCCTGATGCAGGCATTGAACCGCTTTGATCCCGAGAAAGGCTTTCGCTTTGCTACCTATGCGATCTGGTGGATCAGGGCTTCGATACAGGATTACGTTCTGCGTTCGTGGTCGCTTGTCAAAATCGGCACTACCGCAAACCAGAAGAAACTTTTCTTCAAGCTGCGCTCGGCGCAACGCAAAATCTCGGCGTTCGAAAGAGGCGATCTGCACCCCGATCAGGTAACGTTGATCGCCAAGAGCCTAAATGTCACGGAGCAAGATGTCGTTGACATGAACCGGCGCCTCCGCGGCGATACATCGCTCAATACGCCGATCCAGGACGACGGCGAAGGCGACGAATGGCAGAGCTACCTCGTTGATCAGTCCCCCTCGCCGGAAGCCATCGTCGGCGAAGAGGACGAGAAAGAGTATCGGCAAAAGGCGCTGGCCGCTGCAATCGGTGTACTCAACGACCGCGAACGCCGCATCTTCGAGGCACGGTATTTGGCTGACGAACCAGTGACGCTGGAAGACCTCGCGCTGGAATTTGGCGTCTCCCGCGAACGCATCCGCCAAATAGAGACGCGCGCTTTCGAGAAAGTGCGAAAGGCGACCAGGAAGCTGGTCACAGAGGCACATGCGCCTGCGGCGATGGAAGCATAGCAGTCCGGGAATTGCGCAAGCTGAACCGCCCGGTCAGTAAAACAAAATTCACATTTCCGAAATCGAGATCGGTTCGGCATCGAACCGCTCATCCTGGTCTGCTCAGACAATCGGATTGCAGCCAGCCGTCATGGGATCGGCGTCAACAGCATAAACGCGTATTTAATTGAACAACTCATGCGAGCCAGCCATTTTTGATCGAGAGGCGCTGTTGGAAGCATTTTGGGCCAACGCATCGGACTGGCCAATCAGCCGGAATCCACGCTTGGCGCATGAATCTTGGGAAAGAATCCGCAGCGGCAGAACGCCAATGAGATTCTGGTTGATTGCTGCGGTCGGGGAGTCATTTATGAGACTGTTGTTAATCGTTGCGACGGCCTGGTCCCTGTGTGCCGGCCCCGCATTCGCTCAGGTCGAAGATCCGCTGGATCCGCTTACGGCTACGCCTTCGCTAGGCGCTACCTCTCCGCTTGGAATCAGCACCAATGGATCGGTCGGCACGACGGGACTCCCGATGGGCGCCACCGAAATCACGTCATCCGGCGTCAGTCCGGCGCCCACCGGAAGCGTAACGGGCGCGATTGCAATTCCAACCAGCGGCGCCATTACCACCAGCGGCACGACATGTTCGACCGGGGGAATTTCCGCGTCGGGAACGTTCGGATCGACCGCGAGCTTTGATGGCGGCGGAGCCGCAGCCGGAAGCGCGGCGCCTGCCACCGCGGCAACGACCGGCAGCACCGCAATGTCGGACACCACGGCGACATCGGGCGCGCCAACGTCGTCGGGAATGTCGGCGACGGCGGGAATGTCGACGTCCTCCGGAATGCTGGACACATCGGGAATGTCGGGAATGTGCGGCTCCGGCTCAAGCAGCATTGCCTCATCGTCGACTCCAACGTCGACGTCAACGACGCCCACTACGCCAGGCGGCGCCGCCAGGACCGGAATTCCGTTGGGTTCGATGGAAATCAGCAATCTCGGGGTCAGCTCCGCACCAGCGGTACCGACGACAGGCGTATTGCCCATTGTGGGCACCGTGGGACCGAGTTCGTTGCTGCCAACGATGCCCACGGTGTCACCTGCGACCTCGAGCACTGCGACCTGTTCGGACACCGGGGGTATCGGGAGCGCTGGTGTCGGAAGCGCCGGGACCATTGGAGCCGGGAACGCCGGGGTCACCGGAACGTCGGCCTCGGCGCGTCTGCTCCGGCAATTCATCCTCTGTCAGCGGCAATGAAAATGAACGTCATCGATCCCGCCGGCTTACCAACTGCGGTGCTTGCGCCCGCACGCCGCACGATCCTTGTGCGCTTACCAGAAAGATCTTTCATGAGACCATTCTTAATTGTCGCCGCGGCCAGCTTGTTGTGCTGCAGCCCCGCGTTCGCCCAGGTCGGCACGGTGATGCCTTCGCTCGGCGTCACCTCTTCCCTCGGAACGGATCCCAGCGCTCAGGTCGGCACGAACGGTTTGGCGCCGGGCGCATCACCCACCGTCAATCCGGTGCCCAATGGCATCACGGGCACGATTACCGTTCCAAGCACGAGCAGCGGCGCGGGAGCATGTTCGACGGTGACGACTTCGCCATTGGGAACGTTCGGATCCCCCGCCACCTACGACGGCGGCGGAATGGCAATGGCAACCGGAACCACGACGCCCGCCACCGCGGCGACGTCGGGCGGCGTGGCAACATCGGGAACATCGACGTCGGGAATATCGACGTCGACGGCAATCTCGGCGACGTCGGGAGAGTCGACATCCTCAGGAATGCTGGAAACCTCGGGATTATCGGGAATGTGCGGCTCCGGCTCAAACAGCGTTGCTTCGTCATCGAATCCAACCTCAATGTCGCCGACAACGTCGAGCGGCAGCACTCGAATCGGAGTTCCGTTGGGATCTTACGAGATTGGCAATCTTGGAGTTAGTCCCACAGCGGCAGTACCGACGACAAGCGTATCGCCGCTCGTGGCGCCGGCGTCGTCGACACCAATCATGCCAATCGTTACACCTCCCGGTTCGTCTGCGACGACAGGCACTATCCCGTGAAAACACTCTTCATCTGTGAGCGAAAGCGGCCATGAAAAAGAAAGTCGTTATCCCCACTGCCTTGCTGATCGCCGCGCTTGCGGGCGGCGGTTTGCTGTACTTCACGCATATCCGCCCGTTGGAGAAGGTCGCTGCCGCGCCTGCTCCACCGCCTCCGGCGCCGATCGTCGCCGGGACGGTCGCCCAGCATGACGTGCCGATCTATCTTACCGGTGTTGGCACCGTGATTGCGTACAACACCGACGTCGTGCGCGCCCAGATCCAGGGCCAGATCATCAGCATCAACTTCACCGAAGGCCAGGCCGTGCATGCCGGCGATCTGCTTGCGCAGATCGATCCGCGTCCCTATCAGGCCCTGATCGAGCAGTACACTGGAAACCTCGAACGCGATCAGGCCCAGCTCAAGAATGCCGAGGCCAATCTCACTCGCTACACCAATTTGGGGGACAAGGGTTGGGCCACCCCGCAATTGGTCGAGACCCAGCAGGCGCAAGTCGGCGAGTTGCATGCGGCTATCAAGACCGATCAGGCACTGATTGACGCCGCGAAGGTGCAGCTCAGCTACACCCGCCTAACCTCGCCGATCAACGGCGTGGTTGGCATTCGTCAGATCGACGTCGGTAACATCATCAGCCCTTCGAACACCAACGGCCTCGTCGTCGTCACGCAGCTTCATCCGATTTCGCTGATATTCACGCTTCCGGAGACGAGTCTGCCGCAGATTCAGCAGCAGCAGCAAAACACCAAGACGCCGCTGAAGGTTCTCGCCTACAACCAGGACAATACGATCAAGTTGGATGAAGGCGTGCTCGGCCTCGTCAACAACGAGATCCTGCAGACTACCGGCTCGATCCAGCTCAAGGCGAATTTTGGCAACAGCGCGAACAAGCTCTGGCCCGGCGAACTTGTCAACGCGCGGCTGCTGGTCGACACGCGGCATAACGGCCTGACCGTTCCCGCTGCGGTCGTTCAGCAAGGTGCGAAAGGACCCTACGCTTACGTCGTCAATCCTGACAGCACCGTGGCAATCCGCCCGATCAAGGTTGCGCAGATCGCTGACGGCCAGGCGCTGATCGATTCCGGCCTCAAGGCCAACGAGCAGGTCGTGGTCGACGGACAATACAAGCTGCAGCCGGGCACGCATGTCACAATGCTGCACGGCAAGGCAGCCGAGGAAGCAGCCGCGCAAGACGCACTGCAGGCGCCGATCCCATGAACATATCCGCACCGTTTATCCAGCGGCCGATCGCGACCGCTCTGCTGATGGTGGGGTTGTTGGCGGCCGGCTTGGTCGCCTATCCGCTATTGCCGGTGGCGTCGCTGCCCAACGTCAACTATCCGACGCTGACGGTTACGGCACAGTTGCCGGGCGCCGACCCGCAGACCATGGCATCCACGGTGGCATCGCCGCTCGAATTGCAGTTCGGTGAGATCCCCGGCCTCACCCAGATGACGTCGGCAAGTGCGCTCGGCTATACGCAGATCACCCTGCAGTTCGATTTAAACCGCCCGATCGATGGAGCGGTCAGCGACACTCTGTCGGCGATCAACGCGGCCAACGCCTATCTGCCGAAAACCCTGCCGTATCCGCCGCTCATCCGCAAAGTCAATCCTGCTGACACGCCCATCCTGGTGCTCGGGATCACTTCGGACACCCTGCCGCTCACCGTTGTCGACGCCTATGCGCAAAATATTCTGCTGCAGAAGATTTCGCAAATATCCGGAGTTGGCCTCGTCGGCATCGGAGGTACGCAGCAGCCGACTGTACGCGTACAGGTCGATCCGGAGGCACTGGCCGCTCGCGGCATCAATCTTGAGGATGTGCGCACGGTGCTCGGCCAAGCGAATGTCGACCTTCCAAAAGGTACGCTCAACAGCCCGCGCCAGACCTTCACGCTCAATACCAACGATCAGTTGTTCAAGCCCGACCAATACGCCGACCTCGTCATCGCCTATCGCAATGGATCGCCGGTCCGCATCCGAGATATCGGCCGCGCCATCAGCGCTGGAGAGAACGAGCTGATCGCCGGCTGGTTCAACAACAAGCGGGCGATTATTCTGGCGATCCAGCGCCAGCCCGGCGCCAACGTCATCGAGACCGTGAGTCGGATCAAGGCGATGATGCCCGTGCTGCAGGCCTCGATTCCGGCCGCCGTCAAGGTAAACGTCATCTCCGATCGTACCCAGACCATCCGCGCATCGGTCGCCGACGTGCAGTTCACATTGATGCTCACGGTTGCGCTTGTCGTCATGGTGATCTTCATATTCCTGCGCAGTTTCTGGGCGACGATTATTCCGGCCGTCACCGTGCCCCTGGCGCTGGTCGGCACCTTCGCGGTGCTCTACGAAATGGGCTACAGTCTCGACAACCTCTCGCTGATGGCGTTGTCGATCGCGGTCGGATTCGTGGTCGACGACGCCGTCGTCGAGATCGAGAACATCACTCGACATTTGGAGGAAGGCCTCTCGCCATACGACGCGGCGATGAAGGGATCCGGCGAGATCGGTTTCACCGTCATGGCAATCACGTTCTCGCTGATCGCCGTGTTCATTCCGCTGTTCCTGATGAGCGGTTATGTCGGATTGCTGTTCCGCGAGTTCGCGATCACGGTGAGCGTGGCGCTTGTTCTCTCGCTAATAATCTCGCGGACGCTCACCCCAATGATGTGCGCCTACCTGCTCAAGCCGGAGACCAAGGAGCACGGATGGCTCTACCGCTTGTCCGAGCGCGGCTTCGATGGCCTGCTCCACGTCTATGAGGCGGGCCTCAAGATCGTTCTGCGGCATCAGTTCATCACATTGATGGTGATGTTCGGCACCATCGCGCTGACCGGATATCTCTATGTGATCATTCCCAAGGGCTTCTTTCCCCAGCAGGACACTGGATTGATCATCGCTCAGTCCGAAGCGGCGCAGGATATTTCCTTCCAGGCGATGGAGCAGCGCCAGCAAGCCTTGCTTGACGCCATCGTGCGGGATCCGGCCGTGGACACAGTCGGTTCGGCCGTGGGTTCTGGTGGCGGTAGCTACACGCTCAACGATGGCCGTGTATTCATTCAGCTCAAGCCCGCAAAGCAACGTGAGCCGATCGAGAAGGTGATGGCGAGGCTGCGGACCAACCTCGCCAAGATCCAGGGGATCACGCTTTACATGCAGGCCGCGCAGGACATCACCGTCGGCGCGCGGCTGAACAAGACCCAGTTTCAATATACCTTGAACGACGCCGATCCCGGCGAGCTCGCACACTGGTCGGCGCTGTTCTTCGACAAGATCAAGGCGGTCCCCGGCATCGCCGATGTCACCACCGATCAGCTCAATGCCGGCCCGCTGCTCGATATCACGATCAAGCGCGACGTTGCCTCGAGTTACGGCATCCTGCCCTACACGATCGACAACACGCTCGATGACGCCTTCGGCCAGCGCATCGTCTCGACCATCTATACCACCCTGCAGCAATACCACGTCGTTCTCGAGGTCAACCCCAAGTTCCAGTACGGACCCGAAGCGCTCAACGGCATCTATGTCAAATCATCCAGCGGGCAGCAGGTGCCGCTATCGACGCTGGTCGATTCGGCGGTAAAGGTCGCGCCACTCGTGATCAACCACACCGGCCAGTTCCCGTCGGTGACGATCTCGTTCAACCTCGCGCCGGGCACCGCGATCGGCCAGGCGGTGAGCGGCATTCAGGCGGTTGAAAAAGCGCTGCACCCCCCACTTTCGCTGCAGACCAGCTTTCAGGGCAACGCCCAGGCATTCGGAGCATCGCTGAAGAGCACGCCGATCCTCATCGTCGCGTCGCTGTTCGTCATCTACCTCATCCTCGGGGTGCTCTACGAAAGCCTGATCCACCCGATCACGATCATTTCGACCCTGCCCTCGGCCGGCATCGGCGCGCTGCTGCTGCTGATGGCGGTTCACGTCGATCTGAGCGTGATCGCGATCGTGGGCCTCATACTGCTGATCGGCATCGTCAAGAAGAACGGCATCATGCTGGTCGATTTTGCCCAGCAAGTCGAACAAAGCGAGGGATTGACGGCCGAGGAATCGATTTACCAGGCCTGCATCCTGCGTTTCCGGCCGATCCTGATGACCACGATGGCGGCGCTGCTTGGCGGCGTTCCGATGATGGTGGGCACGGGCGTCGGCTCGGAGATTCGCCAGCCGCTCGGCTATGCCATCGTCGGCGGCCTCGCTCTGTCGCAGATTCTCACGCTCTATACGACGCCGGTCGTCTATATCTACCTGGACAAGCTGCAGAGCAGGCTGTTCGGGGAGAAGAAGAAGCGGGCAGCCTCCGTTGACGCAGCGCCGCAGGCCGCCGAATGATAATCATTGGATCCACCGATTTGAAAACCCGCGACCGGTTCCTTGCCGAAGAAATGCAGCTTCAATACGAAGTGAATTCTCTAAATTTCAATTTACTGGCTCCGTCATCAGAGCCCGCCTACTT
>WNFQ01009075.1_pt1 | contig 10533 bp, 10 predicted proteins | sample 5400171 | NCBI WGS metagenome assembly WNFQ01 (sample SAMN13153356, study PRJNA577476) | soil metagenome | isolation source: 20 cm soil under Madrone tree | place: USA:California | collected 2016-06-14 | reverse complement strand
CGCGCCGATGTGGTTTGGCAGGCGATCGCGCTGCATACCTCGCCCGGAATTCCCACGCGGCTTGCGGGCGAAATAGCCCTGGTTCATCTCGGTGCGGGGCTCGATTTCCTGGGTCTCGGCCTCGATCAGGTCCCGCCGCAAGTGCTCGAGGAGATACTCGAAAAATATCCGCGCATGAGTTTCAAAGCCGAATTCAAGAATCTTCTGGTCGAGCACTGTCTGCACAATCCGGCCGCCCAGGTCCTGAACTGGACCGACGATGTTGCGCGGACCGCCGGCTGCACACTCCACGGGCGGCCCATCCCGACGGCAACACAAATCATGTCGGCCGCGCCGTTTGATGAGTGACCTGTGCGCCTTTCAAAACTTGAGCCGCCAATTGAGGTTGCCAGACTCATTGAATGATTCGTCGACAAAAAGCGTCAACAAGGACAGCGATGCAACCAACTTTCGGCACTCTTGAATGGGGTAAGAAGAACAACGGCGTGCTCACACGCACAGAGCGGGTTCAATTTCTGCGCAACATGGCGTTCCTTGCTGCCCGAGAAGTGACGGACGTCATCCGGGCTAAACTCGGTCTGTTGAAGCCCGTTAACCTCGACTTCTCTGATCTGACCCCGCCGGACACGCGAATGGCAAAAGACGCGGAAGAGTTCGCGCGTGATACTCACACGCAGGACCTGTTGTCACACGGGTACCGCACGTACTACTTCGGCGCAATGATCGAAGCTCAAATACGACAAGGAGGTGTATTTTAGCGCTGCGATTTTGCACGATATCGGCCTTACAGAGTCGAGACTCACTCCGCTAACGCAATGTTGCTTCGCCGTGAGTGGTGGTCGTCAAGCTCGCGATTTTCTCCTGAGCAAAGATCACCCGGCCGCAAAAGCCCAAATAGTTGGAGACGCAATTTCGGCACACCTCAACTTGCATTTGCCTGTTCGCAAGTACGGCGAGGTGGCGTCACTGGTGGCGAAAGGTGCCGTTTGCGACTTGTTTGGCTTTGAGAAACGCAAGTTGCCCGAGCAGTTCAAAAGTGACCTGCTGCTCGCCTATCCAGCCGGTGACTTGCAGGCCGCCTTGCTCTCCAATGAGGAGATGGCTCCCGGTTCTCGGCTCGATATTGGCAGGAAACTCTCAGGCGGACTGCCCGAGCGCATCTGGATCCATGACATCAAATAGAGTGTCAGAACATACGGCGCCCCACCTCCGGACGATCTCATGTTCAATACGGGGTTGCGGGCGAGAACGTCTCGTTAGGCCATGGCTCGCTAGTTCTTGCGTATCGAGGCGCGCCTGGCCCGGATCGAAGTCACTGGCGAGCGGCTACCGACCGCTGTCCTCAAACTGTCCTACCGCTAATCACCGCACCCAGAGTAACCAGATGAAGACGCATGAATTGGGTCGGAGCGGCCTTGTCTCTACTACCGACGGCATGAACGGCCACTTCTGGCGCAAAGCGGCCGTTCATGCGCAAACAGCATCTCTTGATCGATAAGGCATGAGTAGAATGGAGTCAGTCCTCTGTTAACTAGCAGGCTGTGGCCCAGCTGGCGCTTCCCAATCGTCAAATTCCCGAACCAGTTTCACCAACTGCGCCAACAGCGGCGACCTGTCGTTCTTACGGTGGCTCATGATGATCGGGCTAATGACCTTGGGTTCTTCCAGATCGAGATAGGTGACATCCGCCCGCCCGAGATTTCGTACAGACGACGGTACCAAGCAGATGCCGACGTCGGCGGCAACCAAACCAAGGGCAGTCTGCAGTTCGCGTACTTCGAAAGCCGCCTTTGGCTCAAGTCCGTTATCGCGAAAGAATGACAGCACCTGATCGGCATAGCTCGGGCGCGGGGATTTGGGATAGATGATCAGCGGTTCGCCGACGATATGCCGCAATTTCAAGGGCCCGACGCGGTTGACCAAATGACTGCCGCTCGGCACCGCAACAGCGATTTTCTCTTTGCGGATTGTAACGCGTTTTATATCCTGATCATCAAATCGCAGGCGCCCAAACCCAACGTCGATGCGACCGTCCCTCAGCGCGGCTACCTGCTCGAGCGTAGTCATTTCCGAAAGCATCACTTCAACGCCGGGTGCTTTTATGCGGAATCGCCGGATCAGTTCAGGCAGCGCGTGGTAGAGTGTTGAAGCGACAAAACCGATAGTGAACTGGGTTACCGTCCCTTGGCCAATGCGTAAGGTCGTCGACTTTATTTCGTCCACGCGGGCCAAAACCTGGACACTTTGCTCGAAAAAATATCGACCCGCCTCCGTCAGAGCAATCGGACGTTGCCGGTTGAGCAGGCACACTCCCAATTCTTCTTCCAATTGCTGAATCTGACGGCTCAGCGGCGGTTGCGCCATGTTCAGCTTTTCTGACGCTCGACTGAAGCTGCGCGTGGCAGCGACTGCGACAAAGTAGCGGAAGTGACGGATCTCCATCTTCATACCTCTTGGGTATGAAGATATACCGAAACGATCCTGTTAGCCAAAACTTCCGGCTTGTAAAACCGCACCAGTCAATAAAACGGGACGGAAATCATGCCGGCACAGCCGAAGATCGAACAAGTCGAGACATTTCTCGTCGATCTCCCGACCATCCGCCCGCACCAGCTCGCCATGACCACCATGAGCAGCCAGACGCTAATGATCGTGCGCATTCGCTGCTCCGATGGCATTGTCGGTATTGGCGAAGGCACCACCATCGGCGGCCTCGCCTATGGCGCCGAAAGCCCTGAAGGCATGAAGCTGGCCATCGACACCTATTTTGCACCGCACTTGCTCAAATCCAATCCGAACCAGGTCGGCGCGACCATGGCGGCGATCGGCAAAGCCGTGCAGGATAACCGTTTCGCGAAATGTGCCGTCGAGACCGCACTGCTCGACGCGCTGGGAAAACGCGCGGGGCTAAGCGTTTCCGATCTGCTCGGCGGGCGCTTCCATGATCGGTTGCCGGTCGCGTGGACGCTCGCCAGCGGCAATACCGCGGGCGACATCGCGGAAGCCGAGGCCATGCTGGCCAAGCGCCGCCACAATGTCTTCAAGCTGAAAATCGGCAAAGGCGATCCCAAAGCCAACATCGCCCATGTGGCATCGATCAAGCGGGCTCTGGGCGATCGCGCCAGCGTGCGCGTTGACGTCAATCAGGCTTGGAGCGAGTCGACAGCGGCCAACGCCATCGCAGCGCTGGAAGACGTCGGTTGCGATCTGGTCGAGCAGCCCATTGCACTGTCCAACCGAAGAGGTATGGCGCGGCTCGCGATGCGAGCGAGAGTTCCGGTCATGGCAGATGAATCGCTGCGTGGCCCTGAAACGGCGTTCGATTTTGTTCGCTGCCGCCCGTGTTGCCGCTATCGCGGATGCTGCAGGCATTGGGCTTTATGGTGGCACGATGCTGGAGGCTGCGGTTGGCACGGCTGCTGGCGCGCAATTGTTTTCGACGTTTCCGAATCTCGAGTGGGGCACGGAATTGTTCGGTCCGCTTTTGCTGACCGAGGAAATTCTGGCTGAGCCGCTGGATTACAGCGAGTTTTCCCTAAGGGTTCCGACTGGTCCCGGCCTTGGCATTCAACTTGACGAGGACAGGCTCTCCCATTTCCGGCGAGACCGCGCGGCGCGCAGCGTACATCCCAAGCCGAAATTCAGGGCGGAGGCATAGCGATGCTGTTCCATGTCGAAATGACGGTGCGTCTGCCACACGACATGCCCACAGAGGCAGCCGACAAACTCAAACAGGTCGAGCGCGAGAAGGCGCAAGAACTACAGAGGTCCGGGGTTTGGCGTCATCTTTGGCGCGTCGCTGGACAGTACGCCAACGTCAGCATTCTCGATTGCGCTGACGTGCAGCAGGTCCACGACACGCTCTCGAGCCTGCCGCTGTTTCCTTACATGGCGATCAAGGTAACGCCCCTTTGCCGCCACCCTTCGTCCATTCACGACGACGATCGATAACCCAATCACCCAGAACCGATAATCCATCACCGAAAGGAGAACGTCCAAATGCCCGCGAATCTAATCGACAAAGAGCATATCGCTGAACTCGCCTCCAAAGCTGCCGGCCTCGATAAGGAGGGCGGCAATCCGCGCCTCAAAACAATCATGAACCGGTTGTTGTCCGACCTGTTCCTGGCGATCGACGATCTCGACATTTCCATGGACGAGTTTTGGGCGGGCGTCGGTTATCTTGGCGCTTCGGCTCAGGCTAATGAGCTGGGTCTGCTGGTCCCAGGCATTGCCGCCGAGCATTTCCTCGATTTGCGCCTTGATGAAGCCGAGCGCCGCGCCGGTCTCAACGGCGGCACAGCCCGCACCATCGAAGGCCCGCTCTATGTCGCCGGTGCTCCGGTCGCGAAACATGAAGCACGACTGGATGACGGCAGTGATGACGGCGAAGTGCTGATCATGGACGGCCAAGTCCGAGACCTCCAGGGTAAACCGGTGCCGCATGCCAACGTCGAAGTCTGGCACGCCAATACCCATGGCTGCTATTCGTTCTTCGGACCTCCGCAGACGCCATTCAATCTGCGCCGCACCATCGAGACCGATGCCGAAGGGCGTTACAAATTCCGCTCCATCATGCCGAGCGGCTATGGTTGTCCCCCGGGCAGCCATATCGAAACCTTGCTGGCTGATATGGGCCGCCATGGCCAGCGCCCGGCGCATGTGCATTTCTTCGTCTCAGCTGCCGGCTACCGCCATCTGACGACGCAGATCAACATCGACGGCGACAAATACCTGCACGACGATTTCGCCTTCGGCACCCGCGAAGACCTGATCCCGCCTGTGACGCGCATCAGCGATGCGGCTGCCATCCACAAGGTCGGTCTGAACAAGCCCTATGCCTACATCAAGTTTGATTTTGCCATCGCTAAGGAAGTCCCGGGCGCACCCTCCACCATCGTCCACCGCGCCCACGCTCCGGCGCACTGAAGCGACCGTACGAAAATCACGCGGTCGCGCAGCAAGCGCGGCCGCATTCGGAAGACATCGCAGCGGTGAGGCCGCCACAGGGAGAATGACCATGTTGGGCAAAGTGCTGGAACGTCTCGAAGCTTCAGTGGAGGAAAACGAAGCGACAGGCAGCTTTCGCTGCAAGCGCGACATCTTCACGGATCCTGAACTCTTCGAACTGGAAATGAAGCATATCTGGGAGGGCAACTGGATCTACCTCGCCCATGAAAGCCAGATCGCCAAAAACAACGATTATTTCTCGACGACTATCGGTCGTCAGCCGATCGTAATTTCACGTGATCGTACCGGCACGCTGCACGCTTTCATTAATGCCTGCTCACATCGCGGCGCAATGCTTTGTCGGCACAAGCGAGGTAACAAATCCACTTTTACTTGTCCGTTTCACGGCTGGACTTTCAACAATACCGGCAAGCTTCTGAAAGCCAAGGACCCGGAAGGCGCGGGATATCCCGACAGTTTTAACAAGGAAGGCTCGCACAACCTCACGAAGGTGCCACGGTTCGAGAGCTATCGCGGCTTTCTGTTTGGTAGCCTCAACCCAGATGTCTCGACACTAGCTGAGTTCCTGGGTGAATCGACCAAGATCATCGATCTGATCGTTGATCAGTCCGATGAGGGCCTGGAAGTTCTGCGCGGCAGTTCGTCCTACATTTATGACGGCAACTGGAAGCTCCAGACCGAGAACGGCGCGGACGGCTATCATGTCTCCTCCGTCCACTGGAACTATGCTGCTACTACCAACCAGCGTAAGGCGTCGGTGGCCGCAGCAGCGGCCGTCGATACCACGCGCGCCATGGATGCGGGCGGCTGGGCCAAGCAAGGCGGCGGCTTCTATTCGTTCGAAAACGGCCATCTGCTGCTGTGGACCAATTGGTCCAATCCGGAAGACCGGCCTTTGTTTGAGCGCCGCGACGAACTAGTGAATAAGTTCGGCGAGGCACACGCGGATTGGATGATCCAACGCTCACGTAATCTGTGTCTCTACCCCAACGTCTACCTGATGGATCAATTCTCATCGCAAATCCGCACCTATCGTCCCATCTCGGTCGATAAGACGGAAGTGACAATCTATTGCATCGCTCCGAAAGGCGAGAGCGACGAAGCGCGCGCCCGCCGCATCCGGCAATACGAGGATTTCTTTAACGCCAGCGGGATGGCGACCCCGGACGATCTCGAAGAGTTCCGTTCCTGCCAGATCGGTTACATGGCCAGCAGTGCCAAGTGGAACGACCTCAGCCGCGGCGCGACCCACTGGATCAAGGGACCAGACGCCGGAGCGGATGCGATTGGCATGAAGCCATTGCTCAGCGGTGCAAAGACCGAGGACGAAGGCCTTTTCGTTATCCAGCACCAGCATTGGAGAGACACGCTGGTGAAGGCCGTCGGCAAAGACGTGTTGGAAATTTAGGCCAATCATTTTGTTCCGGCGGGAGTCCGGCGAAGCGAAATCAATGCCGCGTGACGCGAGAAACTAGCATTCGCGGTACGAAATTTCCTGAAAACGGGGAGAACGAACATGCTCGCAACGATCCAGAATATCGACCGTCAGGCCATTGAAGAGTTTCTTTACGCAGAGGTGCGCTGTCTCGATGAAAAGGATTGGGATGGCTGGCTGTCGCACTACACCAAGGACGCTGTGTTCTGGATGCCGGCCTGGGATGATGACGACAAAATCGTCGAAGATCCGCAGCGCGAAATCTCACTCATCTATTACGGCAGCAAACAGGGTCTGGAAGATCGCGTCTTCCGTATCCGCACCGAGCGCTCCAGCGCCACCAGCCTGCCGGAACCGCGCACCGGCCACAACATCAGCAATGTCGAAATCCTGGAGCAGGGCGAAGGTTTCGTCAAATTCCGGTTCAACTGGTTCACGCTGAGTTTTCGTTACAAGACGGTCGATACCTATTTCGGCACGTCGTTCTACACGGTGGAAACGTCTGGTCCTCAGATGAAAATCACTAACAAGAAGGTCGTTCTCAAGAACGATTACATCCACCACGTCATCGATATCTATCACATCTGATTTTGGGTCGGCACCCGGGGAGGGCGCACCATGTCCAACGAGATTGCGCTGAATTTTGAAGATGGCGTCACCCGGTTCATCACCGCCAATGACGACGAACTGGTGGCCGATGCCGCCTATCGCCTTGGCCTCAATATCCCGATGGACTGCCGGGATGGCGCGTGTGGCACCTGCAAGAGTCTTTGCGAAACCGGCGACTACACGCTCGGCAGCTATATCGACGATGCGCTGACAGAGGAAGAGGCAGGTCAGCGCTACGTGCTGACGTGCCAGATGAAGGCGAAGTCGAACTGTGTCGTCAAGATTCCAGCCTCTTCTTCCATCTGCAAGGTCAAGGTAGCGTCTTTCAAGACGAAGCTCGGATCGCTGCGCAATCTTTCGCCTTCCACTATTGGCTTCTCAGTAACGCTTGAGCAGGACGCATCCTTATTGTTCCTGCCAGGGCAATACATGAACGTGATCGTTCCCAATACAACTCAGTCCCGGTCTTATTCGTTCAGTTCGATGCTCAGAAACGGAGCGGTCGAGTTCCTGGTTCGCAATATCCCGGCCGGACTGATGTCGACTTATTTGACCGAGTTCGCGAAGGCAGGCGACGCCCTCACCATGACCGGTCCGGTCGGCAGCTTCTATCTGCGCGATATCAAGCGTCCGCTGCTGTTTCTTGCAGGCGGCACCGGTTTGGCGCCGTTCCTGGCCATGCTGGAAGCGATGCCACGGAACGGAGCCAGTCACCCCGTGCATATGATTTACGGCGTCAACAACGACGCGGATCTGGTCGAAGTCGACAAACTGGCGGCGTTCGCAGAGAGCATTCCTGGCTTTACGTTTGCAACGGTTGTCGGTGATGCCACGAGCACGCATCCCCTGAAAGGATACGTCACCAATCATCTCCCGGACGAGCATCTGCACGGCGGCGACGTGGATATCTATCTCTGCGGCCCGCCGCCGATGGTCGATGCGGTGCGCTCCTATCTGACGCAAAAGGGCGTGACACCAGCCAATTTCTACTTCGAGAAATTTGCGCCTTCGGAGGCGGGAAAATGAACACGCCGGCTCGCTTTAAGGGCAAGAGCTTCGTCGTCACCGGAGCTGCGCAAGGCATTGGCCGCCACGTCGCGATCGAGGCAGCGGCCGAAGGCGCCCAGGTCACCCTGGTGGATCGCTCACAGCTCGTGGAAGAGACTGCGCATCAAATCATCGCCGCGGGCGGACAGGCCGACGCCGTGCTCGCCGACCTCGAAACTTATGCCGGTAACCTCCAGGCGATGGAGCAGGCCAAAAAGCGGTTCGGCAAGATAGACGTCCTGATTACCAATGTCGGCGGCGCGATCTGGATGAAGCCGTTCGAGGAATTTGAGGAAGCGCAGATCGAAGCGGAGATCCGCCGTTCACTGTTTCCGACATTATGGGGATGCCGGGCGGTTCTGCCCTACATGCTTTCTCAAGGTCAGGGCACAATTGTCAATGTCTCGTCGGTCGCAACACGCGGCATCAACCGCATGCCTTATTCTGCGGCCAAGGGCGGGGTCAATGCGCTCACCGCTTCGCTCGCATTCGAACTGGCAGAGAGCAACATTCGCGTCAATGCGATAGCCACTGGCGGGACAGAAGCACCACCGCGGCGCATTCCACGCAATACAGAAACCCAAAGCCAGCAGGACAAGGCCTGGATGCAACAGGTGGTGGACCAGACCGTGCAATCCAGCGCGATGAAGCGCTACGGCACCATAGCCGAACAATCCGCCGCTATCCTGTTTCTGGCGTCAGACGCCGCCTCCTACATCACGGGCACTGTGCTGCCAGTGGGAGGTGGTGACCTCGGTTAGAATTTGATTGTCGATAATCCAACGTATCGCCGCAGCAGCGGCTCTTTAGACGCGCGTCCGAACAAAGGACACATCCAGAAAACAGCGAGGAGAAAACGATGCCTGCCGCAGTGGGAGTAAATATTCAGCAATTTATAGATACGCAAAGGATCTCGCCGTTCCAGCTCAAGGTCATGGCCTTGTGTTTTCTTGTCGTCGCTGTCGATGGTTTTGACACGGCGGCGGTAGGCTACATCGCGCCAGCCCTCAAGGGCCAATGGAAGCTTGCGCCGACACAATTGTCCTCGCTATTCGGTGCAGGCCTGTTTGGCCTGATGGCAGGCGCATTGCTATTTGGACCGCTGGCAGACAAAGTCGGCCGCCGTGCCGTTCTTGTCATCGCGACGTTGTTCTTCGGAATTGCGAGCATCGCATCGGCAACCTCAAACAGTATCGAAGCACTGACTATCTGGCGGTTTGTAACCGGGATCGGGTTGGGCGGGGCCATGCCCGCCGCTATCACCCTTACGTCCGAATACTGCCCGACCAAAACCCGGTCCCTGCTTGTTACCACCATGTTTTGCGGTTTCACGCTCGGCGCTGCCCTCGGCGGCTTTGCTGCCGCAAGCATCATTGCGGAACATGGCTGGCAAGCCGTGCTGTTGCTGGGCGGCGTCATCCCGGCGATCCTGGCTTTTGTGCTTTTGATATTTTTGCCGGAGTCGGTTCGCTATCTCGTGCTGCGCGGCGGACGAAACGAGACTGTTGCAAGATTGCTCGGCAAGATTTCCCGCGAGCAAACTCTGGAGGGGGTCGAGTTTGTCGACACCGCGAAAGTCGCCGGCTTTCCGGTCAAGCAACTATTCAGCGGCGACCTCCTCGTGGGCACCGTGCTGTTGTGGGTGACTTTCTTCATGAGCCTTCTGGTGTTCTATCTGCTCACCAGCTGGTTGCCGACACTGTTGAATAGCGGCGGCCAGAGCGTGAAATCTTCCGCCATGTACGCCCTGGTTCTGCCGATCGGCAGCACAGTCGGCGCCATAGGCATTGGTTACCTGATGGACCGCTTCAATCCGCGTTTCGTCCTCGCCTGTAGCTATGTGCTGGCGGCCGGCTTCATTACAATGCTGGGTTATTCTACTTCGATGCCCTCGCTGTTGCTCTTGGCCGTCTTTGGAGCTGGCGTCGGTACGGGTGGGTCTCAGGTCGGGATCAACGCGTTGGCTGCGGCATTTTACCCGACGCCGAGCCGCGCGACCGGTGTCAGTTGGGCCAACGCGGTCGGGCGTACCGGTTCGGTCGTCGGCTCAATGATCGGAGGCTATTTTCTCAGTCTTGGATGGGATCTCACGACTGTCTTTGCGGTAGCAGCGATACCAGCCTTAATTGCGAGCCTGACAATGGTCGTCAACGGTGTCTTGAACACCCGCAGACTTCCACTCGCAAGCGTAGCCGAAGTTGTCTGAGAATCGAATCGACGGCGGAGAGCCGGTTCATGGTTGACCAGCTTCTCCACCAACCCTTGCTGCAGAGCTGAAGCTTCGGGCCGCGTGAGCGACGAAGATGCCCAAGATTGAGAGGAGGTCCGTATGCTCAGCGACAACGAAGTGTTGAAATCCGTCAGGGCCGGCAAACCCCCAGCCGATAGCCTCGTGATCGGAACCTGGAAACTCCAATCTTATGTGAACCGGCTCATGGCCGGCAATGTGCCGAGCGTGGTATTTGACGTCC
>WNFQ01004144.1_pt1 | contig 10534 bp, 5 predicted proteins | sample 5400171 | NCBI WGS metagenome assembly WNFQ01 (sample SAMN13153356, study PRJNA577476) | soil metagenome | isolation source: 20 cm soil under Madrone tree | place: USA:California | collected 2016-06-14 | reverse complement strand
CCCAAAACACCCGCAAAGCGGGCTCCTGCGACTCCCAATACTCTGGGCGCGTCCAAGCGCAGAAACACCCCAACTGTTGCTTCGACGTCGTCCTCCGCAACTACGTCGAAGGTGGCCGTGCATACCCTCTGGGGCGCATACCTCAAGACGACCCCCTCCCGCTTAAAATTCATCGACGCCTTTCTCGTCTTCCTCGTCCTGTCTGGCGTTATCCAGTTCGTGTACTGCGTGCTCGTGACGAGCTTTCCTTTTAACGCCTTTCTTGCTGGGTGTGTGCTTGCTCGGCTCATTTCCCCCCATTGTGACCGATGACTGATATTGAATTTTTTTTTACCTATTTTCATCATTGGTTTGGCTGGTTGTTGGTTGTGGATGGGATAGGTTCGCAAGCACTGTTGGCCAGTTCGTGCTCACTGCGTCATTACGCTCGCAAGTTAATGTAGTAAACCGTGTTCTATTCAAGGACGTGTCGCCCGAAAGGTGAGTGTTCCGACGACGACCTATCGTGCGATTCTGTGTGCTCAAGTCCCTGCAGAGCATTCGCAGACTTTGTTGTAGGCTCGGTCGTACTTCATTTTTTCGTAGTCAACTTCCTCGGTTGATGTTCATTATCCCTTCTTTGCGAGCTCTGTCCACCTCTAATAAAATATTCTCAACCACACCATATTCAGGGGGGCAGGTTCTCTACTGATGATTAAATATAACACGCTGAGACAGACGAAGCTAAGGAAACGAAAGAAAACACATAAGCAATGAGTACTGAGTATCTGGGTGTTCGATTAGTCAGGAATTACTGTATGCGAAAGCAATAAGAATGACACACATTACACGATGTAAAGGCAATATACTGTATATGCCTGCGATGTATATGCACCGTCACTCCTAACGCCTCCGCTCAAAGGAGGTAGAGCGCTGGAGTAGCGATGTGAGCTCACGCGTGAAAACCATGAGGCAACAAGAAGCATACCCCAAAGACCACGACGGCAAAATCAAACACGTATTCACCTGCAGGATGGGAAACATGCCGCATGCGTTGAAGAGAATACATCAAGAGTGTGTGTGAGGGGGAGGGAAGGAAGGAGCTAGGAATACGTACCGAGTTCGAGATATGTGTGTAGCATCTCTGCCCACGCACGAGCCACCCAAATCAATTATCGGTCTATAATGGCATATTTCCCAAAGACTGTCTACTCACGACGAACGTCTTTGTTGGGGACCTGGGATAATGCAGGCCTGCATGTGAACGTGCAACACAAGACAAAATAGATGGGTTTTAGTTTGATACGAGTAACGCGCTAGGGAAGGGAGAGGGGACGCACGTCAGGCCGGTGGAGCGTTTGATGCCGGCGAGGACGGCACTGATGAGGATGGCATCGAAACCGAGGTGTATGAGTTTTCCGAGCATTTTTGGGTTGCACACAACGGATGGCAGAGCGAGCGAAGATGTTACGAAAGAAAGCCTGGCAGAAAGCCAGTGCGCGGCGCGGCGGCCTACTGTGATCTGAATCACGTGATGATTCCGTTCAAGCCAATTTCTCCATCTCCACGACTCATCACCGTATCCTCCTCGTAGTCACGACGTAGTGACACCCCCAAGGGGAGCGTGAGATAGAAAACAATGAAGCCGGGGTACAGTATGGTGGAGGACAATAGGGGGGGATATAGCGGCCCTAGTTATCGAGAAGTACCTCGCAACCGTGACTTCCCCAGCCCCTCGTTCTTGAAAAGCCTTCCACCCCTGACAACGAGCGTGTGGACGATGTCCCATACTTTTGAAACCCACAAAAGGTTAGATAGGGGAATACAGTAAGGTCCCTCACCACAATCTACGAGTTGGCCCGACAATTTACTGTGCACGTTTCAAGTACAGTCACTGGTCGCAACACCCGTGAATTTGCGCCACGAGTTGAACAAATATTCTCTCACGTGAATGTGTTCATCCCAATTTCCGAATAGCTCGGAAAACTCACGGGAAGCCGAAAAAGTGTTAAACCATTCTTTCTTTTGGCGGGGCTATCGCATTTATCACACCGTGCACCGTTTACACCCGACAGCCGAGATTTACATGTGAGAACATAAAATCATTTGAAATAGTGTCCACACGAACCCCGACAGCACGATACTGTACAGCACTTTGACTTTGATTCATCTACATTTCTACACGCAGTACAGCTACAAATGTGAGTGGCGAGTGGGCAGTAGCGTCTGCAGCGTTTGCGTTGTAGCCTCCTTCTCCTCCTTTATTACGTTGGAAAACGCCTTGAAGTTCGGGCGCGACGCGTCGACTATTCCAGCGCGGTTAACAACAAGCAACGCTGAGAAAAAAGACATTACCCTGTAATTGGAATAGCATGCTCTCGCTGGTCGTGATCTGTCCACCAGCCTGGCGCATTCGCTCGAGCGCCCAAGGCACCTCTTCTTTGTTGCAGCTCGATACTCCATCGGCGAGAACGTGCACGTCATAGCCGAGCTCGAGCAGGTCCAAGGTAGACTGCAGCACGCATACATGGGACTGATGATAATTTCATGACAAGTTAACCGATCCGTCCGGAGGTAACATATTGAAAGTATGCGGAGAGAACGGAACGTACCTCGATCCCCATGAGGACTAATGACTTAAAGTCCCGGTTCTTGAGCACGGAGAGGAACTCGGGAGTGGCCATTGAGAAGAGCGACTTTTCGACTGTACCAAGGTGCAGCGGACCTAGCGAGGCAAGGTCGAGACGGTCATCGGTCTTGCCAAGTGCTGCGGAATGAAAACAATGGAGGTGCCTGAGCAGGGGAACGAAACAATCATAAGATTTGCGTATCCGAACCTCTCGGATTCTGCTCGGTGACGATCACAGGGACCTCAAGAATCTACATTAATTTTTTGATCTGTCAAGCGAGGCCAAAATCAATGTGGTGAAAACACGCCGAGCCTTGGCCGCTTTGAAAAGTTTATTCGCTGTGGTGACGAGAGAGTCGAACCCGTGAATGGCAGGTCCTGATGGGAAGATATGTGTGAGTAGGGGCATGCGGTATGCGGGATAAATGCGCACTAAATTTTGTCTGGAGATCACAGAGGAGAAAGACGGTTCTAGAGGGGATGAGCCTGGTAGTGGCCATGACAGAAGGGGGAAATTAATTAGTTGGAGTTGATTATTTATTTGTTTGTGTGGATCTCCTTTTGACTTGCAACGACCATCTCCTCAACTCGTCTCTCTTTTTCTCTCTCCGCCCTCGACGGTCACCTTCCTTTCTTTTTCATCCACACAGGCTCCTCTCAGCCTTTTCCACTCCTTTTAATTTCCAAACGGAATATTCAAAAATCATGACTCCCGTGGTTGACCGTATTGAGACCGCCGCTGACAGAATCAAAGATGATGAGTTTCTTGCTGACAAGAAAAGGGTAACGTCCTTTTTTTGTTTTATTGATGTTATTTCATCCGATGACGCCGCTAACATGCGCCACAGTTCGAATCGTTCAAACTTGGCAAAGCTCCGCCCTCTGGATTGTCCTCTCATTCCAAGAGACACTCTCATTCACGCTCCCATTCTCGCAATGTTTCCGTTGTATATATTTCGCCCTCACCGTCTCTTCCTCTTTCTCTCCCTTCTCATGATGCCTCACTTTCGTCTTCTGGTTCAATTTCTTCGCTGTCACAGCTAAGCTCCACTCCTGCCACCGGGGCAAAGCGCGGATCCCACCACCGCCGCTGTTCATCCCTCTCTACCCGTCGCGACTCGGCGGAAGTCATGGGCGTTTCCCTTCCGGCTCTATCCACCTCTAGCAGTGAGGACAACATCAGCCTTGGCGATAAGGACTCCATTCGTCGCCGTGCTCTTTGGGCCCTTGAGGGCAAGCCAAGCCCAGATGGCTTTTCACCTGTCGAGATCCCAGAACTGAACACTCCCGAGATCGAACGGAGGATCTCAGAACTTCGTGCGGATATCTTCCTCAATTTCCCTTGTTTCACTTGACTTATCACTCGATGCAGCGAGCAAGCCCTCACTTCCTCCCCCCATGGGCAGCTTCAGTTCAGGCTTGAGTGGCCTAGTTAATATGCGTGACTCCTTTGGTAATCGTCCGACTTCATCTATTAAGGATCAGCTTCATACCCTTGTCGAGGAAGAGGAGGAGGAGGAGGAGCCTCAAGTACCTTCGTCACCCTCTGCTTCGCGAGCTACCTCGCCTCCTGCCGGTCCTACATCTCCGACCCCTTCTCGTACGCGTCACCGCCCCGCTGGTCTAAGCCTTCGCCCCCTCTCGCTCAGCCCGGAGAAGCTCTTATCGACTGCCAACGGTGAACTCCCCACCCCAGCGCTTACGCCAAGCCCGTCCAAGCTATCTGGCCTCAAGTCACTCACCCTTACTACGTCCTCCCCTAACTTGATCTCATCCCCTCCTTCGGACGGTGTTCTTTCCGGTGCCCCTGCCCTGCATCGCCGCTGTGTTGTCGCTCCCCCGATTCTTACCTCCTCTTCCGCTCCGTTTTTTCGTCGGCGGTCGACGGATAATGATTCCCCAGGATCGTCAGACCCATTCGAGGCACCCAAAAGACGTAGCAGTATCTCCTACAAGTCGTCCTTTCATGGCCTCCCGACTCCAGAGCTCACTCCCACAACCGAGCGTCGGGCCTCTATAGGGTCTGACAGCGACTACAGCCGACCTTCTTCCGTTAGCAATGAGCAACACTTTCTCTACCAGTCCCAAGCTACTCTAATAGCGCGGATATCGGAGCTCGAGCGTGCGCTTGCATTTCATACCCAATCCCGCCCTGTTTCCCTTGCCGCTTCCGACGTCTGCTCGTTAGGCCCAGCGCCGACTGACGAGATGCTTAACCTTGTCGCTGACGTCAAGGCCGAGCGAGATGAGCTGAAGCGTGATATCGCTGGGTGGCGTACACGAGTGGCCGATCTCCAAAATCAGATTGGTGCGCTTACTCACCGTGTCGATGCCGAGCGCCGCGACGCATGGCTCGCCCGCGAGCGCGTAAGCTTATTAATGATCGAGAAGCGTGCTGCCATTCGCGACGCTGAAGAGAGCGCTGCCGCCGCGTCAGGTTTGAAGGCTGAGCTCGCGACCATCGAGGCGAAACTTCAAGCCATGCTCGATGAGGCTGCGCGTAACAAAGAGGCATCGCTTGAGCTCGAACGTGTTAAACTCGAGTTAACAGAAGAGCATCGCCGACGTGTAGAGCTCGAGGAAACGCTAGAAGAGTTGAGTTTCAATGCACCCACTCCAGTCGTTCCAGCACGCCGCGTGATGTCCATCGACTCATTGAGCTCAGCAACGGATGTCGAGTCTCTCGACGGACACATGTTGACGGGCCATGAGCTCAAGGCTGTGCAGGAGGTTGATGAAGATGAGGAGCCCTATTCGGATCAGGAAAACAACCTCATTGGGTATGAAGATGAGGAAGAAGGCGATGAAAGCTTCACCTCGCACGATGGGTCATCCTGCAGTTCATTGGAAGATATCCCACGCTCGACAGCTCATTTAGTGTCCTCTGGCGCGTCCTCGCCCTCTCGCACACCTTCACCTGCATCTAACCCAGTGCGCGTTCGACGTTCCTCGCTCTCACGCGAGTGGTGTTTTCCTTTGAAGGGCGTGCCTCATTCCGTTTCCCCGCAACACGCACCAGAAGAGATTGACCGGTTCTTTGGATGCCTTGAGAACCTTGGTGACTCACCGCCAACTCCTGCCGCCGCTCCGGAAACTACGAATCCGTTCTCGAGGAGCTTCTTCAGTGCGATTGAAGACGATGGGAATGAATTGCCACCCTTTGTGCTTCCCGCAGATGTGGGGACCGAAGTTGAGTCTCCACATACAGAAGATTCTTCACTCTATGCTGGACCGGTGCTCGGCGTCGTTCTCGAAGAGGAGGAGCCCGAGGAAGTCATGGGCGTGGGTGCAGAAGATGAGTTCATTGGTGAGGAAGACGAAGGTGGAATCAGGTTTACGTTCAATATCCCGCCTGGCTTCGCCTCACCTGAGTCTTCGGAGACACCTTTGCCAACGACACCTGTGCTCACGCCGCTGGGGCTGAAACCCGTGCCGTTTCACGAACCTTCTATCGAGGATAATGACGATACTCCCTTTCCCTTCTCCCTTACGTCCCCTTTCTCGCGCATGCGTACTTCCCCACCCTCTCCCTCTGCCATCCCCCGTGCGACTGCGCTGAAGCGCTTTGAGGGCCCTGCCAAGGATGCCAACTACTTAATCTCACGTTCCTCATCGTTACAACCGCCGGTATCACAGCATGTTTCACCATCAAATAAACGCGATGGTCCTCGCCCCTCATGCCTTCCGCAGCGGATTACGAAGCCGACTTCGGCGCCGACGTTTATTCCCCAGCCCTCTGCAAGGACACGCGCATCCTCGAGTATGTAAGTGCACAGGGATGGCGCGCATGTTGTCAAACTCATGAAATTATACGTGCAATTAGGTCCTCAGTCCAGTCGCGATCGCAGCCTCCGTTTGGCGAGACTGCAGTGAGGCCATCGTCTACCGACGCAAGTCCGGGTGCAGGTGTTCGCCCGTTTGCTGCGTTGCAGAACCTTGCGAGTCTCGTACCTCTCCCATCACCGTTCTCATGGTCTGGCATGCGCGGCTTCCCGTCCGAAAGCCCGTCAATTGGGGAAAGGAACAATAATTATAGTAAAGCCGAGGAACAGAAAAAGGGGTTTGTGTCGAAGGAACGCCAGCTTGCCCGGCTGCGCCAGCGCATGGCTGCTGAGAACATCATTTCAGCTGAAGCACAGACTCGTTTTGCGAAGCAGCAACAATCAGTGCCGTTGCCGCCGTGCAAGCGATGTGTGGACCGCATCGTAGCTCCCTGAGGTGTAAATTTGTTTTTCCCGCTTCTCTGGTGTTGTAGGTTGACAGCAAAAAATTTCTTGACCTTTGGCTCTTTTTTTCCCACCGCCCTCTTCGAAATCTACTTTTTCGAGTTTATCGGACAAGATGTTGACGAGTCTTTTCGATATCATTATTTTTTGTCTGTAACAAATCTTTATTACCGTCTCTTCCCTTATACCTCCTAGTACCTCACATTGTTACCCTTACCTCCACGATTCTACGTCCGACCCGACCTCACCCTTACATACCCACATGGCTCTTTCGCTTACAGAAGAGTACGTGCATGACCTTCGTATCGTTGATATCCCCCCCTCTCTCCCCCAAATCCCCTTTTTGGTTCCTTCCTGTTCGGTTTGGGGCGGAGCCCCCACCCGCCCTCCACTAGTACCCAGTTACACTTTCGCTTTCAATGAGTACCTATGAAAAGGACCATTTCGAAGTACAGCCCGCTCAAATCACGGACATCACAGCATTTACAGGGTTCGAGGGTTCGTATTTATTTTCTTCTGGACACTTTCACCACTCTACCTGTTTCGGGTTAAAATTTGTTAGCGCCCATATGTATGCACTCTTCTTTGTTATATGAAACTCGTTTATGCATTATCACTTTTTTCTTTCGCTTGGTCGTTTAGCTGCGAGTGTGTTGTTTTGTTCAAGCAATTCAACTGAGAGGACCCGAATGGTCATGAAATACTATGCCCAGTTGAAACCACAATAGCCTTTCGCAACACAGCAGTAAACCCTAAATGCAGTTACGGCCATGTTCCATGACAGAGACCATTGATGGCACCATGTGCTCCAAAATTGCTAGAACTGTGATAGGTACCTGGAACCAATACCAGGAGTCAATGAGAGATAGTCGATAGACGCTCCCTGGCATTACTACAGTAGATCTTCGTAAATCGGAAATGGATAGGGACATAACAAAGCAGAACGGTGACAAGGCGGCAGCGCAGCCATGGCAGTACGGCGCCGTAACAAAGAAGAGAAGAGACGTCTGTCCGAAATTGATCGAGTTCTCGTAATTGATCAATCAACCAATATCTGGCGCTACAGGGCTCCACGACTCCATCCGAGTCGGAAGTAGTAGTTCGGATGTTGTCACACGAGTTCGGTGACATCCGATTTCCCTCGGCCCGAGTGTTCCAGCCAATCAAAATGAAGAATATGAAGAATGCTCTGTACCTGTACATTGGGCAAATGCAAGCGGATAGAGCTAAGTGTAAGTGTAGATGCGCGCGGGAGTTGTCTGTAAGGACAATGTAACTCAGTGGTCGCACGGCATCAGTAAACCTGCACAAACCTTTTTTGGGCTTGCTCAAGCTTGAGCCTGTATGAATGGTACTAACTTAAGTTGTACAGTACTTGAGCGTTGAACGTTGAACGTTGAACATGTACTTGTGGGTATACTAAGTCCGGAGAGTTCGACGCTATGTCAATATGAGAAAAGGGTACTAGAATCGCTTGGCAGAACTCGAATCGGTTATGCCTGTTTGACAAACCAAACCTCTGACGTCTCTTCCACCGATCCTGCCTGCCGCAAACCGCCACCATCAACCATATTATCCCAACCGAACCCAACAACCTTCTTATTTTCAACCACGAATTCCGCTGTCGCGTAGGGAGCCAGCGTCGAAAATGCCGTGGTGTTTTTCCCGTAGCCTTTCGGGTAGATCGACCCGGTGGAAATCAAGTACTGGCTGTCGTTTGCGTGCTTGAAACGGATGTGGGTGCTCAACAGCGTGACCCAAGAGGCAAATAGATCGGTTGAGTTTGAGTTTGGAGTCAGAGATGGGTCGATGGTGCGGAAGGCGTCTTGGACGCCGTGGCATGAAGGCGAGGAGCTATGCACGCTGCATAACACGCCAGTTCCATATCCTGCGTTGTAATAAGTCCCCGTCAGATCAACCCCAGGGGGTCCCTCATTTGCATGAGCCGTCACACCAGCACGGCGTGGTACTAGTAGGTCCGAACGACGTGTAACGGTGGTAGGCGAGTTAGCTGGTGGGGAGGAATTTCCGAAGCCGAAGGCCTTCTCAGCGACTTTGAGGATGATATCCACTATGGGTTCTGCCTTCGAGTCGGCATTTGTGAGCGCGATGATCCCGATCCCATCCTCGAGGGCAGCAGCGACGGCTGTTGACACTCCAGGTGCAGATCCGGTGTGCCAGATGGCCTTTAGCGGAGCATCATTGTTGTCAGGTATAGTGTGAAAGAAACCAAGCTTTCACACTCACGTCATGGCCTACGATGGTTGATCTGAACCATCCTAGTCCGTATAATGTGGTTGAGGTTTCCGCAGTGACGTTGGGGCTCACGATACTGTGTGCAGATGTGATGACGTCGAACTGTGCGGACGGGATGATCGTCACATTCGTATGGGGGTCGATACCGTGATTCAGAATCATTCTGACCCAAGGAACCTGTATAAAGATACGTCAGTTAAATATTTCGGGTATTATCCAGGTAGACGTGACGCACCAGATCTTCGACACTAGAAATGACCCCACCGAAACCAGCAGTGATATCTACATATTCCTCCTTGACCAAAGGGGGTATTCTCCGGCCAAAAGAAGTCCACGTTTCAGTAAACTTGCCCGTCCGGAGAGCCGCATTGATAGAGTAGGTCGAGGAGGTCATACCCAACGGCTTGAATATACGTGAGTTGACGAAGTCCGGGTAGCGCATGCCGGTCAAGGTAGACACGATGTATGCACCAACCGAGTACATCTAGTTTTCGTCTTCAGTCACTACAAGATCATGGGGGCAGGAAGGCCATACCAGATTGTTATATAAAAATTGTTCACGAAGCTCGAATGTAGGGCGATAATTACGAAGGTTTCTCGTTATGTCGCTAAAGCTGATGACGTTGTCATTTGTCTTGACTGAGTAGTCGTGACTGAGAGCGAACAAAATAACAACAATAGGCACTGTAGATGCGCGAAGCTATGGAAACGAAAATGCTCACCTTGCGACGCCGGACACGTGCGATAGGATGTCTATCAGGTTGGCCTTTTGACTTGCCCAAGGGTCCATCAGTTGCCAGTCATTTGGTAGGATATCGGCCACTTTGGTCTTCCAAGTCAAAGTTGATAGGCCCGCGGGCAATGGAGTCGTGTTACGTCCATGTGCAAAATCATCGATTACGATCCCAAGAGACGCAGAGAGGAAGGCCTTTGAGCAAGAGGCGATATCGAATAATGTCTACAGGGCATAACAAAGACTGATCAGCACATTTGAGGCTGTCCAAGAAAGTTCATCGTACGTCTGTGGTCATTTTTGTGCCGTTCTCGGACTTGACACCCCATGCACCGACCTCGACTGGACCGGTTTTGTTGATGAAGGCCAATGTCAAGCCAGGGATACCCTCAGCATCAACAATCCCTTGCACAGATTTCACAAAGTCGGGTGTGAGGATAGTGGTAGACGTTCCGTTGGGTGTCGATCGTCGCTCGTTACCTGCAGACGCATAACCGCGCTGTGGCACGACAACAACGGAGAGGAGGAACCCGATTAGTTTCATGGTAGTGATTAAATGGTAGTGGTTGGAAGATGGAGTGGTTTGAAGTTTCGAAGCCGTACTTATACGCTTTTTGCAACACTCAAGACCTGAAACCTGGAAATCCAGTACTAGCGGATCCGCGCCCCAGCACCATGACAAGGATGATTGATAGGAACCATATGTTGCGA